>Ga0210245_101050_pt1 | contig 23744 bp, 25 predicted proteins | sample ChrtobMetaP3_4mM_FD_155450 | JGI IMG/M metagenome (GOLD analysis project Ga0210245, IMG submission 155450) | Chrysochromulina tobin associated microbial communities from unialgal haptophyte culture, Seattle, Washington, United States - P3_4mM | ecosystem: Host-associated > Algae > Haptophytes >...
TGAGTCGGCCGCGGGGAGCGGTCGGCTTCGGGCTTGCGGCTGTTGAGTCGGCCGCGGCTTCGGTCGTCGCGCTGACGAGTGACGTGCGGGGTGTGTGTTGTTGGTGGGTTTGGTTGGTTGTGAGATTCGTCTGTGTGCCTTTGTGCGTCCGCGTGTTCCGTGTGTCTCGTGTGTGTCCCGGCTCCCCCCGGTGTCTTTTTACCGGTACGGTGCCGGGCAATACTCCGTTGTGTTGAGCATCAGAATTGACGAGCATCAGAAATGAAAGGCTCCTCTCCCGAGGACAACGTCAAGCAGGCATTCGTCGCTGTTTTCATCTGTCTGCTTTTATCAGTAGTAGCTGCGCTCATCACTGATATTCGTCTCCAGCACCGATACCGAGGGTCCTCATTTCGTCAGCTCTCCGACCGCGAGCGCTACCTCATCCTCTCCACGGCAGTTGCTTCTTGATCGATGGCACTGCCACCGTCGCCGTCATGGGTGCCACCAATTTGCCTCGATGGGTCCCACCTCTTCTTCTTTGGTTACAGTGAAGTTGGTCGGCACGTCACATGGATTCGTGAGCAGCTTGATTGCCTGCCATCATGCTCGCAGCAGTGCACTTCGAGTGGCAGCAAGCTTGCTGCTGGATCACACATTGGAAGCTGCAAACGCTTCAACCTGACCGTCTCCAGCGTCACGCCAATGTGCTTCCAGGCCGGTGCTAAAAGTCGATTTACGAGAGAGGCGAAGGGTATGCTCAACATGTCGTCCAGGGATCTTAAGCACGAGGCCATTCGCCTCAGCGTTACAGCTGCCTTCACCGAGTTACGAGATGGGCTCTGCCGCGAAAATCGTTACGGCGGCATGGGCGGAATCAACGCGTCGTGCATGCATGCGAGCTCCAAATTCAACATGAACTACAGGTGGAAAACTTTCCAGAGCGACGGATACGATGCCGGAGACCAAGCCCGCGTCCTCGAGGCGGCCAGGCGCGGAGGCCCAGTCATCGTCATCCTAGAAGGCGGCGGTCCACACCACTTTGCCAAGTTTCCAGAGCATCACCGAGTCAGGACAGGAAAAACAAAGCAGACCCTTTTCACCGCTGTAGAAGACGACTGGAGAATGCCACAAACATGGGTTGACGACTACATGATAGGGACTAAGGCGCTGCTGAGGCGCCATGCCACTGCGTACCCTTCCAATGTTTGTGTCCTGTGGAAGACGATGCACATCGGTCCACGCTCCAACAACACAAGCACCCACCACCCGAGTGTCGTCAACGGACTCCATCACTGGCTCAACCGTTTGGCGATCGCTGCAGCGCAAGATGCCAGGGTAGGGATTCTCGACCTTTCAGACCTGACCATGACCATGACGGCTACACCCAAGCTCACAGGTGCCCATGCGGCCGTGTCAGCTGAGGGCGATCCATACCATGGCTTTCCCCAAGGGGTGTTGGTTCCGGAGCTCTTGCAACGAGCCTGCACAAGGTGCAGTCTTTCAGTTCATCGCCCATCTGGGTCTCCAATGGTCTTGCCCAAGGATGTGATTCCATCTCAATGTGGAACTGCACCTGGTACATGAGTGTGCGAGCGTTAGTTCACATAAAATACGAACACGCGGTCACGACGTCGCTCCGGAAACACCCTCAAACCAATACCTTTCACTTGCATGGTTGCTCGGCTTGGTTGCTTCGGGACCTCTCGAGAGACAAGAACTTAATTAGCTGGGGGGCGCGAGTTTGAGCTGACCTTCGCCTCGTAGTTGACTTGACTTGACTTGACTTGACTTGCACGACTGTGAACTCGTCGCTTCGGAGCTCGAGAACACAGTCGAGAGAAAGAATGATGGGTCACGCTCAGTTGCTGAGCCTGTGGCTGCTGCCCACCACGGCACTTCATTTTGCCGTGCCCGGCCGAAGCGGCTGCAGCGGCTGCAGCGGCTGTATCATCCGTCGTCGCTCGCCGCCAGCCGCCATGGCCGCCTTTGGCGCAGAGACCATCAACGTGGAGCCCGGTGCGAAGTGCTATCTCGTCGGCGCAGTAGTCAAACGCGACCGATACAAGACGCTAGTCAATTCGTGGGGTATCGATGACTCCCTTGATGAGCTGCAGCGGCTCTGCGAGACGGCGGGTCTCGAGGTGCTTGGCCGCGACTACCAAACGCTTCAGCACCCGTCACCTTCGACCTTCATTGGGCAAGGCAAGCTCGACGAGATCGCGGCTTTGGTGAAATCGATGCGCGTGAGCACAGTCATCTTCGACGAGGAGCTCACGCCGGCCCAGGGCCGTAACATCCAGAACGTGCTCATCGAGGCATGCGGCGAGCAGGTGCAGGTCCTCGATCGGACAATGCTCATCCTCGTCATCTTTTCGCAGCGCGCGCGCACGAGCGAGGCCAAGCTGCAAGTGGCTGCGGCGCAGATGAAGTACATGCTGCCGCGTCTCAAGTTCTTCCTCACGCAAGGTGCGGGTATGGATGCCAAGGGTGGCAGCGGCGGCGGCATGTTCCTCAAGGGCTCCGGTGAGACCCAACTTGAGGAGGATCGCCGACTCTTTCGCAAGCAGCTCGGCAAGATTGAGGACGATCTGGCGGCGGTGCAGGCGCAGCGCGACATGCTGCGCGCCAAGCGGCGCGAGGGCGATCGGCGCCCCGTCGTCGCCATCGTTGGGTACACGAACGCAGGCAAGTCCACGCTGCTCAACACCCTCTGTGGCTCCTCGGAGGTGTATGCGGACGATTTGCTGTTTGCGACGCTCGACCCGACGAGCAGACTACACGCGCTGCCCGGCGGCAAGGAGGTGCTGCTCACGGACACGGTCGGCTTCATCCAGAAGCTGCCCACCAAGCTCGTCGCCGCCTTCCGCGCCACGCTCGATGAGCTTGTCGATGCCACCTTGCTCGTGCACGTGGTCGACGCCTCCTCAGAGATCGCCGTACAGCAGGTGCGCTCTGTCCAGGGCATCGTCAAAGAGCTCGAGGCGAGCGGCAAGCCACAGATCCTCGTGCTCAACAAGGCTGATGCCGTCGGTGCCGACCCGACGCTGGCGGCTCGTGCTGCGTCGACCGACTGGCTCCACCTGGACGGCGACGTGACGCCGTGCGCGGTGCTCGCCATCCCGCTGAGTGCCTCTGATGACACTGCGGGTGCTCGCCATCCTGCTGAGTGCCTCTGATGACACTGCGGGTGCTCGCCATCCTGCTGAGTGCCTCTGATGACACTGCAGGTGCTCGCCATCCCGCTGAGTGCCTCTGATGACACTGCAGGTGCTCGCCATCCCGCTGAGTGCCTCTGATGACACTGCAGGTGCTCGCCATCTCGGCCCGCGATGGACGAAACCTCGATAAGCTCCGGAAGGAGATCGAGGCGGTTCTCGTGCGGATGTCCATCCAGGTCGAGTGCGTTCTCCCCTATGCCGAGGCCGCGCTCCTCGCCGAGGTCCATAAGACAGGCACCATCAGTACAGAGGAGTACGTGGATAAAGGCACGCGTCTCGTAGCCGCCGTGCCACTCTCACTACGGAACCGCCTCGAGAAGGCATGCGTCACCGCCGCGACGCCCTTCAGCGCCGCGGACGTTACGGCCAAGGAACCGGTCAAGAGCCCTTCGGCACCTTGACCGGATCAGGGCCAAACTTGCGAATTGATTCTGTCCGACTAGTAATTCAACCGTAATGTAGCCTACATCTCGCCATAGCACGCGGATAATAGCTGTGTCATTTTAGACAGCTGCTCCGCTGTGAAGAAGCAAGAACAACAAAACAGAGGTTCGCGGCCACCGTGGGCAACATACATCAGGTGTCAGGTCTCGAGGTGCAAACCCTACCGGTATCACAGCAAATGGGTACCGGGTACCTTCACAGTAGCCAGGACAGAGCAAGGAGCACGTGCACGCTCTACTGGCACGCGCTCCGTCGCTCGCCGTGCTCAACGTGGCGTCGGTGCGATCGCTGCACGCGCACACCGCACCGCCCTCGCACACGGAATCCATGTTCCATCGAGTCCGCTCAGGTGCTTTCCTCCATGGTGCCCTGCTGGCATTCCGGGAGCACACAGCGTCTCCCTTTGTCTCTCATGACTGTGATTTTTCCGCGTGCCTTTCCGCAGTCGCGCGCCGCCGCCGACCAGTACGCCTCCCTCCTCTCTACCCCCACGCGCTTCACTGCCCAATCCTGAGGCCCCGAGCTGGGCTGCCTCTCTCTCGAGCGGAGGGCATGCGACTCTCCGTTCGCGATGAGCTTCAGAGCCACACACGGCACACGTGATCCCCCTCATACTTCCGGCATGCTGTGGGCTGTTGCATGCCTGCGTCGAGACCCTTCAAGCGCCCCTCGAGCTTTCAGCCGCTCGTGGTCCCATATCTCCATGCTGCCGATTTATACACACGTCTCTTGTTCGCAGGATGAACGCGATGCTCATCAACTATGTAGCGGAGAAGACAATCGCCCACAGCGACATCATCCGGTCGGTGGCGTTTTCCCCGGACGGGACCAAGATTGTGTCGGGATCGGCTGACAAGACAATCAAAGTATGGGATTTGGGTGCGCCGGAGCCCTCAAAATCGCCCCTCCTTGGCCAAAACTGACGCCTGCTGGCTTGTCTGGCAGACAAGCTGGAGATGCTGAGCGAGAAGACGAACGCCCACAGCGACATCATCAGCTCAGTGTCGTTTTCCCCGGACGGGACCAAGATTGTGTCGGGGTCGCACGACAAGACGATCAAAGTCTGGGATTCGGGTGCGCCGGAGCCCTCAAAAAATCGCCCCTCCTTGGCCAAGACTGACGCCTGCTGGCTTGCCTGGCAGACAAGCTGGAGATGCTGAGCGAGAAGACGAACGCCCACAGCGACATCATCAGGTCGGTGGCGTTTTCCCCGGACGGGACCAAGATCGTGTCCGGATCGTACGACGGGACGATCAAAGTATGGGATTCGGGTGCGCCGCGAGCTCAAAATCGCCCCTCCTCGGCCCAAACTATAACGCTTGTTGGCTTGTCTGGCAGTCAAGCTGGAGATGCTGAGCGAGAAGACGAACGCCCGCAGCCAGGCAATCATGTCGGTGGCGTTTTCCCCGGACGGGACCAAGATTGTGTCCGGATCGTACGACGGGACGATCAAAGTCTGGGATTCGGGTGCGCCAAAGCCCTCAAAATCGCCCCTCCTTGGCCAAAACTGACGCCATTTGGCTTGCCTGGCAGACAAACTGGGGCTGCTGAGCGAGAAGACGAACGCCCACAGCGACTACATCACGTCGGTGGCGTTTTCCCCGGACGGGACCAAGATCGTGTCCGGATCATACGACGGGACGATCAAAGTCTGGAATTCTGGTGCGCTGCGAGCTCAAAATCGCCCCTCGGCCAAAACTGACGCTTGCTGGCTTGTCTGGCAGGCAACTTGGAGCTGTTGAGCGAGAAGACGAACGCCCACAGCAAGGACATCAACTCGGTGGCGTTTTCTCCAGACGGGACCAAGATCGTGTCCGGATCGGACGACAAGACGATCAAAGTCTGGTATTCAGGTGCGCCGCGAGCTCAAAATCGCCCCTCCTTGGCCAAAACTGACGCCTGCTGGCTTGCCTGGCAGACAAGCTGGAACTGCTGAGCGAGAAGACGAACGCCCACAGCGACTGGGTCATGTCGGTGGCGTTTTCTCCAGACGGGACCAAGATTGTGTCCGGATCGGGCGACCAGACGATCAAAGTCTGGGATATGGTCAATTGGTCTCGCAAAGATCATATGACGTTCAATCATACCACACAGCGATTTGTCTTGCTGCTGCTGTGGCTGAACAAATACAGCATGAAGTTTCCTGATGATGTGCTTGATCTGCTCATTGAAGCTTGCTTGAAAAGCAGGTGAGGCAGGGGTGACGGCAACCGGGTGTCGCCATCTGATTTGTGATTTCATCAGTACTGATTTCAGCAGTCCCTCGCTGGGCTGTGCTGCATGCCAAGGATAGAGGATAGAGAGAACTTGTAACTTACCAAGCTACCTACACATTGGCAGGACCCCCTGAATTGCGGTGGGGGAATTTGAAGGGGATGTCGGCGTGAGAGTAAGGCGGCATGCAACATGGAACATGTAACGGCAAACTGGGATAGACACGTACTAGCTGTCACGCATATCGGCTCGGGATATGGGGGTCACACATGTTACCGGTAGCGAAACTCAAACTGCTTGCATTTCCCAGCACCCATGTTCGCCCACCCCCTTGATGCTTGAAGGCCCCGCCCCCTTGCCACGACGGAGAAAGTGGTGCTGTGCAGTGCACCCGCGCGCCGCGCCCCAGCGCCCAGGGCCCACCAGGCCCAGCGCCGGCGCGGCGCGCGCCTGGCTCCACCTCAGAAGGAAAGTTCGCTAATTGGTGACCGGACCATACCTAGCACACGCATACCTAGCACACGCACCCTAAGGATAAGGAAAGGACGTACCCGCCCGAACGCGATGCCGATGGGCGCATGCTTACACATACACCATCCTGGTGAGACCATATTTACACCACTTGACGATCGTCTTGACCGCAACTGCTACTCGTCTCGAACGTCAAAGCCCAGTTCCAGCAGCCTTTGGGTACGCTCCGCGGCGGACATGCCCTCGACCTGCTTGGTGAGCTCGTCCTCGACGCGCTTCTTCTTCAAGTCGCGCGCGATCACGTCAAAGAGCGGCTCGAGTCTCGGGGGCATGCTCTCGCGGCTCGTGTTTAGTGGCGCGGTGGCGTTCACCATGCGCTCGAGCAGCAGCGTCACGATCCCGTTGCCCCCGGCCTCCTCGCGATGCGAGGCGATCGCGTCGCGCACGTCCACAAACGTCGCGCCCTCGGTGCGGAAGATCAACCTCTTCATTTCCATCTTGCCCACCGGCGTGTAGGAAGCCAGCTGCTGCCACATCGGCGCGCCCGACAAAACCTGTCGATACGCCGTCACTGCGCGCACCAGGTCTCCCGGCTGTACCAAATCGGGCTCGTCGTAATCACCGGCCGCGCTGTAGCCGGGCAGAGCGCCCTCGACGATGATGTCACCACCGTCGGTCTCTTCGATGAGCACGCCGAGCGGCACTCGGAGATTCAGCAAAATGAAGTCGGACCGCTCGAGCTTCGGAGCTAAGGTCAATCGCTGAACACCCGCAGGCTCGCCATTCGTACCAAGGTCTACCTGTATGGTGACGCGCTCTCGCTGCATCGCCACGGGAGGCGGAGAGCGGCGCGCTTCTGAAAAGTGTTGCTGATTCACCATATGAGCGCCTCGAAAGCAAAGTCTGCTCATACTGTGACATGCACTGACAGGAAAATTACTGCACACGCCAATGAGCGCGTGCAGGGTGATAATGCCAAACGTAAGCCGCATGTTACGGCTTGACCGAGCAGCAGATGTGCTGGGTCAAGCCCTCCACGATTTGTCCCATTGAGGCGATCTGGATTCGACGTCGAGTTTCCTCGTGTGAACCTGAGAGAACCACTGTGAAAAGTTTGGCCGTTAACTCCACCCACTAAAAAAATCTTCACTTCGTGGGGCAAGCAGGATAAGGTCAGCCATTCACTTCGCACACACTCATGAAAACAACGAGCACTAGCAACATCTAAACACAGGCATAATTTACTCTCAGCAATATCTGGCAGGACCACGGGCCGTGATTGTTTGATTCCATTGACCAATCAGCGCCGATCGCACCCTAGGGCGGTCTGCGCACACAGCATCAAGTTTGACAGATAGCGCCTGCGCGGGACGCGCTGCTCACGACTCATTTGAAGGGGGCGCTGTGCTTGGCCGCCTTGGCTCCTGCGCCCTTGCTGGTACCGTGCACCTTGACAGCCTCGCTGAGATAGGTTCCCTGAGGGCGGCCGAGCGGGCGCGCGGCCTGGAGCTCATGGTCCGGCTTCGAGCGCGGGTGGCGCAGCTTCTTCTCGAGCGCCTCGCCGATGTCTCCTTGACGCTCCATCTGGGCTGCCGTGATGGTCGTGAACTCGGACGCGTCAATCGGTTTCGAAGTGAGTGCGTAGCGTTTGGTGAAGACGTTGCTGAACTCGCGGAAGGTGAGCCCGCCATTGCCGTCGGTGTCATAACGGTCGAAGAGCGCGAACACCACCGCCTCGGGGAGCCCGCCGAGGCCCGCTCGCCCCTTGCCCTTGACCGGGAGTCCAAAGCGCTCCATGGCGCGCAGGAACTCCGTCTTGTCGACCACTCCGTTGCCGTCGGCATCGAACTGCTTGAAGGCGTCGATGAGAAGTCGCTCCTGTGCGTGCTGCGAGCCGCGGATCTTGCAGCGCGTCGTCTCGAAGAGCATCGCCTCGAGCATGTCCACATCTCGCGACGGGACGAACTCGACTGCGGGCTTGCCACGTGGATTGGGCAAGGAACCCCATACGCTCTGCATCATGGAGCCGAAGAGGTCGTCCGAGTCGATGGTGGCGCTGATGTCCTCGTAGTAGCTCACAAACTCGGCGAGGGACAGGCTGTCATGGGAGCCACCTTGCCCTTTGAGACCCTCGATCAGCGCATGTATCACCGCCTCTTTGCTCATGTTGCCATACTGCACGTCGGGGTGGCTCGCTGCATCATACCAGCGCTCTAGGTCCTCGAACTTGACAAGGCCACCGCTTTTGCAGGCGGCGTCAAGAGCGTGGAAGACGTTCACGACGATGACCCTCCGTGCCGCGTTCATCTTCACCCGCAGCGCGTGCACGAGCTCGTCGTACTGAATGAATCTCGACCCACTCTGGTCGAAAGCCGCGAACAGCTTCGCCACCTGCGACGGATCGAGGCCGAGCTTGCAGTTGGCCATCACGCGCGCAAACTCGGCCAGGCCGATATATCCCGATCGGTCCTTGTCGTGGACCTTGAGGTAGCGCGCGAGGCCGGCGATCCCTGTGCTGCCCTCCGAGGTGGCAATCTTGGCGCGCACGACGTCCAGGAGCTCGTTGAGCTCCTCGCTGCTCTTCATGATCTCCGCAATGTACGGAGCCGTGGCAGCCGCGGCTTGTTCGAGCGCCTTTGGCGGTAGCGGCAGCGGCATCTGTGGGGGTGGTGGTGGCGGCGGGGCCACCGAATAGTTGCTTTGGTAGGTGACACCGGTCTCTGCCGGTTTTGGCGGCCTCGCATTGGCTAGTATTTCTCGAAGTCGCGCCTCGCGCGCAGCAGAGGGTGGGCGCTGACGTTCGGCCGCGGTCATCGGCCGCCGTTTTGGCTGGAGGGAGCTCATGCCTCACAATGATGAAGGGACTCCCTCCTCTCCACTCGTTCAAAGTGTGCCACTGACGAGCGTGAGATTCACTGTGCCCAAAACGGCGCGACGAACTGTGAAGTGTGAACAGTTTTTCAGTGTACCCTCTTCATTCTGAGATCAAGCAGCCCTATGCTTCGTGTAACGCCTGCGGGTCCGTCGCAGCAGGAGCAGCCTCCTCGCCGTCCGCTATTGGTACCGCGGAGTTCGGCGTCGGCTCGGCGAGCAGCACCGAAACGGCCATCGCAGCAGCCTCCTCGCCTTCCGCTACCGCGGGGCTCGGCGTCGGTTTGGCGATCATCACAGCCGGTGTCGGGCGTGGCCACGCGCAATACCTTACGGCAAAGCAGAGCGCGGCCAGCCCACCCTGAGCCCGGGCCTTCTGTTCGTCCAGCAGCTGTCGCCACCTGCGAACCACCATCGTGAGCAACCGTCTAGGGCCCGGGTGCATCCCCATCCGTCGGATGCCAGTCTGAACCAGCCGAGCAAGTTGCTTCCCTCGCAGCAGGTACTTCATCTGACTTCGCCACACCCTCAATGCGTCGGCTTGTATGCGAGTATAGTAGAATTGCCACGAAGCCACCACATTCATCTTCCTTGCCTTCTCCTCCTCTAAAATACGTTCCCACTTTCTGAAGCAAGCGTTGGCTGCCTTGAGGAACCATCGCCTTGCCACCGCGTTGACCTTTACGAGCTTCGCGCGCTTCGAGTCTCGCCAACTAGACCAGCTCCGGAATGAACGTGAGACGTAAACCTTACCAAAGTGTGCAACAAATTTGGTGAGCTTCTCCTCATCGACCTGAAGGCCACCGGTCCTCAACTTGTGCCTCGTCTTGCTGGCACTCCTGGAGGAGGGAGTGCTAGAAGGCTGGCGCGGTGAGCTCTGCACACTGCGCGGTGAGCTCTGCACGTCACTTCGCTGGTCACCAAACAGCGGCCTCATGGCGGCCCCGGAAAGAGTGCACGCTTTTGCGCGCAGCCGTTGCGCCTGCAGATCCAGCTTACGGCCAACCTTGTCCTCGGCATACGACTTCTCGAGCAAGCCCTTGATCATCGACTTGGCCTCGGCGACGTCCAAGTATCCGCCCTTGTCCGCATCAAACGTGTCGAAGACGTTCATCACATCTTGTTGCGTGATCATGTCTGGGGGATCGAGCGAGCCAACGAACCTGACAAAGTCATTCTTGGATACCTCACCCACGTGAGGTCCACGTGTCTTGGACCACATGGTCACCATCAGAGACGGCTTTATCTGCCGATTGTACAGCAACTGCCCGAGCTGGATGCTGGGGTTGAGCAACAAGCCATTCACGTGCCGCCGGTGCGCCTTCTCCATCTCGATGGCCTGTGCCGTCGCCTCAGCCGCCACCCTGCAGAGGTCCGCTCGCTTGCGGTGCGCCTCGGCCTGCGCTCCGCAAAGGTCTGGCGCTTTCAGGAATGCCTGCGCCTCGGCCTGACACGCTTGTAAGGCCTTCTTGAGTTCCTTGCTGTCCAAGGTGCCTCCGCGGTCTGCATCCCAGGAGTCAAAGATTTCGTCGGCTTGCTGACCAGTCACATTTAGGCCAAGGCTACGTAAGTTGACGCGCAGATCGGCCTTGATGAACTCACCCGTGCTCTTTTTGTCCCAACTTTGACAGATCTTCACGAGGTGGGCGTCCTTGGGCTGCTCTTTGGTCAGGAGAATCTGGCCGATCAACACCGTAAGGCTCGGCGTCGCCCGCGTCGACTCAAGCCGCGCGGCGTCCTTCATGTGCGCCTCAGCAGCTTCTAGCAGCTCCTCCTGCGTGATGTACGTGTCCGACTTAGCCATCTCCTTTTTCACGAACATGTACTTCTCCCCCTCCTTTTTCAGGTGCGGCGGCAGCGGCGGCGCCACATACGGCTGAAGTTTACCTTGGTCTTGACGAATGGCCTCTTTCGGCCATACCTTGGTGCTAAATTGAAGGCCCCATATGGACGAGCGGGGGCTCATGTGCTTCCTCGGCGTCCAGACCGCGCCCTTAGGATGAGCTGATCGGAATTGGTTGATCCGTTCTTTGATGACTTTGTCAGGCACGCCGACCAGTTCCATGGTGACAGCACCGCCGCCGTGCGCCGCCAGCGGTTGTGCCCGGATGTAAAAGAGAGAGCCCAGAAGGCCAGTCACAGCAGCCACAGATGTGAGTCGTCCAGGCGCGGCGCCACGAGCTGCGTTTGTCGCGCGCGGCCCGCGCACACCGAAGCCAAAATCGACTGTTTCGTGTGTGTGTTCCGTTTACCGGTCGGTGTTTTTGAACCGGGACACACCGGTAAACTTACCGGTAAAAAGACACCGGGGGGAGCCGGGACACACACGAGACACACGGAACACGGTACAATGTATCGCGTTGGTTGATGATTGCGGTTCATCAAACTACATGAAGGCAGCCTGGTGAGCGCGAAATCCCGGTCCCTGCTAAAGCTACATGTAGACAAGGAAGCTACATGTAGACCAGGGCTCACTCCTCACATCGCGGATTCGCAGTGCTGGTGGCCGGTGGGCACACGGTGTGGCTGTGGTCGGGGCGGGAAGCGCGAGGAACACATCCGTCTCTCGGCATGTCAGTCGAGCGTGTCGCGCATCCGAATCGGTCCGTGGCTAGTCCGTGGCGGGCCGCTAGGGAGCGGGCCGACTGCGTCCTCCCCGTCCTCGAGACATGTGCTGATGTGCCTCTATCAAGCATTCTCTAAAAAGCAGGAGTCCTGCTGGCCGTGCGAGTATGCGGACGGCCGCCAATCTGCGAGAGGCCGGGCAAGCAGGGGGGAGGGATGGCCGGCAACGCGCGGCGATGCCCTTACGCAAGCGATGGCCGATGCCCGGCGATCCTTTCAGTGGTGCGCGCGCTTGAGCCCGAAGTTGTGTTTTCCGGATTCCGCGCCTCACCGACGCGTGCGCCGTCCCCGGCGCATGAATTAGAATTTTTTCTTTGCGCATTATTCGAACTCAGAAACGGGTCTGATCGAGTCACGTATTGTTTTCTCCACTCGTTAACGCACTGCCGTGCCCGCGCCTCGCACCGATGCGCACAAGCCGTCGCGAGCGGAGAAGCCACGCGGTCACGACACAAATACTGCTAGCACTCGCTCGTGGGGGCCATGGTGGGGGCTACTCATTAACTTCTCATAAGATACCATCAATAGTCCGCGTTTCCAATCGCTCTCCTGCTCCAGCGCACTCTCGGGCTCTGCTTCCAGCGAGATTGGCGCTCCAGCTGCTGGTGTACCGGTAGCTTGCGCGAGGGCAGGCTGCTGGCCTCGCGAGTGGGTGCAGCGACAGGCGCGTTCCACAGGGCACGAGCTGCACCGCTGCTGCGGCTTGCGAGTTCGATCCGCACAACAGAGGGCCGGGACGCAGCACTAGAAGCGTACATGGTCGAATATGAATCCGTCCGACATGCGGGCGTCTTGATCGGAGGCAACCTCGCGTGACAACCACGAACGCCCTGCTCCTGCAATGGCGGCCGTGGCGGCTGCGGTGTCGGCTGCGACGATGCTCCTGATGGTTGCTGCTGCTGCTCATCAAGCGTATCAGTGCCCCGATATGGTTCGTCCCAGTCAGAAGCGACAGCATGTGTACGAGCGAGTGCGATGAATTCTGCTGCCTTCGCCTGATAAATGTGTCCTTCAACTGTACTTCTCAGCGCAATGACAGCTGTGGCCAGCTGCTCCGTCGCTAATGCCTGTTGCTCAGCGGCTGCGGTCATCATTCTTTGCAGCTCAATACACCGCGCCAAGATTCGCCACGCAGCGGCAACCCCAGCCATGGCCACAGCAGTTTGGAGGCCATCTCGAAGCTGAATATTCTGCAAGTAGGGCAGCCCTACTTGCAGAATTTTATCGACGGCTGCCCGGAGTGTCACACGGAAGGCAGACACTCGCGTTGCCATTCCCTGCATGCAGGGTCACCACTTGGGACGCGTGCGTGCCGGTCTCGTGAAGAGTTCATACCTAACGGTACATTACTGACTGTGAACGAGCGAGACGCGTGCTGATCAATGCCGCTTCCGCTTCCTCTGCCCGTCCCGCTTCGCCCTCCTCTTCGCCTTGGCCGGGTCCAACGGGCTTGCAGCGAGCCCCTCGATCGCGAGCTGCGCCGCGTGCTGCTCTGCCTTAGAACGGCTCTTCCGGAGCGCTCCGTCAAAGGATCGACCGTCAACCACAGCTCGGCATCGCCACGCAGCCGCAAAGTAGCCCAGCGCCTTGGCGCTGGGCGCCGTCTCTTCGATGACGAAGTACTTGACATGTGCGTTGGGTCCGACGGTACGAACTAACTTCGTGTGTGCATCTTCCTCAGCAGCTTCCTCAGCAGCTTCCGCGACGCTCGTTACGGCGCTGCCGTTGGCAGCTGTAACCGATGCTACGCCAGCCAGGCCGACGCCAGCGCCGCTGCTGCTGCGGCTGCGGTTGGCAGCCAGCGCCGCTCTCGACTGAACCAGGCGGCGAAAGTCAAGATTCGTCACGAGGGGCGCCTTCTCCGCCGCATGTGCCTCGTTCAGAGCGGCGCGTGACGGCGCTCTCGCCCAGTCGCTGATGGTCTCTAGATCCTGGAAGTACGTCGGGGTGTAGCGGTGCGTTGGGGCTGCCGGCATACCACGCGGTGAACTGTCAAGGAAGCCCATCAGGTCCAGAGCCGAGGCGATGGCAAGCATTGTTGTAGCGCCGCGAAGCGCCATGACGGCTGAATCGACAGTCACCTTCCTGGCGGTGCCCTCTTGATGCGCAGGTTGCTGCTGCGGCTGCACAGCCACCGCTAGCCGCCGCTCCCGTAGCCTTGCATGCAGCATCCATTGCAGCACGAACGCGGTGTTGAGTGGCGGGTTCTCGACTTGAATCGCCAGCTTTGCATATCTCGAGCACAGATTTAAAGTGGCTTCATCGAGGAAGGCCTCATCAACCAGGGCATCGTTTGACGGACCTGATGATGAGTTGCCGTCTGCTGTTCCATCGGATGTCAGACCAGGAAGGAGTTCTGCTTGGGACTCAGGTGCCTCGTCTCGCCCAGAAGCAAACACGCCGTTCGCGGCATGCAGCGCCCCACGCCCTATCATGAGCTTGCAACCTGGCACTAGGTGCCTCAGAGACGCTGCAGCCGTAGCATCAAGGACGTCGCCATTCAAGAGCACGTCCACACGGCGCTCCTTCAACGCTGCTGCGACCACCGCGAGCTCCTGCCACCTCGCCAGGTCGCACGATCGCTCCGTCGCGTAGCGTCCATGCACGGCGATGGCGGTGGCGCCAGCCTCGACGAGGCGAAGGCAGCGACGGATGGTCTCTTCTGGCCCGTGATGATGCAATCGCACCTTGCACGAGAGCCGTATCTGTGCTGGCAGAGCTTTGCGGATGGCGCCAACGATGCCTTCTGCTCGCGCAGCGTCAGCGAACAGAGCGCCGCCAGACCCGCCTGCCTCAGCACTGTGCTTTGGGCAACCCATGTTGATGTCGATGCCAATGATCCCGTCCCTCAATGGGTTGGCTGGATCAAACTTGAGTGCGCTGATCGCCTTCAATGCCGTGGACACCTCAGCCGTGCCAAGCTGTACCACGAGCTTGTTATGCTCAGCTTGGCACGTGCGCAAGATGATACCACTACCAATACGCCAGTCAACTGTTCCGAGGCGTGAGTCCACGGTTCGTTGTGCGTTTGCCAGCTTCGCATCAATGATTTCCTCGGTGTACACGAGAGCAGCACCGCGCTCGAGTGACAGGAGTCGCAGCGGCAGCGTGCCCAGGCGCACCATCGGCGCGAGAACGTTCGCGTCTGAGGTGTTCATGGGCGATCGCGATTTCGTCACCCTCAAGGACCAACTCTACAAGTATAGGGCCCGGGTCCGATCGAATGTGTGAACGTTAACACGACAGACGCGACAACCGGTGCTACGGTGTAGATTTCATGAAAACACACAGCACGGTACTGTATAGATTTCACAGCAGTGACTTCAGCCAAGCGGGCTGAGGCCTGAGCAATTTTTAAGTCTCGCGCTGGCATGTATAAGGGGGCGCACTCTCTTGCTCGCGAAACAGGAAACACGCAAGATTGAAATTGAGGAACGGTCTGTCTCGTCGGTGTGTCCCTGCCAGTGCACGTTGACGTTGATCCACGCTTCCACCGGGTGCGACGCAGCGGCCGACCCATTCGAGCATGGGCCGACCGTCCCGTTGCTCGACCAAAACTACCAAAACGCCCCTCCTGATACATATAGTCAGCATGTACTTATGGATGACGGTTTGACGGAATCACACGGCAATGGCAGAGCATGTGGATGTGCATGGCGCTGTATAGAGGGGCAAAAAGTCGAGCACAGAGCTCGGCGAGGAGCATGCATCGATGGGTGCATCTTTCTCCCCACACTCTTGCTCGAACGGTGTAAAAGAGACTGTCACCTTCCTGGGTGTAAAAGGCACAGGCGTCGCTGTGCAAGGCGGCTTTTCGGCCGGCTCGAAGACATCGCATCTCATAAAGAGCTCGAGCAAAGCGTCGTCACCTTGGAGCTCCTTATCCTCAAATTCGACCATGTTCTCGGACTCTAGATCCTTGGTATCGACGGCATGCGGTGGCGTGCCGGTCTCAATGGCATCCGCGCGCGGAAGGGCCGTATTGCTGGCGGGTTCAGACATCTGCACATGTGCTGGCCAGATGGTCTGGTCCTCATCCTCGGAGCCCTCAGACAAATGAAGTTGAGCAGAGCTTGACACGAAGGCATTCGCCTCAATTTGGATAGGAGCCATCAGCCTGTTAACGAGTTCTTCGATCTGATCGATTGGAACGCCTGCCAGGTAGCGGCTGTGCGCTCCGACCAGGCTCCGTGCGCATGCGGCCGCTCCGAGCCAACCGAGGGTTCGATCGGCATGATACGCTTGCGGATCTTAGTGCCTCCTGCAACGGTGTAGAGAAGGACGACCGCTCTGGTAGCTGCACACGCTCCAATCTTCCTTGGGATGACGACCTCAGCAGAGGCCATCATACTTTCGAGGAAAAGCGGTTGAGGGAGGCGTTTGTTGCACGAGCGCGGGTTCCACAACAGAGAGACAGAAGTCATCAAGTAAGTACATGTACATTAAAGTCAAGTATAAAGTAAAGTCCAAGGCTTCCGTGTGGTTGTCTGGTGTTAGGAACTAATGAATAGATTTTTTTGACTTGAGGAAGTCTTGATGGAAGAATCGAAGAATGTTGAGACCGTCTCCCTTATACAATTGTAATCTGAGTATGGAGTGGGACCTTCACACACCCCTTCACGCAAGTCAAGTCAAGTCTATACATAAACGACAGACAACCGTACGGAAGCCTATCGAACGTGCTTGACTTGACTTGACTTGACTTGACTTCACGCCCTTGTTCGGCCGAATCGGCGAACCTATGATGCGCGTGCTCGCCTCCTTCTCGCCGCCCGACCACCTGCCGATCTTCGCCGCCTCTGCAGGCGGCGAGCTTGCTGTCGCGTGCGGTCGTCTTGTGTACATAGTCCAAAGCGGTCCTGATGTGCGACACTCATCGTGGCGGCTACCAGCAGCAGCACTGCTCGTGCGGTGGCTCGAGGACAGCAGCGATGCAGTGAGGCTGCTCATTGTTTGCTCGGATGGCAGTGCGTGGACGCTGCGTGCGCCGGATGGCTCTATCGCATCGCCGCCAAAGCGTCCGCGCGCGATTTCGAGCGGCCGACGATGCTTCACTCGCGCAGTTGGTGATGAGCATCGGTTCCCGATGCCAGCACTCGGACCGCTCGTCGCCGCACATGGCGTTGCGGAAGGCCTCTTGCTGTGGCCGGCAAGCGAGCGCATCGTTCACGTGCGGCTACACTCGCCGGCCACGGGCGGTGCGGCTACCGATCCTGCGATGCCGCCGGAGCATGAAGACTGGCCATTGCTCGATGGCATAGTGGACGAGCTCCCGCCCCGCATGCTCACTGTGCATCGAGCCGCCGAAGCCCACAGTGCTCCGTGCCCGTCCGTCTCGACGGCTCTGAACCCACGGCTTTATCGGGCACTCCTGGGCACTGGCGGCCTTGCCGTCGCGTGCGCCCTCGTGCTAGCTCGCGCCGATGCACGCGGCACACTCCACTGCGCTTCCATAGCTGAACTTCGGGCGTCTGCGCTGGACGCCTCTGCTCTGGGCGCTTTGTCGAGTGATGGGCCGATGCTGACGCCGATCGCGGCGCTCGGCGAGCCCACGGTTGCTCTGCTCTCGGTCCCTGAAGCGCCTGAAGCGCCCGAGACAGCGCCTGGAGCGCCGATGGCCTCGATGGCCTCGGTGACGGCCGGTGCTGCCTGCCTGGTGGCGGTAGGGGCCCTTGGCGCGCTGCTCGTCCTGTCGTCTGACGAAGCTGGCCAGCTGCACCGACAGTTGTGGCGGCTGCCGACGAGCGCGGTGCTCGGCGCGTGCGTGCTGGGCGCGCGTCTGGTCGTGCTCAGCCCGGGAGGCGCCTACGTCCTCGCGCTGCCCTCACTGCCAGAGGGGGCCCGCTTTGTGGCGGAAGCAGATGCGGAAGCAGACGGCATGACCGCGGCTGCTCCGTCGGCGGCGGCGGCGGCGGCGGCGGCGGCGGCGGCGGCGGCGGCGGCGGCGGCGGCGGCGGCGGCGGCGGCGGCGGCGGCGGCGGCGGCGGCGGCAGCGGCGGCGGCGGCGGCGGCGGCGGCGGCGGCGGCGGCGGCGGCGGCGGCGGCGGCGGCGGCGGCGGCAGAGGCGGTGCTCTACGGCGTCACCAGCGCCGTCGCGAGCGCTCCCGAGCTCCATGCCGAACCACTCGCGATCGCGCCGGCGCCCATCGGCGCGATCGCGCTGTCTCGGGCGCTATCTGGCGAGGCGCCGTCTCGGGCGCTACCTGGCGAGGCGCTGTCTCGGGCGCTACCTGGCGAGGCGCTGTCTCGGGCGCTACCTGGCGAGGCGCTGTCTCGGGCGCCCCTCTCGGGCTCTGCGGCCTGCGCACGCGCCACCATGGGGAGCCACGTGGCGAACGATCCAAATAAGGCAACCGTGGCGATCGATCGACTTGTGATGCTCGATGCACATGGGACGCTCTCGGCCATGCTGCTCGATGCACATGGGACGCTCGGCGCGCTCGGCGAAGGCCGCCTGTCCACCGCGTCGCCCTTGCCGCCGCCGCTGCCGCCACTGCCACGGGCCCCTGCGTCGGCGGCGCCCTCGGCGGCGCCCTCGGCGGCGGGGGCCACCTCCACCGCGGCGGCGGCGGCAGTGGCGGATGCGGCGGATGCGTTCACCGGAAGCCACACGGAACGCTGCGTGCGCGAGCGCCTCCAGCGCGTGGGTGAGAACTCGGCGCAGCTCGGGGCGTTCCACGCGCTGTCCCGGGCGGCCGAGGCCCGACTCGCGAGCGCCGTCGCGGCACACGCGGCGCTCGTGGCGATGGCGAAGCTGGGTGGTCAGGAGGCATGCAAGCTGCGCCTGTCCGACGAGGGCACGAGCGTGTGCGTCGACGTGAAGAACCCGTCGGCGCACGCGCTGTCCCGGGCGTGGAGTCTGGTGGCGCTCGTGTCGTCGGAAGTTCCGTTGGGCGACACCGGTGCGGCAGTTGACGAAGCAGAGGCCACCAGACTCCACGCCCGGGACAGCGCGGTGGCGGCCGAGAGGGCGGCGGCGGCGACACTCGAGGCCACCGACGACGACGACGACGATGGCGCCGTGCCGAGCGCCCGCCCGGCCGGCGGCGGCAGCGAGGTGCGCTCGGCACGGCGCTCGTGCACGGCACACACAGCCTCGCTCGCATGCACGTGCTCACAACGGCGCCCCGATCCCTTCCCCACAGGTGCGCTCGTGCACGGCACTCACAGCCTCGCTCGCAGGGTTGCCAGCGTCTGGGCGCTGGGCGCTGAGCTGGCCGCTGCCGCCCATGACGTGGCATCGCCCGGTCCAAGTCCGCGTCTTCCTCTGCTACCATGCCCACGAGGACGCCGAGAGCGCCACAAGGGGTGCTCACGATGGCGCCACACGGGGTGCTCACGATGGCGCCACAAGCTGCGCGGCCGGCGCTGATGTCCCTGGTGACACGTCGACAGTGACCATGCTCTTCGGGATGCATGAGCTCTTTCCACACCAGCGGCTGCGGCGGCGCGCGCTCTGGCCGCCTTGCGTAGAGGGGACGCCCGCGCCACTCGAGCTCCATGAGCGCCTGCGCCGCGCCCTCGGACCCGCCCACTACGGCGCTGCACGCGCCCTCGGACCCGCCCACTACGGCGCTACGCCCACCGCCGGCGCTGCGCCGGGCGCCCAATACGGCGCTACGCCCACCGCCGTGCCGCCGCACCGGCCGCCGGAGGGATCGCATTGCAAGCTCCTCCTTCGCGCGCAGCCGTTGCAGGCCGCCGCGCCTGCGGGTGGCGGCGTCGCAGGCGGTGCGGGAGGCGGCGCGGGCGGCGGCGCGGGCGGCGGCCGCGCGCTAACCGCCGAGGGCTACCTTCGCTTGCTCCTCGAGGGGAGTGCAGCGATGAGCAGCGGCGCCGTATTGGGCGCGGTGGGTTTCGTCATTCCGCTGGCGCCCCGCGCCACCGATGGTGGCGCTGGCGCTGGCGCTAGCGCGACGCAGCGGCAGGCAATTGCCTCTGATGGCCTCTGATGGCCTCTGATGGGCCTCTGATGGCCTCTGATGGCCTCTGATGGCCTCTGATGGCCTCTGATGGCCCTCGGATGCCCTCTGATGGCCCTCTGATGCCCTCTGATGGCCTCTGATGGTCTCTGATGGCCTCCCTCATCAGGCCAGTGCTGCTCTCGAACTACCGAGTGGAGCTACCATCTCCGTACGGCTCGGCCTCGAGCCGCCGCCGTCTACCCCAGCCCCCGCCACTGGCGCCGGCGGCGCGGCTGCCTCGGGCATGCCGCTCCAAGTCCTCCTGCAATGCGACGAGCCGCGTGACTTGTGGGCTTTGCGCGCCTCTCTCCTGCGGGCGCTCGTCCAGCGCTCAGGACAGCGCGCCATCGCCTCGCCGCCGGCTGAGGGCGTCGCCTTGTCGCGGCAGGAGGTGGAGGCGACGATCGCGGAGGCACGCCAGATGCTCGCGCACCTGCGCCGCTGGCAGCTGGCGCACGGCCAGCTCCATAGCCAGCTCAGCCGTCTCTTCGAGCGCCGGCGCCGTTTCGAGCAGGGCGCGGGGAGCGTGTCGCTGTGCGAGCTCTCCCTCGAAGCAATGGATCTGGCCAAACGCACCCTCGAGATGCACCAGACCCTCCGGGGCCACCTGAACTGCCTGCCGCTCCCCATCGGATGACGCGGTGAGGCTCTGTACGTCTATCCTACCGCCCCTGTACATGTATCCCTGGGCCTAGGCGTCTGGCCGCGCCCTGGCCGTCGTCTCAATTTTGTTAAAAAAGTTAATCGCCTCCGTGAGGGAGAGGGTGAGGTCTGGGAAGCGGATCTTACATGTATCGGCAACGTAACGGAGGCTGCACGTCGTGTCGCCAGGTCGTCGAGCAAACTTGTATTCCTGTGAACATGCAACTTCCCGGACTTCTCGACAGGATCCGATGCTCATCACGCTCGTCTCGGTGTTGTGCTTGGCTGCCGTTGGCGCCAGCCGCGTGGCGCTGCCGACCGTCCGCGTACCGGTGCTTGCGCGTCCACGCGCGGCGGTCTTCCTCGAGGCAGCCAAGGCAGAGGAGGAGAAGGAGGACCGGCTCGGCGCTGGTGGGCGCGGTGGCCATGCTGTGAAGGGGCAGACTGAGCTCGAGGGCAAGGAGAAGGAGATCCAGATGAAAGTCATGGAGCACCAGAAGACGGCGGCACGTCTGAGCAACGCTGAGGACGCGCGATCGCTCGTCAGCTACTCCAACGGCTTCGGGGTCATCTCTACGAACTCCGTGTCGCTCGAGGGCTATCCCACCGGGTCGGTGGCGGGCTTCGCGCCGGATGAGAAGGGCATGCCAGTGTTCTGCTTTTCGACCATGTCGGCCCACACGACGGACCTGCTGAAGGATCAGAACAGCCCGGCCGGGGCGAAGGCTTCGCTCACTGTGATGGCGGCCGACTTTAAGGGGGCTTCGGAGGGCCGTGTCACACTCATCGGCGACATCAAGCGCGTCAAGGACGAGGCGGAGGTTGCCGAGCTGCGCAAGGTCTACAAGCAGAAGCACCCCAACGCCTTCTGGGTCGACTTCGGCGACTTCTTGTGGTTCCGCATGAGCGAGCTCAAGGCGGTGCGCTTCATCGGCGGCTTCGCCCGTGCGGGAGACATCGGCGCCACGGACTACCAGGCGGCGCAGGTAGATCCGACCCAGGCCACGGATGACCTGCCTGGCATGCAAGTGCTCATCACGGCGCCCCTCTCCCTTTCCCCACAGGTGGATCCGATCCAGGCCTTCGCCGCGCCAGTCATGTCGCACATGAACGACGACCACGCCGCTTCCACGGTCGCCATGGTACAGCACTACATAGGCCTCGATGAGGTGGAGAAGGCGGACCTGGTGGCGCTCGATCGGCTCGGCTTCAACGTGGCCATCACGCGCAAGGGGCAGACGTTCAAGCTGCGGCTGCCCTTTCCGCGCCCCGCCACCGACCGCAAGGACGTCAAGGCGCTCATCGTCGAGATGACGCAGGCCTCGGCCGGCGCCGCCTGAGTGTGTGTGGGCGCTCAGCGAGCCACCGAGCCAGCAGCGCGCACCGGCTAGAACGCCGGAGTGTGTGGGCGTTTCGGCACTGGTACCCATGCTGGTACCAGGCTCGCCGACGCGTACAGTACCTCCGGCTCACAGTCGTCGGCGATGGTGGGTTAGCTGTACATACGATGGACGGAGACGCTCGCCGGGAACAAAACAATTGGAACACCTCTACGTGATTACTGTACACTTCTGCTCGACGCTGACGCATCGTTACCGGCTCCCCCCCGGTGTGTTTGAACCGTTAGTCAAGACTTGAACCGTTACGCACAAACGTTTCTCGACTCCCCTCTGGCTCCTCGCGCGCCAACACTCGGCATCCAATGCTCATGGCACCCAAGCCGCCTGCGTGCATTGGGAGCGCGCATTCTCCCACAGGGCAGGAATTCCCGCTTTGGACGTATGAGCAGCTCGAGCAGCTCCCGAAGCCCAACCTCAAGACGAGAGCGTGCGAACTTGATGTCTCAAACTGTCTTCTGCTTGCACCCCGCCTGCACTGATCCACAAATCCTCTGCACGCGCAGTCAGAATCTGATCGGGGTCCTGTCGCGCGACAACGAGGCTTTTTGCAGTCGCTGCCGGGTCAACGGAGAGAAAGACTTCACGATCAAATGGATCTTGGAGGCGCAGTGCTTGTTGATCAATCGCTTGGGCTACGCCTATGAGATTCGGCAGTTTGGGTGGCCTTCTGAAGCCGCAGGCGATGACAATCCACCACAGACCTTCGATCAGCAGCTCCCTTCGATCAAGATGACGAAGGAGACCATCTTGCACAAGATGGCGACGACCATGAAGCCCGGTCCGCACATGCATGATCCTTGAGCCTCAGGAGAGTTGCCGTGTGTGACACATTCTGCAGGCACACCGGAAACGGTGCTGCACCTGGCAGCCCGTACGTACATAATGTGATTGGCTACCTCTCACCTTTGGGTTACCCGCAGTACGGGTGCGAGGATGTGTGAGGCACAAACACGGCGCCTGCATGGGCGCCGCGCCCCGGGTCGATGGCAGTCATCAGGGACGTCTCTGACGCGCAGTGAGGCCGACTGTCTGTGCCTTCCTGGCTTACTCCTTCCGCCAGCCAAACAAGCGTCTTCGAGTCCGCGACGCATTGAATGGTAGATACTGCTGGGGATAGGCGGGTTTATGTGCGCGCCATTGAGCTCCATCGCATGATTGTCTTCCGCGCGTGTGCGGGTCCAAGGAGCAAGGTGCTCGGCTATGTGGCAAGGCGCCCGGCCCGGGCGAGACCAGAGCCGGGAACGGGGATTCGGCACTGCAAGGTCTGCACATGCGCCTGGAAGCGTGAGAGGGGTCGGCTACAGTATCATCCTTCCACATTGTCCTTCCGGCCGTAACGTCCTTAGCAACCGGGAAAAACTAGGGATGGGCCAGGTTGCGGTTTTCCCGGTTTGAACCAGGAAAAGTGGTCTGAACCAGCAGGGACTGGTTTTTTCAGAATTCTGAAAATACCAGTTTTCCCCGGTCTGAACCACTTTATCTGGTCCGGACCACTCTTTTGTGGTCCGGACCGGAAATTTCTGGTCTGGACCACTCTTTTGTGGTCCAAACCACTGGCGCGGAACGTTCCAGAAAACGGTGGTACGAACCACGATTCCAGGTTCAAACCGGAGAGCGTGGTTCGAACCAGAAATAGTGGTCTCAACCAGATCTCGTTTGGTTTTAAACCGGTTTGCGCGTTAGTTTGACGGCGGCGCTTAGATTGTGTACAACAGGATCCACACTCGAAACCGTACACACCGAACTCTACGCGACGCGCCGACACAGGGGCGACACGCGCCCTGCCTCTCCGCTCCACATAGCGAGGCCAGCGGCGGCTAGGGCGGCGGCGGAGGCGAGGCCAGCGGCGGCGAACGGCGGCGGCTAGGGCCGGCGGCGGCAGGCGGCCGGGGGGGGGAGGCGAGGGCGGCGGC
>Ga0210245_101054_pt1 | contig 23701 bp, 12 predicted proteins | sample ChrtobMetaP3_4mM_FD_155450 | JGI IMG/M metagenome (GOLD analysis project Ga0210245, IMG submission 155450) | Chrysochromulina tobin associated microbial communities from unialgal haptophyte culture, Seattle, Washington, United States - P3_4mM | ecosystem: Host-associated > Algae > Haptophytes >...
GGAACGTTTCGCCTGAGTTAGAATTGGGTTCCCAGGGATTCGTCACCGACGGCGACGAGATCGACAGCCTATCCTCTCGCCTTTCCCCTGCCCATCTTATAACCGCGTTAAGGTCTTAACTTAGATTGTCGGCCCAATCGACTTTGGTCTGTAATCACCTTTCGGAAGGAAATCAAATCCACTTAAACTGTGCGTGAACGTGTGTGTCCCGTCTCCGCCCGGTGTCTCTCCTCGCGTTGTTTTACGCGACCTTGAGCAGCATGTCGCGGTAGGTGCTCGCCCAATTCCGTGCCTCTTCGCGGTCGGCGTGCGCCTGCGCGAGCTGCGCCTCGAGTGACGAAACCTCGCGGAAGAGGGCCGACTTGTCCTCGTCCAGCTTCTTGAGCTGCGAGCGCATCGCGGCGAGCTGCTTCTCGGCCTTCGCTTTCTGGACCGAGATCCGGGCCATCGCGCGTACGTTCTGCGACTTGGAGAGCTTGAGCTCCGCATCGACGGCCTCAATCTCCTTGTTCTTGGCATGCAGCTCGCGCCGGAGTTCGTTGACCTTGCGCTCGAGCAGATCCCGTTCCGCCTGCACGCCCGCGAGGTCGTCGTTAGTCTTCTCCATCTCGTCCGCCTGCACGACCGCCTCACGCTCCAGGTAACTCACTTGCCGAGAGAGCTCGTCCCGTTGCCGCTCCGTACGGCTCAGCTCATCACGGATCTGCTTCGCCTGCACGAGCTTCTGCTCGATGACCTGGGCATGCTGTGCGAAGAAGGCGTCGTCGCCTACGCCCTCCTCAGCCTCGGCGGGCGCACCATCGAGCGCGGAGAGCGCCTCGAGCAGCGATCTTTGGCGCTCGAGGGCGGCGGCTGCCTCGTCGCGCAATTGCGCCATCGTCTCCTCGACTGCGTTCCGATACTTGGCCGTGGCCTTGCCATCTTTGTCTACGGCGCCTGCCGTGGCCAGCACCGATCCGCATGAGGAGGCGCGATTGATCGATCCGCCCGCGCCGCCCGCGCCGCCCGCGCCGCCTACGCCGCCCGCGCCGCCGGTGCCGCCCGAACCAGAGCCCGTCCCCGTCTCGAGATAGAACCTCTCGAGCTGCTTGAAGCCCGTCTCGAGCAGGACCTGCAGGTCGGCGAAGCCTTGACCGAGGAACTCGGAGTTGAGCTTCGCATCGGTGAGAGCGTCCGCTTTGGACTCCTTGATGGTATCGAGCTCCTCCTCGAGCTGCGCAATCCGATTCATGCAGAGCGTCCGGTCGAGCTCGACTGAGGCCAGCTTCTTCTTGAGCTCATCCGCGTCTCCCTTGCCGACGTTGCCGCCCAGCCCCCTTTGCCGGCCGCCGCCGAGAGTGCTCGACTTCTCAAGAGCGCTCGACTTTTCAAGGGTGCTCGACTTCGAGTCGTCGCCGCCGCGCTCATTGCCAAAGGTGAGCGCCTGCTGCTCCTCATCCTCGGGCGAGAAGCCCTCGGCGAAGCGCTCCTCCTTATCGGAGCGCATGTCGTACAGCTGCGAGACGGAGACTCCGTCGATGCGCATCTTCCCGAGCTCGTACAGTGAGTACCAGGTGTCAACCCAGAGGGGAAAGGAGGCGAGCTGCACCGTGACAATCTGGAAGCGCAGCGTCCAGTTGGACGTGTCCAAGTGCTCCATGCGGAAGATGAATGGGATGATGAACGAGTAGACCGAGTGGAGTAATGTGATGATGATCGCCGCGGCCGCGCAGCCCAGTGTCAGGTACACACGGATCAGGTACACAATGCCCATGTCCGAGACGCGCATGTTCCGCCCGAAGAACTGGGTCACGAACCGAGCGAGGCGCGAGGGCGAGAGCATCGATCTGCTCGCCTGCTGGAACATGTCCGTCTCGGGCACGTAGCGGTAGTGAAACATGTACAGGCCGCGCGCGACGAGGGCGTAAAAGCACGCAGGCAGGAAGGCGATCAGGAAGAAGATCAAGAGGCCAGTCGCTTGCCCAAGCAGCACGGACGCGTCCCACGCCGTGTAGCCCAGCATGTTCTGGAGCAGGATGTACGTTAAGATGGAAGCCGAGTAGTAGAAGATGATCAGCGCCAAGGCCCAGATCGCCGCGATGACGTCCGGCCGCTTGAAGTACGAGCGCGAGTACTCCTGGCCGCGGTGCCTTCGCACTAGTTCCCACGGGTCGGCGAGCGTCGAGGAGGCGATCACGAACACGAAGCCGGCAAAGATGGCCGTCGTGAAGGCGAACACGAGCCCGAGATTGCGCGCGAGGTGGATCCGCTTCACAGAGGCGATCTCGCGGTTGTACAGCACGAGCAGCCCTTTGATGCCCTGTATATAGTACTGCTTGACCAGGTTCAAGTTGTTGGCGGTGCACACGATGGTGCCTCGCACGGCGAGCTCCTCGCCCGTGACAAACTTCTTCTCGGCCGACGAGCACGAGCCACATTTTCCATACTCGAGCGGCGTGATCGTGTACCTGTGCGACGGAGGCACGAGCGCCGGGTTGCCCCTCGGGTTGAACGGGTCATACGCGGCGCACCGCCCCTCGGCGCCCTCGTCATAGTATTGCGCCGCGCTGGGGGTCGCCTTGAGGAAGGCGTACCCCGCGCTCTCGCGCAGGTCGAGGGTGCCGACCGATCGCAGGTAGCCGCGCACGAATGCGAGCTTCTGCTGGAACAAGTCGCGATAGTGTATGACGTGGTGCCAGCGCTGGAAGCGCGCGGCTGACCAGCCACCGGCCGAGGGCGAGGGCACCACGCTCGGGTCCTCGTTAGTTCCGAGGTAGCTTCCATGGCACGTGCGGTCGAGGCGTGCGGCGGCACCCACCTCGGCGCTCAAGTGCCCTACCGTGCAGTTGCCACCGATCATGGGCGACAAGTCCGCATCCTCGCCACCGATGTTACCCATCACGTCGTCGATGAAGACGCCGATCGCAGTGCGTGGCACAGGCAAGCCGAGCAATGCCATCACCGTGGGCGCGACGTCGACATTCTCAACCGTGTACTCGCCGTCCCGCCGCCACTCGTCGCACGTGTTCTTGTGAATACCCCCCGACGACTCGCCCATGATGTCACACTTGTCGTTGGGCACCACCACAGGCACGTCCGTGTACTCGTCGAGGCGGCGAGCACGCGCCACAAAGCGAGCGCCGTCCAACAACGAAGAGGAGCCAGCGACACGGCGCGCGGTGCGATGGCGAGTGCCGAGTTGCGAGCCGCGCCGGTAGGCGAAAAAGGGAACGAGCGAGACGTCCTGGGTCGTGCCACCCGAGCCGCCGGGCGCCACGTGCCCGTGGTCGCCCACGATGAGGAAGGTGGTACGCAAGTCGCCGAAGCGGTCGATGAGCTCATCCACGAGATCGCCGCCGCGCGCGATGGCGCGCTTGTACGAGTTCTTGCGCCAGGAGGTGCCCACCAAGTCGGGCGGCATGAACTCTTCCCACGGCGCGTCCGTGCCGTTCGAGGCGGAGTTCCGCTGGTTGAACTTGTCCGTGCGCCCATAATTGGACGCTTGAGAGTCGGCGTCGGTCAGGTGCAGCAGCAGGAAGTGGTAGTCGCGGCCGGGATCGTTGAGCGCCATCGCCACGGACTTTTGGCGGAGGACGTCCTTCTCGTAGGTGCTCGACTGGAAGATCTCTTCGCGATTGTAGATGTCGTCCTCGTTGGCCACGTACGAAACCGAGCCATCGCCGATGAGCTTCGGCAGGTCGCTCTTCGCCTGGCCGGTGAACCAAGGCGATCCGGCCATCAACGCCTCGTACTGGCGCTCCTCATCGGGAAGCGTCGTCCACCACTTTTCCCTGAAGCGGCTCATCACTCGGAAGATGTTGTCGTACGCCGAGCGTCCAATGTCGCGGTTGCCAAAGATGCCGGCCAGGTCAGGGCTGAGCCCCGTGAGTGTCGCAAACCAGTTGGGCACCGCGTTCGTGGGCAGCTGGTTGCGCATCACGAGCTCGATCCCATCTGTGGTCCACCCAGCGCGCGTGCGGAAGCGCAGGAAGTCGACGTACTCGCGATCCGCATTCAAGCCGCTGAAGACGACCAGCACCACGCGCTGGCCGCCGTTGGGGATCGGGTACGGACGCGAGTTGCTATCGTCGCGTGGGAAGCGACACGAAGCGGAGGCCTGGCAGCCGGCGCCGCCCGGCCGGTAGTCCCATGCGTCGCCCACGCCGCCGCCCTGCGGATCGGCTGCGTACGAGGGCCAATACATGGGCAGATTCGCCTCGGACATGATCGTCTCGATTTGCGACCTCGTGAAGTAGCGGTTGCCGTAGCTGAGGATCTTGGCGAACTCCCACGAGTACTGGAAGAGCGAGGCGACCAGAAGGGCGGCGACGCCGAACACGAGGAACTGTCGGCCCGAGCGCACGCTGAATTTCATCTGCGTGCGCACCTTTACCAACCCTTCGAGCCGCTCGAGCATATCCAGCGTGAACGGATCCACCTCGGCAGCACGTTCGCCCGTCATGTCGAGCAGCGCCTTGATGACTAGCGGCGGCCGGATGCGCCGCGTGAACACATCGCGCGCGCGCCGCACCACGTAGAGCGCGTAGAAGATCTGCACGATCTGAATCGTCAATATGAAGAGCGCGACAAACTGGCGCATCGTCGTCGGAAAGGCGGTGAGCATCATATCGAGGAGCAGCTGCACGAACTTGACGACGGCGAGGTACTGCGCGCGCGCCTCGCGCTCGAAGGTGAGCTTGCGCTGCGGGACCGAGTAGGTCACCCAAACGAGCACGAGACACCCGACCGTGAGTGCCAAGTTGAGCCATGCGCCAGCCATCTGCACACCAAAGATGAGCTCTGAGTTTGGGTAGTCGCTGTCGCGGTTGTCGGGGAGGGTGATGAAGATGAAGCAGAAAAGCAGGTCGAGCGCACCTAGGCCCGCAAGCCACCGCGCTTGGCGATGAGATAAGAACAGCGTACAAGAGACGCGGTCCATCTTGCCTAGCGGCGCCGGGGGCTGCTGGCCTTTGTCCAAGCGTTGGTGGATTGGTTCCCACGAAGCGCACTGGTGTGAAACAGAAACCGTAGGCTGTGAAATGCGAGAAGTGAAAGCATCTTTTGGGGGTTTGAGATTGTATCAGGAGTTTGACGTGCGCCTTGGCGGGCGGCTTACTGGTAGGAGCCAGCAGGGACGCATCATAGCGGGTACCTGTGCGTCTTGCCGTGAGGGGCCAGAGGGCCCTAGTCGTTTGGAATCGTGAGCGCGTGCACTTATGGATACTAGTAAGTCCCAAAACTTCTAGAACTCTCGACCCTGCACACATATCCGGATACAATTGTACTCACCTCTCTCCCAGAATGCGAGGCTCGATTCGCGCTGTCGTGGGCTCCTCCGCTCCGCAACGCGGTGTGTTTCACAGCAGCAGCAGCATCCGCGGCGACGAGGAGGGTCCGTCGCAGCGGCTGGACGGTCGTGTGCCTTTCCTTTTTTTATGGACCTCGATTTCGATGCCTTCGACGAGCCGGCGCCCGCGAGCAAGCGTCGCGCCAGCGGCGGCGATGGCGCAGCGGTGGCGAACGGCTTGGGCGGCGACGCCGCCAGCGGCCGCCCGAACGACAGCGGCGGCGCCGTCCCCACCAAGCGCGCGCGCACGGACATCGTCGTGCAAGCGCCCAAGCTCGTGGGCCTTGCGGCGGCGCGCACAGGCGGTGATGGTGCAGCACCGGGCGCCGACGACACCGAGTACATCGACCCGACCGGCAAGGCGTGTAAGCATGAGGTCGCGATGCCGCCCGGCGAAAAGCCAACGCCTGAAATGATCGCACTGACGGTGCCGGACGACGGGCGCGTGCCCGCGCGCGAGTACAAGTTCGAGCTCGACCCGTTCCAAAAGGCCGCGGTCGCGTGCATCGAGCGCGACGAGTCCGTGCTCGTCTCGGCGCACACGTCCGCGGGCAAGACAGTGTGCGCCGAGTATGCGATCGCAACGTCGCTTCGCGCAGCGCAGCGCGTGCTGTACACATCGCCGATCAAGGCGCTCTCGAACCAAAAGTACCGTGAGCTCAAGGAGGCGTTTGGCGACGTGGGCCTCATGACAGGCGACGTGACCATCGACGTGGACGCCTCGTGCCTCGTGATGACGACGGAGATTCTGCGTTCGATGCTGTACCGCGGCTCGGAGGTGATGCGCGAGGTCAAGTGGGTCGTCTTCGACGAGGTACACTACATGCGCGACAAGGAGCGCGGCGTCGTGTGGGAGGAGGTCATGATCCTGCTCCCGCACTCGGTGCGCTACGTCATGCTCTCCGCCACGGTGCCCAACGCGCTTGAGTTCGCCGCGTGGATCGCGCAGCTGCACTCGCAGCCGTGCCACGTCGTGTACACGGGCTACCGGCCGACGCCGCTGATGCACTACATCTTCCCGCAGGGGGGCGAGGGGCTGTACCTGACCGTCGATGACAAGGCCACCTTCAAGGCCGACCAGTTCCAAAAGGCGCTCGCCGCTATCAAACCCAAGCCTCACGCGGCGCGTGGCGAGGACGGGGGCGGCGGCAAGAAGGGCGGCAAGGGCAAGGGCGGCGGCAAGGGCAGCGGCAAGGGCAGCGACCAGCCGTCAGACTGCTACAAGTTGGTGCAGCTGCTCGTGTCAAGAGGCCTTGAGCCCGTCATCATCTTCGCCTTCGGCAAGGCCAAGTGCGAGGCGCTCGCCGGCCAGATGATGATAGGCAAGCTGGAGCTCAACTCGGCCGAGGAGACGAGCATGGTCGAGACCATCTTTCAGAATGCGATCGACACGCTGACCGAGGAGGACCAGGGCCTGCCGCAGGTACTCAACTTGCTCCCGATGCTCCGGCGTGGCATTGCGGTCCACCACTCGGGCCTTTTACCGGTCCTTAAGGAGCTCGTCGAGATCCTCTTCGCCGAGAATCTCGTCAAGATCCTGTGCGCAACGGAGACCTTCGCGATGGGCCTCAACATGCCCGCGCGCACGGTGCTCTTCGCGGAGCTCTCCAAGTACGATGGGAGCGAGACGCGCTACCTGACGAGCGGCGAGTACATCCAGATGAGCGGGCGCGCCGGCCGTCGTGGCCTCGACGCGCGCGGCATCGTGGTGCAGATGATCGACGAGCGCACCGACGCCGCCAAAGTGCGCGAGATGCTCACCGGGCGCGCGGACACGCTCTCCTCACGCTTCCACCTGTCGTACAATATGCTGCTCAACTGCGTGCGCGTCGAGACGGCCGACGTCGAGCGCCTCATCCAGCAGTCGTTTTACACCTTCCAGCAGCAGGCGGCGCTGCCGCAGCTGCAGGCGCGTCACAAGCAGCTGATGGCGCGCCTCGCGGCCGACGAAGCCCTGCAGGTGGAAGCTCTCGAGGCATGCACCGAGCTGCATGCGACGCTCTATTCGGATGCGGTGCTGCGCGATGAGCTGCGCCGGCTGCTCCACCAGCCGTGCTACGCCCTGCCCTTCATGCAAGCGGGCAGACTTGTGGCTGTGCGCGCGCCGCTGCCGCCCACCACCTCGGCCGCGGGTGGCGAGCTCGGCACCGATTGGGGATGGGGCGTCTTTCTCGACTTCAAGCGGCGCGAGCGCACGGGCGGCGTGGCGCCCGCGCCCACCGCGCCCGCCGAGGGCAAGAAAAGGGGCAAGAGCTCGGGCAGTAGCGGGCGCGGCAGTGGCGAGCGCGACGGGGGCGGCGGCGCGGGGCCGGCGGGCGGTTACATCGATGAGTATACGGTGGATGTACTGCTGCGATGCGCGCCTGGCACCGAGGAGGCGCTCGCCGTCGAGGGCGGCCTCGCACGACCGCCGAGTGCCGAAGACACGCTGCCGGCCGAGGCTCACATCCTGACGGTGCCCCTCGCGCACATCGACCGCTTCTCGAGTGCGCGCATCAAGCTGCCGGCCGACCTTCGCCCTCGGGACGCACGCCATTCGGTAGCCAAGGTGCTCGGAGAGATTGAGAGCCGCTTCCCCGATGGGCTGCCTTGCCTCGCGCCCGTCGAAGACATGAAGGCGCTCGAGGAGGACATACCCAAACTGCTGCGCAAGATCGAGACTGTCCAGGCTCGCCTGGCAGAGCCGCGGCTCGCCGACCCCGCGCTGCACGCCCAGCTGCCGCGGCTGCGAGCCCGGCTGGCGGTCGCGGCAGATGAGCGGGCGTGTCGCAAGCACATGCGCGAGGTCGAGGCGGTCCTCATGCGCGAGGAGCTCAAAGGGATGCGTCGTGTGCTGCGAAAGCTCGGCCACATCTCCGAGGACGGCGTCATTCAGAACAAAGGGCGCGTCGCGTGCGAGGTCTCGACTGCGGACGAGCTTCTCACGACGGAACTTGTCTTTTCGGGCATGCTCAACGACCTCGAGCCGGGCGCCCTTGCAGCTCTGCTCTCGGTGCTGGTCGCCGAAGGTGGCGCAGCCAAGAGCGCTGCCGGCGGGCGCGGCGGCGGTAGTGGCGGCGGGCGCGGCGGGCGCGGCGGCGGCGGCGGCAGCGCGCCCGACCCGGCGTCGCTCATCCAATGTCGCGAGATGGTGGAGCCCTTTGAAAAGCTTCGCGAGCACGCGCGCCGGGTGGCAACAGCCGTCGAGGAGGCCAAGCTCTCGATTGATGTTGCTGCGTACGTCGACAACCTCTCCGTCTCCCTGATCGACGTCGTGGTGCACTGGTGCCGCGGCGCAAAGTTCGCCGATGTGATGGAGATGGCTGGCCAGGGCATGTACGAGGGCTCGATCATTCGGACGCTCCACCGGCTCGAGGAGCTGCTGCGACAGCTCATCGACGCCGCCAAGGTCGTCGGCAATGAGGAGCTCGAGGCGCGGTGTGCCGCCGCGCGCAAGCTGCTTGTGCGTGACGTCGTCTTCGCCGCGTCCTTGTACACGTAATCGTACTTCACTGTAAGCCTGGAGTTAAAGCCGTTCGTTAATAGTAGAGCGTCTAGCCTCTACGCCCGCACTGCACGCACTGTATCCGGGGGAGAGACGACAGACCGCAGGCGCAGCTGCCCCTCTGGGCCGTGCGCTCCGACACGCGACGGGATTCTGTTTTTGATAAGTTTTTGAATGTATTTCGCAGGTCATAAGGCGACAGAGGGCCAGAACTCGGTCGAAGCCATGGATAAGGTCGAAGTACATCGCCGCACAAAACGAAAGTGAGAAGATCCCTTCACGCCACACGCGCGCCTCAGCTCGCGTGATGCGTGCCACCCTGATCGTCATCCGGCAAAGAGCGCGCGTAGCTGCTCCGCATGCTCATGCAGCACCCAGCCAGATTGTTGGTACAGCGCGTTCGCCTCCTCCGCACTCGGGCGCAGCCGCATGAGCGGCAACTGCGGCAGGCTGTCAAGGGACCGATGCCGACGCCACGGGCGCAGTGCCTCGGCGGCCAAGGTACGCACGAGTTGGAAAGCGGACGCGCGCGACGCATCGCCACCGAGCAAGCTACCTGTCGTCGTGCTCAGTGGCGCGAGAGCCCCTCGCACGTCGGGGGGAAGCCGTTGCTCCCACACTGGCACCCGGCTCATGTACGCCCAGCACACGGTCACCTCCGTACCCGCAGGCAGCCCCCACCACGGGTTGGCGACGGTGCGAAGCCGCGTGGTGGCCACCGCACCGCGTCCGCTCTCCAACCCGCGCTGCAACGCGCGCATCGTGCGTGCAAACTCGCGAGGATCGAAGCACTGGGAGCGGCTCAAGTCCTTATGGGGGTTCGGTGTGGAAGGGAGAATCCCAAAGAGGGCAGCGAGATCCTCAGAGATCGCGAAGGCGTCACAAGGCGGTGGAAGGCGAGCGCTCGGCGCCCACTGCGCGCGCGTCGGCAACGCCTCGCCCACGTTGAACAGCGCGAGCATGCGCGTCGCCCGCGCTGGCGCCGCGAGCAGCAGGGGCAGCGCTATGTTGGCGACCGAGGCACCATCAGCCAACAAAAAGGCATCGGCCGGCTCAGCGACGTCAGAAGGAGGCGTGTCCTCAAGCGTGTCCTCGTCACCGACCGCCAGCAGGGAGCTCCCCTCGAGGGCGCACCGCCACTGGCGCCCCGCCCACCGGCGCCAACGCCAGCCGCGGCCTTGGGCGGCACTTGCGAGATAGGCGCCAGGGAAGAAGGAGGTAGCCGCCAAGGCGTCTGCGAGCGAAAAGGGTGCGCCCATGCGGCTGGCCGTAGCAGGGGCCGGCAGGCGGTGGAGGGAGCGGCGACTGAGGCGCATGAAGCGCGTGGCGAGGGGCGTGCTCGGCCCTCCGGGCCGACCGCTGTACGTGCGCTCCGTTGCCGGCGCGCACCTTGCCTCCGAGGGCGACAGGTCGAGGCAACCAAACGAGCGCTGGCCGAGCTCAAAAGGCGCGAGCGACTGCGGACCCTGCAGCGTGGCAACGAGGTGTGGCGTGAAGGAAGCCGTTGGGGGCGGCAGCGTCGCTTGTGGCTGGCCGGCGCTCCATGTGAAACTCGCGCCCTCGGGTATACCCAACGGCTGCAGTATTGTCTCCCACAATGCCCCACGCCAGGCTTCATAGGGTGGCTTCCGGCCAGCAACGAGACGGCGCGCGAATCGGCGCACGAGCGACACACGCGTAAGCGCGCCGTGTGGCACGTCAGCAGGCATATGGCGGAGCGCGCGCCAGGTCAGACTCTCCGGTGGCAACCAGGGTTGCCGAGCACAGGATGAGCCCCACGCGTGCACCGCCATCGCCCAGGCACCACCGCTCACGCTGGCGACGTGGTCAACTGAAGATAGCAAACCTAAGTCTTCGAGAGCCGCCAGCTGCGCGAGCCCAGCTATGTATGCTCGAGAACCGCCACCAGAGAGCGCCACAGCGACCGTCGGCCGACTTCGGTCCTTCATCCTTCTCTTTGCATGTGCATGTATAAATGTGTGAATGTGAATGTGTGAAGTTCAAACGGGTCAACACAGGTGTACTGGCAGGAGGCCAGCAAGCGGGGCGCCGCTAAGGAGGTGAAATGTGTGTCTGGTTTCTAACACACTCCGTGACTCGCTCATTTTGCGACCAGTGTCGACTCAGTGTGTACCGAAGTCGTTCATGTGAACTCGAAAGACGTCAGTCAGAGGCGGCTAAATTCCATGCCAAGCTACATTAGGTGACATGTAAAGTCACACATGCCGCGTTGCGGCAACGACCCCACGTGGCGAGGGCGCCCGCCAGGGGTTAGGGGGGGGTTCCTATCCTTTTTGGGGGGGGGTTCCTATCGGATACGTATCCTGATGTATTTCGATGTATCCTGCATGTATCCTGCATGTATCCTGAAGGATACATGTATCCCTTATTTATTCTGATGTATCTCAAATTTATTTTAAATGCCCTGTTACATTCCAAGAGAATACATATCTGATATTTTGCATGTATTTTACACGTATCCCGAACGAGTCCAAGATACATTTTGGGATACATATGAGATACATCAAGATACATGTATCTTGTAAGTGGGATACATGTACATGCGGGATACATGCTGGATACATATGAGATACATGTATCTGCAGAGGTTCGAGGATACATGGAGGATACATGCGCGATACATGAGGGATACATAATGAGATACATGTATCTCAATTGTATCCAGAGAGGTACGTATCTGCAAATGTATCTTGTTGTATCTTGATGTATCTTGATGTATATAAACGGGACACATCAAGATACGATCAGGATACATGCAGGATACATCAAAATACATCAGGATACGTATCCGATAGGAAACCCCCCCCAAAAAGGATAGGAAACCCCCCGTCAAGAAACCCGGGCGCCATAGAGCAGAGGTGGCCAAACATACTACGCGTGGCGTTATGGGACCATGGCCTACTCTCTCTTCATCTTCAACAGTGAGGTAGTCGGCCGGGCGCGTCGATCGATCCGGATGTGTTAATAACCACGTTCATATTCCTTGGAGCTTTATTCCACAGCCGGTTTCCACAGTCTCCCGCGAGTCAGTCAGTCCCTGTTGTCATGTCGTCCATCGTGATCCTGGCAGTCGCCGTTGCCTTGATTTCATGGCAATGTGTGCAATGGAGAAGACCACCACCAACTTCCATGGGATCTGTCTGGCTCAGAGCATTCCCTTGGACAACTCGCCAAGGCATTTCGTCTACATATACTGATCGGGATCAACTGTCTGCGATGGCGACGTGCGAGGAACCTGACCCTCGCGGTGCGGTCGGGCTCGAGGCGATCGAGATTGTTGCACAATCTGGTGCTGATGACCTTCCGCGCTCGGCAAGCGAGCCGCCTCGGTTCATCAAGCTGAGCGGCGCGGCCGCGCTCCAGCGCACATCGTATGCGGACGACTCCTTCCGACTGTGCGCGTGTCGCAACTGCCAGAGGGAGCTGCCACCGACGAGCACCATTTTCATGGCCCTCGACAACCCGTTCTGCTCGCAGTCATGCCGGTCGAGCTTCGTCGTCTCGCAAACGGACGGGTCCACCGATCCTTGGGCAGCTTTGCTCAACAAGTCGGCAGACGATGCTGGCAGCTGCCCAGCTGAGGATCTGACAGAGCGACCTCGCTCATGCCGTCGAGCTGCAATTCTCATGTCGCGCATGTCATCGAGCTCCAAGACTGGCCGACGTCTGCCTGTCCAGCAACCCGCTGTCAATTCGCCTCACCTTGCTCACGGAACACCTCATGCTGGCCGCAAGGCCATGGAGCCTGGGCTCTCCGAGGAGCAGGTTGAGGAGATCCGTGAGTCGTTCAACATGCTGTTCGACACGGACCAATCCGACTCGATTGAGTACCGTGAGCTCGAGGCCGCCATGCGCGCCCTCGGCGTTGGAGTCCACGAGGAGGAGCTCCACAAGATGATCACGGACAATGACTCGGACGGTTCGGGCTGCATCGAGCTCCGCGAGTTCCTCCAGATGATGACTGGCATGTGGCCCGGGCCGTCCGCATCGCTGTCAAAGATGAAGATATTGCGGCGAAAAGGACAGGAGGGTGGTGCGATCTTCGACCACAAGCAGGCGCGCCGCTTCCTCATCCCAGACATCTTGCGTCTGATCGTCCGCGGTTGGAAGTGGATTCTGCGAGCCCTTCGGCTTCTTGAGCGCGACCGTGGTGTGCGGTTCAATGGGCCATCCGGTTCACCCTCGCAGTGGGGCAAAGAGGCAAACAGAGTCTATTACCCTTTTGACTAACGTTCACAGGAAATCGCGCGGCATCGCGCTGCAAATCGTGCACATCCTGCACAACCGCCACGAAGACTGAGTGACTGCAGCGCTTCCGTGACTATCTACCGCTGAATGAGGTGCTGTTGGGCTCCTCGAGGTCGTCCAGGTAGGCCCAGATGTTCTTGGACGCCCACGAGCCCTGTATGTATCGCTGATCGGACGTCAACTCGGGCCGCCGCCCGTAGCCTGGCTGCCGCCACCATGCAACCATGCGCAGCGCGCGCAGCAGCGCAAGCCACGGGAGCGTGCACCTCTTCGCCATACTCGCAGTCTGTATGCTGATGGCGTAGCCATTGTGTGACGGGTGGCAGAGCTCGGGCGAGCCAATAGATAAGGCCATGTGGTAGATTTTTGGAGTGGGCGTGAGTCTCAAGATGTTGCGATAGTACGAGTCAGGCCACGTCCCATCGAAGCCATATGGTCGCACCTCGATCAATGCCGAGCGGCGGCGCATGAAGAACGCGTTGGTGAGGCCCGCCCCGTGCATGCCTACTAGGACGTCGACGGCGCGCACACGCCGCAGATCCTCCGCGAGGCCTGCCCTGCCAAACTCATGCAAGGTGCATTCGAGCACCACCCCGAGCTCGAGCGGCTGCTTCTGCTGCTCGTCGCCACGGTGGACGTACTCGCGCCGCCGCGCAAACTCCGCGCAGTGCTCGACCAGACTGTTCGCGTTGGCAAACGTGCGTCCCGACATACCATGGCCCACGCGCCGTTCGATGAGAACTCTGAGGACGGTGCGCCGTCGCCCGCTGCCGTCCGGGTCGGCGATGGTTGCCAGGGCCCCGCTCGCCTCGTCGCCAGCAGCGTCTGCGCTCGCCGAGGCCGTGGCCGTGACCGCGAAGGATGCGGAGTGGTCTTGCCGAGAGAGCACGCGGACGGCGAGCTTCTGTGCCTCGTGCCAGACGTCGAGTCTCTGCGGCTGCCGGTCAAATATCGAGCGCAGCGTGCAGTAGCGGAGGTGGGTAAAGCAGCGCGGCACGCATGGGGTCGTCGAGAACGAATCGCCGCCACACGCGGGCGCGAGCTCATGCATGAAAGTGACGGGAGACACGTGATCGACCAGGACTTGGAACCAGCGAGGTGTGTGGCAGGGCGTATTCATGTTGGAACGGCATTTCGCGTGCATGTGCTTGTGCATGACGTCCACGATCAGCTGCGTCGCACGCTTCGGGGCGACGACGCCGTGCTGCTCCATTTCAAATAGTGGCACGATGGTGCTCAAGAATGTTTCTCCGTAATTAAGCGACCAGACGGGCACGAAGGCCACTGGTGGCGCACACGAAGTGTCTTGCATCTTGAGCGCCCCGAGATCGGCCGGAAGCTGTGGGTGGCTATCGGCGTTGAGCTCGTCCAAGCGCAGGATGTGGTGTGAGTTCCAGGGCACCCTCGCCGTGGCGCTCAAGATGCTCCACGGACCACCGCGCTGCGGTCGGTGGTGGATGGTCTCATTCACGATGCATACGTCTGTTAGCAGCCTGCAGCGCGTCCCGTTGCACCGGCGCGCGCTGCAGACGTCGATGGGCGGAGCGCAGGCCATTCTCTCCCCCGACGATGCGGCGGCCATTCTCGATTGCGCTCGCACTCAGAAGGGTAAAATTTGGAATGCGGGAAGGGGAATGTACAGGCAAGACCTTTTCAACTGTGAGTTGGTGCCATCTCGGGTCCGCAAGCTCCGGAGCCGTTTCACACAGAGCTGGGGTACAGTAGGGTATGGGTTGGTATTTGTGAACTTGAGATGAGTATGGGATTTGCACGTTCGATTCTGAAAGTTTTGACTTTGACCCAAAGGGGTAGGGGGAGGTATTCTTTCTGGATTCACACACACACTATCCCCACTACCTTTGATTTTGAACTCAGTGTGAGCTAGAACTCGATGGGAGAGCAGGGGACACATTTGGTTCGAGTTTCGTCAGAACCCCTTCAGTGATTTTGGGCGAGATCAGGTTTCGCCCCATGCCCACCATGAGCGGACTCACCTCAACGGCGCAACAACGGCGACAACACAAGAAAACCGACAGACACATCTTCCACGCACGACCGCACGTAACGCATCATCCGAGAACAGCTCCGCGAAAATCTCTCTACCTGCTCTCTTCAGTACCACTCGTTGCGAAACGAGTCGCCGACATCTTCGAGGGGTCTCGGGCCGACGCCACGCGCCAACCCTATCATGTGGCAGCGTCGTCGGTGAAGACTGAAGTACGGCTGCAGCGTTCACACGCGGGTCCGAGGCTCGATTACCAGGTGTGTACACAGCGATTACCAGGTGTGTACACAGCGTGACCACCTACTGCTTGGCGAGCTTGGCCTCGAGCGCATCGAGGCGCGCGGTGACGGCCTTGAGGCCCTGCTCCACGTACTTAGCCAGCACATCGACCTCTAGGTTGACGGCATCGCCCACTGCCTTCTTCGGGATAACCACCTTCTGCTGCGTAAACGCAATGAGCATGAAGTCAAACCAGCCCTCGGCCGCGTTCACGTTGCACACGGTGAGGCTCGTCCCATCGATGGCGATGAAGCCCTTGGGCACAATGTACGGCATAAGCCGCGCCGGCGGCCGCACACGCACCCACAGTGAGTCGCCGTCAGGCCGCAGCTCCTCAATGATACCTATGTCGTCCACGTGGCCCTGCACAAAATGGCCGCTGTTGCGCCCGTCGGCAGGCAGCGCGCGCTCGACGTTGACCGGATCGCCTGGCACCAGCCTCTCCAGATTGGTGCGCCTGATTGTCTCGGGTGCGAGGCCCACTTTGAACTTGTGCTTGTCGAACTCAGTCACCGTGAGGCACACGCCGTTGACGGCGATGCTGCAGCCAAGGGAGGCTCCCTCGAGCGCGACGGTTGCCTCCACCTCGAGCTCCCAGCCCTCGCCAACCGTGCCGTCCCACTGCTTCAACCGAGGCACCTTGTCAAGCTTGCTCACCTTGCCCATCTCCTCGACGATGCCGCTGAACATGGCCTTTGCAACCGCCGCACGTCCAGCAAGCAGAGGCACGACGATGCGTGGGGCCGCTGCGTGCAATCCGCCAACGGCCCGCGCGAGTGCCAGCAGCATAATCGATACACGAGGCGGCGTCATGCGGAATGTCTTGACGCGTGCGACGCGTGCTCGGTCACGCCGGACTGAAGACAGACTGAAGAAAGAAAGAACTTTTCGTTCACACAGCGCTCGTTTAGAAGGACACACATTACAGCCCTCGTGGAACTACTATCGAGCACGCGCTCCTCAGCAAACGATCCCGCGACGCGACGAGGTTTGACTCCGTTGTAAGGACGTCACCCCCCCCCACAAGACCTTGGCAGGATGGCGGATCATGGCGCTGGCAAGCGTGCGCCCCACGCCCGTGGGCACGATGGCGCACGCAGAGACCATGTGGTCACCTCGTATAGCACAGCGCGCAGACGGCCGGCGCTTTACTTGGAGCGCTGGCGCATCTTCCTGCGAGCGTGAAGCAAAGGCAGCGGTGAGAAGGCGGCAACGAAGGCGATTCGAGAAGCGGCAGCGCGATCGGGGGCGCAACAGGGGGAGGGTGGAGCTTGGGAGACAGGGGAGGGGAGGAAGGGGGGGCGGTGCGCGACGGGGGCTTCGCGACGCGGGCACGCGACGGGGCGGTAGAGGATGTGGGGGCTTGGCGCCCGTGTTGGGGGGGGAGAGGTCGAAGAGTCGAGCGGCGCGGGGCGGCAGCTACCTGCGCTTGCGCTGGAGGCGCCTGGTGCGCTTTTTCTTCCACTTCCAGCGCATCTTCGAGTGCGCCTTCTTCCACGGATTGGACTTGTGGCCACCACCGCGGAGGCGCAGAACGAGGTGGAGCGTCGACTCCTTCTGGATGTTGTAGTCCGAAAGGGTGCGGCCGTCCTCCAGCTGCTTGCCCGCAAAGATGAGGCGCTGCTGATCCGGGGGGATGCCCTCCTTGTCCTGGATCTTGGCCTTGACATTGTCGATGGAGTCCGAAGGCTCCACCTCAAGGGTGATCGTCTTGCCCTGCAAACACAAGGGCACAAGCTTTGCTCAGTGGACGCCCGAAGAGAGGGCGCATGCACGGCGGGCGCGGCGGACACAGCGAACCCGGCGGGCGCCAGGTGGACGCGCGGGCCGCGCACCGTGAGGGTCTTGACGAAGATTTGCATGGCGGCCCTACCAAGGCTGGCCACCACGCGCCCTTTCTCAGGGGAGACCACGTCGACGTCGGAACCCCACAGGCTGGCCGTTACATTGTGGGGAAAAGGCTCTTTCTGCGACGCCGTCGTACTCACGTCTCACCTCGTACTCACCTCGTACTCACCTCGTACTCACCTCTACGTCTCACCTCGTACTCACCTCGTACTCACCTCGTACTCACCTCGTACTCATGCGCATCCTTACTCATCTCATTGTTGTCATTGTGTGTGCGTGTGTGCGTGTGAGTGCGAGATGGGCACCACGCGAGGACGCGTGGAGCCTTGCGCGCCTGGCGACGCCTGACACGTCTTCTTGATCTCGCACTTTCTGCACAGAATCTGTGTCAATACTATTAATCCAGGATTGCATGCACACAAATTCGGTATGCATGCATGTGGTCGCCAAGACCAAACAAAAGAGACAACGGCCAGGCCGGGCGGCTCGGACGAGAGAGCGCTGTCCCCCCCTGGCGGGGAGGGCGCCTCGTCGCTCGCCGCAGAGGGGTGGAAGGTGTTTCGAGAATCGTGGAGAACGAAGGCTAGCTACGTCGACGTCACGCCTAACGAATGGAAATGATTTTTTTCTCAGGTGTGATGGTTTAGGTATGAATGACGAAATTTGGGGCGACCGTTCGATGCTTGTGAACAGCAGCCGGCGGGTACCGCGGGCTAGCGGCTCACAAGCTTGCGCTCAAGCTTGTCCCTTCTGACGATTCGGCGAGTCGAGGTCACGTCGGCGGCGGCCTTACTCGACAGAGCTCCGGCGTCGCGCTCGGAGAAGGTCGGTAAGGCCGCTGTCGAATAAGGCCGCATGGCGCCCAGTGAGGCTGCCGAGAGCAGCGGCGGCGGCGGCGGCGGCCCGGGCAGGTGGCGGCCCGACACTCCGCCCACGACGGCGCCGTGGCTGCCAGCGGCGGCGGCGAGGCCTCGGCATGCGGCGAGGCCACCGCCTGCCGGCACGGAGGCGCCCAACACGACGCCAGGGCCACCGCCGGCGCCGCCCAGGACGCCGTTGCCGCTGTGGCCGCCGCCGCCGCCAGCCACGCGCATCCCCGCCACGAGCGCCGTTCCGAGCGCCGCGCGCGAGGAGCACAAAGAAAAGTCGGGCGTCAAAGGGCGACTCAAGCTGCAGCCTGAGCCCGGCCGGCTGCTGCCGCTGCCGATGAGGCCACCTACGCCGCTGCCAGGCCCACCTTGCGAGGTGAGCCAATGGGCGCCGCCCGCCACGGCGCTTCGGGCTGCTGAGGAGGGACGCGAGCCGGCGCTCGGAACGGCGCTCGCGGGGCGCGATGAGCCATCCAAATAAGGATCCGCCGAGCGCGCCGAGCTGACCGATGCACTCGGCGCCGCGTTGGGCGCCGCGTCCGCTCGCTCACCGAAAGGCACGAGGTTGCTGCTGCTGTCGCTGCCCATCAGCCCGCCGCCTCTGCGGCCGCTCAGGCCGCTCTGGCTGCTATGGCCGCTATGGCCGCTATGGCCGTTGGCGCCGCTCAGGCCATTGGCGCCGAAGAGGCCATTGGCGCCGGAGCCGCTGCTTGACGGTGCGGGCTTGCACGGCGAACGAGGTGGGACGCTCGGTACGACGCTCGGTATGACGCTCTGCACGTTGACGGAGGACGGTGCACGCTCGCGCCCGGCGCTAAGTGCCGGGGCTATCGGCGGCGGCATAGCTGCGGAGATGGCGGCAACGCCCGTGCTGCTCGGGACGGCGCTCGAGCTGCCACGGTCGCCGCTGCTGCCGCCTCCGCCGCTGTCACCACCGCCGCCAGCCGCGCCGCCAGTCACACCGCCAGCCCCTCCTCTCATCAGATCGGCAATCATGCGCCGACGCGCCTCGTCACTCGCCGCTAGACGATCGAGGAGACCGCGCCGCTCCGTGGCCGCCGCTGCGGCCGCCACGCCGCCGCTGCCGCCGCTGCCGCCGCTGCCGCCGCTGCCGCCGCCGCTGCCGCCGCTGCCGCCCCAGCGGCCATCGGCCGCCTCCTCATCGGAATCTGCCTCCGCCTCCGCCTCCGCCTCCGCCTCCGACGCGTCGAGTCCGGCGCACCCACCACCGGGGTGCAGCCCTCTATGGTCGTCGTCACCATCGAGAGAGCCGGGAGCGTCGTACCGAGCGGTCACGAAGAAGCCGTCGCCGGTGCTGCTTCTGCTGAGGCTGCTCGGGCCGCCGCTCACGGCGCCGCCCATCTCGGTGGCCATGGGATCGATCAGGCTGTTCACATCCGGCTCCCACGCGTCCAACTCCGCCTGCGCATGCCGCAGCGCCTCATCCAGTGCGCGCTGCCTCGCCGCGCGCCCGGCGTCCTCTTCGAACTCTGCGGCATCGGCACCGCCGCCGCTGCTGTCAGCCGCACTGGTCATCATCTCGCGCAGCTCGGCGCGGTCAGCCTCAAAGCTGCACAGCCGCGCCTCCATCGCCTTGCGCAGCCGCTCGTCCTCGAGCTGCATGGCAAGCAGGTCGAGCTCCACCTCCGAGGACTCGGCGGGCGGCGGCGGCGGCGGCGGCAGCGCGAACTCGTCCGGCAGGGTCGGCAGGTCCGCTAGGAGAAGCGCCACCTCCTCCGCGGTGAGCCCCTCACTCGAGGCGGCCATGGCGACGCCGCGCCGCGGATGAGGCGTTGGCGTGTCGCCGAGAGCGGAGGAATGGACGCGTGAAGGTGGCCCATTCACGCATGCGGCCAACCTTGGACACTCTACTCTCACCCTGGCAGGTCCCAGTTTGGGCCTGCCCCCGCTACACTTTCTCGGCTTTTGCAAGTCATTTTTCATGTTGCGAATGGTTCGTGTGGCGCTTGCGCTTCATGCGGTTCGCGCCATTCGTCACCATCGCCGAACGGGAGTTGCCCCCCTAACATGCGCGCCCGGGTACATTGTGCAGGCGGCCGTTCTTAGCGAACGGCTCGAGCATTTGCTCGTCGTGGTGCTTACTGGGTGGGCATGTACAACTCGAGTCTGCCAACAAATCGGTTCTCCATGGAGAACAATTTTGGTACTGCTCCTCAGCTTCAACAGGACGGCAAGTGTTGAATGCCAGATGACGTCACAGCCGTCGCCGCCGTCGTCGTCGCCGCCGCCGCCTCCGCCTCTGCCTCCACCACCTCCGTCTATACCGCCTTGTACTAGGAAAAATGTTCCGCCGTCGCCGCCACATAGCCCGCAGTCTACGCCGTCGTGCGCCCACTGCGGGAATGATGGTGCGTGTGGAGAAAGCACATCTACTAAGGTTTGCTGCTATGGAGGCTTCTTGTTTGAAGGACTTTGCCTTGATCTGCCCCGTTTCGAAAGCAAATGTTTGGAGCCGGGCGTGAAGATAGTTTATTGTTTTCCGCCACCCTCGCTGCCGCCGCCGTCCTTGCCCTCGCCGTCTCCACCATCGCCGCCGCCCTCGCCGCCGCTGCCGCCGCCGTCGCTGCCGTTGCCGCCCTTGCCGCCGTCGCCGCCAGATTTGCCGCCGACCCCGCCGTCGCCAGAGTCGCCGCCAGCATTGCCGCTGCCGCCGTTCTCGCCGCCGCCGCCCTCGCCCTCACCCTCGCCGCCGCTGCCGCCGTTCTCGCCGCCGTCGCCCTCGCCGCCGCCCTCGCCGCCAGCTTCGCCGCCGGTTGCGCCCGCGGCGCCACTGCCCTCGGCCGCCGCCGCCAGCCTCGCCCTCGCCGAAACCGCCGCCGTTCTCATCGCCGCTCCTCTGGCTCTGGCCGCATTTGCAGTGGTCGTCTTCATCTGCTACCGTCGCACGCGGCACCCGCGTCGGTCGATGGCTGTGCGGGGCCTGCGTCTGCAAGGGAGCGGCAAGGCCGTGGCATTGGCACCGAGTACACCAGGCCGGTACCATGTGTTCCTGTCGCACGCTTGGGTGACCGGCCAGGACCAGATGCGCGTCGTCAAGCAGCGATTGCTCGACATACTGCCCATGGTCCACGTCTTTCTCGACGTCGACGATGGTCAGCGCAGGGTGGGTAAGGGCGTCGAGGTACTCAACCGCTCGGATAAGTTCCTTCTCTTCGCGTCCGACGGCTTCTTCGGAGGGATCCATGCGCCGAGCCGGCCGTGCATGGTGGAGCTCCTCAAGGCGGTGCAGCTCGGGCTCGAGATGATCACCGTGCTCGAGGTGGAGGACAAGCACTTACCCCTGAGCCCGTCCCAGCTCTACGAGCAGATGTGCAAGCTCGACCAGCCCGTGCTCGATGTTGACGGCACTCCGGTGCTCGACCCGCACGGGCAGCAGTTCCCGAGCATGTACGCCAAGTGGGGACTTGTGAACGGCTTGGGCCACGTGCTCACTGAGGATGGGCTCAACCCTGATTTGGGAGCCCTGCCGATCGCCAACCGCCTCTACGACAAGATCTTCGCGCCGAATGTCGCGCCGATCGAGTGGAATCGCATCGGGGTGTTTCAGGACATCTCGATGCGACAAATCGCCGAACGGCTGCTGCCCGCGGACCTTCACGGCAAGACGTACCTGCAGGGCGAGCTCATCCGTGAGCTCCCGAAACTACCGCCGACCTCGGCAGGCAAGCGCTTCCATGTGTGCTGCTCGCCGCACAATGCGGGCGCCCTCGCCTACCTGAAGGAGGTGCAGGCAGCGCTCCGTCTCCCAAGCCTGACGTTTACGAACACGATGTCCGAGCTGGCCGAATGCGAGCGCTTCCTCGTCTATCTGAACAGGGACACGTGGCGCGAGAGCCCTGAGGGCTTCGCGGCAGACGTCGAGCGGGCGATGAGCGCCAACATGCGGCTGCTGCTGGTGCACGAATCCCTCGGGCTCGACCATTCGAGTGCTCGTGGGGCCTTGCCATTCCAAGACGTGCTCGTCGCGACGCCTCAGCCGCTACTGGCCCGCGGCATCTATCAGATGATTGCGATCCCCCTCAAGGCGGGCGCGTATCGCAAGGCCAGCCATGTGCTCTTCGTTAAGGAGATCGCCGCACCGATTCCATCGAGCAGCAGCAGCAGCAGCAGCAGCAGCAGCAGCAGGTCCATGCGCGGGTCGATGCGGCGCCCATGGGCCGCGGGATCGATCAGGCTGCTCACATCCGCGAAGCCGCGAAAAGACGTTAGGCGCCACCCAGGAGTTGCGTTGCGCGTGACGAGGGCTTCCGGCTCTCAATTCGCTCGTCTGGCTGAGATCCATTTGGCTGAGAGGCGACGGCCGTACGATGGGAATCTTGAAGACTGACGTCCAGTATCAAGTCTGAACTCTCAAAATGTTCCGAGGTAGATTAAGGAAGCAAGCGTCACCGCCCTCCCCTACAGGGAGTGGGCGTGGGCCGGCTCCGCATATGGGGCCGGTCACGACGTGTCCAATGGACGTGTCCCACCTCGACGAAGCCATCCGATCGCCATAGGCGGCGCGCGACGCTCTCCCCGCAGCGCACCGCGGGGGCGCGGGCCGTGACAAAACACAAATCCTAGATAAGGGTTCTACCTCCCCTCCACGCTCCTCCCGACCTCCCCAGACTTTTCAAAATGAAGAAAGTAATCGGTCGAAAAACAGAAACAATCAAACATGTCGACCAGCGTGATCAACCCAGGCACACCGGCTCCGCCGCCTGTCCTATCCGAGGAGGATGCGAGGCTGGAGACGCCAGGTGCGCTCCCGGACATCGGGGAACGCCCGCTGCTCTCCGGATGGGTGCGCCTTTTCCCCTCCACGCAGGAGAAGGGTGACAAGGTGATGATGGCTGCGACCGACCTCAAGCTGCACGCCGGCGGCGTCAGCGGCAATGGCGGCGCTTCGCCGCTCAGCGCCGGACGGGTGCAGATCGACGCCGACGACATAATTGCCGCGAGTGCCATCACGCCCTCTCCGCCACCCTCGCGCCGCTTCCGCTTCACTATCACTGTGCGCCGGTGGAGTGGCGGCGAGCTGAGCTCGCCGCGCTTGTCGCCACCGTCGCCGCCGTCGATGCTGCGCCGCGGCTCAGAGGGGATCCTATCCCTGCTCTCGCCGCTCTGGCACGCCTCGCGCACCTCGCTCAACCGCTCGCTCTCGGTAGCGCGGCCGCGCCGCCAGTCGTCGCTGATGCAGCTCCAGGTCGGCATTGAGTACGTTCTGGAGTTTGACACGAGTTGGGAGGCGGAGGCGTGGGCGGAAGCGATCGCCGAGTCGCGCGAGGCCCTCGTGCGCGCCGCCGCGGAGCGCCGCTGGGAGTGCGTCGGCCGCCTCCTCCGCAGCGGGCGGTTACCCGCAGCCCGTGAGGCCAACGGTCGCGGTGCCCTCCACTACGCATGTGGTCATGGTGACTACGCAACGGTGATGGCACTGCTGGAGGCGGGCACGCCCGTCTGCGTCGCGGGTGCGTCGCACCGAACGCATCGCATCGGCTGCGTCGCTTGCACCGCCTTCGCCCCTGCCTGCGCCCCGCGCCTCACACTCGTGCCCCGAGTCTCGCCCCCCCTCACCTGTCCCTCACCCGTCGACCCCCCTCACCCGTCGCCCCCCTCGCACG
>Ga0210245_101061_pt1 | contig 23595 bp, 14 predicted proteins | sample ChrtobMetaP3_4mM_FD_155450 | JGI IMG/M metagenome (GOLD analysis project Ga0210245, IMG submission 155450) | Chrysochromulina tobin associated microbial communities from unialgal haptophyte culture, Seattle, Washington, United States - P3_4mM | ecosystem: Host-associated > Algae > Haptophytes >...
CGGGCGGATCATCAGTGCGGATCCAAAAAAGATCTGTGCAGATCCGACGCGGATCCAGGCGGATCCGACGCAGATCCAGGCGGATCCGATTCGGATCCAGGCGGATCCGACGCGGATCCAGGCGGATCCGACGCGGATCCAGGCGGATCCGACGCGGATCCAGGCGGATCCGACGCGGATCCAGGCGGATCCGACGCGGATCCGACGCGGATCCGACGCGGATCCGACGCGGATCCAGGCGGATCCGACGCGGATCCAGGCGGATCTGATGGGATCCATCGCAGAACCGCCTAACCCTAGGTCAACTGCCGCTCAAAACAGCGTTTTTTCGACCTAACTCCTCAGGATTGCATTTTCAGGTCTCGAAACCAGCGGCTACGTAGGGGTTTAGGGTGGGTGTTTGGCTAGCTCGCCTCTCCCGTGTTCCTTACGGAAGTAAGGAAGCATGGATGCTCACGGGAGAGGACGTTAGGGTTAGGGGTCAAAAGAGGAGAATGAGAGAAGAAATGACCCTAACCCTAACCCTAACCCTAACCCTAACCCTAACCCTAACCCTAACCCTAACCCTAACCCTAACCCTAACCCTAACCCTAACCCTAACCCTAACCCTAACCCTAACTCAATGGGCGCACACGGGTCCTCACTGGCGACCAGTGGTGACCAGTGGCGCCGGTCCTCGGTACGATCTCATACGTCGGTACACGCCAGCGTGCGCCCATGCGCGCCCATGAGCGCCCATGAGCGCCCATCGGTACCAGAGGGTGCCAGAAGGTGCCAGGGGGTTCTGGCTTCAATGGGCGCACACGGGCCTCACTGGCAACCAGTGGTGACCAGTGGCGCTGGTCATCGGTTGAGGTCAACTGCCGCTCAAAACAGCGTTTTTTCGACCTAACTCCTCAGGATTGCATTTTCAGGTCTCGAAACCAGCGGCTACGTAGGGGTTTAGGGTGGGTGTTTGGCTAGCTCGCCTCTCCCGTGTTCCTTACGGAAGTAAGGAAGCATGGATGCTCACGGGAGAGTTTGTCGAGTGAGAAGATGCAAGATCCCAAGATTTGTAGCACCTCAACCCAAGCGCAACACTGCGAAGTATGACCAACTAAACTTGCTATAAATGGAAGGTGATGCGGTCGCAAAAGGCTTCCTCACCAATCTGCGTCACCGACTCGGGGAGCGTGATCGACGCGAGCGAGGCGCAGCCCTGAAAGGTGCTGCCGGAAAAGGCGCCCACCAATCTCCGTCACCGGCGCGAAGAGCGTGATCGACGCGAGCGAGGTGCAGCCTTCAAAGGCCCTCTCACCAATCCGTGTCACCGACGCGGGGAGCGTGATCGACGCGAGCGAGGTGCAGCGGAGAAAGGCTAGCTCACCAATCTGCGTCACCGACTCGGGGATCGTGATCGACGCGAGCGAGGTGCAGCCGTGAAAGGCTTCCTTACCAATCTGCTTCACCGACGCGGGGAGCGTGATCGACGCGAGCGATGCGCAGCCGCGAAAGGCGCGCTCACCAATCTCCGTCACCGACGCGGGGAGCGTGATCGACGCGAGCGAAGCGCAGCCCTGAAAGGCGTACTCACCAATCTGCGTCACCGACTCGGGGATCGTGATCGACGCGAGCGAAGCGCAGCCCTGAAAGGCGCACGTGGATGGCGCAAGTAGTCGGTCGAGAAAGGCGTACCCACCAATCTGCGTCATCAACTCGGGGAGGGCCGCGACCGACTTGAGCGACGTGCAGTCTTGCATCGTGAGCTTTCGCAGCGCCGTCAGCCTCGCCACAGACGCCGGCAGCGCCTCCCCCTTCCACTTCTTCCCGCTCAGCTCCAGCCCGTGCACGCGCCCCTCCTCGTCCGCCGTGAGCGCCCAGCCGAGCCCGTCCCGGCCGCCCTCCACCCCCGCCAGCCACTCGGGATCCTCCAGGATCCACGCGTCCTCAGACGCCCCGATGAGCTCCAGAGCCATAAACGTGACTTGAGTGTGCTCGTCGAAGGCCGATGGGTCGACGAGAGTCACTGATGGGATCGTGATTGACAAAAGCGAGGCGCAGCCGCGAAAGGCGTACTCACCAATCTGCGTCACCGACTCGGGGATCGTGATCGACGCGAGTGAGGTGCAGCCGTAAAAGGCGTACTTACCAATCTGCTTCACCGACGCGGGGAGCGTGATCGACGCGAGCGAGGTGCAGCCGCGAAAGGCGCCATCACCAATCTGCTTCATCAACGCGGGGAGGGCCGCGACCGACTTGAGCGACGTGCAGTCTGTCATCGTGAGCTTTCGCAGCGCCGTCAGCCTCGCCACAGACGCCGGCAGCGCCTCCCCCTTCCACTTCTTCCCGCGCAGATCCAGCCCGCCCACGCGCCCCTCCTTGTCTGCCGAGAGCGCCCTGCCGAGCCCGTCCCGGCCGCCCTCCACCCCAGCCAGCCACTCAGGATCCACCAGGATCCACACGTCCTCAGACGCCCAGATGAGCCCACCGGCCAGAAGATGTAATGCAGGCCCTGGGGGAGAGCAGTCATTGTTGATCTTCACACCATTGAGATTGCAGGCAGATAGAAGCTCATGGTGGGCCTCATAGCCGTCGATCCTCAGCTCCTCGAGCGATGTCAGTGCCTCTATGGCATCTGCCAGGGCGATCATACCTCGTACACCAACAGAATTCTTACCATGGAGCTGTAGCTGTCTCAGCTGCCGGCACAGTGGCAGCACCTCCGCCAGCGCCTTGATCTCCACATCTCCCCAGTTGAGCCAGCCAAAGTTGAGCGTGCGCACACCGCCCAGGACCTGAAACATGGTCTCCTGGAACTTGGGTGCCACGATTGCGTCGCGGTCCGCGCCATTGGTGTACGTCTTGTCGCCGTATGCATGGCCGCCGAAGAAAGCGAGCGGCTCCGACAGCGCGGGGCGGGCAAAGTTAGTCTGTGCGTCCCCCTCCTTGCCCAGGTCGACCACCTGCGGCCAGTCCTTCATGGATGACGAGTTTGATGGCTTGATGAGCATCGCCAGCGCGAACTCGAATGACGTCCATCCCTTGTCCCAATACGTGAGGCCATTGACGCGGTCGGCACCCCCCGTAACGAGCCACACCGTCGTGCCTTGGTGGGCATACCAAAGGTTGATGCTCTTGAGCCCCGCCTTGAACGCGGCTTCCTTTTCGGGCGTCTTACGCGGCGCCTGCCAGAGGGCGCACCAGTCTACGAGGATGCCAAGGTCCGTGACGCCCTTGTCCTCAAACTCGTGCCAGCGCTGCTCGAGCGCCGCGACGACCAGCTCCATCGTTTCGCCGTCCGGGTCGGGATGCTCCTTGGTGCGCCAGTAATGAGAGAGCGCGATCACTGGCAGCGCGCCGTACTCGCACTTGGCGGCCTCGGAGATGATACGCAACTCGGCGACTGTGATGGTCGCATCGGGCGGAAGCTCGTCGCCGCGCTTGGGCATTCGTCCGCCACGCTGCTTTTTGAACCACGACCCGCGGAGAATGCAGGTCGCACTGCCGCCGCTTGCCTCGAGCGCATGCCACAACTCCTCCGGGTCCGTGTAGATTTTACCCACGAGCGCACGCTCCCACTCTGGCAGGGCTTTGACGCGTGCGAGCTCGGCAGCTATTGCACTGGCAGTGTCGACGGGACGCACCCACTGCGTCTTCTTAGTGGGCGCGTGGTAGTAGTACGTCTTGCCCGAGGTCGCACTTTTGACTTCACGCCAGCCTGCGGGCAGCGGCGTGGGCCGATCGGCCTCGGGCATGGGCGTTGGCATCCCAAACGTATTGGGATGTTCCTCATCATGAGCTCCTGCTCGATGAACTTGTCCATCAGCTGTTGCCATTCCGTCGGGCTGCCACTGGATGGTGAAGAAGACCTCGCCGGGCGTCGCCTGCTCGTCCTTGAGCTGCACCGAGCAGTCCACCGCCTGGCACGAGCCGAGGTCCAACTGACGAAGATCGATCAAGCCGCTACCGAGCGGATCGTTGCGGATGCTCAGCCGGTCGTTGTCCCAGGCGTGCACCTGGAGCGGCAGCGTAACGAGCTGCTCAAAGCCGCCGCGGAAGAAGTAGTCCTTGTCCCAGCGCGGGTTGAGGCTCTTTCTCACGATCTCCGACTTGTGCGTCTCCTTGCCTAGCGTGAGCTTGACGAACGGGTCCGAGTAGCCGTTGCTGTCCATGGAGCGCAGGCCGATGGCGTGCGAGAGGTGCACGCGCAGCGAACCGCTGTTGGGCGAGGCAGGCATCTTGCCGCTCATCATCCAATTGCGGTCGATGGGCGCCTGCGTCGCGGCCTCGACGGGACGAACCCATTGCGTCTCCTTCGTGGGCGCGTGGTAGTAGTACGTCTTGCCCGAGGTCGCATCTTTGACTTCACGCCAGCCCGCAGGCAGCGGCGTGGGCCGATCGGCCTCTTGCATGGGCGTTGGCATCCCAAACTTATTGGGCGTTCCTGAGACCGTCGGGTTCGCTGCAGACCGTCGGGCTCCACCAGGGGCGCTCAATGCATTCGCGCGTGCGCTCGAGAGCGCATGCGCGCGTGGGCTCGATGGTCCCGATGAAAACAGCAGTTGCAGTTCTGACACCTCGGATACCTCGTCGACAGCAGGAGCAAGCGGCAGAAGCTCACTCACCTCTTTCCAAAGAGTCGCTCCGCCGTCCTTGGGCTGCACACGAATGCGTGTCCCGGAGCGCTTGATGACAGTGCCGGTAGTTTCGACTCTCTTATGCTTGAAGCGCACGTAGTCGCCCTCCTTCAGGTCCATCGCGGGCGGGGAAGAGTGCACGCATCTCTCCAAAGTTGCTCTCAAGTTTGCGAAAAGTAGACTTTTGTACGATTTTGTACGGCGGATTCGCGGACTTAGGCTTGTTAGCCACTTCCGATTGGCCTGCCCTCAGGCGATTCGAGAAGGACGGGCCGACGTTACATGTTTGCGAGACTTTCATAAACATGGCTGAACGTCCTGTTCAGCAGACGTCGCGGATGAGCGTAAGCGCCCGAGTTCCGAGCGAGCTGCCGGAGCTGCCAGAGCTGCCGGTGCGCCCTCGGACGGTGGACCCGTCGCGCCCGACTCGCTCGTACTACAGCCGCGGCCAGCAGCCCTCCACGACCACACCACACTACGCCTCGCTGCAGTCCAAGGAGCGGCTGCAGCGGAGGCCACAGACGACAGAGGGCTCGCTTGGGCAGCAGCCGTGGCTCGTTCAGCCACAGCTTCAGCCGCAGCACCTTGCACCGCCGGGAAGCGCCGTCGCTGACCGCAGCGCCGGCTCCGGCAGGTGGAGCACGAGCGGCGCGGACGGCGCCAGCTGGCACAGCGAGATGTCCAACGGCGCGCTCTTCTCGATCGCGGCTTCACTCTCGGCGAGCGCGTCCTTCACGGCAGCGTGGACGGCGAACGACACGATCGCCTCGGAGCTCGGCACGCCGCAGATCTCGGTGCCGCGGAACGTGCCCCTCAGGGACGTGTTCAGCGTAATCGAGGCACGCGAGCGGGCGGTCGCGGCGCTGCGCGGCTTCCTCGCCTCCTTCGGCTACATTCGCGGCAATGCACGCCCTATGGGGATGCCCCTCGACGGCCTGCGGCGCGCGCGTGCCAAGCTCGCGTGGCTGCTCGCGCGCGTGCGCGCGCACACGACCGTCGCCGTCGAGCTCATCGAAATTTGGGAGAGGCTGCAGCCGCCGTCGCCACCGCTGCAGCCGCCGCCGCCGCCCGCGGCACAGCCACGGCAGCCCCCGCCGCCACAGAAAGCGGCGCCGCCAATGGCGCTGGACTATAACCAGCCGTCGGCCACATCATTGACGGAACTCATCGACGGTGATGGCGACGGGTTCATCACAAGGGACGAGCTTCACAGCTTTACCTCCGAGCTTCACAGCTTCTCCGCCACCGCCACCGCCTCGGCCTCGGCCATCGGTCCGGAGGCGGCACTCGCGGCGGCGGCAGCGCCGGCAGCGACGGGCGCCGATGCCTCGGCAGCCGAGGCGCTGAGCGCCTCGAGCGTCGCTCAGCCTCGATTCTACTGGCTCGGGTGGAACTATCTGCTCAAGATGGCCACCGACCTCAGCTTCCTCCCACTGCCTGTGGAAGAGGACCCTCTGCTGCTCCTCTGGTGGCGGTACAATGCACCGCACGTGGCGCGGCCGGCTGCGCTCCGAATGCCGCCCTTCACCCTCACCCGTCCCGACCTCTTCCAACCGCCAGGTCTCGAGCCCCAGTTCACATTCACACTCCCCGCCGAGCCCCAGTTCACATTCACACTCCCCGCCGAGCCCCAGTTCACATTCACACTCCCCGCCGAGCCCCAGTCCGCCTCACCGCCAAAGGCGGAGCGCGCCGCCCGCTCGCACAGCGCCACCCTCGCAGCCACCGCCGCCGCCCAGGGCGCCCTCGCGCCCTCGCCGCCGCAGCCCCACTCGCGCCCAAAGCACGCACGCTCGCCGCGCGCCGCTTGCGTCGCCTCCTCCTTCGGCGCCGCCTCCTTCACCCTCTCGAGAGACGCAAACGACGCCGCCGTGACGGTGCGCCCAGGGGCCGCCCTCGCCGTCGTCACTTCGGACTTCCGCGCCACGACACCGCCGCGCCGCCCGCACACCTCCTCTGCCACGTCGCCCGGCCGACGCCGCCAGCAGCACCTTTTTCAGTCGACCCCGCCACAGCCGCAGCACCCGATGCCGTACTCTGGCACCTTCTCGCCAAACACCCTTCCTGCAAAGCACTCGCCGCCCCTCGCGCCGTCCAACGACGCCGCACAGATGGACGCGGCACAGACGGCGCAGGCGGAGGCGCACCGGGCCGAGGTGCGCCGGCTGTATGCAGAGGCGGCGCTCGCGGTGGAGGGCGAGTGGTGGCTCGACGCCGAGCGACTGCATCTGCCGTCCGACCTCGCGCGCATGCGTGCGGCCGCGGCGCGCCTCCTCTCGGAACGCCGGGCGCTCGGGGTTTCGGCGCGCTTCCAACGGCGGCTCGAGCTCACAATCTCGGAACGACCTCCGCACGATCTCGCGCGCGAGATGGAGCTGATCGCGTACGGCTTCCCGTCGGGTTATGCGACCAAGCTGGAGAGGCGACGGCGCGAGAACGGCGCCGCCACCGTCCTCCAGTGCTGCCGTCGGCGGAGAGCGGTCGAGGGGCGCGTCGCGAAGCGCTTGCAGCTGCGCCGCGAGGTGAGCGCGCAGACGATCCAAAAGTGGTGGAGAAGCCGCCAACTGCGCCGCCCGCTCGCGGCCATGGCGAATGTCGTCTCCGACACGACGCGCGACACGACGCTCGCCCTGCGCGGCAAGGCGGTGCGCGCTTCCCCAAAGCCCGAAGCGATCCAAATGGCCGACTCCTTAGGCAAGGGCCATGCGCGCCGGCGCGTCCTCAAGCGTCGATGGGCGGCGCTACGCTCGTGCGTGAGCGAGGTCAAGCTGCGCATGCTGGCGGCGACGCGGCTCCAGTGCCTCACGCGCACGCGCGCGGCGGTCCGGCTGCTGCGCTCGCGGCTCGCCGAGCAGCGCGGCCAAGCACTGCACAAGCAAGTACCCAAGGCGCTTGCGGACGCGGCTGCGAATCATCTTCAGCGAATGGTCCACGATCACCTCGCGATGAATCAGCTGCTCCACTCGCAGTTCACCGAACGGCTCGCCTGGTACTCCGACTCGCGCCTCGCCGCGTTGCTGCGCCCCTTGGCCGCCGCCGTCGCTGCACGCCGGCTGAGCGTGCGCATGCGCTCGCGGGCGCTGCGCCATGCGCTGGGCGAGAGCCTCGCTGCCAACGGCATGAGCACAGAGGCTCTCGAGGAGCGTCGACTGACCGCCCGCGGCCGGCTGACAATGGCGGAGGCGACGCTGGGAACCCTGGATTCGTTGCACAGGGCCGTGAGCACCTCGTCCCAGGCTCTCAATCAGATCTTCTCTCGCAATAAGGATCACAAGCGCAAGCACGCGCTCGTGTCAACCAAACTCGAGCGTTCCCACCCGAAGGAGGTCGCGCTGCATCGGCGCATCGGTGAGCTGCGCATCCGGCGTCACGAGGTGCGCGGAGCCCTCGACGCTCTGCGCTCGCTCGCGGGCGACAGCTCGCTACACCCGTCGGCGGCTGCCGTGCTATTCGCGGGTCAGCGCGAGGCGCTTGCCCGAAAGCAAGCACTCGTCGACGCGAAGCTGAGCGCGGCCCTAAAGGAGCTTCATGCCTTGAATGAGGACGTCGAGCACGACCGACACCGGCTCGCGGCCGTGACGACGTCGATGGAGATCGTCCTCGACGTCGTCGCCATTCAGTCCCGGCTGTCTACCGGAGGCGATGCGGAGTACTGGGGCCGTGTGAGAGATGCCGTCTCCCAAGCCTATGTGAGCTCTCGACCGGGCTCGCCCACAGCTTCCGCCTCGCCTCGACCCGCCACGCCCACGGCCTCCGCCTCGCTGCCGACCTCTCCCACTCCCCACTCCCCCACGCCCCCCACTCCCCATTCCCCATCACAATCCCTCGAGACATCCCTCCACAAAGGCGCGGGCGCGGGCGCCTCTGCTGACTCGGCGGACAGCGCGTGGCGTATCATCGAGCGCGAGGTTCTCTGTATGCTCGAGGCACGCAAGCTCGCGGCCACGTTGGAGATCGACAAGGTGCGGGCGGAGGTGGCGGCCTCGGCGGCGGCGTGCGAGGTGCGCTGGGAGATCGAATGGGGATGGTCGGAGGCGCGTGGCGGCGTGCGCGCGCTGCAGGCGCTCCGGTCGGCGCTGCTTCGGTTCAAGCACACGCGCCTCGAGAGGCGCAAGCAGGAGGCGCTCGGCAACTGCATCATCACCGCTCAGGCCGCGGTCTCGGCGCGCGCTGGCAAGCGCACGCTGGCCGAGATTGCGGGAGCTCGCGAGCTCCTGGGCGAGGTGCAGCGTGCGCACGCCGGCCGCCCCCGTCCATTGCTCGTCCTCGCGATCCAGCTGCCCGCCTCGGCGCTCCCAGCCCGGCTGCGCGCGCGCACGCACGCCGGCAAGGATGTCGAGGCGACCGAGCTGCACGCTTCCTTCGAGGCGACGGCGACGCGGCTCGTGGACGACGTCCTCCTTTGGATGGGATGGCCGGACGAGGCGCTCACGTACCAATCGCACACCATCGACGCGGCCGGCGGCGCCAAGAGTCCGCGGACGCTCACGGTGAGCGCTGTGATCGCGCCGTGTGAGAGCCTCGCTGGCTCGCTCGGGGTGGCGACACCCCAAAGGATGGGTGAGGTCGTGCTCGACGAGGCACGCAGCGCGCGACTCAACCCGGGATTGAGCGGCACCGCGAGCACGCTCGACCTGAGCGGCCTGAGCATCGCGACCGCGAGCATCGAGCTGCCCTCGCGCGAGGCGATGTGCGTCTTCGACCCGCCGCTCTACGCCCTCGAGGGCACTACCCTCGCCGAGATGGCCGCGAATCAACAGGCGATCGCCGAGGCGACGGCCCAGATCGCTGCGGCCAAGGAGAAGGATGAGACCATCAGGCTGCAGGTCAATCGACATCCCTCCCTCCAGCTCGTGCGCAAGGAATCTTCCCAACGCGTGGCGGCTCCGTCGACCTTCCAAGTGAAGGGCGATGGGACGGGCGAAGAGAAGGACGAGGCCGCCGACATCCACTCCCTGGTGTATCATCTGGTCGCTGCGTCCCTTGCAAACGCCGTTGCGAGCATCGCCGAACCAGGGGCGGAGGCAGCTGAGATGGCCGCGGTGGATGCATCGATCTCGGCCGCGATCTCGGCCGGGTCAGCCAAGGCTGCCTTCGTCGCTGCAGATCTGGCCAGCCAGCTCACGCGAGTCAAGGTCGATCTGAGACTCGTCCAGACTACGGAAGAGCGCCAGGAGATGCATGACAAGATGGTGCAGCTCGAGGCGGCGCTCGCGACGGCGACGGCGGCGGCCGAGAAGGAGGCCGAAGAGGCCGAAAAGGCCGAGGCGGAGGCCGAAGCGGAGGCCCGGGTGCCAGAAGATGCGCAGCGACAAGTCGGGGGTGGCGTGCTGGCTGGCGGCGCCGTGTCGGGCGGCGCCGTGTCGAACACAGTTGCCATCGTCGAGACCAATCGACATGCATGCAACGCACTGGCGGCGCTGTCGGCGGTGGCGGCGGGGCCTGGGCTTGGGAGCCTCAGCCAGGCGGCGGCGGCGCAGCTCAGCGGTCGATCGGACAGCGCCGTGGGGGGCGGACGGACGGGTAGGATGCGCCTCAAGATGAATGTGAGTGCGATGACTTCCCCACAGGCTCGGCTAGCGCTCGCGAGGACGCGTGCGGACATGCTCAAGGGCAAGCTCAAGGCGATCAGCGCGCTGCAGCGAGCACCAGGCTGGGGCACCGTCACGTGTGTGGGCGATCCCCAACCGGCTGATGGGCTGTGGAACATGGGTGTCGTCGAGGGCGGCGCAGACGTCGGTCGCTTCTGCGCCTACTGCGCTGGGCGCGTGCCACCCGTACTCGCGCGTCACGCCTTCATCGACTGCACCCGTCGGATGCTCGGTGGCATGCCCCAGTATGCACCCCAGGCGCACGCGAGCCTCGCCGGCGAGCTGCTGCGGCGCGAGGTGCGCACAGCGGAGTTGCTCTCCAAGTTTGAGCGCCAGGTCATCGAACACGGGGCGCGCAAGGAAGTGGCCGAGAACGTTCGCGTCGCCCTGCGCACCCTCCGCGGCGTCTTTGCCGCCCATCCCGTCGTCCTGGGCTCCGCCCACCTCAGCGCGCGCCACGTCGCCTGGCCCGCTACCGCACCGCCGCACTCGAAGCGCGCGGCCTGTGCGGCGATGCCGACCGGCACGATCGGCCGGTTGCGGCTCCTCTCGCGCCCCCTCGCGGACGAATACTCGTACGCGTCGGCCTCCCTCTCGAGTGGGTCGAGCACCGGAGCGACCGCCGCCGCCTCGGCGAGGAACGGCGTGTGGGAGGAATTCAAGGCGCTGCTCGAGCTCTCGCCCCGTCGCTCACTCTTGCTTGGAGGCGCCGCCGCGATGGCGACCGAACGCGTCGAGCGTCTGGAGCGCAGGCGGCAGGCGGCCGTCGCCGTTGAGGCTGGTGTGGAGGCGTCGGAGGCAGCTGCGCCAGCGGCGGCGGCGGAGGACGACGAGGGTGAGGAGGACGCGGCTGCGGCGAAGCTCGCGGCGGAGATAGCGGCGGCGGGCGCCCAGGGTGCCTGGCTCGGGGAGGCAGCCGAGGGTAACCTCTTTGGCCAATTCGAATCCTTGTTCCCCGAGCTGGATGACGATGATGACGAGGGGATGGATGATGCGCTTGGACCGCTGCCCGCGCCCATGCCGACGAGCGGACCCTCCCTCGCCCCCGTGTCCCTCGCCCCCGTGTCCATGCTCAGCTATCCGAACCACCCAACAAGCTCACAGCCCACGTCCCGCCTCGCGCCCTCGCCCTCGCCGCCGCCGCTGCCACCGCCCTCGCCGCCGCTGTGGCTGCCGTCTCTCACTCAGCCACTCACTCCCAGCGACGTGATTGTAGCTGCCCAGAGCGTCGGAGTGGGCCCCACAGACTTCTATCTGCTACCCCTCGTGGTGGAGATGCTCTCGGCGCCGCTGCCGGGTGAGTGGCAAGAGGTCCTTGTGAATGGCCAGTGCCGCTTCCGTGATGGGCAAGGCCCTTTGCAGGCCGAGCACCCACTCCACGTTACCTACCGCTCGATCGTGCAGCGCGAGCGCCGGGTGCGAAGGGCGCGCATGCGCTTCCCTGCGTGGCTGCATGGGCCCGCGGAACGCATCTTCCAGTTCTCCGACAAGGAAGGGTTGCCGTACGCCTTCGACTTTGGCCTCGGTCGCGTCGTGGCGAGCGGCACCGGCGCGAGTGGCGGCGTGGGAGCGCTCATCTTGATGGCGATGGCGGGAGAGCTGTCGATGACAACGGATGCTATCGCGAGGGCCGCGGTGCCGCAAGCGTTCCCCGCCAAGGGCAGCGAGCGCCATGGCGAGCGCCACCAGAGCCACGAGGAGGCCGCGGCTGCGGCAGTGCTCGCCATCAAGATCAGCGAACGAGCCGATCTCGCCGAGCAGAACCGCATCGAGGTGATGAACAAAGGCTCGTTCTCAAAACTGCTCGGCAAGCGGCTCCTCGAGGACCAATCAGAGCAGATCAGGGCAGAGGCGGCCACCGAGGAGGAGCGTCTGCGAGAGCTCTTGCACACGTCGCTGCACGGCACCTACGATGGTGTGCTTGGGCTGCCGCTCGTACATACCCCGCGCGCGCTGTCCGTCACGCTCGACACGGCGCTTGAGCTCGGCATCGACCTCGTCCGTGAGCCGCATCTGGTGTGGCTCGCCGACCTTGCACGCGCGCTGCCCGTGCCGCTCGGCTGGGCTCCGATTGCGGCTCCGATCGGCAGCGTCGTCCACGAGTTGTGGTATAACGAGGTCACGCACTCGTCGCAGTGGCTACACCCAATCGACGAGACGGTTAAGGACCTGTTGCGTTCCCTGCGCGCACCCATGCGGCCAAGCAGCGCGCCCGTCGTCGAGACGGCGCTGGGCGCGTCTCATTTCGTTCGGAGTCCCCTATCGTTACAACCTGCGAGAACAACCCTGTCGCCTAGGAGAACAACCTCACCGTCACCTGCTCTTGTATGATTCGGAACGTGTGTACTACAATCAATTGGGAGACAGTTTTTATATAGTGGCTAAGTTTCAGTGAGAGTGTGAATTGAACGAGCTCGTATCTCCGATGCGCCTCGGCGCCCTCGGCGCGCCCATTGCACGCACGCAGGCCGCCACGGCGACGCTGCTGATGGCGGCCATGTCGGCTGAGGTGCCAGCGATCGAGCCCTACTCGGCTGCGCGCTGTGGCGTGCTCTGGGACGTCGACGGCACCCTGGTAGAGAGCACAAAGCTCGCATTCGACGCGACCAATGAGGTGCTCACGTCAAGCGGCGCAAAGGCTGTGACGGTTGACGACTACAAGATAGGCTGCCGCTACACGACACCAGAGCGATTCAACTTCCACCTCGGGCTACCCGAGGGCAGCGAGGAGGGCGCAAGGCTGGGCGCGATCTTCGATGAGACGTACGTGAAGCGTGTGTCCAAGGAGACGGCCGGGCTCTTCCCGGGGCTGGAGCGGCTGTTGCGTAGCATCGCGCTCAACGGCCATCCGCAGGGCGCCCTCTCCAACGCATGCGGCGCGTACGTGCGCGCCGTCATGACGGCCAACGAGCTGGACGAGGTGCCGGGCCAGCGCATGGCCCTCTTCCGGTGCGCGCTGGGGGCGGACGAGGTGCCTGCGGCCAAGCCGGCAGCGGACGGGCTGCTCGTGGGCTGCAAGCAGCTCGGCATCGTGCCGGCCACGAGCGTCTACGTGGGCGACTCGCCCGGGGATGGCAAGGCCGCTCGCGCCGCGGGCATGAAGTCGATCGGCGTGCTGTGGGGCGCCAACTCGGAGGCGAAGCTCACGGGCGAGTTCGATGTACTTGTGGACGACGTGCCTGCGCTCATCCGTGCGCTGCGCGAGATGATGGCGCCGCCTAATGCCGAGGATGCGGCAGGGTATCGCCCCTAGCATCATGCGATTCGTCGCCGGTCTGAACCTCTCTCTTATGGTCATCAGGGCAGTGTGTGGGTTGTGACACAATCGACAAAGCCGTCGAGAGCGGAGCGAGAACCCCAGCCTCGAGTGCGCAGTCCGTCGTATAGAAGCTAAGTAGGTGCCATCAGCAACAGTCACCTGAAATGCTCCATGAAAGCATCAAATCGCACACGTAGCGACAAGCCGGTGACCCCCAAAGGGAACGCGCCATGGCGAGCGCCATTAAGAAACTCGAGGGACGTTTCAGTGAGACTGGGTTTGACACGAGCTCGTCAAAGGCAACAACGCAACTCTATCGGCGCTGTCTCTCATACCGCGCATGCGCAAACATGTTGAGCCGCCTAGTGGATGGCTTAAGCGCAGGAATGAGCGACGAGATGCGCGCCTACCTGAAAGAATCGCGGATAAAAGAAGCACAAGGACGAATCACTGTCGCCAAGGCTGCCCTAACTTCAGCTGAAGAGCGACTAGCAAGACATGCAGAGCAACTGAAGCAGATCATGCGCGACGGAGCGGCATTAGTCGCACAGACAGCAGCAGCATCACTCATCGAGGCGGATATGGACGGCTTGCGGCAAATTCGCAATCTGCGGAATCCACCCCATGCCACGCAGATAGTAACTAGGTGTGCGTGCACTTTGCTTTCAGTTAATGAGCCTGGGAGCGCACTGCCCAAGGATCTCCTGCCATGGGACGAGGTGAAGAAACGACTGGCGACATCCGACCTGCCTACGCGAATCGGGTGCTTCAACGCGGCGAAGCTCGTTGATCACCCAGAGGTCGTCGCGATGGTGACGAAGCAGGCTCGATGGTCCGCAGAAGCCCCGCCGCCATCGGCTTCTGAAGGCAGCGACATGCTCACCGCCGAAATGGCTACCGCAACTTCTTCCGCGGTCGGTGCACTTTTCGGCTGGTGCTCAAAGCTATTGTCTGGGCTCGATTCGCTGCGTGCTGCCGCAATGTCATCGCCAGAGGCCGTGGAGGCCGAGGCGAGAGCGGCACTGGCCGTGGACGAGTGCAAGGCAGTTTGGCAGGCGGCGACAGAGGCACTGACGGCGGAGAAGCAGCGACAGATGGGAGAAAAGGTACGGCAAGAGGCAGAGGAAAAGGCGAGGGTAGAGGCGGCCGCAAGGCGAGAGATGCAAGATGCTGCCGTTGAGAAACTGCGAGTGCTTGTCCCTAAGGCTACCATCATGCAATCCCGCAACCTACTTGAGAGGTTTGACTGGGACGTTTCGACAGCCGCACGCGAGGCCGCGAAGCGAGAGTCCGAGGCCGCGGCAGCCGAGGCGGCGCTGAGGAGTGTATTGGGCTTCGGCGATAACGTCCTTGAGGACGTGTTGCACGAAAGACTGGCCGAGCTCAAGAGTGCGATTTGCGCACACGAGGACGTGGCCGCGGGCTCGTCGCTGCTCCAGGAGGCGCGTGCGCTGCACGGCAAGCTTGTTGCACAAGAGATTGAACTCGAGAAGAGGCGAGAGGCAGAGAGGAAGGCGCACCTGGAGCGAGAGGAGAAGAAGAGGGAAGAGGCGCAACGAAAAGCGCGTGAGGCGGAGGAGGAGTTGATGAATCTGAGCTTCGGTGCCTCTGCTCGGAGAGAAGCGGCAGCGGTGGCGCGCGCACTCGCCGAGGAGAAGAAAAAGTATGCAAACGAGATGCGAGCCAGGCGAGAGGCAGCGGTGGCGGCTGCGGCCAGCTCATCGGCAATCGTCCATGATGAAGAGCACAGCAAGATTGCAGCTCTCGTGGCCACCAAGGTCAAGCAGCTCGAGGAGCAAATAGAGCTCGCCGAAGCCAAGGGGAACCTGGCGCGCGCTGAGCAGCTGGCCGAGATGCTGTTCGAGTTGGAAGCGCGTGCCTCGGCCGTGGCACAGAAAGTAGAGCAGGACGCGGTGGAAGAGCGACGGGCGTTGCAGGCAGAGCAAGAAGCTAAGGAGAAGGCCTTGTGGGAGGCGGAGTACAAAGCTCAACGAGAGGCGGACGCGGCCGATGAGGAGCTTCGGCGCATCGAGCAGGAGCTTGAGCTTATCGCGCATGCCTCTTGGCGAGCCGTCGAGCAATCGTCGAGGATGGCTGAGGATCTCTCTCGCCTTAAGGCTAGCGAAGAAGCCCTTGCATCGGAGTGCCTCCGCCTCGAAGATGAAGTTGCAGGTTTGGCGGAGGCACCACCATCCACAGCTGTGCACAATGCAGCCGTCGTTGATGACGAGGACGGTGCGATGGATCAGGTACTCGAGGAGATGCGGACTGCTTCGATTGACGAACTACGTGTCCTTGCGCCCAATGCTACTGTCGACTACTGCCGCAAGCTGCTCGAGAGGTGTGATTGGGACGTTACGGCAGCTGCGTGCGAGATGCTCGTACCTCCCGGGGCGCCACCATCACCGCGGCAGCACGCGGCGCAGCCGCAACTCGGAAGGTTGGAGGCGCTGCGGAAAAATTCTACGGAACAGAGCTTGCTCTGTGGAGAAGACACGAGGTGTCAGAAACCACCCTACAGCACGCACATGTAAGGTGTGTGTATTCTGAGCGGGCAATAACAGTGCCGTAGCACCGGTGGTCGTGTGTGTCGCGTTATTCACAGCGGGCACAGAATTCCAAAATGGGAAACCCAACGCGAACGCGCGCACAAAAGCCGCGTCGCGCGCCAAGTCTTCGTGGTGGTTGAGGTCCACTGACTGGTCACTCCATGGTGGCGATGCGAGCGAGGACCCCGAGCGTCAACCCGACGCTCTGGTCCCTCGCGCTGCTGACCTGCGTTGCCGTTCCTGCATCCTCATCTGGCCGTCTGTTTGGTGGGCAGGAGCACCATGAGGACCGTGGCGGCCGCAGCATCGACCTTGAGCGGGTTGGAGCACAGCGACACGGGAACAGCCAGAAGCTACTGGTCGACAACATCAACGCCATCGATTCATGGCTGTCGAATGCCAGCTTTGCCGCCGACCCGGCGCTGCGCTGGCCTGGGCCGGTGCGCGAGCTCAATCGCGCACACGTGGAGGCGACGAGTGATCCAATCATGAGCTGGATGGTGCCGCACGTCCGTCGCGACGGGCCTCTCGTGAGGGCGGTGCCTCACGGTGGCAAGCACGGCGGCGCTCTTGGCACTCGATACCAGCCGCAGCGGCGGTGCGAGAGCGCGAGCGTGATTGACGAGCTCACGGCGCCCATCTTCATTGCGGCCGAGCGGCCGCGCAAGCTCACGAGCGAAGGTGCGCCCTTCGGGATGCGCATGGGCGGCAAGTCGGAGGATGATATGGTGAGCAGCATTCGACGGTACGTGGCAAATTCGAGCCAACCGCGGCAGTGCCGGTACCGCACATGCGCGGTTGTCGGCAGCTCGGGAGCGCTGCGCGGCACGCACCACGGCGCCTCCATCGACGCGCACACCGCCGTGATCCGCATCAACGCGGCGCCGACGCACAAGCACGAGGCAGCGGTGGGGCGACGTACAACGTGGCGTGTGCACAACTCGGAGAAGCCGTTTATGCTCGCGGCGAATGATGTCCCCGAGCTGCAGCTCGTGATCTGTCACATGGCCTGGCTCGGCTCGTGCCAGCACCAAGCTTTCTCAGGGGCCTACGGCACGACGATCGCATACATCAACCCGCGCTTCTATTCACAGCTCTTTGAGCTGCTCGGCCGGCCGCGCGACAAGCAGTCACCCTCGACGGGGCTGCTCGCGATTGCGATTGCGCTGGGCACGTGCGAGCGCGTCACCTTGTACGGCTTCGGCGCCGGCGGCGGCGGGGCCAACAAACGGTGCCGGCACTATTGGGAGTGCTCTGATGGCCTCTTGATTGCCACTGATTGGCTCTCTGATTGCTTCCCTCATCAGGTGCCGGCACTATTGGGAGTGCTCTGATGGCCTCTTGATTGCCACTGATTGGCTCTCTGATTGCCTCCCTCATCAGGTGCCGGCACTATTGGGAGTGCACGGCTTGGGAGGATGAGAGCAAGTACTACGACCCGCTGCACACGTTCCATGACTGGCAAGCAGAGGAGAGGCTTCGGCAGCTGTGGCTCGAGGCGGGGCTCGTCAGCCTCGGCACCGAGGCTGTCGCCACCGAGGCGGCCGGTGGTGGCATCGACGATGTTGGAGCGCGCAACGCGAGCGAGGCTGTGCGTCGGTGGGGCACTGTGCGCAAGCAGTGGGCGCGTGACCTGCGAGCGCTGCAGCGGGCACGCCAGGCACGCCGGCAGCAGGGGCACAAGGCGGGTGACGGGCGTGACCTCGTAACCACCAAGGAGCTCCTTGAACGCTTTGGGCACGCCGCCGGTGGCGGCGGCAGCGGCGACGACGGTAACAGCGGTGGCGGCGGTGGCATGCCGGCGACGGCAGGCGGCGGCACTCGGTCGCGCCTCAAGGGGGGCAGAAAGGGCGGCCGCGGCGATCGAAGCGTCGGAGAGGTCTTGGAGGCTGGCGCGGAAGCTGGCTCAGTGGCCGGGCGGGTACCACGCCGTGGCTCTGGGCGCCCATCCTTATTTGGAAGTGGATCGGTGCGCCCGGCACGGGCGAGCGCGGCCACGGCGCGTGCCAGTCGAGTGCTCGGGCGCACCGTCACCGGCGGCAACGCGACGGCTGCGGAGTCGAAGCCGAGGATTAGCAAGGGCAAGATCAAGAAAGTGATGCGGCACTGGACATCGGCGGGACCGGCGGAGGCGGGCGGTTGAAGTCACTCAAACTGCCAACACCCAACCCCCTCCATTCCAACAGACTCCACTTTCACGGTTGTCGCGTCTGTTCACACGAGGAAATTCGAAGGCCGCTTCGTTCACAAGCGGAAATGGCGGAGCCTTTCACACGAGCCGTTGCGCCGCCGCCGCCGCCGCCGCCGCCGCCGCAGGCAGGCGAGCCCGCTTGGTCCACGCCCGCTTGCGCGAGTACGCTGCGAGCGAAGACAGGTCGCTGCGCCGCCATTATTGGAGGCGGCCTCAGTGGCCTCGCTACGGCTGCGGCTTTTGCATCGCGTGGCTTTGGTGTGCTAATCATCGATGCCTCCGGCGAGCCCGGCCGTGCCCCGGCGTCGTCTGCAGCGGCAGGCTTGCTCGATCCGCTCACTCCGAAGGGCAAGCTCATGTGGCAGGGCTTGCAGGCTTTCGACTCCGCACGCAAGCTGCTTGATGCTGCGGCCGCGATCGAGCAGCAGCACTCGACACTGCCGCCGCTGTACCGTGTGGCCGGCACGGTGCACGTTCCACGAGGACGTAAAGACGCTGCAGCGCTGCGCGAAGCAGCGAAGCAGCACGCCGCCAGCGAGGAGTACAACAGGCTCGGTATCGCCTTCGTTGACGCAGCCACACCTTTAGGCATCGCCTCGTCTGCAACGGCCGTGCCTGCAGAGGTGGCGTCGCTGGCACGCAGCGTCGCCTGCCCGGACGGAGCGCTCTACTGCGGCTGCGGCTTGCTCGTCGACGTGCCGCGCTATCTGTGCCAGCTGTGGATACATGTGCTCGTTACGGCGCCCATGGCCATCTGGAGTTGTCAGCGATCGCCCGACGCGCGTCGGTTGGCGGCGGCGTTTGATTGCGTCGTGCTCGCGGCGGGTGCAGGCTGCTTGATGATAGATGAGACTCGTCATCTGCCCATCGACCTTTGCCGCGGTCAGGTCCTTGAGTATGCCCTGATTGAGCTTCGGCCGCCCTGATTGCCATTGATGACAATTGATTGCCACTGATTGCGCCCCTCATCAGGTCCTTGAGTATGCCCTCGGCGCCACGGCAGGCACCGACCCGGCCAGCGCCGCCGCGTGCTCGCGGCCACCCCCACCGGAAGCGCTCGCGTCTTTGCTCTCGCTGACCGTCGGTCTCACCGGTGCTGTCTACCTGCTTCCGATGGCCTCGGTGCATGGGCGCTGGCTGGGTGGTGGCACTCACGAGCCTTGCACGGATGCGGAGCAGCGATCTCCAGCTGACCTGGCCCATGCGACCGAAGCGCTCCACCCGGGGCTAGTGGCGCTCTTCCCTCCCCTCGCTGCGGCCGGTGCCCCAGTGTGCGCACGCGCGGGCGTACGGGCGATGCCTCCTCGCAGTCCCGAGGGCTCAATACCACTGGCTGGGCGTGCGCACACGAGCCTTCCAAACGTGTGGTTCGTGAGTGGCATGGGCGCGCGCGGGCTCCTATACCACGCATTGATAGGAGACTGGGTGGCGGAGGCGGCCGCGCTGGTGGATCCTTCGCGACTGCCGCCGGTGCTCCGACGAGGGGAGTTCGCGGCGGTCCTGGCGCAGAGGCTCGCGAAGCTCGCGGCCACCCGAGCCGCCGAGGCCGCGCGCCCAATACAGCGTTCCACGGAGTCCATGAGAGACGTCGAGGCCGTGTAACAGTTTTGACGAACACCTCAAGCCCTCCCTCTTCCGCGCTTTCGCGACACACTGAGGTCTCCGAACTCCGCTTCCGGTCTGAGGGCCTCTGAGCGGACTGAGCCCCCTCTATAACCCAATCTAAGCGCAGCGCGCATGTAGGCGCACACACTTTACACGAAGCCTTGATATGAATCACAACGCCCGCATCTATACGCTGCCATCACCGCCAATCACACCATGTCACCGTCACAGCAGAATGAGTGACCGGACCTAAGCTCGCTCGCGGCTCGCTCGGCTCCAACACAGTGCCATCTTCACTGCAGCGGACCTTGTGCCACAAGCGAACCATTGTGCAGGCGTCCACGTAGGCCATCCGCATTGGCCCGCCAATCTCGCCCAGGTCATCCCATCGTGCCCCACCCAGTTGCAGCTGCGCATGTGGCGCTACATCCTGGAGCTACATGGCGCATGGCGCCACATGCAGTGCCTCCTCACGCCTCTTTGAACGACGCTCGGCCGCCGCATTGGACGCTGCGCTCGCGATATCAAGCACAGCGTCGGTGGCGTGGGCTTGGCGTGGGCGGCCGAGTCAGCAGCCTATCAGCAGCCAGCCTGGCGTCTTCGCGGCCATCCTCGCCTGCGCTTCTCAGCCGCCGCATTTTCAGCCGCCGTCATCGGTCGGCCACCGCCTTTTCGGCCGCCGCCTTCTCGGCCACCGCCTTCTCGGCCGCAGCCTGCTCAGCCGCCGCCATCTCGGTCACCGCCTTCTCGGCCGCCGCCTTCTCGGCCGCAGCCTTCTCGGCTGCCGCCTTCTCGGCCACCGCCATCTCGGCCACCGCCTCTTTAGCCGCCGCCTTCTCGGCTGCCGCCTGCTCAGCGCTAAAGGGTCTCCGTGTACTCGACGAGCGAGGTCGGCGGCTTTACTTCGATGACGGTTCCGGTGGCACGAGTATCGACTCGGGGTCGGGGCCGGGCGTCTCCATGACCAATCCAGCGCCCTTTTTACGTCCTTTTTGGGTCGCGTTGTGAGTGTGGAGCTCATGCATGCAAATGGGGGAGAAGGGGGAAAGGGGGGCGCCCCCAGGAGCATGTTGAGGCGACTCTGGTATTTGATGCACGGGCAGACCAAAGTTCAGAGGCCGCTTTGTTGCATAATAGCACGCGAGAACCGGCGCCCTTGCGGCCTTGGCTCTCCATAGGCTCTCGAGACCCTTGCAAGGGCGGGACTCACGGTCCGCCAAGCACCGCCGCCGCCTTGTAACCTTACGTGCATGCGACCGGGACTCGTCTACTGACTCGGCCACCTGTGCCACGAAGGGCGCCTTGTCGGCCAAGCTCATCGCCGCCCACTCGTCATCGAGTGCCTGTTGAAGCTTTTGCCACGGGAGCTTCTCGAAGCGCTCAGCACCGTCCACCGAGAGCCGCCACAGCTTAAACGCGGTTTTGGGCACATTCACCCCTCGGCGTGCTGCACGAGATAAGCCGCCCGCTGCCACCGACGCCGAGTCATCCGCCAGCACGCCGTCCTTAACGCCGTCCTCGTCGTCCTCGTACCCCGCCGGCACGCTGTCGTCGGGGTCGGTGGCGAGCGTCTTGATTCTGTTCGACGCGGCCGGGTTGCCGAAGATCTCGACGTAGAAGCGGCTGGATCTCTGGTGAGCCATCTTGTCGCTGGTTTGGCTTTTTGACTCGCTGAGCCCGCCGCTGCCGCCATTACCAGCAAAGTCCAAGGGTAAGTGCATTTCTCGCGTATCTCTATCTGTGCGGCGTGATGCCAATCAACCTTCTCAGGGTTGAAGTCCTTGTGGAACATTTGTCGCGAAGCGGTCTGTGTGGACGCCTTGGAGTCGATGAGTATACGGAGCCGCCGAGCCCGCCGCCGCCGAGCCCCCCGCCAAGACCATCGCGCCACCTGAGTGAGAGCCCGCCGTGATGTTGACACGAGCTTCGACCCAGCCGCCGCGGCCTTTGCCGCCGCTGCCCTTGCCAGCGCCGCCCTTGCCGGCGCCGTCGCCCTTGCCCGCGCCGGCCTTGCCCGCGCCGCCCTTGCCAGCGCCGTCCTCGTCGTCCTGCTCGTCGGCCACGCCATCGTCGCCACTCGCGCCCTCGGCGGCTTGCGATCTCTTCGATCTTCACGAGCGCGGCGAGCGGCGGCCAGGGATCGATCGGCAGCCACGTTCCTGGTGGAGGCCACGCCCTTGCCTGGCCGGAAGCGCGGCCCGCAGCGAGCGACAACTTCTGCGTTTTGAGCGCCTCCAGCTTGAGCCGGAAGTAGATCTGGCCGTCGTGGTCGGCGAAACGCTCCATGTACACACATAGTTGATCTTCGTGTCGAGAGAAACGCCGACCTAACGCCGACCACCTTGTACGCCGTTAGATAGGGCGCTTCGTCCGACAACTTGACCAGCAAATCTCGCTGCTGGCGCGACAGCATGTCGGGACAGAGATCTGTGAAAGCAGCTCCGACATGCTGTCGCGGGACGAATCCGAATGTACCCTAACAAATTCATTTCACATAGGCAATCTAAGCAAGCAATCTAACGGGATCGGAGATTCGAGTCTTTTGCATGCATGAGCATGCATGAGGGGGACGCGATTTACCAAAAAATCTGAAAAGGAAAAAATAATATGATGGCCTTCAAGGCAGCCAGCGGCGGCGCCACGCCTCTGTACGCCGCCTGCAACAAAGGCGACGGCGACTGCGTGCGGCGGCTGCTCGCCGTCCACGCCGCCGTCGACCAGGCAGCCAGCAACGGCACCACGCCTCTGATGGCCGCCTGCCACCAAGGCGACGGCGACTGCGTGCAGCTGCTGTTCGCCGCCCACGCCGCCGTCGACCAGGCAAACAGCAACGGCGTCATGCCTCTGCTCGCCGCCTGCATCAAAGGTAATGGCGATTGCGTCAAGCTGCTTGTGCATGCTGGCGCCCGCACCGACTTGCGATTCGCTGCGGGCACAGTCCTCGATGTCGCAGAGGCCCGAGGCCACACCGTCATTGCAAGATTCCTGCGCAGCAGGGGCCGCGCACCTGCGACGATCGCTGCGGTCGCTCCGGTGTCGAGTGCGGAGCGTGCGGCAGCCGAGCGGGCAGCCGAGCTCGCTGCTGCGGCTCTGCTGGCTGAGGAGGAGGTGGAGGCTGCGCACAAGCAGCAGGCGCACACGAAGAAAGCGAGCAAGAAAGCCAAAGCCAAGCAGGCAGGGGCGAGCAAGGCGAGGGCGTCTGCAGCGAGTGCTTCAGCGGCCGCGAGAGGCAGTGCCGAGCCGGACAGCGAGGTGTCGGCGGCGGCGGGCGACGAGGACGTCGTGTGTCCTCCTTCTGCCGCCGCCGATGAGGCGCTGCGTGTGGCCATGGCGGCCGCGCAGTACGAGGTCCTGGTCGGTGCAATCGAGGAGCACCACGCACTCGCAGGCGAGGGTGTGTTGGCGGAGGCGAGGGCGATGCGCGAGCGCTTGCACAAGAAGCGCAAGCAGGAGAGCCAGAAGCTGCGTCGCCTGCACGCGACGGAGATGCAGATGCAAGCCAGCCTGTCGAAGCTGTCGCTGCACGAGGTCACACAGTCGCCGCCTGCCGCAGGCTCAGCATCCGCAGAAGCGGCGCCAGCATCGGAGGCCCCGGAGGCATCCTCGGCGCCGCCTGCGGCCGTCGCCCTCACGCTCGCCGAGCTTACGGCGGCGACAGACGGCTTTGGAGAGCAGAGGCTCATCGGCAGCGGCGGCTACGGCAACGTCTTCACCGCGGATGCGCTGTCGTCGCTGCGGCCCGAGGCGCTGCCGCTCTGGCTGCGCCACAAGCCCGTCGCCGTCA
>Ga0210245_101066_pt1 | contig 23565 bp, 12 predicted proteins | sample ChrtobMetaP3_4mM_FD_155450 | JGI IMG/M metagenome (GOLD analysis project Ga0210245, IMG submission 155450) | Chrysochromulina tobin associated microbial communities from unialgal haptophyte culture, Seattle, Washington, United States - P3_4mM | ecosystem: Host-associated > Algae > Haptophytes >...
TGCTCAACACGGACTTAGTGAGCTGTGAATATGCTCAACACGGACTTAGCTCAACACGGACTTAGCAAGTCCGTGTTGAGCATGTGGTGTGACAATTAGATCCGTGTTGAGCAATAACCTCGTTTGAGCGGCGTTAGCGTTTAGCGTTCAACGTCCAGCGTAAGCGTAGTTTCTGTTAATGTAGTGGTGTGGATCACGCGCTCCTCCTCCGGACCTCCTCCGCGCTCCGGACCGGGCCGCCTCACGCCCTCACCAGAAGAGCGCGTCGGCGACGAGCATCCCACCGAGGAACCCAACGCCCATGCCGACCACCGGATCATACCCGTAGCGTGGTCCGTAGTAGCGGCCGAACGAGCCGTACGCATAAGGGTATCCGCCGGAGCGAAAGTAGTATCCGCCGTACGGCCCGTATGGAGAATCGACCACGTGGACGACCTGCGGCGGCTGCCGTACGTACACGACATTGCTCAAGCGATGGCGCGAGCAGCAGCGCCTTCCCGATGGTGTGCTCACGGTGATTTCGTCGCCCACGTACTTGCCCGCGGGGCACTGGACCTGGAAGAGGTCGAGTGGTGGTGGCGGCGGCGGCGCGGCCACGGTAGCCTGCGGCTTCGAGACGGGCCGTGCAACTGGCACCCCTTCTGCGTGTCCTCCCAAAAAGTAGGTGTCCGCAGCAGCGTTGACGTCCATGTTGGAGCGTTGCAGGAGCTCAAGCAGGTCTCCTTCGCGCGGATCGGGGCCCAATAATTCACGCAGCGCCGTCATCGCGAGCGAGGAGTCGCGCGAGGGGCGAGTGGAGCGCTCGCCATCTTGGAAACGCGATTTCTTTCGCGATGATGGGTCGAGGCGTCCCTAAACGATCATCCCGCCCGCCGCCATGAGCCAGGTTGACGACGAAATGCTGGACATGCTGCGCTCCATCGTCGGCGAAGGGCCGCCCGATGACCGTCTCAAGATGCTGCTCGTCCGATCGGGAGGCGATGTGGCCGCTGCAGCCAACGCCTTCTTTGATGGGGTCATCGGTGGGAGCAGCGCTTTCTTTGATGGGGTCGGTGGATCGCCAGTGCCACCGCCCGCCCCGCAAGTGTGCGACGATGTCATGAGCACGCTCTTCAAGACGCTCGAGGACCAAGGACGCAAGCTCGCAGGTACAAGGCTCTGCACCTTTGCGCGCTGCATCCGCTCTCCTCTCCGCGCCGCCTGCCAGCCCTGCGCTGCCCGTGTGCCTGGCTGCCTGCCTGGCTCGACGCTTGTTTTCTAAGCTCACCCGCGCATCGTTTCGCCGCTGTTCGCAGAGCGCGACCAGCAGCTCGACCTGGCGACGCGCGTGTGCGAGGCGCTCGTGCGACGGCTACGCGAGACTGAGCGCACGCTGGCGACGGCGGACGCGGACCGCGCGGAGCGTTCGGAGCTGCTCGAGGCTGAGGTACAGACGGACGAGGTCGAGCTGCTCGCGTCCACCGTCGTCGCCCCCCCAGCCGCGCCCACGCTGCGCTCGCTACTCGGGCTGCCGATGCTTCGCGTGGCGGCGGCGCGGCTGTTGCTGCCGCTGCACTTGCTGCAGTGGGTGCTGCCGCACATGCCGCTCGTCTCGCCGCTGCTTCAGCGCCTCACGCAGGGCCTTGCGCCGGCCGGCGCGGCCGTGGAGAGCGCGGGGGCGCCAGGGGCTGAAGCGGTGGGCGCGGCGGGCACGGCGGAGCTCGAGGGGAGCACCGACCGGATGGGGCGAGAGGAGGACGAGGACGAAGAAGAGGCGGACGCGGACGAGGACGAGGAGGACGAGGACGAGGACGTGGCGATGGAGGAGGAAGACGACGAGGACGAGGGCGATGACGAGGAGGGTGAGGAGGGGGACGAGGACGAGGACGACGAGGACGACGAGGACGAGGAGGACGAGGAGGACGAGGAGGACGAGGAGGACGAGGAGGACGAGGAGGACGAGGAGGCGGCGATCCGCGCCTCCATCGCCGCGCGGGCTCACGACAACGGCGCGGCAGCCTCGTCGGCCGCGGCCGCGTCGGCGCTGGTGGCGCGGGCGGCGGCGGCGGACGAGAGCCTCGAGCACGAGCGGCAGGCCGCCGAGGTGGTCGCCGCCGTCGCGGCCACGCAGGCCGCCATCCTGAGCGCCCTCGAACTTCCCTCTGAGCTCATCGATCAGATCGTCGCGTGGGAGCGTCAACAGACCGAGGCGGAGGGTGAGTGGCGACTGAAGCAGAGCCGCATGCACCTCGAGTTTGAGGAGCGCAAGCGCCGGCTGCAGGAGCAGCAGCTCGGCCAGCGCAAGAAGCTGCGCGAGAGCTGCGACGCCGCGCTGCGTCCGACGTACGAGACGGGCACTTCGGTCTGCGTCGAGCTCGAGAGAAGGCTCGTGGGCAAGCTGTGCCGGCTGTGCGAGCACCGGCCGCCCGCGTCCTCGCGCGTGCCGCAGGACATGCTGCCCGGCCCGCTCGCGCGCATCCGCGCGGTCAATTTTGGTCAGCTCGACGCGCCGTTGCGGGCGCCCAACTGCCCGTCGACGTCACGCTCAGTTGGAGTGGTGCCGGTCTCGTCGGGCATCCTCGTGACGCTCGAGAAGCTCTCCGACCGGAACGGCATCGCGATGCTGCCCGCGGCCGACGATCCGCTCGACGGCTTCTCGCGCTCGGGCCGTGGCCAGACCGAGGTCAAGCTTCCGCTGCGCCTCCTCGGCGCGCGTGTGCGGGTGCTCTCGGAGGCCGAGGCGCAGGCCGCCACGCGCGCCGCCAACGAGCGCATCTTTGTAGTGCGCTACGCGGGCGGCGAGCACGGCGGGCCGATCGAACCGGTGCAGATCCTTCCCGAGGGACTCTCGCTCGCCGAGTACGACATCTCCTTCGCCGCGGGCGCCGCGGCCCTGCGCGTGGAGCACCGGCTCGACGGGCCGGTGCGCTGCCGCGCCGAGCCCGCCGCTCAGAAGCAAGTCTTCTCCGAGACGCCCGTCGAGCTGTATACGCAGGAGGTGGACGCCGACACGCACAACATCGTGCAAGTCTACTTTTCGGACCTGCGCGACGAGGTGGCCGTCGATGTGCTCAACCTGACGGGCACCGACACGTCGCTCGATGACGAGGAGTGCTGCGCCTTCCCTCCGGACGCGACGGGCGCCGCGCTGAATTACAAGATCATCGTGCGCGACGGCTCTGTGGTGGCCGTGCTGTACCAGGAGGGCGACGACGTGCGCACGTCGCCCTTCATCGAGCACAAGCTGCCCAGTGCAGGCGCCTTCGTCACCCTCGCTGACGGCTCGCTGGGAAAGCTTGGGCCGCTGCCACGTGGGTTGATCGTGACGCGCGCGCCGACCGAGCTGCCGGAGAATGCGCCGCTCTGGCCGCCGATGCGCGGGCTGCGGCCCAAGGGGAAGCACCCGGCGGAGCTTCCGGGCATGATCGACCTACAGGTGTTGCAGACGCACGGGCAGGTGGCCTGGCCACCAACCGAGTGCTCCGTGCCTGTGTGTGCGATCACGCCGGCCGAGTCGAGCCGCCTGCGTGAGTGGCATGCCATGTGGGATGCCTTCGTCGATGAAAAGCGAGCGGCCGCTGCAGCGCTCGCCGACCGGATTGAGGAGCTGCTCGCTCGGGGCCTCAAGCCGCGTGCTGCGCTCAGTGCTGCGCCGGCCGCCGCCGACGCCGCCGGCGCGCCCACCGGAGCCGACGCCGAGAATGCGCCTCCCGCGATCTCAGCCAAGGAGATTGTCTCGACGCTCACCGAAATGTACGGCAGCCTGGAGGAGCGGCAACGCGAGATGGCCGACCTTGAGCTCGAGGGCATCAGCGAGGAGCGCCTCCAAGCGCTCCAGAGAGGAATCCAGCGATTCGCCGCGCTCGCACGCTTCGGCTGAGCGCCGGGGTCAGGCGCTGATCGGTGCCGGTCGTCGGTGCCGGTCGGTGCCGAAGGTCAGCGCCGGCGTTCAGCGCTCGCGACAGCGCTCGCGAGTCCACAAGAGGACGCGAAGAGTGCTCAACACAGCGCTCGCGAGTCCACGAGGGCACGCGAGAGTGCTCCGAACACAGAGATACACGATCAGCGAGGGCCGGCAGGCAGGGCGGGAGACCTTGGCCTACCGATGGCGCGACTGGGCAACAACAGCGAACAGGAGGGCGCGCAGACTGTGATGACGCGACGTGGACGGCAATGACCCGAGATGTGGGTGCTGTACAGCCCATTGCACCCATCGTGTTACCCGCAGTAGCACTTCGTGTTACCGACGAAAAATTTGCGTGTGCCTGGTCGGTGGACAGTCGACAGTGCACACATAGACACACCACAGCCGAGCCGTAGAGAGCCTGAGAAGCCGCGGCGGAGCCGAGAGGGTACCTCGAACGCTCGACGCACTCGAACCTCGATGTCTATCGTATCTCCAGGTCCGACTCCCCATGCATCACGGCCCCCCCGGATCGCTCCGAGTGGTCCGACCCGACTCGCCGGACTCGTTTTTGAGGACCCTTAGAGTGCCAGCGACGGAAAAAAGCGCTGTTTTGAGCGCAGGCGCGTGTCTTACGCGGCCACCCGGCCATCCAACGTGGATGTGACCACAGGCGAGGACGCCAGCAACGACGGCGCGTTGCGTTTTGAACAGCCAAGACGCTGCTCCCGGTAGGACGGTGTGCGACGACCAGGGGGGAACCGGCCGAACGTCATGCTCTCTGAAACTATAAGCGAGCGGTACAGTAGCGGGTACGGGGTAGCGGTACCCGGGGATTGCTCTGCAGGGCGGGGTGGCGGGGAGATCGTGGTCTCCCTGGGGCGGCGGTAAGCGCGGCGGGAGGAATGGCGCGCCCGCAGCTCACCGACTCCACCTCGTTCAATAATTGTTCATATCAGATACGAAGCTTAAACCCAGCCCTTCCTTGCATTGCCTTCCGAATCAAGGCCTCCCCTTTCTTGCCAATGCAAGGGTTGTACTGGAGGTTGCACTCGGTCAATGCGCCTGTGACAGCTACCATAGCCGCCACAGCGTTTGCTCCAACTGTACCGATATCGTTGTAATAGAAGTTGAGCGACGCGAGCTTGGTCTCCTTGTTGCTCTGGATAGCCGCGCAGACTGCGCTTACGCCCTCATCCTTGAGGCAGTTAGAGGACAAATCCAGGGCCGTCAGCGCGCCGTTGACGCCAAGCATGTCTGCCACATGCATGGCGCCTGCTGCCCCTCCGATATTGGTTCCCATGAAGCCAGACAAATTGAGCTCCTTGAGAATTTTGTTCTGTTTGTTCTGTTTGAGTGCCTCGCAGATGGCCTTGGTGCCCTCCTCCCCCAACTCGTTGTTGGCGAGTGATATTTTGGTCAGCCCGCCCATGACGGGTATCAGACCCGCAACGACCATGCCTCCCTCGACTCCGACGTACTTCCCATTCAGGTCCAGCTCCGTGAGCGAGTTGGCGCGCATCTCCTTGATTGGGATTTCATTGAAAAAATTGATGTTGAGGTTGCCAAGGACAGCAGCAGCGAGCTGCACAGCGCCGTCGCCCGCAATGCTGTTTTGGCGGACGTCGATGCTTGTCAGCCCACCATTGACCAAAAGTGCGTCTGCAATAGCTTTTGGCCCCTCAGGGGTGGAGACGATTTCCTCCCGGATGTCATCCCAGTAGCCTCCGATATCATTCGACGAGAGGTTGAGCGACGTCAGCCCGCCCATGACAGGCATGAGGTACGCAAGAAGCATGCCGCCTTCGACGCCGATATTACTCTCTTCCAGGTCGAGCTCAGAGACGGAGTCGTCGCGCATCATCTGCACAGGTATGCCGCGAACCTCGCCAGAGCCGGCGCAGGCGACAGCTACAAGTAGTAGCTCGAGCGGCGGCTCGCCCTCTCCCTCGATGCAGCTGAGGAGAGCGGTTTCGGCAGGGCCTCCAAGGAACGGAGGACTCTCGTCCTCGTACTCGTCCTCGTCATCATCCCTCTCGTCCAGATCCACCCCGCGGACCGCGGCCACATTCACCTCGAAGCCCTCCCAGCGCAGTCGGGCCAGGCTGGGCAGCATCCTCCCCGCCGCCGCCGCCTCCCATGGCCGACCCGCGTCGACGAGGACTTTGATGTTGAGATCGGTGATCTCAGCCAGCTGAGTCGGCGCGGGCTGCCCCTCGCAGCGGCTGAGGCGGGAGCAGAGCACGCGCCGCGCGAGCGCCGACCACGATCGGTTCACGCCCTTGAGCTCGGCCAGCGTGACCACGTCGACCATGCCCAGCGCCACCTCCTTGGCATCGTCTGTGACTGCCATCCACAACGTGAGCTGCGGCTGCAGCGCGGGTGCTCCCCCCGCATAGCCCACCATGGCTTCTGACAGCTGTCCCTCCGGCGAGAACGCCGGCTCCGCGAGTGCCGCCACACGTTCCTCCGCACTGCCAAAGCCATCCGTTGCGCCGAGCAGCTCTGTCAGCTCATCGGCACGTTTGCCGTTGAGGCGCGAGGCGAGGGCGCGCTGCGCGTGATTGAGCGCCCCGGGGGCGTCGAGGAAGCTGGCGCCCTCGATGAGCCTGAAGAGCTCCGAGATCGAGCACTGCTCGAGTCTCGCCGGCATGGAGTCGGCCTCGCACATCTCCCGGAGCACTCCCAGCTCTGCCGCCGCAATCGTCGGCACCGGGTAGACGCCATCTTCGGTTGGAGCGTCGTCCATCATGTCTTTGAGCGTGCCTGCTCGCTGGGCCACCCGGCGCGTCCACTCGACAGCCTCGCCCTCGCGCGCCCGCAAGCGCACGCGCTCCTTGCCATCAGACATGATAGCGACTTGATGCGTCGCGTTGTGTCGTGCGCGACGCAACTTGTCGACTTTTTGACACGCTATTGAAAATCCTCCGGAGGTACATTTTTGATGTACTAAAAATCGGCGGAGGATCAGTCCAGATTCTGGATAAGCGGAACCGCCCAGGTGTAAAATTTAGCGACGCTCAAGAGGCTCGTTAGAACTCTTTAGAAAGAAACCATACCGGTCTCTAGCTAAGGCAACATGTCATCTATGCCGAACAGCCTTCCTCTGGCACAAGCGCGTTGTGTTGAGCAGCATCTTTCGTTCGGCTTCGTCGGTCGGCGACGTCACCACGCAGAATGGCCGTCCCGACGCCGCCGCTGCTCGTGCCCTACCGCGCCGTTGGCCTCGTGAGCGACGGCGTGCCCTTCGCCATCGAGCAGCTCGGCACCGAGACCTTTGTGACCACCGCCATCGGCCGTACGTTCCAGGTCTTCTCCTTGGCCAAGCTGCGCCTCGCGTTCATCGGCGCGCAGCTGCCACGTGCCGTGACCGCGCTGTGCGCGGCGGGCGAGCGCACGATCGTCGCGTGCGGCACGGATGTGCACGTCTATCGGCGTGCCGAGCGCGAGCTGCTCCTCGATGGAGAGCACACGGCGCGCGTGCGTCACCTCCTCGTGCTCGGCGAGACGCTGCTTACCGTGTGCGAGAGCGGCGTGGTGATCGTGTGGGCGCTGGCCAACGGCGAGGTGCTGCGCCGGCTGCACGCCGGCTTCGTGCCGAGTGCACTCTCGCACCCGGCCACCTACCTCAACAAGGTGCTGCTCGGTGCACCCGATGGCCGTCTGCAGCTGCTCAACGTGCGCTCCGGACAGCGGATCTACGAGTTCAAGGGGTGGGGCGCGCCCGTGCGATGCCTCGAGCAGTCTCCGGCGCTGGACGTGGTGGGCATCGGGCACGCCGACGGGCGCATCGTGCTGCACAATCTGCGCGCCGATGCGAGCGTCCTCACGCTCGCGCACGAGAGTGGCGATGCATGCAACGCGCTCGCCTTTCGGACCGACGGCCGGGCGCACCTTGTGTCGGCGAGCTCGCTCGGCTCGTTGCATGTCTGGGACCTCGAGAAGCGCGTGCGGCTCACGTCGATTCCGCTCGCGCACGCGGGCGGAGTGCTCTGCGCCCATTTTGTGCGTGGTACGGCGGAGCTGCTCACCCTCGGCGAGGCCGAGAATGCTCTCAAGGTGTGGCTCTTCGATCAGCCTACGGGTGGTGCGCGGCTACTGCGCTCACGCTCGGGGCACTCGGCGCCGCCCTCGCTGGTGCGCTTCCATCGGGACGCGATTTTGGCCGGAGGGGCCCCTGCTGGGCAGGCTTACCTCCTCTCGGGAGGCGCCGACCGAACGCTCCGCCAGGCGGCAATCTGGACGACGCAGCAGGACGCCGAGTTTAGTCAGAAGCGCGAGACGAGCAAGGCAAGCATGCATGTGACGGACATGGAGGCGCGCCGGCTGCCCCCGCTCACGGGCCTCGCCTCCTCACAAGTGCGCGAAACGGAGTGGGCCAATGTCCTCACGTGCCATCAAGGTTCGGCCGCCGCGTACACGTGGCAGACGACTCGCCGAGCCCTCGCGCCGCACACGCTCCATTTGGGTTCGGGCCGACCCGTTACATCTGTGGCCATCTCGCCCTGCGGCAACTTTGGCTACTTGGGCGGCGAGGACGGCGCGCTCGAGAAGTTCAACTTGCAGTCGGGGCAGCGGCGCGCGGCCGTAAAGATCGGATCACGCCACCGCGGCGCTGTGCGTGGGCTCGCGACGGAGGCCCTCTCCAAGTGCGTCAGTGCATGCTGAGTGCCTCCCTCATTGCATGCTGAGTGCCTCCCTCATTGCATGCTGAGGGCCTCCCTCATCGCATGCTGAGTGCCTAAGGCACTCTCCCTCCAAGTGCTTCACCTTGATCGCCATCTGATGGCCATCTTGATGCCTCTCTGAGTGCCCTCTGAGTGCCCTCTGAGTGCCCTCTGAGTGCTCTCTGAGTATAGGTGCGTCTTCTCGGGCTCGTACGACGGCACCATTTGCACGTGGCGGCCCGCCGACCTTCACTGCCTGGCGAGCCTTGATGCGGGCGCGCCGGTGGCCGCGCTGCGCCAGCATCGCGACTCCACCCTCCTCGCGGCTGCGTGCGATGACCATTGCATCCGTGTCTTCGATACACTCGTCGGGCGCGTCGTGCGCGAGCTGCGCGGCCATCGCAATACCATCACGGATCTCGCCTGGTCCGCGGACGGCCGCTGGATCTTATCCACGTCACTCGATTCGACCATCCGCATCGTCGATGTGCCCTCCGGCGTGGCGATTGGATGGTCAGTGCCCTGCCCTTCTCCGCTGCCCTGTCCTTTGCCGCTGCCCTGTCCTTTGCCGCTGCCCTGTCCTTTCTCCGCTGCCCTGCCTTTCTCCGCTGCCCTGCCCTTCTCCGCTGCCCTGTCGTTTGCCGCTGCCCTGTCCTTTGCCGCTGCCCTGTCCTTTGCCCTCCGCCCTCCTCTGCCCCGCCCTCTGCCTGCCTCTGCCCTCTGTCTTTGTCTTGCCCTCTGCTCTGGGCCTCTCCCAGCACGCATACTAGGCCGGGCGGCTCTCCCCCCGTGAGCCGTCCGTCTTCCTTAGCCGTGCGACAGCGCCGTTGCGGGCTGCCCGCTGCCGCAAGGTGGAGGGTAGCCTGCGGCGAGGCTCAGCAAAGGGGGTGGCACCGCGTCACCATCGTGAGCGCCGCCGGGAACTGCGGGTCGCACACGCCGCATGAGGCAGCGGTCTCTGATCGGGGCCCTCTCCTCCTCCCCCTCTCTCCCCGCCACTGCTCACGTCGCTGCTCACGTTGCATGCTCGGCCCTTTTCACGTTGCATGCTTGGCCCTTTTCACGTTGCATGCTCGGCCCTTATCTCGCAGGTATCTCGTGGCCGAGCCGCCCACCTCGATCACCGTCTCGCCCAACGGGGAGTACATCGCGACCGCGCACGCATCGACGAATGCGCTCTGCGTGTGGGCAAACCGCGCCTTCTTCTCGTCAGTGCTGCTCACACCCGCCTCGGATTCGCCGACGGCGCTCGAGATGCCAGTGGCCGCTAAGGGGGGCGAGGCTGAGGAGGAGGAGAGTGAGGCGGACGATGAGGAGGGCGCTCGGGACGGCGCGCCGACGAAGGCTGTGGCCGACGACGACGAGGACGACGACGAGGACGAGGAGGACGAGGAGGACGAGGGTGCGGCAACGTCGGCACGGCTGCTTGAGGGCCGCGACGTGCCTCAGATGGCGACGTGCATCACGCTCTCTTCACTGCCCGCCTCGCACATGCGAACCATCCTCCATCTGGACACGATCCAGCAGCGCAACCTGCCCAAACAGCCACCAAAGGCGCCCGAACGAGCGCCGTTTTTCTTGCCGACTACCGTCGGAGTGGAGCGCGCCTTCGCCCCGTTGCCCGGCGCGGGCGCGGCCGCCGCCGGTCGGGGCGCCGTGTCGAGCGGAGTGGGCAAGGCGGCAACCCACGTACCTAAGGACGGACCTAAGGACGGGCCTATGGACGGGTGGATCGAGGCAGCCGACGAGAATGCTGCAGATCAGGCAGCCGACGAGAACGATGAGTGGGCGGCAGCCGCGGCGGCGGCGGGTAGGGATGAGACGACTGAGAATGAGGAAGAGCTGACCTCTGCGTCCAATGGGCTTAGTGTGAATGGGCCCTCTGTGAAGCGGCCGCGCACGTCGCGCCTGCTGAGCTCGCGGGGTCGGCCAGACCTGTCGCCACTCCAGACGCTCGTACGCGCGGCCGACGAGGCACACGACAAGGCCGCCGCCGCTGCCTCGGCCGCCGCGACCAGCAGCAAAACAAAGGGGCGCAAGTCAGGGGCAGCGGCGGCGACGGTGTCGGCGGCGGCGGACGATGCGGCAGCGGCGGCGGCGGCGGCGGCGGCGGCGGCGGACGAGGCTGTGGTGAGCCATCTGCTCCACCTCAACCCCTCGGCCCTCGACCTCGAGCTGCGCGGCCTGGGCGGGAGCGGCGGCCTGCTCACAACGGCGCTCCGCCTCGTGCCGGGACAAGGCGGGGGAGCATCCCACGGGGGAGCCTCCCAGGGAACAGAGGGGCTCTCCGAGCTCCGAGCTGTCCTCCACTGTTTTGGTCGCGCGCTCTCGACGGGTAGAGACTTCGAGCTGCTGCAGACCGTGCTTGCCGTCTTCTTACGCATGCATCAAGAGACCCTCGCTGCCGCACCGGAGCTGCTGCCTGCGCTGCGGGCACTGCACGCATCCCAGGGCAGCCGCTGGGGCACCCTGCGCGAGCAGCTTCATGGCAACTTGTGCCTGCTCTCCTTCCTGTGCCGCACCCGCACCTGAGCGTACACGCCGGAGAGCCCGGGAGAGCTAAGAGCAGGGGCGGGAGGTATCAGGTAAGAGCTGGATTGAGGTTGATAAATTATTTTATGCTTGAGGAAATATAGCGACGTAGTCGAGTGAGTCGAGTTCGGAGTTGACAAGCTCTTGGCCACGCCACTGGCGTGGTCGGCACCCGGCCCGACGACGGCGCGCCGAAGCGCCGCCGCAGGCGCACCGCAACGCCCGGCCGGAACGGACATCCTGCCGCAGCGTCCTAGGCTAGATCGTAGATGCCGAGGAGCTACTCGCGAGATGCATCGACCATCGCATCGTGTACTTGTGTTGACCGAGTCATGACCGAGGGGAGCGGAGCGCCGGAGCCGTCCTCTATGAGACGGTGTGCACTTACCTCCCCTGGAGCCTTCGTGAGAAGTTGCTGTGAGACGGTGCGGAGCCGTCCTTTGAGACGGTGAAGACACCGGGGGAGCCGGGACACACACGGGACACACACGGTCCGCGGTAGCTTTCCGCGATACACGATGGTGTATCGTGCGGAATCTCGATCGAGAAACGGCTTCGCCGGCCCAGGAAGCGACCACAAATTCGGGTCACGCTTCCCCCCGGAGGTTTTCTGCTGGATCTATTGGGTCACTGCGCGCTCCCCGTCCGACCAGACCCTCGACTAAAGTCACTGCGGGAGCATAAGGTAGCGCATGGTATCGTAATCGGCCCCTTTCTCCTTGATGGCGACTGCGGCGCCACGAACAGTGCCGAAAGAGGTGCGATCTGTCCACGCTGATTTCATCTCGGTCTTCTTGAGCTGCTGCTTGAGGGCTTCACCTCGGTTGAAGCCGCGGTAGAGTGAGAGATGGAGCTGCTTTCGGTAGCTGTCCGTCGTTTTTAGGGGCGCGGGGTCGAGCTTTCGGACCAAATCTGCGATTGTTTGCTGTGCGGCCTCGCTCAAGCTCAAGTATAGGCCCGCACCCCATGGCTGCGGCTTGGCAAGCACGAGCTCTAGCGGGAGCATTGGCGCCGAGCTGAAGCGGATACGCTCAGCTTCGTCCTCTGTCAACTGTGCCAGAGTGACATGCCGCGTTCCATTTTTCATGAAGCAGTGCTCGTGAACCGTGGCGTCGCACGAGTTTTTGAGGAGCGTTAGGAACGACTCGTGATCTGCGTCGCCAACTGCCTCGACCATGAGAAGCAGCACATAGTCACGCTTCGCCTTGCGCTTCGTCCCGCGGGTAGCCGCCGGCTTTTCACGTGGGTCATGCGTAGAGCTGGCGTCGCCCATCCTTGTCAGCTTCGTCCCACAGCACACTTTCACAAAAAGGTGTGCGGTCGCGGGAATGCATGCAACTTTGGCAGGCGCGCAGTCCCCAGACGCTGGACCGCGACAAAACTGACTGACTGACTGGCATCGGAGACGCGTCTGGAAAAGTCAAAACGCCAGTCCTCCAACGAGGTGCCCACAATGGCGCGCGGGAGTGTTTGTGGGAGATTCTTTGGTAATGCTGACGTGCGGGGGAGACGGCGCGTCGAGCAGTGGCTGCCCCAAGTACGCGACGTGCCGCCTCGTCCCCGGCTGCATCCTCGAGGAGAAGCACATTGGCATTTGCATCTTCCCCTTCGTCGAGCGTGGCGATAGGTCACGGAAGCCTGTCCCCGTAATAGAGGCGTGCACGGCAAAGCAGCACCTGACACGCCCTCCCGCTACCAAAGCCACCACCACCGAGGACGAGGACGAGGACGAGGTCGAGGACGAGGTCGACGACGAGGACTATGACGAGGACTATGACGAGGACGAGGACGAGGACGAGGACGAGGACGAGGACGAGCCCATACTTGCTCGACAGAGCAAATCTGCGCAGAGCAAATCGACCAAGTATGATGCACAGCTGGTCGGCACGCCGATCGCCCTGCGCTGGCTCGCCGAGCCCGGGCAGCCGTGGTTTTATGGAGTGGTGGCTGCATACAAGGACGGCCGCCACCTCGTCAAGTACACCGATGGCGACTCGCGCTGGCACATCATCAGTGATTACGAGAGGGACGGCACCGTGCGTTGGCCCGCGGGCACTACGCATAGAGGAACTCCTGATCGCATGCTCAGGATGATGGGCGGCAGGATGATGGGCGGCGCTGGCTCCTCGAGCTCCACGGGCGACGGGCGGCCCGTGCCGGTGCCCGTGGGCACGATGCCCGTGGGCACGAACGCGGCTGTGGGCGACCGGCTGGAGGCGCGAGACACGCGAGGCAAGTGGGCCGAGGCGCGCGTCCTCGAGGTACGCGAGAACACCGAGTCGGCGCTGCTCAGGGAGATCAAGGTGCACTATTCTGATGACCTCTGATGACCTCTGATGACCTCTGATGACCTCTGATTGCCTCTGATGACCTCTGATTGCCTCTGATTGCCTGCCTCATCAGGTGCACTATTCCGGGTTCAACTCGCGCTTTGACGAGTGGATCACCGTGAACGAGGGGCGGCTGCGCAATTGGCGTGGAGGCCGCGGACGAAGGAGGGCGGAGGAGTTGGCTGCGGCATTGCTGGGTATGCCTACGCCCGCGCCTAGGCTCGAGCAGCCACAACCTGGAGTGGCCGCCATAGACCGCAAGGCTCTACTGCGCCTGCTGCCCCGCGAGCCGCCTTTGTTACGCGGCGCGAGCTCGGCCCTCAGCTCGGACAGCGGCAGCACCAAGGCGGCAGCAGCGAACAAGGTGGAGACGAACGACGAAGGAAAGCAGCGCTACCGCGGCTCCTTCACGACGCCGGAGGAGGCGGCCTTGTGCAACGCGAGGCATATTGGGGCGGAGCGAGCGGCGGCAGAGGCGGCGGAGGCGCGTGGCGAAGGGCCGCAGCCGCTTACAGCGGAAGAGGCCTGGGCGGCTGCGGCGGCCGAGGGGCTCGAGCTGGTGCCGTCGTTGAGCAATGAGACGGGCTTCAAGTGTGTGAGCAAGGATAGAGACAAGTACGTGGCGCAGCTCAGAGAGAATGGCAAGACCTGCTACCTCGGCGCCTTCGCGACGCCGGAGGAGGCGGCCTTGTGGTACGCGAGGCATGTTGGGGCGGAGCGAGCGGCGGCAGAGGCGGCGGAGGCGAGGGGCGAAGGGCCGCAGCCGCTCACGGCGGACGAGGCCTGGGCGGCTGCGGCGGCCGAGGGGCTCGAGCTGATCACGTCGTCGGGCAATGAGACGGGCTTCAAGGGCGTGCGCAAGGATAGAGACAAGTACCGGGTGCAGATCCGGGAGGAAGGCAGAGCGATCTGCCTCGGCAGCTTCGCGACGCCGGAGGAGGCAGCCTTACACTTTGCGAGGTACCTAGGAGCGGAGCGAGCGGCGGCAGAGGCGGCGGAGGTGAAGAGCAAACAGGCACAGATCGAGCAGTCCCTCACGGCGGATGAGGTGAGGGCGATCGCAGCGGCCGAGGGGCTCGAGCTCATCCTCTCGAAGAATGAGACGGGCTTCAAGGGCGTGAGCAGGCAGACCTCTTTGAGAGGCGGGGAAACCAAATACAAGGCGGAGGTTTGGATGAATGGCAAGAATCATTGCCTTGGCATCTTCTCAACGGCAGAAGAGGGGGCTCTATGCTACGCGAGGTACGTCGGAGCCAAGCAAGCGACGGCCAAGGCGGCGAATACGAGTATATACGTCGGAGCCAAGCAAGCGATGGCCAAGGCGACGGCGACGGCTCGCTCGGTCCCTTCCTCAGATGAGGCGGCAGCTTCAGCGGCAGTGAAGAGGGAAACGCTTAGCGACGAGGCGGGTGCAGGCTCGTCGTCTGCCTCCGTGAAGTCCAACGTGGCGCGCACCTCGTGCAGTGAGCCTGGGCCCTTCAAGCGGCAGCGGCCGAGCGGTGCCGAAGCTCTCGAGGAGAGATCCAATCTCGGGGCGAGGTCCGATCTCCCCGAGCGATCGAGATCCAATCTCGGGGCGAGGTCCGATGTCCCCGAGCGATCGGAGCTCGAGGCAGCGGCGCTTCTCGAGACCGCCCTGGCGCGCGTGGCAGCCTCCACGAAGGCCGCGGAGGTGGCGAGGGCACAGGCGGCGGCGGCGACCACCGCTGCAGAAGCGGCAGCAGCAGCCTTGGCTGCAAAGGAGCAGGAGACGGAGGCTACTTTGGCCGCAAAGGAAGCTGAGAGCGCAGCCCTGCGCCTCAAGGCAGCCCTCAAGGAGCAGGAGGCGGCGGCAGCCTTGGCTGCAAAGGAGGCGGAGAGTGAAGCCCTGCGCCAACTCGCGGCCGAAAAGGCGCAGGAGGCGGCGGCAGCCTTGGCTGCAAAGGAGGAGGAGAGCGCGGCTCTGCGCCACCAGCTGAGTGTCCTCTCTAACGGCATTGCCGCGAGCCACGGCCGCCACGGTAGCTACGGTGCCGGCAGCAGCGCGGACGGAGCCTCCGAGGTCACCGAAGCCGCCGCGCGTCTCGAAGATTGGAAATGGACGGCGAGCGGCGCGCTCATTGGAGCGGTGTACGGCCGAAAGGGCTACAAGGACGGCGAGGTGATGACGACGAGTGTAGTGCCGCCGTGTGGCCGCTACGAAGGGCATGTGACGACCTCGACGGGCACCACGTACCTTTTAGGTCAGCCGGCCGCCGCTGAAGGCGAGGCGGCCGGTCGACTGGCGAGTGTTGCCACCCGAACGGGCGCCAAACGGAAAAAGATGGACTTGCCTAATATGGAGCATTGGGAGGGGCAGATCCTTGCCTCGTGCCGCCAAAAACCAGGGGACGAGCCCTCACACGTGACTGGGCGTGACAGCCCGGATTCGTTGCCTTCGGATGCGCAAGGAGCCTGTGCCCAAGGTATCCTGGCCCGGCTGCAATGTGCCATCTGCCTGCAGACGCTCAATAACCCGCACTCGCTGCCATGTACGCACACCTTCTGTTACGACTGCATCAACCAGTGGGCCCGGCAAGCACAGTCCACGCACTGCCCACTGTGCAAGCAGCCCTTTTTCCGGCGGAGCATCGTTCGCAACCATACGATTGCAGAGATCATCGCGGCTGCGTCCTTTGCGTAGTGTAGTGGAGTACTGCGGATGATCGAACCGTTCGGCGAGTCGCATGGTCTAGTCGTTCTCGCGAAGTTCAGAGCACATGGTCCAGATATGGTCACAGGGACAAGTCGACGGAGGGCAACCTCGAGATTGACGAGGACGGTTACATCGAGATTGACGAGATTGACGAGGACGGTTACATGGACGCGTCGCAGCCGTGCTCAGTGCTCTTGCGCAGTACCTGAAGGTGCTCTGGGCGCAGACTCTGGGGTGCACGACGACGAACGGAAATCGTAGCGAGATGTACGCCGATCTGTGCAAGCTACCAGGCCTTTCAAGCTCGATGACGAGGTCATCATGTAGGAGCAAGCGTCGGTCGGCTCATGCTGTCATGCACCATGCAGCTCGTGGGGGGGGACCGCCATCGAAACGGTAGCGCGCACGTCGCGTGAGATCTGTGCGTTCTTTGAGTTTGACTGAAATTGAAAACTAAGCCAACATGACGTGAATTTCTACCTCGGCTTCACACACATGTTCACACAGCTACATGCACAGCTACGACACTGCACACTCGACTGCACACCACCGATTCGAGACTTTTTACTTCGCCACGTTGACGCTGTCCTGTTCGCTGTTTGGAAATTCAGTCTTCCCCTCCGTGGGGGCTGGGGTGGTTCAAAAGCGTACGTGGACACTCAGGACACCAGATGTTACATGTTTGTGGCCTTGATCTCCCCTCGGACCGGAGTAGCGGACTATTGGCCTTGCCGAGCGGCTCCGTGGCTCCGCGCCATCTTGCAAGATTGCAATCTCGTAGCAAGATTTCAATCTCGCATCAATCGCGCCATCTCGCAAGATTGCAATCTCAGCAGGAAGCAGAATCAGCCCCTGCCACCCCCACGACCGCCACCTCTCCTCCGATCGCCGCCACCTCCCCGACCCCCGACACCATCCGTCGCCGTCTCGATGGTCACAACCCGCTCGCTTGTCGCTCCACCCTCATCACCGCCGCCGCCGCCGCCGCCTCTTCCGCCGCCTCCTCCGCCTCCTCCTCCGCCTCCACCACCTCCACGTCCGTCTGCTCCGCCTCCGCTGCCTCCGCCCTTGCCGCCGCCTCGCGCCTTGCCGCCCTTGCCGCCCTTGCCGCCGCTGCCGCCGCCCCTGCCGCCCCTGTCGTCCCTGCCGCCCCTGCCGCCCCTGTCGTCCGTGCCGTCCATGTGCCCCTCCCCCGCCGCCGCTCCCTCACTTTCCTGCTCCATGTACCGGTACGTCTGCGGAGCGACGGGCATCTGAGCCGACACCCGGCCGCCGCGATCGGGCACGTTGCCGATGCGCACCTTTTTGACAAAGTCGGCGCACGAAAGGGACGGCGCGCGCTGCAGCTCGAGCAGCGAGCGGTCGGCACGCAAGGCCGACTCGACGCTAATGACCAACGGCGGCGGGAGCGCGGCGCGAGCCTTCGCCACCGCGGCCGCCATCTCGTCTGCGCGCGCCTTGGCACGCTCGGACCAACCAAAGGTTTGGATGAGCACGTCGAGGCGCTTGAGCAGCATCTCGCGCCGTGTCGCATAGTCGCGCTGTAGCCCGTCTGCCACCTGCGCCAGCACAGCGCGCTCCTCGGCGCTCAACGCCGCCGCGCTCGCTGCGCTCACCAGCGCCTCCAACGTGCTAGTCGGTTGTGCAGCAGCGACTTCCACGGGGCATACGTTGGCCGTCGCATTGGACTCGGCGGCTCCGAGGCTCTCCGCGGCCGCGCGCAGCCGCGCGAGCGTCACAAGTGGCTCCTCACCCGACGCTATCCGATCGACACGCAGAGCTGCACAGCACGCAGCCAGCGCACCTCGCAGGCGCGCGGCCCCGCCATCCGACGGCTCCGGCTGTTGAACGGCTGCCCTGCGGCCAGCGATGATGCGCCGCGCCTGCGCTTCGCCCACGAGCGTGTACACAGTTTCGACGCGCTCAGCCACCGTCGACTGAGGCAAGGATGCCGCCGACATGTCGAGCGCGTGCGCCCAATCGTTCGCAAGCGAGGCAAATGGCGCGCCACCTTCCATGGCGATGTCTGGTAAGCTTTCGATACCCTTGCCGAGCTTCAGCGTCGGCGGTAGCGTCAGTTCGGCAAGGTACTTGGCAGCATTGGGCATCATTGCGGCGTGAAAACAGAAGAAAATGCCTCCCTCACAACTTCAACCTCGAAACCTCGCCCACTGTCACACGACCCTTGCTGCGGCACCCTCGGCCAAAGTTCTCCGAAGGGAAAGTTGTGTTTCGTCACTGTATGTCATCTCCTTCAATGAGTGGGAGTGACGATAAACATGTCGCCCCCACCGCCGTCCGCCTGGAGCAGACGTGGCGCTGGTACGGCCCGAACGACCCGGTCACGCTCAAGCACGTGAAGCAGGCCGGGGCAACGGGCGTTGTCACCGCGCTGCACCACGTGCCGATCGGCCAGGTCTGGACTGTCGAGGCCATCAAGCAGCGGATCGCCGAGGTGGAGAAGGAGGGCCTGACCTGGAGCGTCGTGGAGAGCGTGCCCGTGCACGAGTCGATCAAGCAGGGCCTTCCCGACCGCGACAAGTACATCGCCGCGTACCAGCAGTCCGTCAGGAACCTCGGTGCGTGCGGCTGCAACATCCTGTGCTACAACTTCATGCCGGTCATCGACTGGACCCGCACGGACCTCGAGTACGAGTGGTTCGACGGCTCGAAGGCGCTCGCATTCGACGCCAAAGATTTCGCCGCCTTCGAGCTCTTCATCCTCAATCGGCCGGGCGCTGCGAAGACGTACGACGCCGCCGCGACCAAGCGCGCGAAGGCGCACTTCGACGCGATGAGCGCGGAGAAGCGCCAGAAGCTGCAGCAGAATATCGTCGCGGGGATGCCGGGCAAGATGACGGAAGCGCACACGCTCGAGTCCTTCCAGGGCGCGCTCGATGCGTACAAGACGCTCGACGCCAACGCGCTTCGCGCCAACCTCGCCTACTTTCTGCGTGCGGTGGTGCCCGTGGCCGAAGAGGCGGGCGTGTACATGGCCATCCATCCAGACGACCCTCCATGCCCGCTGCTCGGGCTGCCGCGCGTGGTCTCGACGGACGCCGATGTGTGCGCGCTCCTCGCCGCCGCGCCCTCGACGCACAACGGCCTCACATTCTGCGTGGGCAGCTACGCATCGTCTCCGCTGAATGATGTCGAGGCGATGGCGGCGAATCATGCGGACAAAGTCTTCTTTGTCCACCTGCGAAACGTGAGGCGCTCGGGGGAGGGTGCGCTGTGCAACTTTGTCGAGTCGGATCACCTCGATGGCGAGGTCGACATGTACCAGATCCTCAAGACGTTCACGAAGGAGGCCGCACGTCGACGAAACCTTCAAATGGCCGAGGCGGTGTGCCGGATGCCCTTTCGACCCGACCACGGGCACCAGATGCTTGACGACCTCGATGAGGGCAAGAAGACGAACCCGGGGTACACGGCCATCGGCCGGCTGCGTGGGCTCGCCGAACTCCGTGGCCTGCAGGAGGCGATCGTGCGCCATGAAGAGGAGAAGCAACAGCTCGAGGCTGCCCCCATGCCCAAAAAGTCTCGTCGCAAGTGAGCGCCATGGTGAGCATTCCCGCGGCGTGGAGTTAGCTCAGGGGGGTGATGTCTGTTTAGAGAGTAGAGTGTTCAGTTCGGCTGGGGGTGGTACAGCGATTGTCTTCACACTGTTCACGAAGATGATTCACGAATAGGCTCTTTTAGGAACCAACTTCAATGCCGCCATCCACCGCCCCTGGCGCACACGACGCCGGCATCGATTACGGCGAGATCGCTGCGGATATCGCGGCCGACAACATGGCAGCTCACATCGCTGCCATGGCGGACCAAGAGATGGCGGCCTATCAACCCGCGTCGGAGATCCACAGGAGGCCAACGAAGTTCTGCAGTGGAGTTCCGCACAAGGGGGAACCTTGGCTCATGTCCTCACCTGTACCTCACTGGCAGCGCGGCGTGGTGGCAATTGGTGTGCGGAAGAGCCTTGCACCCGATGATAATGCTCTCATTGGTAGCGGCTGGATAGTTGATCTGGATCGTGGGCTCTTGTGCACCTGCGCCCACGTCGCTATCGATTGTTTCCACGCATCGCCTTTGGACCCGAAGGATTACGGCCTTGCCATTGGCGTCGGCATCGGTGAGAGTGTGCGTTGGGTTCGACGCGCGAAGCTGCTGCTTGTTAGCCAGCCGCCTCTCGAGCCCAGGTATCCCCATCCGATCCCATCGACCTGGTCTGCTGCTACCGAAGCCCGAGAGATGATCGTGTACAACGACGAGAGGATCGACCTTGCCATTCTCCAGCTGTGTGAGTGGACGGGTGGGCCGCTCCAAGGGCTCGCATCTGAGCTTCCATGGCATCGAGACCGTGAGCCTGCTGGCGCACTGCCTCTGGGCCGCACGTCAGAACCTGAGCTTGTCGAGGGCCACGAACTCGTGCTGCTTGGGTACGGGCAGGGCAGCCACCAGGGAGGAAATGATATGGGCTTCGGTGCTGAGCGCACGTCCACCACTTGTCGTGGACACTACGCTGGCCGCTTCGAGAAAGACATTTCTGGAGCTTGGCTCAAATTGGGGGTGACGATCTACTCGGGACACAGCGGCGGGCCGGTCATCAACGCATCGAGCGGGGCTGTGGTCGGCTGGGCTGTGCACAGTGTTCGGGGGGACTTGGGGCCGAATGGCAAGGCACGGCCCATTGAGGCTCTGGAGAAGCCCCTGAGGGCGGTCCTCGATCACATCCAGTGCGAGCCCATCGGACAACCTGCTCGCGAACGTCTCCGTGGGCAGCTGGAGTGCCGCCCCATGCACAACGCGGAGCAGGGATTGGCGGCTCGGGATGAGGCACGCGCAGCAGCGGCCGAGGCGCGCGGGCACGAGCAAGATGCGGCTCTGCATACCATGGGCGCGAAGGCTGCCGCAGTCCATGCGACTAGCTCCGCATCGGCTGCGGCTAGCGAGAGCTGGAAGGCACAACAGCGTCAGGCTGTGCTCGCGTCCATCGACATGCAGGCAGCCGCTCTGAAGCAGTACTTGCTGCAGCAATCCATGGCGACGTATCACCTGCCAGCTCCCGTCGACATGCCTGGAGCCCAGCCGATTACGAAGCACTGGCTGTCTCAAGCTATGTTACTCCATAACACCCCCGGCACCGGCGCCGGCACCAGCACCGACGGCACCAGCACCACGTTGACATCGCCGTCGAAGATACCGCATGAGATGATCACGCTGTGCATTGAAGGAGACATCTCCGCCTTTGACGATGCGCGCGTACTGAGGCTGCGTAAAGTGCTGGCCGGGCTGTTGGATGACGAGATCTGCAAAGGTGATTATCGACTCGTACAGATCGAGCTCTACCATCCTGGAAGGAGGCGGATGGCGCGGGTGGGCACCCGCAACTGCGAAATATTAATCGCGATCAGCCCGTCGCTTCGGGATGATAGTATGGTCGTCACCCTTGGCTCCGAGACACCAAGTGATAGCAGCAGCACCTCATCCGTCGAGGACATCATCGAGGCCAAAGTGAAGGAGCTGACAGAGTCAAGCGTCTGGCCTTCTGGTGTCGGTGTGGATGACATCGACATGGTGTGGAAGCGTGGCGGGTCGGTCCTGCTCGTGTTGCTGATGCATCCAGTTGCGGCGCATGCGCTCTTTCAGCTCGCGCGGCAGCGTTGCGCACCGCTCCTAGACGAGGGCATTCGGTGCTGCAAGCTCGGAGATCATGTGGCACGGCTAGATGATCGAGATGGCATCGAGGACTGCGTGCGCAAGACGCACGAAGCGGCGTCGGAGGCATTGCAAGACGGCGCTGGGGCGCTGGCCAGCCCTGTGCCGAGTCAGGCCGAGCTGCTCGCAAGGCTCGAGGACTCCGATCGGGATGTGCGTAGGGCGGCGGTCTCGACTCTTGGCAAGCTGGATGCGGCGACGCTCGCTCAGCACGCGCCCGCGATCGTCGCAAGGCTCGAGGACTCGGAAGGGAATGTGCGTGAGGCGGCGGTCTCGACTCTTGGCAAGCTGGATGCGGCGACGCTCTCTCAGCACGCGCCCGCGATCGTCGCAAGGCTCGAAGACTCGGAAGGGAATGTGCGTGAGGCGGCGGTCCAAGGCATGATTGGCCCTCGATACACGCCCGCTGATGATAAGCAGCGGGCGTTCGACGCATTGGTCGACCCTGGAATGCGAGATGCTCTTCGTGTGAGGGCTCACAGCCTGCTCCGTGAAGATCCGTGTGGCCTGCGTGCTCTGCAAATGGTCAACACCGATCAAGATAGGCTCTGGATCCACGTTGTGCTCCTAGGTGAGAAGAAGCGAGTCAGCTGCCATGTTCTCAGAGCGCTGCAGGGCACCGAGGAGCCTCTCTTCGGCAGAGAGGAGTGGTGCTTGCCGGCGGCTCGGCCGCAGAGCCTTAGTCTCGACCACAACGTCGAGCATTTTCGTCATATCATGAGACGGGATGGGAGACCTGGGTCATATGAGGAGATTCCTGACGACATGGAACAGAGAATGACTGACGACGACGATGAGCTGCAACAAGCACTGGCGCTTCCGCCGCAGCAGCCGCCACCGCCAGAGCTGCAGCAGCCGCCACCGCCGGACGGTCTCATGCAAGGCGAGCGCGTGCAAGTTGGAGGCTTGTACGGGGCTGACTGTATTTACAACGGGCAAAACGGCATAATCGTCGATTGGAGCAACGACCGAGGGACGGTGCGGATCGAGACCGGTTCACGGGTTGGAGGGCAAGTTGGCAAGATTGTAGACGTGCAAGACAAGAACGTGTACCCATGCAGCCCAACGGTAGATATGATGTACTACATGCAGTCGGCGAGAAGCAGTGTCAGCGTCCCGAGCGGACCACCGAGCGGACCACCGGGCAGGTCACACCGCACTGCGTTCGCGGACGGTTCCTTCTCCCCGCGGTCGCAAATGCCCGTGCAAGGCGAGCGCGTGCACGTGCCGCCGAAGGGCAAGACCCCGATGAACCCGGAGCAGGCGAAGCTAGGTGGTGAATTGCTCCAAGCAGGAAAGAGGGCAAGAGAGAAAGACCCTGAGCTTGCCGCTGCGCTATACAAGCTTGGCGGTCGGCAAGTTGGAGAGGCCATGCACCACGAGAATCCGCAGAACACATACTCACATAGCACATCGGGTTGGTTTGGGAGCAACAGCCTGCTAGGCGGGGCGGGCGGGATAGCAGAGACTTGTGGCATCTTCGGAGTGATGGCCAAGGTTGATGCAGCTCGAGGTGCCTCTGGAGGTGGGTTCCCGTCTTCGAGCAGCAGCGTTGGGATGGGCGGTGCCATCAGTGGCGGATCCTTTCCTTCGTGCCGCGCTGGAGCTGACTCTTCATACCGCGCTGGATCTGACCCTGCCTTTGAAGAATGGGCGACAAGACAGGGCTACTCCCATCTGCTGCCCAGCCCAGACAGTGAGCTACCCGCAAAGAAGCAGAGGGCGAGTGCGCGGCAGGAGGAGGGGGAGGAGGGGGAGGAG
>Ga0210245_101075_pt1 | contig 23391 bp, 18 predicted proteins | sample ChrtobMetaP3_4mM_FD_155450 | JGI IMG/M metagenome (GOLD analysis project Ga0210245, IMG submission 155450) | Chrysochromulina tobin associated microbial communities from unialgal haptophyte culture, Seattle, Washington, United States - P3_4mM | ecosystem: Host-associated > Algae > Haptophytes >...
GTCCCCGAAGGAGGCTCGCCAACGGTCGCAGGGGAAGGCGCCACGAGCAGCATGCGCACCATCGATGCGCCGAGCCTTGGCGACCAGACGGGCCGCGCCGAAAAGGCCGCCCGCATTTCACGGGAAGCGCCCGTGGCTGTCCCTAACGGGTCAAGTAAACGCGTAGCCAAAGGAACGCGCGCAATCGACGCGCCAACTCCCGGCACGCTAGACAGACAGGCCATCAGGGCCACGTCACTGCCTGCACCCGCGGCCAAGCCCGGAGCGACAACGGTCCCCGAAGGAGGCTCGCCAACGGTCGCAGGGGAAGGCGCCACGAGCAGCATGCGCACCATCGATGCGCCGAGCCTTGGCGACCAGACGGGCCGCGCCGAAAAGGCCGCCCGCATTTCACGGGAAGCGCCCGTGGCTGTCCCTAACGGGTCAAGTAAACGCGTAGCCAAAGGAACGCGCGCAATCGACGCGCCAACTCCCGGCACGCTAGACAGACAGGCCATCAGGGCCACGTCACTGCCTGCACCCGCGGCCAAGCCCGGAGCGACAACGGTCCCCGAAGGAGGCTCGCCAACGGTCGCAGAGGAAGGCGTCACCGGCGGCTTGCGCGCCAGCGTTGCGCCAAGCCCCGGCGACCCAACGGGCTGCGCCGATACGGCCGCCCCCACTTTAATGACGTCGCCCGCGACCGACCCCGACGGGTCCAGCGCACCAACGGTCACGACCGGGTGGCTGAGCGTCGCGACGCGCGACGCGGCGATCCTTCTGATCCCATTGGCGCACCACCCGAGTGTGGGCGCTTGCGCCATGATCTCCCTACGGAAACCGCAGGAGCTCTTCGGCGCAGTGCGAGACGCACATCGTGAGGCGGCGGCGCAGAGCGCCGAGCTCGCCACGGGCATCTCTCAGGGCCTCGAAACTGTCTACGCGGCCACCGTCAAGTGCTTCGGACAGCCGGACGTCATCGTTATGGTCCCCTGGGCTAAGCCTCCCGCTTGCGTCCTCACGTCGGCGACGCAACGGGACGAGGCCGCCGCAAACGGGCAACGGACGGCGTGGTGCACCCTCGACGCGCTCGACGGTCACATCGCCAGTTTCCCCGTCGGAGCGGCCTTCTTGCGCATCGCGGCGCTGACCACCGTCGGCGCACACGGCGCGCAGAACGCTGGCACGTGGGCGTCCTCGCGCCCCATGGTCCGCGCACGCACGGCCCACACTCTCGCATCGACCGGACCCCCGCTCATTGCACCAGAGGCGCTCGAGCGACAGCGGACGGCCTTCTTCGAGCAGGAAGCTGCCAGGGGAGCCGAGATCCGCGCGCTCCTAGTCGCGGCCGATCCGGGCACGGGCGAACTTATCGCCATGGCCGACAAGGTGATGACGGCGGCGGACTATCGGATGGAGCTCCCGTTCCCGGTGAACGGGCTGCCCGATTTCTCGTCCAGCTCGCTACGCACGCTGCCCTTCGTGGAGAGGCCGCTACAGCTCAGCACGAGCTGGCTGGCTCGCCTCCCGCCGCAGCAGGTGCCACCGGGGTTCAAACCCCAACCGTGGCAAAACATCCTACGCGGCTGGGCGCGTCGAGCGTGCTGCGCCTCGCTCAACCAGACCGCCAGCCGCGATTTTGAGTGCTACGCGAACGGCTCCTCGACGCAGAGGCGCCCCGAGTACATCTGCATCGGCCCCGGCGGCGCCAAGGAGCTCGCCCACGCCGATGGCATCGGCACGTACAACGCCCTCACCATCGTGTGGGAGCTCGACCCGGCTACCGGACTGTACGACAAGCTCGACTTCGAACGGCCAGGGCGCACGCACTGGGTCCTTAACATGCTACGTCAGCTCCTCGGAGAACACGAGGACCATCAGCTCCTGTCGCTCATCATGCACGGCGTTCGATGGGGCGTCCAAGCGCCGATGCAGATTCGCATCGCCGCCAACCTAGAGCGGCTCGACGAGCGTGCCCGTGGCGTCGGCGAGGCGTTTGCAAAGCTCCTCAAAAAGGGCCTATACTACAAGTACCGGCGGCTGCGGCGCGCCCACGAGACGATCGACCCGGACGGTCAAGGCCCGTTCGTCACCATCCCCGCGTACATCGTGGGCACCGGCGGCACCGACAAACCCGACAACCCGCAAGAAAAGCGGATCGTGGGAGACCAGGGGTGCCCGCACCCGGAGCAGGAAGTGCGCGAGCGCAACCAGCCGCACGGACCGCCAGACGGGCCACTCGTCGTCAGCTTGAATGACATGATGGGCCCAACGCCAGGCTCGGTGCCGCGCGGACAACCTCTCGACCCGCGGCGATATCCGATGCCCGACCCCGAGAGCAAGCCGCGGCCGCGGCACTCTTACCGCAACGGCGCGATCCTCAATCACATGGCGCACGTCGGCAGGACGTACGTGGCTGGCTTCAAAGACGACGGGCGCCACATGTTCTTTCAATTTGAGCAGAGCCCTGAGGAGGAGCGCACGTGCGCCTTCATTGTCGTCATCCCGTTCCCGCTCGTGTCCCCCGACGGCACGCCGGTCCTCAACGACGACGGCACCGCGCGGACCGAGCTGTGGTTCACCCTGGTCATCGGGACCTGCATGAACATGGGCTCCAGGAACGCCAGCAAGATCGCGCAGCGTTTCACCGACCGCATCCTCGAGGGCTTCGCTCAGCTCCTGGACGTGTACGTGCGCGACGAGTGGATGCCCAAGCAGACCCCCGAGCTGCGCACGCTCCTCGCCGAGCGATCGGCCACGCTCGGCCCGCGGCAAGCGCGACCCTTCGACACGAGCGGCTACACGGACGACTACAAACTCGAGTTCGTGAGCCCCGAGCTTCTCGCCGCCGGCGCGCGCATCTGGCGCACGGCCTGCCGCGAATGCAACTACTGGCTCTCCGAGAAGGCATGCGCGGGCACGGTCTTGGACTACATCGGCGGCAGGCTCGTACTCAACGGCGGCTTTGGGTGCATCTCTCCCTCCAAGCGCGCACGCGCCATCGCCGATTCGGAGGCGGCCATCGGCGGCCGCCTCACGCGCGAGCAGCTCGAGTCGCACAACTCCTTCTTGGTGCACGTGCACGAGTGGCTCGACTTCCCCATGGGCACGCTCAAAGGGCTCTCCGCGCCCCTCAAGCTCCCGGGCTCCCCCGAGCAGCGGGCGACGCTGAGCGACCACGTGCGCGCGCAGCATCGCAGGATCATCGAGCTCCTGCAAACGAGGCACGCCGCCAGCTTCTGGAGCGGCGTCGACGAGGCCGCGCGCATCGGCGGCGGCGAGGACGGGGCCGGCTTCGAGGCAGTCATCTTCGCGCCGCGCATCACTAGCGACGCGTGCTCGGACGTCGAGCACCCGTACATTTGCGGCGTCTGCAATGGACTCTACTTCCGGTTCCCCCTCGAGGGCGCGTGGCGGCGGCGGCACATCACGCTCACGGAGGCGTGCGGCACCATCCTCGCGCTGACCATCTTCGCCAAGTATTTTCCCCCGCGACGAGCTGCTCGTCGAGAGCGACGCGACGGCCTCTCTTGCTACGGCAGCGGCCGCCGCCGTGGCGGACGATCTGATCTACATACGGCGGCGCGCCGAGCAGATCGGCGCCTTCCAGGAAGCGACGCGACGCGCCTGGCTCCTACACTGCAAGGGCTGGGCCAACGCGCTCTCGGACGCGGGATCGCGCGACAAGATGTCGGTGATGTACTCGATGGCGGCAGCGATGGGCATCCGGCTGCGAGAGGTTCCCATCCCCGACGACGCGCTCACGTTCATGCAGGACGTCCTCGACAACACGTCCGAGGCGGACCACAGGCGCGCCGTGCACGACACGTCCCTCGGGACGCACAATCTCAGCATGTCCGGCGACATGCCGATTGCTCACCTCCCGATGATCGAGCTCCTCCTCGTGCTCGACGAGATGCTGCGCATCGGGGAACATGAGAGGGCGAACAGCCTCGGCACAACCGAGGCAACCGAGTGGGCCATCGCGGCCCAGGCGCGCGCAGTCGCCGAACGTGCGGGCGCCACTCTCGACCGGCGACCCTATAACAGCGCGCTCCTCATCGTCGTCGCGGTGCAAGCCGCATGCCGATGCTTACGCAGGCCACACATGTTCCCCTCGATAGGTTTCGCGGCGGGCTACACGGAGCGTGTGTGCGAAACTCGCTGCACGGAGGAATTATGCAGAACATGGATGCTCGAAATCGAGCTGCAAACGCGCGCGGAAGCCGCAAGCGCGGCCAGGGAGACACGGCGCGGAAACACAACCGGCTGGGCCACCGCCGCCACGAGCCGCGAGGCCGCCCTCGCCCTCGGGCTCCCCGCAGGGCAGAACCCAACGGAATGGTGGCAGAACCAACGTGAGTCGCGCGCGGCCGACGCACGACGGGCAGAGCGCGCCGCCGCCGCCGCGCAAGCTCGCATCGACGCCCTGCTCCGGCAAGCCGCCAGGTCGCAGCGTGAACAGCGGGCGGCGCGCCGAGAGGCACGTCGAAGCATGCGAGACGAACGAGACGCGGCTCGCGCGGAGCGCGACCGGGCTCGCGCCGAACTAGAGGACGCCCGCGCGCAGCTGCCCGCACGCGAGGAGGAATACAGGCAGATGCAGGAGCGGCTATCCAACGCGCACAGCGCAGTGCGCGCCCGCCTCGCCGAGGACGACGCAGTCCCACGCGAGCGCCCCGAACGCAGCGTCGCACATGACCCAGCCGAGGGCAACCAACGTCACGCAATTGCGCGGATACCGCCTCCCCCGCTTCCGGAGGGCGCAGTAGCTTGGTGCGCCTGCCCCGCATGCCCGTTACCTGTTTACCCGGGCGAGGGGCAATTCTGCGACCTATGCTGGCCGGTCACCTGCGGCTACACATGCATGTGTCAATGCCAGTGCGACCTGGCTGCGCGCGCACCGCGGCGACGTCGCCTCAACGACATGGCGCACCGCCCGCATCACGTCGACCAAGACCTCGCTGAGCAGGCCATGCGAGTCTTTAAGGAATGGCTCGGGATCAGGCGCGTCGCCTGGCTCGAATGGCGGGCTACGGTCACGCAGCTGCCACATTTCGACCTCAACGATTCCGACGCGTCGGAAGACGAGGCGCCAATGGGCGGTATGCACTCGACGTCGAGGGGCGTGCACAATCTCGCCATGACTGGTGACATGCCCATCGCCCAGTACTCGATGGACGAGCTCCTCACCCTCCTCGACGACGCCCTCGACAGCGATGCGACGGCTGCAGACGCGGCTCGCCTCGCCGTCCTGATCGCCCAACGCGTGGGCACACGGACCATCAGGCCATCCGCGCTCGCCGCCGTTAGGGCGGCGTGCCGCTTCCTCCGCAGGCCGCACGCATACGCATCGCCCGCACACGCCGCCCTAGCCCATGGCTGCAAGGTTCGCACCTGCGAAGAATGGGTCGACAAGATCCAGGAATGCATGCTCGCAGAGGCGAGCTCGGCGGCGGCAGCGGCGGCAGCGACGGCGGGCGCGTCGGCGCCAGAAGGCTCTACTGCCCAGGCGAGCACCACCCCTGCGGCTTGCTCGCCCGAGGAGGTCACCGCCATCGATAGCCTGGTCTCGCTCAGCGACGAGCAACACCGCGCTGGCCCACCTGACGGCGCCCCGCCACCGACCTTTCCACCGTCCCCGCCCGGCGCGACAACCCCACCAGGCACAGCGACGCCGCGCACGCCCAAGCGCGCAAGGGGCGCGTACGTGGCCTCGATCCTCACGACACGAGGCGGCCCTGCACGCGAAGGGGCAGCCCGACCTGCGACGCCGTCCGCTGACGAGACGGCCATCCTCCAAATGGCGCTGCAGACGCTCAGCGACGAGGATCTTGAGCAACTGTGCATCGGACCCGGGGGCGACGAGGCGGACTCACAGCCCGCCGGCGGCCCCTCCTTCGAGGAGGGGCGCATGCTACCCTGGACGGACACGCCCCGAGGACGGAGCGTGCCCGAACGACGCCTTCCGCACGGCGCATCTTCCACCGCGCCCGCCGCGCTCGGGGGGACCCATCACTCGGACGCCCCGTACACGCAGCCTCGAGAGACGCTGGATGACATCGCACGGGCCCACCATTCTGCCGCCTGGCACGAGTTCCGCGCCGCCATCGACGCGACCTGGGAGGATTTCACCGTCGCACACGCGACAGCGAGGGGCACACACAATCCTAATATGATCGGCGATATGCCGAACGCGCAGGACGCGGCGTCCGCGTCACCCAAGCTGCTCTTCGGCGCGCGCCGACCGCCGCCCACGCCCAAGGCGTTCGCTGCCCTGGGCACGCCCTTGCCCCCGCGACAGGCGGCTTCGCGGCGCGGTTGGCAGGGCGCCGTCGCAGCGGTGGCGCCGTCCCCCCCGCTGGTGCTCGCCGGCGCCGCCCCCCAGCTGCCTCCCCACGCCCCGACAGCCGGCTCAGAGATCACGATCGATGAGGCCATCAAAGAGATGACGCGCCGTAGCTCCCCGCGCCGGACGCACGGCGCACTCTCCACAGAGGCGATCGATCAGGCGATCGCAGCCCATCCGCGAATTCGCGCACGGTCGCCACAGCCCGCCACCGCCGCAGAGGCGCGGCGGCTGGCTGCACACGACGTCGCGCACAGGCTCACGACCCACGACTCGCAGTATGCGTTGTGTCCCGATCGGCCCAGCCTGCTCCACGGCATCGTCATCGACGCCACCGAGGCACGCGACGCAGGCATCCCCCACGGTACCGCGGGCGCCGATGAGTGGGGTTTCAAGTGGGTCAAGCGGTTCGCTGAAGCGACCGAGAACCCGTGGATGCGGCCGCGCGCCGTCCACACCTCAACCGATGTACTCTGCGAGGTATGGTTCGCAATTCTAGCGCTCGTCTGGATCGCTCAGATGATCGCCCCGTCCGCACGGCGGCGTCGTGCGGGCTACGGGCAAGGCATGCCCACGAGCGCGCTGCTCGCTCTATATGGCTGGCGGCGCGTCATGCGCGACTGCGGGCGATACACCCCCGAGCTCACCGAGGTGCGCGGCGTCCTCAAGGGCATCTGCGCGCGATACAAGGCACGCTGGGGCGACGAGGCCTTCGTGCCCAACCGGAAGCAGCCCTTCTCCAGCAAGCACATGCTCGAGATCGTCGCGCTCCTCACCAACCCCGATACGACCCTCACCGCGTGGAGCGACGTACTGCGGATGGCGGTCCTCACGGCGTTCTGCTACGCTCTCTCCACCGGCGCACGCAAGGACGAATGGACGGCCTCATTCGAAGGTGACTCGTTCGCGCGCCGCGCGAGCTTCACATGGGTCGACAAGGACGGCAACGACCTACCGAGCTCCCCCGAGGTCATCGCCTCCCGCAAGTCCGGCGACCTGCTGCGGGGCAAGTCCGCACCCTCCAAGTGCGACCGCCTCAACATCGAGTGGGGCGGGCGGGACATGTGGTTCCGCTTCGATGACACGAATCCCCTCAACTTTGCGCGGCGCTGGCAGCAGTGGGAGCTGGCGCACCCGTGCCCGGAGCGCGAGCGCTCAGTGTGGCCCGCCTTCTCGCCCACGGGGGACAACAAGCCTTTCACCGGCACGCACGCCAACGCGCTGCTCCACGCGATCCTGCTCAAGGTCATGACGGAGGCGGAGGCGGCGAAGCGGTCCTGGCACAGCTGTCGCATAACCATCGCCACCCGCCTCTACGCGCGGCGCGGGGCTCGAACCAACGGCATCGCCGTCGATGCTGTCGAAGGCGTCATCCAGTCTCTGGTACGATGGAAGACACCCGAGGCCATGCGCATCTACGCGCGCATGAAGGCCCAGCGGTATGCCGACTACGTCGACATGGCCACGGACATGCGCGTCGAGTCCGGCGGCACCGCGCCCGAAGACCTACCCGAGGTGGACCCCACGGCCGTGCTGGCCGAGAACGAAGCCACGCTCGCGGCCATCGACGCAGAGGCTGCCCGCACAGCCAAAGCGGGCCGAGCCGCGCGAGACGACCCCGCCGCCGGAGGCGGCACGAAGCGCGGCAAGCGCCGCGCTACCCCGCTCACCGGCGACGTCGCCCAAGGCACCGCCGAGCCGGACGCCAAACGGGCGCTCTACAACATCGGGGACTGCGCGCTCGTCCACGCAGGAGAGGATAGCTGGGGCGTCATCGGGCAATCAGTTCGTCTTCACAACTCATTTTGGGGATTGGATGACGGTGAATACTCGGACGCGCGCGTCGTCGCGTACGCCGGCGCGTACACATTCACGGCGGGCAATCTCTCCAAGCACACATACGTCGTGGAATGCGAGGGGCACTACTACCCCGCCACGCACGACACGGTCGCAGCCGCCCTGACCGACGCGTCCGTCAAGCGACGCGTCAGGAAGGCGGGGCCGCCGCGCCTTGTTAACGTCTGATGATCTCGACTCACGCCGGCGTCTCGGGGGTCCTAACTGGGCCAAACTCCTACCGAGGCGACCACTCACAGCTCACGCCGGATGGGTCGACGTTGACGGGCATGATCTCCATGGCCACCCCGGCAGAACGGATGGGACTACAGGTCCTGCCCGGGGTCGCATACGGTGGGACTCGGCCGCGCGCGTCTCGTCAACGGCTGACGAAACTCGGTTTCGTCAATGACGAAACTCGCGCGGCGGCCTAGTCCACCGTCATCAGGAGGTATTCATGCTAATCAAGAACTATGAACAACGACTCTGACCTCCATAATCAAAGTTAAGTACTTAACGCGGTTATGAGAGGGAAGAGAGAGGCGAGAAACGATGAACCCACAATCAGGTTCGGTAACGGTAAGCCCAAACGCCGCGGGCGTTTCAGAATGTGACGAACCGGACCTCGCGAATTCGCACAGTCCTTCGCCTTTCGATGGAGTCCATTCAGCGTCCCTCGCCTCAGTCAATCAATCGCCCTCACCCTTCGCCGCACCTGTGTCGCATGATAGGGGTACGGGTACATACATCATGCTGTGATAGAATGTTACCGGGCATGCCATGTGTCCTCCGCGGTCCACACGCCAGCCAGGCGAGGTGGTTGCACGGGCTAGAGGTCTAGACCGTGTCCGCAGGGGGACTACAGGTCCTGCCCGGGGTCGCATACGGTGGGACTCGGCCGCGCGCGTCTCGTCAACGGCTGACGAAACTCGGTTTCGTCAATGACGAAACTCGCGCGGCGGCCTAGTCCACCGTCATCAGGAGGTATTCATGCTAATCAAGAACTATGAACAACGACTCTGACCTCCATAACCCGAGAGGCCGAGAGTCCCGGGAGCCATGCGCGGTCGAGTGGATCGTCCGTAGCGCGGCAGGCGAAGCGCTGCGACAGGTCGATCGTGGTGACGGCCCGCTTCTCATGTCTTCCCAGCGCGCACGCCGTGGCACGGCCGACAGCGAGTCGTCCTCGGCCAGCACCGCGGCTTTCGCCGCACTCCTCGGCTGCCTCCCGCACTCCTCGGCAGGCAGCGCGGCTGCCTCCCATGCTGCCGCGCATCTCCTCATCACCGAGCTGCTCGCAGAGGAGGACGCGGGTGGTGACAGCGCCTCGTGGCTGCACGAGCGCGGCGTCGGCATCGCCACGGCGCATGCCGCTCACTGGGACACGTGGCACGAGCTCCCCAGCTGTGATGAGCTCAGTGACGACGACGAGGTCCTCCGAGACGCCACGTCGTCGGAGCTGCCGCCGCCGCCGTGCGCTCCGCGGCTGCGATTCGCGGGCTGCGCGGAGCCGAACGGAGCCGTGGAGGCCGCTGTGCTGGCGGCTCCAGCGGAGCTCTGCGGCGGTACGCTCATCGACCGCGCCCACGGCGACGAGGGCGTGCTCCTCGATCTGCTCTCGTACGACGCGGGCACCCAGACCTTCGTGGCGATCTACGACGATGGCGCGATCGCAACGCTCTCGCACGACGAGATCCGGCGGCTGCATCGCATGCGCTTCGTCATTGAAGAGGCGAGCTGAAACGCGCGCTGCGAAGAGCGACGCGCTGGAACGCCGCGGCGCCGTCAAGTGTGGGCCCTGGGCGGCCCGCGGTGCGCTTAAGGTTCAGCGGGAGGCGCGTGCGTCGAGGAGCGTGGCATCGTAAGGGGGGTAGATCAGACCTACCCCCGGTTGGCAATGGGCTTCGGGGGCGGTGCGTGTGGCACTGCTCAAGCGGGGCGCCGGGTCGCGCGGGGCCGGTGTCGCCGGTTGCCGGTACCACGTGAGGTGCGACGCGGCTTAACGGCAACAACACACTTACCAAGTGCAGTGAAACGAAAACCTCTCATCTCGACGCACGACCGGACGGCCGTGTCCCCACGCGTGCCACGTCATCGGCATTGCTCCAGACACCGCGTGTGCTCACACGTCACAGCCGGCCGTCGCCAGTGGCCGTCCGGCAGAGCGTCGCGTTGGGCTTCATGCCGTCATGAATGACGGCCCACACATAGTGCATGCCCCCGGCCGACTTGACGAAATGCACGCCGACGGCGTTCGGTGTCGGACGCTTGTACAGCCCCTTTTGGTAGAAGCATGCTAGGTTCGCCAGCCGGTCGTTCACACGCACGTACGTGATGGGCTCGCCTGCGAGATGATATCTCGAGAGCCAGAATCCGAGCGCCACGTCCTCATCAGTGTGATGAGCTGCTTCGGAGCGTTTGACGAACCGTAAGATCGCTGGCTCGGTCGCCACGCGCACCTGATGACGGAGGCCATCAGGGGGCCATCAGGCGGCCATCAGGGGGCTACCAGAGACGCCATTAGAGACGCAGTCAGAGGTCATCAGAGGTCATCAGAGGTCATCAGAGGTCATCAGAGGTCATCAGAGGTCATCAGAGGTCATCAGAGGTCATCAGAGGTCATCAGAGACGTCATTCGAGTTCACGCCACGACGTACTATCAATTGTGTCGACGCGAGCATAATCGACCCACACGTGAAAGGGAAGGGCGGGTGTGAAATCGACCCGTCAGCACGGGCCCTCTCCCCCGCGCATCCGTACCTGTGGGGAAGAGCGCGCGCCGTGGTGGGCACTTGCATGCATTCGTGAGCAGGCCGCACGAGTGTCCCCTCTCGCGCGCGCCGTGGTGGGCACTTGCATGCATTCGAGAGCAGCCGCACCGGCGATACCGATTGCCCCGATAATCATAGTCGAACCCGCACTTGAGGAAGGTGAGAGGGTTGTACCTGCGTGGCAATCAGAGGTCATCAGAGGTCATCAGAGGTCCTCAGAGGCCATCAGGAAGGTGAGAGGGTTGTACCTGCGTGGCAATCCGTGGCAATCCGTGGCAATCAGAGGTCATCAGAGGTCATCAGCGCTCATCAGCGCTCATCAGTGGCAATCAGAGGTCATCAGTGGTCATCAGTGGTCATCAGAGGTCATCAGAGGTCATCAGTGGTCATCACCCCCCAAAGGCAAAGACGCCATAGTAGAGACGTCGAGTGCACTGGAGCGCCGCGAGCTCGGCCTCGAGCACCTGCCAAATTAGGAATCCAACAGGGGCACGCACGAGCCATCAGACGCAATCAGGCGCCATCGGGCGTCATCGGGCGCAATCAGGCGCCATCGGGCGCACTCAGGCGCACTCAGGGTCCATCTGGCACAATCAGGCGCAATCAGGCGCCATCGGGCGCCATCAGACGCACTCAGACGCAATCAGACGCAATCAGACGCAATCAGAGTCCATCTGCGGAGCGCCTCGCATACCGGTAGGTTGAGGAAGGTGTCGTCAGTGGCAATCAGTGGTCATCAGTGGTCCTCAGTGATCGCATACCGGTAGGTTGAGGAAGGTGTCGTCGTCCACCTTTGCAATGTGGCGCACACTGTGCGCGGCCAGGAGTTCGTCACTCAACGGTTGAGCAGTCCGCAAGTCGATCATCCCAAGGAGCTCGGAGACCATTCGATACCAGTGGTACACCTTGGTGATGGTCGTGAACGGGCCCTGTGGAAAGGGAATGGCGCCGTGGTGAGCACTTGCATGCAGCCTCGATGGGGCAGAGCGGCGCCGCCAATCAACGCTAGGTCAGCGGCCATCAGAAGCCATGAGAGGCCATCAGCGCCAATCGGTGCCAATCAGCACCAATCAGCGCCAATCAGCACCAATCAGCGCCAAGCAGAGGCCATACCTGCCCATCAAGCGTGCCGTTGAGCCAGGCGATGTCGTCGTACTGCGCCTGCTCCCCGTCGAGCTGCGCCTTGCGCGCGAAGCACTTGGGCGTGGAGCAGGCGTTCAGCTGGCGCCGGCCGAGCACGAAGCACGAAACCACGCTTCGGCCCACGCTCGGCCAGCGCAGCCACGTCTCACGGATGCCGACGCGCCGCCGCTCGCCCCACTTGTCGGGAGCGGTGCTCACGCCGAGGACGAGCCGAACCCCAGCGAGGGCCTCGTGGCGCGAAGCGCGCAAGTCGGCGCACGTCGCGCGCGAGGATCCCGGCGCCTCTGGCGGCGGTGGCAGCGACTGCAGCCCTGAACTCGCACCTCCATCACCAAAGCTCGTGCGGTTGCGGCAAGGCTGCTCCGGGCCGCGCACCCGGTAGGCACGACCAAACGACCGCGCGATGGCGTCACCGTCCACGCTAGGGTCGTGCGTGCGGTTGAGCGTGTCGAGCAGCACCGAGAGCGGCCGCCGAGGCGCGTCATCCACGCTGCTCGCCGGGACGTCGGCCGACGGCTTTCGTCGATGCCGACCGCGCATGCGGCCGCCGTGGCGGGCACTGACGCATTCGATGCACAGAATCACGTATAACATTGTAGACAAGACAAGACAAGACAAGGAGACTCACGTAGATCATCTGTTGTTTACGATTCGTCTTGTCAACGCGCCTGAAAAGTCCGACGCCTTCTTGTGACGCTGGTCTCTTTCTTATCGTTCTTGTCACTTACGAGGACGATAGAGCTCTTTCTTCTCGTTCTGTGATACTGTGACGCCTCGTCACCACACGAATCCAGAGATTCGCGAAACAGAATCCGCTTTGTTTGGCACTCTTGAACACGATACCCGTCGCTCTCAATCAGGCCGCCTTCGTGCCGCAAGGGCTGGCCGCTGTCTATCCGCCGTCCGCTGCACTCTTCACGATGGCCGCAGCAGACGCGACTTCGCCCTCTCCCTCGCCCAAGAAGCAAAACAAGTTGAAAGGCGCCAAGGCGTCGCCGGCCCGTGCGAACTCCACGACCGGCGTCGCCTCGTCGCCGGGATCGGCAAGCGCTGTTGAGATTGATGCGACAGCCCCGCGGACGAGCATCTTTTCGCTTTCGTTCACCAGGAAGAAGAAAGCGAAGCCCTCTGCGTTGGCACCAACGGTGCTGGTGGACACGCCGTCAGTGCCGACTCCAGCTCCAACGGCCACTCCGGCTGCCGCCGCTTCGCCAAGCCGAATGGAGAACGATTCCGCCACGAAGGTGCAGGCGCATGCGCAGCAGGCCGAGGCCAGCTATCAAAATCAGGAGCTAGGGGCCAACGCGAAGACGGAGACCGAGGCCGCCACCACCAAGGTGGTGTCAGTGCACCTCGCGGAGCCCGAGTCCATCTTCCCCTTGGGCTGGGTAGTGGCGGGGGGGGGGGGGGGGCCCGCGAAGCCAATCGTGGTTACGCCGATTGCGCGGGCGGAGCCCTGGTGGCACGGGCCGGTGAGCTGCGTCACCATCGCGGTCAAGCGCGCGATCTGTCTACCCGTCGACGCTCCGTGAGATCGCGGCGAGATCGCTGCTGCTTCGGAAGTCACGACTTCGGAAGTCTCTACTTGTGCATGGGACGGTGAGGAAGCGCGGGGAGAGGCGCAGTACCACGCGCCTTGGCTGGGCGCGTGCCATGGGCGTGTACGTCCGCGCATACAAGTGCGCAGTACCACGCGCCTTGCCGGGTGGCGGGTGCGCGTGCGATGATGATGAACGGCCTACCGGTAACGTGCCGTTGGGAGGGCGAGGGTCCCATGGAACGGATCCCGTGCATGCTTCGAGATCATGAGAGAGCCGCGTCTGGCAGAGAGCGCAACAACCAGCCATGGACGAGGGATCCCATGATGGGCGCCATGGCAGCTTCGATGTTCAGTGTTCTGTTACACTGCGCCGACAGCGCGACCGTACGATAATGGGTGATTTAATGCAGCGTGTATGACGATGGCACGAGCTGTGTTTGTCGCCACCTGTCCAAGAAACTTCTCTTTTTGCATCTGTTCACACGATTTGCAACTGTTCACAAGTCGGCGCGGAGAGCGTCGCTCGGAGTGCGTCGCTCGGCGCCGCGTGCGTGCACGTCGATAGCAGTCGGACGCTGTAGATGCAGGCGGCGCAACAGAATGAGCTTGAGGCGATGACCGACATGTTCAACAAGTGAGTGCCACTCCGCGCTGGCCCATGAGCTCATCCACCCATCCGCGCTCACGCACGCGACCGCCGTCAATGTTTTGGCAGGATGACTGATCAGTGCTTTCGCAAGTGCGTTGCCATGTACAAGGAGCCCGAGCTTAGTGTGGGCGAGGCGACCTGCGTCGACCGGTGCGTGCACAAATACATGACGTCACATGCAAAGGTCCAGGAGGTCCTTGCGAAGCATGCGGCAGCTGCGCAGCAACAAAGGTGATGGACTCGATGGAACTTTACGGAAGGAGACTCGACGCGTACGATCGCTGCGCTGCTGCAGCCTCGCCCATGAAACAGACTAGGTCCGTGTACACGCCCACGATGGCGCGAGCTCGAGGAGCACCATCGAGATTGGGCTTCGAGATCTCCGGGCACGCGCGTAACACCACGACGGCCCGGGCCTAAATTGTTGACAAACTCTTCGTTCACGTTCACGTCTTTTGCTCATGTAGTACACTCTCCACACCATTTAAAAACGCCCTACAACGGGTGCACACGCGCGGCAAGGTTCGGTGTCTCGGTGTGCCCCCCGCTGTGCCGCGTGCGGGCGGCTGCGGGCCGGTGCGCGCCTCATCGCCCGATTCCATTTGGTAGCTCTGGCTCACTCTCTCCGCCTGACGGGCACGGCAGCAGGGGCAGGGCGGGGAAGGGCCGGCGCAACGGCAGCCACCGGCAGCTACCGCTGCGCAATGCTGCCCAGTACGGCGCTACTTGCGCTGCCCAGTACGGCGCTACGTGCTGCCCCGTACGGCGCTACTTGCGGCTGCGCTGCCCGAGGATGAGACCCGCAGCGAGCATAGCGGCCGCCGCGAAGAACGCCTTGTTGAGTGACGAAACTGATGGCGAGGGCCATCGGGGCGGCGAGGGGCCGTCGACGAGACCGTCGATGGAGAGGAAGGTGCCGTCGGGCGCGCGTCGTACCGGGCGCTCCTCGAAGACGACGCCGCCGGTGGGCGGGATGCCGCCGTAGATGTGCTGCGTATCAAAAGTGAGACGGGAGGGTCAGGGGCGTAACATCGGGGGCCAAAGAGACGGCGTCCATATTAGGGTGGTGGAGGGGTGACGCCGAGGGAGATGTGCCGCCGAGGTGATGGTCAGAGGGGCGGGCGCATGCATGCATGCATCACCGTCCATATTAGGGCGGTGGAGGGGCGGGCGCATGCGCACCGGGAATCTCTGCCCGCCGCTCTGCTCTTGATTCAGGGCTTGCGTGGTGCCCACGGGCGACGGGTCCTCGAATTTCAACGTGATCTGCGCGGCGGCGAGCGAGGCCCGCGTCATCCCAAGGCAGATCCACTCGGGCTGCGTCGTCTTGTAGAAATGGTTCGCCACGCCGATGAGGAAGGAGGGGTCGGCGGTCGCGTGCGTGAAGCCGTCGACTTCGTAAGTGGGCGGCTGCATACGCGGAAGCACGCGGAAGCACACATGGGGCGGGGCGAGGATGTGAGCATACAGCGTCGTCAGTCTGGGATCGATGGTGGACTCACATAGTACGTCTCGCCCTTGGCCTTGCACGCTTCCCAGAGCGGTTTCTGCACCAAATGGTAGATGTGCGTGTGAGAGTCGTGAACTGGCGGAGGGTGGCCCGGCTCCTCGCGGAAGACGTTGGCCGGCGAGAAGGCGGGCAGGCAGATCGGCACATACTCGGCATCCTCCTTGAAGACCCAGCGGACGCGCTCGCCCTTGGCGAGATAGACGCCGCACCCAGCCGCAACCACAGCCGGTGGACCGTGGGCATGCTCGATGGTCACCGACCCTTTCAACACCAGCACGTACTCATCGAACGCCGGGGCCTGCCAGTCCTCGGCAAAGCCTGCCTTGGCCTTGACGTGGGCCAGCGAGATGTCGGGACCGAGAGCTGAGCCACACGGCGCGCACGACGCGCCGCCAAAGAGCTCATTGATGGCTACCTTGCCTGGCAGCTCGACCACGGTGACGGGATTGACCACGCGCGGCATGGATGACGAGCGTACCTCACCAGGGAAGCAGGGAAGAGTCGAGGAAAGTGCGGTCTCGACGACAAAATGTTACACAGAAAAGTACATGTAGGTAGATAGAACTTGTTTTGCTTTCTAGCGTGACTTCTCTCCTTTTGTCACGGCGGCGAAAACATGCGACCCTTACTCCAGCGACGCTGGATCTCCTCCATCCCGGCGACCATCAGCGCGTCGGCCCACGTCTCAGCAAGTGGCGCCGTGCGCGCAGCACCACTCCTCCGCCTCTTGGACTCCGCGATGTGGCACTCGCCGACCTACTTTGAGCTGCTCATTGGAGCAAAAAGTCATGATGCCTTCTGCGTGGCGCAAGCAGTGCGAGTTGAACAGGACGCGCGCATGCTGTGCGCCGTTCCCTTTGCCGTCGGTTCCGATCCGACACAGCCGCGTGCGCACATCGGAGGCGGCCCAGCGGCGCTTGTCGCATCGACGTGGGCAGAAGAGTTTGGCCCCACGAGCATCACATTTGGTGCCATGATCACGACCAATGAGGGTGCATGCGTCGCGAGTGCACAGCGCAAGTTTGTACGCGTGACCAACGGGCGCGAGCGAGCGCCGACCTCTTGGACCGAAAATGAGAGGGCGCACCTGGCGTCGCTCGTTGCGGCAGATGTCGGCGCGGCGCGCAAGCTCACCACGGCGAGCGTCCTGCTTCCAGCGGTTGATCGGCTGCGCGACCTGACTGCCGAGAGCTTACCACGCAGCGTCTTCCGCGCGCCCATTCTCCCAAGTATGCTGGGGGTGGGTGGCCACTTTGACCACGCCGCCGTCCTCGAGCTTGCGTGCGACGCGCACTTGCTCGCGGGCGGTACGGACGGTGGAGCCGAAGGAACGTTCTTCTCCGCGTGCGTCAATTACAGCAGTGCCGCAGCCGTTGGCGAGCTCTTTGAGGCCGTCGCTACCGGAAATCAAGCCAAGAACGTCGTGCTTCGCAACGCGCGCACCCTGAAGACGATCGCGATTGCTGATTTTGGACCGCGCTGACACGTCAATCGTCTACCGATGTCGTCTTCGCGATAAATACATTGACGTGGCACATAAAGGCGCTACATGTCGCTAATTTATTCATGCTGGTACCGTTTACGTGTTGTGTGAACGTTAACTCGACAGACGCGACAACCGTTGTGGGAATTCATGACTGAATATTCATACCACACGTGACGAAATTCTTGCACGAAATTCTATACCGATGCGACTCGTCATCATCGCGGTGGCAGCACTCCTCAGGTGCGCCAAATGCCTTGTGCCATTACATCGCAGCACGCTCCGGTGGACGATGCCCAGGTCACGGCTGAGGTTCCTGGAGGAGTCCTCCTCTCAATCGGCACCAATCCACTTTGAGAAGGCTAATGACGCCTTGCGGGTCGCGAAGAGGATCGAGACGGTGCTGTCGCGCCGGACGGCGCGCCTCATTCTGATCCTAGAGCGTCTGGCGGACGGGCACAACTACAGCGCCATCTTCCGCACATGCGAATCCATGGGTATACAGCAGATTTGGATCATCGGACCTCCCGCGGAACGCTATTTATCTCGGCGGACAATCAGCCGTGTGGCGGCCATGGAGCGCGGGGCTGCCTTCGCGCGCGCGGATGATAACCGCAAGGTTACGGACGATCCAGTGAAGCCTGGCTCGAGGAGGGCACGGGCGCGCGAGCGCGCCGGACGTGGCCTGGCTTGGGCCGCGGACGCCGAGTTTGACGCTGACCATGCGATGCACGGCCGAGGTGCGGCGAGATTCCTGACGATCCGCGACTTTGAGAACGTGGAGGGCGTGCTGGCGGCGCTCAAGGAGGTGCCGGATTGTGAGCTGTGGGCCTCCGATCTGGGCCAGGCGGCCTCGGTCCTCGTGCCCGGAGCGCCGTGGATGGGACCTGAGAGCATCCCAAAACGGGTCGCCTTGTGCCTCGGTGCGCTGATTGCACGAGGATTGCATGCTGATTGCATGCTGATTGCCTCCCTCTTCAGACCAGATAGCATCCCGAAACGGGTCGCCTTGTACCGCCTCTGAGGACCTCTGAGGGCCTCTGAGGACCTCTGATGACCTCTCATTGCACTGGACGGCCTCCCTCACCAGGCACCGAGTCCACCGGGGTGTCGAGCGAGATGCTCGCGCGATGCCAGCGACGGGTGTACCTGCCCATGGACGGGTTTAGCGACAGCTTCAATGTGGGCGTGAGCGCCGCCCTCGCCATCGACCGGCTCAAAACGATGCTCGGCGGCGGCGGCGAGTACCTCACGGATGACTGGGTACGATCTCCCGCGACCTCCCATACCCTGACCGCGACCTCCCATGCCCTGGCCGCCGCTCACCACCACATGCACCTTCCTAAATGTGTGGTGCTCCTACCCTAATTTGGTGCTCCTACCCTAATTTGGTGCACCTTTCCTAATTTGGTGCTCAGGTGCCAGAGGAGCCCGACGTGCTCCGAGAGCGTTGGGCTGCGGCCCTCTCTCGCGAGGACGAGCAGCTGCAGTCCGTCCGACGAGCTCTCTTTGGGGAAGGCGGCTGTGGGGAAGGCGGACGTGGAGAAGGCGGCTGTGGGGAAGGCGGCTGTGGGGAAGGCGGACGTGGGGAAGGCGGCTTTGGGGAAGGCGGCCGAGGGCGCAGCCGCGTCGCCGTCTACGACGATCTCCGCAGACCTGACCAGTTCCGCGGATCACTCCACTATCGCTGAGATCAGGGTACATTGTAACAGAGTTCAGGGATTGGATGTTCACACTTTTATAATTCATGCCGACCATTGACAACCAGCGCATCGCCACAGCTTGCCTGCTCGTCGCCTTCGGGATCCTCACCCTGTGGTGGAGCGCCAAAGTGCGAGCGGCCGCTAGGAGCGGTGCGGCGCGCGGCTCACGCCCTTCCGGCGAGGGTTCCCTGAAGGAAGCCGTCGCTCCCACGTCCAGCATGCGCACGGCGGTGATCGAGAACAACGCCGCAAAGCTCAAGGCCCTTCTCGCGACCGGCGAGTCCGTGAACGAGAAAGATGAGGCCAGTGGCGACACTCTGCTGCACCTCGCCGTGCGGTGGGGCTCCTTGGCGGCCGCGAGCCTGCTGCTTGAGTGCGGTGCCGACGTGAATGCCGCAAACGGCTCGGAGTGCTCGCCGCTGCACTACGCGGCGAAGCTGCGCGCGGGCGACGAAAGCGAGGACGAGGACGAGGGCGACGGCTGCGTCACATCAGAGAGGGCTTACCGGTGTGAACAGCTCGCCGAGCTCCTCCTGGCGAGCCGTGCGGACGTGAACGCGGTCGACCAGTCGCAGCGCACGCCTCTGCACCTCGCGATCGTGCGCAAAGGTGCCCATGCGGAGGCGCTCACGCGCCGCCTGCTGCAGGCACACGCTGACCCTTTGTGCCGGTACAAGCAACAGACCTCTCTCCACCTCGCTGTGCTCGAGGCGAATGAGGCGCTCATCACGGCGCTCCTCCACGTGGCCGAGGCAGCGACGGCGGCGGGCGCTGTCGCGGGCGCGACTGACTCATGCCAACAGGCGCTGCTGGATGCGCCGGGGCGTGACGGTTGGACAGCGCTGGGCTTGGCCGTCCGATGCGGCCACGTGTCCATCGCCGCGGCGCTCCTCGACCGGCGCGCCTCGCCACTTCTAGCGAACGCGCGGTCGGGCAAGACGGCATTGGAGATTGCTGCGGCGAACAATAGGCCAGGGATGCTTGCGCTCCTGAATGGTGTGAATAGTAGAACAGAATTTGAGGTACGACAGTAGGCAGCCCCAGTATTAACAGCAAATTCACAGTCCCGAAAACCGTCGAGATGCTCTTGGGTCTATTACCTCTAGCTGTGCTCGCTGCGTCTCCAACCTGGCCACTGACAAATGTAAAGACGCTGATCGCCGAGGGAGTCCTCACCAGTGGAATGGCCGCCCCTCAACAATTACAGCAATGGTTCCAGTTCGCCGCCGGCCCGCCTCACTGCGATCTCCGGCAGCGGATTCAGTACCTGCCCGCCAGCGGCAATATCGTGATCGTGGATCCTGCCAACAACGACACGATTTACAAGGTGCTCTACAGCAACTCCAAGTGCACCACCGCAGGGCCTTCGCCCATGGTCCAGGATCAGTGCATCAACCCGTTTTCGGCGCTGGGTGCTGGCTACACCTTCACGGGCTCAGTGCCGTGCCCCCCCCCCTCGACGGCGAGTGCATGCGAGCTCTGGACCTTGACGTCGACCGCAACGGTGCAGACGTACGTCTTCGAGTCCAACACGAGCATTGTCGTACAGTACACGATTCAGCCGACAGCCACCGGCTCCGTGCGGTCGGTCCTGAGCTACTCACAGTTTATGGTCGATGTGCCGGTCCCGTCGAGCGCATGGCAGACCCCAAAGGATTGGGAGCCGTGCACTCCGAATCCCCCCGGTGCGGTCGTCGACGCCCCAGCCGAGCCTGGGCGATGACGTGATCATGGCCCTGTCGCACGCAAGGGAACAGCACAGCAAAGCACAGCACACAGGAGCTAGACTGCTGCGAGTTGCGAGACGTTCTGATCGATCCTGCGTTCTCCATATATCGATTTCGTTACTAGAGACCTTGATAGCATTGAAGCTTTCCTCCACGGGGGTTGGCAAAGGGGGCAGAAGCGGAGCGCCACTCGAAGCGCCCAAGAGCACGCGCAGCGAAGATTCACGGAACTCTTCGTTGTCTGCCGCAATAGAATGCGAATCCCTTTCGTGCGCCTTCGCACACTCGGAATGTGCGCGTTCGCGTCCGCGTTGCGAGCACCAGCGAGTACGACCGCCGCACGCAGCCGGCCGCTGAGCATGCGCACGACCTTCTCGGCGAGCGAGTTTCCCGCCTCGTGGCCTTACACGGACGAGGACTTCACGAGGATGGATGAGTCGCCAGACTTCAACTTTTACAGCGCGCCGCGTTTCGTGACGCACATCGACGACGGAGCGATCGCCGCGCTCACGCAGTACTACAAGCAAACGCTCACGCCAGGCGCCGACCTGTGCGACGTGTGCTCGAGCTGGATCAGCCACCTGCCCAAGGACGTCAAGTACGGCCGGGTCGTGGGTGTAGGGATGAACGCACGCGAGCTCGAGGCGAACACGCAGCTCACCGAATGGGTGCAAGCGGACCTGAATCGCGAGCCGAAGCTGCCCTTTGACGACGCGTCCTTTGACAACATCTTGTGCGTCGTCTCCATCGACTACCTGATCCGTCCCCGGGAGGTGGTCAGTGAGTTCCATCGAGTGCTGCGGCCGGGTGGGCGCGTCCTTCTCTCCTTTTCGAACCGCTGCTTCCCGACCAAGGTGGCCCAAAAGTGGCTCTCGCTCGATGACGACGGCCGCCAGCGCATGGTCGGCTCGTACTTTATGTACTCTCCACAGGTCACGATGGACGGCAAGCCAGCTTGGGTCGACGTCGGCGCAGAGAAGCTCCCTGCGCCGAAGCGCACGCCCGTCGCGAGCGAGCTGGGCGGCAAGCTGGGCTCGCTCTTCGGCAGCAGCGCCGCCATCATGGCCGCCGCCCTCGGCAACCTGGGCGACCCTATGTACGTGGTCAGCGCTACCAAAGCGGGCGTAAGCTAGGGGCCTTGCGTAATGCGTAGGCGCGCTAGGCGAGACGTCTGATACGTAAGTACGCGCGATTGTGTGACGCGCCGTAAAGGATAACAAACGTCACGTGAGTCGGATGGGTTAATTGCGTCTCTCCCGACGCCCGGACACACAGACACGCAGAGTCCTCAGCCCGTCACACTCCACAGCTCCGCATACGGTAGCTCACAAGCGGACACCGACAACCACAATTGCGCTCGCTCGTCGCTGGGCGCGCTCTATCCGCAAACGCTCCATCCGATCACCCGAGCCACTGCGCGGACCGCGCGACCACGACGACAGCGCGCGGATGGAGTCCACAACGAGTCGACACAACGAGTGCTCCGTCGTGTCTGCAAACCCAGCACCGTCCGCAACAGATGAATCACTCAGCCGGTGGCACTGCCCTGTGGAATCGATTGGAGACACATGGCGAGATGCACACTTCCTCCAGGGGGCTTCTCGCTGTGCACCTCTCGCACACAACCGCTCGCTCCAAGCGGTCCGAACCCTCAGCCTCACCCTGTCCAGTATCATGTCCCATCCCGCCGGCTCGTGCTCCAGAGCGCTCCCCATCATCCCCTCTGCGTGGGCCGTTGCACCCATTTCGGAGCTCATCCCTCCTTCCTCGCTTACGACTCCAACACCAGTCGAGCCCACATCCGTCGCAATGGGGCTGAGACGCGCCACCCCCCCTCATTGCCGAGTCATGTGAACATGCTTAAACGTGTTGCACACCCTCTGCAACGTTTTGCACACCCTCTGGCTTCGGCGAGAACATCTGCAGGAACGAGGACACGAGCGGCGTGTTCTGGAGCTCGAATCCTTCTTCGACTGCAAGTCGGAGCTTCGGGGCCTCCAGGGCCTTGGTTGCGCCTGTGGGTTTGGGCTCAGGGGCCGCCATCTCATCCGGGGCCGCCATCTCATCGGCACTCTCAGCTTTGGCTCTCCGAGCTGCGGCACCCTTCTCGTCCAGATGAGCCTCCCGGCCATTCGGCACTTGCAGGCCACCAGGTTGGTCATTCGGGACTTGCGGGCCAACGTCCTTCCGGCGCTTCTCATTGAGATGGCGACGACGGCGCATGAAGACCAGGGCGAGGACAAGAGCGATGATGACGCCGACGATGACGCCTATGATGGTCCCGATTGAGCCGCTCGTCTCGACTGCCACGGCACCAGTCAACAGTGGCGGTGGTGGCGGTGCGACGTTGGCGATTGTAGGCGGCGTCACGACCGCGAGCACGTCGATCGAGACCCCAGTGACACTCGCGAGCATGGCGGTCGCGCTGCTCGGGCTGCTCGTCGCGAGGGTCATCGTCGACTGCACCGAGGCCGCCGTCGCCGTGGGCGTTGTGATGCGCACGCCGACGATGACGCTGCCCGGCGATATGGTCAGCTCCACCGCCGATGGGTCGACGCCCGCCTGGTCCGCAATCGCGCTCCTGATCTGGGATTGCACGCTCGGGGTGAACGAGGAGACGTCGCCGTTGAGCTCGAGGGTGAATCGGACGACACTCATCGCTGGTGGCGAGGGGGAGGGTGAGGGAGGCGGGGGCGAGGGG
>Ga0210245_101076_pt1 | contig 23389 bp, 16 predicted proteins | sample ChrtobMetaP3_4mM_FD_155450 | JGI IMG/M metagenome (GOLD analysis project Ga0210245, IMG submission 155450) | Chrysochromulina tobin associated microbial communities from unialgal haptophyte culture, Seattle, Washington, United States - P3_4mM | ecosystem: Host-associated > Algae > Haptophytes >...
GATGGGGGAAGCAGTGGCGATGATGGCGTTGGTGACTGGGGAAAGAGCCTGCGTGAAATATCAGTCACATCTGCAAGCTGCATGTGCCGGGGATGGACCACAGTGCGCGGCGGAGTGGAGGTTGGTATTGCCGTCAAAGGCGATTTGGTAGGCAGCGTATCGGGTGCCTTGATCGAGCGCAACGGAGGAATGGCAATGAGCTGCTGCCGCTCTGGCTCTGCCGCCTCGGTCTGCATATTTGATGCGGTATCCGCGGTCGAGGAGGTCGGCATCATGTGTGCTCTCCAGTCCCAGTGGCAGCTGCACTCTGGGGTAACGCAGAAGCGCCACATCGTGCGCCCATCGGCTCCAAGCCACTTGCGGGGCAGCAGCCCCAGCAGGCTGGTCCTGCAAGTCATGTAGCGGGCGTGAGCGGAGTCAATGCTGGGGTGAACAGCAGTGCTTGGTGCCGTGGCGGCAACCGGTGCTGGTGGTGGCTCGGGCGGCGGCTTTGGAGGAATGGGGTCGGTCGCGTGCCTCGTCACCGTCCGAGGGTCGACGTCACCACTGTCGTCGGACTCGGAGTCCTCATCGTGGCTGTATGAGTAGTCGTTGTCGTAGCCGCCAAACATCATCGTCAGGTTGCAGGCAAGCACCAGCACGCTGCGGTCCTCGGGGTAAAGCTTCACAGGGTAGCGCCCGTCCGCTCTCTTGGCCCCCGTGATGATTCCGTACACGCCATTGAGCTCCGGTCGAGCGCAGAGACCATGCAGCCGGACAATCTCGACATCGGGTTCGAACGCCAAGAGCTTCTCCACCCTACCCTCTGACTCGGTGTCAGACTCGTGCGCAGACACACCCTCGGGCTCGTCCTCGTGCTTTGCGTACTGCGGTGGTGAGGGTGACGTGGGCGGTGGCTGCGACGGCTGGGATGGCTGCGGTGGTGGCAGTGGTGTCGGCATCGGTGGTGACGGCGGCATCGGTGGTGGTGGCGCGAGCGGTGGTGGCGGTGCCATGGGCGGTAGATGCGGTGGCGTCGGCGGTTGCGGGATCGGTGGAGGTAGCACTGGTGGTGGTGGCAGCGGCGGCGGCGTCGGAGGTGGTGGCGCCGGCGGTGGAGGCGGTGACGCGGGCGGGAGCAGCGGTGGTGGCAGAGGCAGCGGAGCAGGTGCGCGAGTACCTGTGGGCGTGAGCCGCTTCGGAATCGGCGGAGGTGGCGTGAGGGGTGGCCAGGGTGGCTCCATCAAGAGCTCCTCCGTGCCCTCCTCAGGCCATTGGATGTTGTGAACACTGGGCGGGACTGACTGCAGAAGAGGTTCTGGAGGAGGCGTTGAAAGCAGCGGCGTCGGCGGAGGTAGCGCCGGCGGTGTTGGTGGCAGCGGCGGCGGCGTCGGAGTTGTTGGCGCCGGCGGTGGAGGCGGTGACGTGGGCTGGAGCTGCAGTGGCCACCACGGAATGCTGTGGAGCGCTGCATACGACGCGCACGCTTCCGCTTCCAGTGCATTCTCCGTGGCGCGGAGTGCTTCCACCTCGGCTTCCGCGTCGATGCGGGCTCGACTCGATTCAATCCAACGAGCGATAGCAATTGCCAGTAATTGGCCAGGCGGGGCTCCATTTGGTGTCGGGGATCCGGAAAATTGGTTGGGGCTGGTCACGCCTGACGGCAGGGACGGGTTGGTGCGTGTGCCCGGAGAAGAGGCGATGAATTGATCGGACGCCGGCATGGCGTGGGCGGCGGAGTGTCGGGAACACGTGGACAGGGTCTCCCCCGTAATATGTTGACGAGAACAGAAGTTCTGATGACAAATCAATCTACAATAGTAGCTTCAAGTTCAAGTCAAGTCAAGTCAAGTCATTCGATAGGCTTCCGTATGGTTGTCTGTTGTTTATGTATAGACTTGACTTGACTTGACTCAAGTTCAAGTTCAAGTTTACTCTCACGTTTACCGGAAACTTATGCAGCTTTCCGTATGGACTATGGTGGCGCGCGCGGCGGACGCACTAAACACGTACATTGACTGTGAACGCGCGAGAAGTGGCAGGCTTCGAACCGTCGACTCTCCTAACTCCAACCAGCCACGAAGGGTGCCGTGCTCACTGGCATGGCTCACTCGGCGGCGTCGGCATCGCCCACGAGCTCGTAGAGAATCTGACGGCCGAGGGCGCCGTTCGCAGGCCCTCCCGCCGCATAGACCCACGGGATCCACGAGGGAATCCCCCCAAAGTCGGAGTCCGTGTATGCGTACAGATGCAGCAGGTTGATCAGCCCTATCTCCGCCACGGGGCCGATGACGGCCAGCAAGAACATCATGAACAGCCCTCCGCGACTGCGCTCAAACACGAGAAAGGTCGCCACAGCGCACACGAGCAGCGGCACGTCGAGCGCGAGCCATTCGTGCGCGCCTCCTCTTGCAGCCGTCTCCTGCGCAAGTTGGCCCGATAGATCGTAGCACGCGACAAAGGCCGCGATACTCACGAGGACTGTCGGCCACCCGGGCGGTCTCCTCGGCCCGCCGCCCCAGGCGCGGTCCAGAAGCGGGTGTGCGGCCCCGAGGATTACGCCGGCCCCACCGAATGCGATCGGGACCCACCAGCAGGTCTCCAGCAAGACATCCCCGCTTCCTGGAGCAGTGAACAGCCACGGAGGCCCCGCAATCGAGTCCGGCGCATAGTGGAGCACATTGTGGGCGGAGTGCCTCCCGTCGCAGATGGGCCCGAGAAAACCGGCGGAGACCCACATAGCACCGGCTTGCTTGACCCACGCCGAAGGCGGCACGGGCGAGTCCGAGCTGGCCATGAGCAGCGTCGGCCGCGCACGCAGCATTTGCGGGGTTTTTGACAGTGTTTTTTGACGAAGAAATGAAATTCGCGCACGGGTGATCCTCATTTCAGAAGTGTACGTCCCCAGGCACTCTTGTCAGTTCGGCTGTTCAAACAGGAGATCGCAGTTCATGTTTGTGTTGCCTCGTTAACGTCCGACGTTCCATGCCGCCGAGCCGCCCAGGAGCGTCGAATGCGAAGCCGAAGGCGGACACCAAGCCGAAGGCGCCATCTTCAGCTCACAAGGTTCCCACCATCGTCAAGGCGCCGCAAAACATCAGCGCCTTCAAGCAGCGCAAGATGTGGGACTCCAAGTTCACGTCCAAGAAGCGCACGGCTGTGGCAGTGCTCGGCCGCCTCAATAACGATCGCGAGGAAACGCACACTGCCACATTCCGCATGATCACCGATGCCGGTCCACGAGATCACTTTGCCGACACAGTGACGCGGCCCTTGACAGTCACCATCCGCTTCCCGGTGACGCAGTCGCTCGCTGCTACACAGCTCGAGGTCGCACGCAACTTCCGGTGGCCGGCGTCGAGCGCGATCTACCTGCAGGACTCGCACGGATGGGATCGGCCGCTTCTCACGGACGCAAGCCTCCAGGCCGCCTTCGACAACTGGGAGGCCACGAGCGGCGAGCGCAATCGTGCCAAGTACAACGCCCTCCTCAGTGAGGTCGAGGAGTACCTTGGCGCCTCGACGCTCGAGATCCAGCTGCGCGGCGCGGGCGCGGCGTGGGAGATTGCGTGCCGCAACTCAAACCACAGTGCCCTCAGCGTTGACTTCGTCGACTCGCTTCACGGCCTCCTCTCTGCGCCCTTTGCGCCCGCGACGCACGCGGCGGCCGCTATCCACATGCTCATCCAGGTGCCCACCACCCTCGCACGCTTCCCGCGCCGCCTGATCGACTCGCTCGACCGCGCCGTGCACGTGGCGCTCACGCCGCCACCGGTCGACGATCTAGCGAGCCTGTGTCGCGGCTCACCCGCCTTCCTCGCCCGCCAGCCCGTCGCGTGCTTGCACCGGCTGCTCGACACGACGCTTCCGGCCGTCCAACATGCGACCCTGATGGCGCGCTCGCATACGGACTTGACTCTCTGGCTGCTGCTGCTGCGCGTGGCGCCGCGCGACGAGGTGCCCGAAACGGCGCCCAACGCGGACGAGCCCAACGAGCCGCCGAGCAACGAGGAGGACGCCCAGGAGGACGCCGCTGCGGCCGCCGCTGCCGCCGCCGCCAAGGCTGCCGCGGCTGCCGTTCCGCCACCCGAACCTCTTTGCGAGGTGTCGCCGGCGGCAGCGCGCGCGGCGTTGGCGAGTGCATCGGGTGGCGGACGCACGCGCACCGCCTCGATCCTTTCTGCGACTGAGACGTCCAAAGTCGCCTTGGCGGAAGCGGCCCTGGTAGAGCCTCCTGTGTATGCACTCGAGGAGGTTGGACTACGGCTCGGGGTGCTCGAGCTGCTCGCCGCACTCATCGCGCTGCAGCCCACCACGTGCGGCGGCCGGCTGGCGGCCGCGGGCGCTCTGCCCCATCTGAGCCGTTGGCTGCGCCGCTCGCTCGATGATTATCTCAAGGGCGATGAGGGCGGCGCGCCGGCGCCCGTGGTCGAGGCTGCCGCTGCGCTCGCCGCGGCCGCCGAGGACACCGGGGGCAAGGCGAAGGCGAAGCCGACCGAGGACGACGATAAGGCAGCCGATCCCAAGGCGAAGGCGGCGGCAGCAGCAGCAGCGGCGGCAGCGGCAGCGGCGGCCGAGGCGCAGGATAGCGGAATGACCGAGCTGCAGCTGATCGATGCCAAACGAAAGCGCTCGGCTTCAGGCTCACCACCAGCGCTGCTCTTGCTCTCAGTCGCATCGGTCCTCCTGCGACTGCGCGTCGGGCGCGACCACACGTCCGAAGCGGTGGCGGTGGCTCTGATAGAGACATGCGCGGCGGCGGCGCTCCCCATCCATCAGGTGATGGCCTCTCGGATTGCATGCTGATTGCCTTCCTCATCAGCTCCCCATCCATCAGGTGCTCGAGGCATGATGACCCTTGATGACCCTTGAAGACCCCTGATGACCCCCGATGACCCTTGATGACATCATCCATCAGGTGCTCGAGGCGCGCGCCGCTGCGGGTGCGGCTTCAGGTGCATTGGAGGCGTCGAGTGGTAGCGCCGAGGGCAAGGGGGCCGAGCGTACGGGGGAGCGTACGGGGGAGCTGTCCCTTCTCTATGAGATGCTCCTCTGTGTCTTGTGGGGGGCGTCCGCCTCACTGCGTGCTCATCCGCTGCCGCCCGCGCCGCCGCCGCACGCAGCCGCTGCCACCGTCCCCGAGGCCGCTGCGGCGGCCGCCGCCGAGGCCGCCGCCGCGCGCGCGCCGTCGCCCGCCTTCCTGCCGAGTCGGCTCTCCGGATGCCACGCTCGAACCGACGCGCTGCTGACTTGCCTGTTTGCGGGCGCGCGGCTGCGAACGACTGACATCGCCATCGCCGCCAATCTGGTCAGCGCCGACCCGGCGTACGTGCTGCCGGAGGACGTCGCACGTCGACTGCTCGGGGTGATCGCAGCCTTCGCACGCGGGCAGAAGCGGGAAGCGGCGGGGGCGGCGGGGGCGGCGGAGCTGGGGAAGCACACCCAGCTCGAGGAGGCGGAGCGGCGTGCCGGCTTGAGACAATCACCCAGTCGCAAAGCGCGTCTCGCGGCGGTCGTCGCGGCCGACGCTTCACCCGTCGCCCATCCAACTTACGCCGAGTTGCGCCGTGTCGACGCCGCCGCGTCAATCCTTTCCACCCTGCTGCTCCGCCACTTGGGCTCGGAGCGCGCGCACCGGGCGCTGCTCTGGCCCGCCAGCGCCATCGAGCTTACACTAACGGCCCTCGTGCGCCTCGATGCCGGGGCGAGCCATGCCGAGGGGGGCGTAGATGAGCCCTCCACGGAGGCTTCCGAGCCTCGTCCCGTACCCAAGCCTACGCCTGCCCTAGCCGCCGCCGACGGGACTGCACCGTCGACGAGCGCCGTCCCCGCCGACGCAGCAGCGATGCCGATGGTGGTCGGCGCTGTCGAGGCACGAGCCGAGGCGGCGATGGTCAGAGGAATGGGAGTGGACGCGGCGGAGGATGGCGAGGGGAACCATGAGGAGAAGGAGGCCTATTTTGACAGTGACCGAGCACAGAGCGAGCTACGTACCCTCATCCTGGACGAGGCGATCGAGCTCGGGCTCGCTGATCCGGATAGGGTGGACCCCTTCGCGGACGAGTACACGAGCGAGGCGCAGATGACGATGAATCTGCTCAAGGGTGCCCATGGTAGCGCGTCTGCCTCGTCGGAGACCTTTGGGTCCGCCGCGATCAAGGATGCTGTCGCCGCAGATACGGGGGGTGCCGGCCCTCTGCAGAAGCACGCGGTCGCGACGCTCGCAGCGCTGCTCATGGCGCAGCTGTGTGGCGGCGCGATCGCGGCGGAGCCCGTGGCGCCGTACAGCGTGGCTGAGCAGGCAGTTCTCACCACGCATGTGCCCATGATACTGCGCATGCTCGGGCGCCCGCCCGTGGCCGCCACCCATCATCCGATGCTGGCCGCAGGGCTGTGGGGCCTCGCGCGCCATCGCGAGCTACGCCCGGCTCTCGTGAGCTCTGGGGCCGTCGAGGTGCTTCTTGGAGCGATCGAGAAGCTCTGCAACACAGCACTCGCAGACGCGGGCGCGGGTGTTGCGGGTGCGGCGCACGATGAGCCCGGGCGCGGCTCCGATCGCGAAGCTCTCCTTGACTGGTCCGTCTCTGTGCTCTGGCTGCTGTGCGATGATGCCCAGGCGGTGGCTGAGGCCGCGCAAGTGGAGGCGGAGACGCCGGTGGCCGAGGCGCACGAGGCGGAGGAGGAAAATGAGGACGATGAGGCCGAAAGGGAGGCGGCCGCAGAGGAAGCCCAGAGGGAGGCCGAGAAGGAGGCGGCCGCTCTAATTCACGCGCCCTCGCCCAATCCCGCACTCACGAAGGCCGAGAGGGAGGAGGCGGTGGCGGCGGCCGAAGCGGCTGCCGCGGCCGAGGCGGCGGCGGCGGCGGCGCGTCAGGCGGCGCGCGCGGTGCGTGCGGCGCGGCGTCGCGCGCGAGAGGAGCGCCGAACCCATCGGTACGAACGCCTCGTCGCGGCTAGGGAAGAGGCAGCCAGCGCGGCGTTCGCGCGTGAGCGACTGTTTGCGGCCGACGAGGGGGGGAGGCTGCTGCTGCGCACGCTTGGAGGCGCTGCCTCATACCCCTTCCTCACCTCGCGGGGCATGGGCTTATTGCTGCACCTGGTGCTCATAGTGGTGCGAGCTTCGCTTCCTTTCGCGGCGAAGCTGCTCGATGGCGGCATTGTGCCCATTCTTGGCCAGCTGGGCACCCAATCGAGCGCGACGGCGAGTCAGCGGGTCTTCGCCGTCCGTGTGCTGCAATCGCTCCTAGCCCATGGACTGCCCTCTTCGCGCGACCGGACACCGCCGCAACTCGCGGCCACCGCCGCCACGACCGCCGCCGCACCGCCGCCGACCGTCGCCGCGGTGACTGTGCTTGACGCACCGCACGTGTACGACTGGGCCTACAAGCAGCCTTCGACCGCGGAGGTGCCGGCCGAGAGCATGCTGGACACGAGCGGTGGCGACGAGAGCGCGCTTGCAAGCACACTCGAGGCGACGGTCGTGTCGCTGCTCGCGTCGGACGATGACATGGTCACCGCATACGGCTGCCGATGCCTCGCGCGCATGGCCATGGAAGGCAAGCGCAAGCGTTTGCTCCAGTGCGGCGCGACGCAAGCCGCTCTGACGGTGCTGCGGCGCTCGCGGCTACCTCCCTCGCTGCTGCTCGAGACGCTCACGGTCCTTCTCAACGTCTCGTCCGAGGCCACCAACCAGGTCTGGCTCGCCGCGAATGGGCTGTGGCCGCTCGTGCTTCATGCCTTTGCGCCCTCCTCCGACCTGTCGGGGCGCCTTGCCTCGGCCGCCCTCATCAACCTCGCGATGAACGGCGCCAACAAGCCGATCATGTACTGCGCCGAGCTGCGGCTCAAGACGGCTACTTGGCAGGCGCTCGCCAAGCATGCACAGCCCACGCTCGCTGCGCCGCACGCCGCCGGTGCCACCGCGCCGCTCACCACGGCGCTTGAGGCCAAGGCCGCCGCCGGCAGGGCCGCGCTCGCCGCCACCGGCGGGAGTGCCAGCGGCACTGCCGCGGCCTGCTCGGCGGCGATTGAAGCCGAGGCAGCTGCCGCCGAGCGCGCCGTCGCCGCGGCAGCCGTAGCTGCAAGCGCCGGTGGCGGCGGAAGCGGACGAGGTGGCGGCAGTGCCAAGGCCAAGTACAATGCGTGGCTCGAGTCGATTGGGATCCCCGCATCCTCTGGTGCCAAACCCGGAGATGAAAGGGCAAGCGCCGCCGCCGTCCACGCCGCCCCGAGCGCCAAACTCGCTCCGCCCGCTGCCAAGACCCCCCACACTCGGGGGACCCCCCCGAGCGGCACGCCCTCGCTGCCGATGCTCGGCTCGGGGCAGCCGACGGTGCCAGCGCTCCACTCGATGCTCTCCTCTGCTTACTCGTCCCTCTGGCTTCCACAGCCCGTTGGGGCTGCTGCCGCGGAGGCAGCGCTGCAGCACTTGACGTCACGCTCGCCCTCGCCGCCCTCGTCGGCGAGGCCGGGCTTGCGTCCGAGCGATGGCGCGCCGCCATCGACACCGCGGCCGCACGCTGTCAAGATGGTGACCGCCTATGATGTGCAGCACAGGCTTCGTGAGAGTCTGGGCGCCAACTTTACGCGCGTGGTCGACTTGTTTCGCGAGTTGGACGTTGACGGCAACGGCAAGGTGCGCCCACGCGAGCTTCGCAAGGCGCTCTCGCACCTCGGCCATACCGACGTGCCGGCTGCGGAGGTTGATCGTCTGTTCGCGTCCCTGGACCGCGACGGGGACGGACAGATCGAGTACAGGGAGCTTCACCTTGCGCTCGGAAGGCCGCTGCACCCGAGCGGTGCCAAGGGTGCGCCTCCTTCGACGCCGCGTCCGCACGCTCCCTCGCCGCGCGCCGCCGCCGTCGCCGCCGCCGCGAGCGCCGCCTCGAGCGCCGCCGGGTCGCCACCCCTCCACCAAAGAAGCTGGTCGCCCCCCGGCGCCGGCGCCGACTTGCCAAGCTTCACACCCGGCCGCGACCGCTCTCGTAGCCCCTCGCCACCGCGCCCGCATGCACATGCCGCCAGCCAGCACACGCCGGGCAGCGGCTCGCGCCCCTCTACGGCCGTTGTGGTGCTCCGACCCGCCACCACGCCACCACCGAGCGGCGCGCGACCCGCCACCGCCGCCAGCCACGCCTCCCGCGCTAGCCGCAGCCCCCGCACCGATAGCGCCGGCAGCCCGGGTCTCAAGCGTCGTCCCGAGCGCGATTCGCCCGCGCGGCTGCTCTCTCCAGTCATGCCCGCGCTTGCCATCTCCCCCGCCGCCGCCGTGGCCGGGGACTTGCTCGGCCCGACGTCGCCGCGACCGCTCTCGCCTCCGGCTGTGTCGGCCGCAGCAGCGCCGATGACTATCATGGATGGCGTGGCGTCGAACGGCGGCGTGACGATGGGGCGATCGCGCTGGAACCTTGAGCACGTGCGCGTGCAGCCCGCGCCCGCCAACAGCGGCCCGCGTCGCAAGTCGTACGCCGAGCGATTGGCAAGCCTCATTCGCCTCGACAACGGCGAGTACGTGGAGAAGGACTCGGAGGCGTATCGCAAAGCGAACGTGCAGTACGGCATGCCTCCTCCCTCGCCCAACCCGGGCCGACGTGGGGCGCTCCCGGCGTCGCCGCCTGTGAAGGCGTCGGCCGCCGTCGCCTCCCCGGCGGCGAAAGCCGAGGACGGTGGCGGCAAGGGCGAAGGGGGCGGCAAAGGGATGCCTCCTCCGGAATTCCGTGCCATCCCGTTCCTCGTGATGCTCGATGCGAGCGCTGCCGCGCGCGACGACGCCTACGCCGCCACTGCCACCGCCCTCGCAAGCCCGCCGCCGCCGCAGCTGATGATCGCCACCTCGGGCGGCGGCGCCAACGGGAGCGGTGGCAGGAGTGGTGGCAGCGCGGCACAGCCGACGCCGCAATTCGTCTTCAGCAACGAGACGAGCGGACGACATCCAAGCGACGACTTTGCGCACAAGTATGCTCCCCAGCGGCACGTGGCTGCGTGGCCGCACCTCGAAGGCTCACGGTACGCTGAGGGGGTCTTCCCCTCGCCGGTCCCGCTACCCGACGGCACAAGCGCCCACCTGTACTCCTGGGGCGAGCGTACCTACCCACCCGTCGCCCCGAGCGCGGAGGCCTTCGACGCCTTCCCCGTGGCCTTATCGGCGCTAGGCATGGCGCTGCCGCCGCCGCCGCCGCCGCCGCCGCCTTCGATGGCAGACCCTCCGGGTGCACTCCGTCCTAAGTCGCCCGCCCCTACATACCCGCTCTCGCACACGCTCCCAGTCGACCCACACATCTGCCTGGGCGCCGCGTGCACCCTGTTCGGCTCGCTGCCGGGCGAGCACCTGGTCTTCACCACGGAGGAGTACAAGCCTCCTCCCACTTTTGAGTCGATGGTCGGGGCGGTCCCCTCCATAGACGGCTTGTCCACCGGCCCGATGAGCGTCCCGCAGCTCGACGAGTCGCTGTTCTATCAGCGCAAGCGTTGGGCCGATGGGAAGGACTACCACGACACGCCGCGCCTGCTCAACCGGATGTTCGACCTCGACTGGCGCCGTGCCCTCGAGGCTGGCTTACTCCCACAGCCGAACGTGTCCGCGGCCGCAAACGCCGAGGCACCGCTCGAGGAGGAGGACGTGCACGAGGTCAAGCTGGCGCTTTCGGACCACAAGGCACTCGTGTACGCCGCCTACTACCACTACGCGGCCGTTGGCGCCGCCGACCGCGCCCTCCTCGCCTTCGAGGCCGCGGTCGAGGGGAATGACGCCGGTGTGGCGCTGGTCGATGCCTTCGGCGAGGACCACGGCGGCATCACCTTCAAGAGCTGGTCGAAGTTCACGCAGCAGTGCGCGCTCGTGTCGGAGGAGGGGCCGTGCACGCCCAATCTAGCCGAGGCTACGTTCGTTTGGGCCACGCGCGAAGACCCCAAGCCCTCCTGGGCCGCCAAGCGCGAGGCCGCCGCCAAGGCCGCCGCTAAGGCAGCCACCGCCAAGCTGGTACGTCTGGAGCACGGGGGTGAGGACGAGGAGGCGCTCTCCACATCCTTGGCGACGCTCGGAGTTGAAGACCCCACGGCGCCGCCCAAGTCGCTCTACCGGTACCAGTTCCTGCAGTGCCTCGTCAAGCTCGCGGTGGCGACCCACTTGGGCTATGAGACCGAGGACGTAGCCGAGGCGCTCGAGAAGCTGCTCCAAGAGCAGCTGGCGCCCGCGCTGCCCGGCGCGCTGCCAGCGCACGCGCTGCCCGCGAACGCGAATGAGTGGCGCGAGACCACGCTGTACTCGCTCGAGATCGAAGGGGTGCTGCGCACGCACCTCGAGTCGCTCTCCGTCCTCTTCGGAGAGTATGCACGTGGTGGGCCCGGCGGCAAGGGAGAGCTACTCAGCCTGCCCGAGTGGCTCTCGATGCTCTCGCACCTCGACCTGTACGACGCCGAGTTCACGCCGCGCGATGCGACCCTGATTTTCTTCCAGGCGGGCTCCAAGGTCGTCGACGAGATCAAAGGGCGCGTGCGACTCCTCCACCTGTGCCTCGTGGACTTCTTCGAGGCGCTCGTGCGCGTGGCGCTCCTGAAGCGGCTGCCCACGCCCGAGCTCCTCCAAAAGGCAGGCCGCCGGCGCGCGGGCGAGTACTTCCTTGAGCTGCGCGCGGGCGCGCCTGAGCTGTTCGCCGCCTTCCTGCGCTCGCACGCCGAGCAGGCGGCCGCCTCGGGCAACCCGGTGGGCATGCGCCCGCACGCGGCCTTGGAGGCGCTCGTCTCTGTAGTGAGCGCGGTCATCCGCAACTCGGCCGCCGCCGGGAGCACCCTCATGCCTGACGAGGTCGCACGCTTCAAAGCCAAGGCGCGCGAGCAGGCGAGGTAACACGGTGCGCTCGAACACGGTGCACTCGGATCTCGGCAGAGCGAGCAGAGCCGCGGTCTCTTGCTGCTCATTGCGAGCGCAAGCGGGAGCGCGTCGACATCTCGCATGGCAAGCGTCCACGTCGAGAGCACGACCTTGCAAAGGCGGGGTGTGCGGAGAGATCGTTTAGGTTGGTTTAGGTGAGCGCTGTATAATTTACTACGTGGACGTCCGTATTCCTATTCGGTAGAAATAAAGTGGAGCATTCGATAACGAAGTACCAGTGTAGCAGTCTGCAGTGACACCGCACGTGATCCAGCATTCGCATGGTCGAGATCCAAGGAGAGAGGCACGCGTCCCCCCCGGGGACGCGCCTGCATGAGCGCCGCTGTACTGTGTGGTCCTGTTTTCAATTCACACACCCCGACGCGGTGGGGATGCTGTACGCGTGGCACGCCGAGACGCGCGCCGAGGGGTGCATCGACCGCACGGTCTACGGCACGTCGCGCACGGCCACCACCTCTTTCTTCACGCACCACCTGCGCCTCATCTCGCTCGCCGCCGTGATCGGCGCGGCGCTCCCCGTCGCCATCTGGGCGAAATCCAGGAAATCTCACCTCCTTAGCGGCGCCCCGCTTGCTGGCCTGTTGCCAGTAGTCATGTAAACGCGCCCCCCGGGGACGCGCCTGCATGAGCGCCGCTGTACTGTGTGGTCCTGTTTTCAACAGACACACACACGGGGTCCGCCATTTGTTCACACGACCTCATCACAGGAAGGCGCCTCCGTCAATGGCGTCTTGTCCAACAGAATGTAGCTTGATCATTGACATGCGCTGCCATCATCCATATCGAGGGCTCTATTTCCACACACTCATCGACTGCCTCCTCCCCATGTAAGATACGGTTGTTGGCGATCACCTTCCTCACATGATGGCGATCACCTTTGCAACCCATGCCCGCGGTGCCATGCGTCCATGCAATGGGAGCACCACTTATACCACCTTTCAGAACATCCCACGCCTGACGGACAAGTTCTTGGGAGATTGCGGCTCCAGGAGGATGACCATGCGTGCCGAAATCGATGAGCACGACCGTGCGGCTCCAGAAGGCCCGAACGCCCCAAGCCCAGCGCAACACGCACACGCACACGCCCATGCACGAGCACCTGCACGTCCATAGCAATGAATATGCGCGATCCATGCACAGGTACGACAAGTTTGTGCTCGCTGGCGAGCACGCGAGCGGGGCGATCAATCATACAGCGTGCGTACGGGCGGATGCGGGCATCCTTCTTACCTCGCTGACAGCGCTTGCGGCACCACGGGTGCGTGTCTTTGACGGATCGCGCTGCAGCGATTCTCAGATTGGCAAACAGGGGTCCCTCGCTGCCGCAGATCCGAGCACGTTTTCGGCCACGACAGCTGCAGATGCCATCACGTTCATGGCGACAGCAGCACAGCAGCTGCGGCATGTGTCATGGGGTCTCCACGTGCACCTGCTGCGAGTGAGCCACTTCGCAGAAGCGCCTCGTACGGGCGTCATACTGCTCTTAGAGCGCCTACGCTCTCGCCGCTGGACGAACATGCCTGAAATACTCGCCGCCCTGCGTGGCTGGCTTCGATCCAGCAACGCCCTCGGTTCCGTCTACGCACAGGAGCAAGCTCGGCCAGCGGAGCTCGTAGTTTTCAATGGTACCGAGGACGCAATCTCGACGATGGAGCTGTTTGCGAGGGCAGACGCGGTCCTAGGGTACCACGGCGCTGGCCTAGCCAACAATATCTTCATCCCTCGTAATGCGTGCGTGGTCGAGGTTTCGCTTTGGCTCGATACAAACGGCAGTGAACCATGGCGAGAGACGCCGCATAGCCGCATACTGTCTTGGAATCCAAGGCTACATTGGCGGACGCACCGTTTGGCTATTGGGCGTGCGCTGGAGGCTTTCAAGTCTCCCATGGCCGGCATCAAGCAGACTAAGATGACTTCTCTGGATAGGACCCTGCTGCATGATGTCCATACCCCTCATAAAAGGACCTCGCTTGCGGGCGTGTGGGGCAAGCTCTCAACAGGGGCGCGTGACATTATCGCCCTCGCATGGGATGCACCACCACTGAACAGATCAGATCTGGAGGTGATCACAGAATGGATGAGCACATGCATGTCATCACTACGTGGACGGAGTTCGGGGTGACGGCAGGCGCGCGTGCCGCCGCGCGCGTTCCAAGATGGGGCGAATCTTGATGATTGATTTTCACGTCTTCTGAGGGTTCGGGTTAGGGTAAACTGTAGGTAAAAAGCAGGTTGAGGCGGAAACGTCTTAACGAAGTTTTGCGGGGTGCCGAGACCGGAACGAAAAACGAAACGGGGTAGACGTCCAAGTTCCCGCGACGCACGATTCGTTTTGGCGCTATTGCGGAGCAGTTTAATGAGCCGGCTTACATGTATGTTACAAAAGTTCCGCTGTTGCCCTGTTCCTTCGGTTATTCCTTCGGTGTCCCCTGTCCCGCCGCGGAACGGACACCGAAGTGTCGTCCCGGCATTCGTTGGCATTCGGCCCTACCCCCCGCGGGGTCCCCGTGTCCCGGCTTCCCCCCGGGCTAACGAGCCGCCGAGCGTTGCCACCCTTCCCCCCTCGACCATACTCACGTGGAGAACAACAGGATAAGCACTGTTGGGCACCCCGCGTCTCGGCCGGAGTCACATGCAGTCATCAATGGCCCGTAAAGAGGGTCGGCATCGGGAGCTAAATCAAAGAGGCGGCCTTGGTCTGGCTTATGGTCTGGCTGCGAACGCTCGTGATCCGCTGCAAGCTGCGCGCCATGGAGCAGCTTCTCCACCAACAATAGACCTGGTCCATCTTGATTGGCCCCCCTGCGGAATTCGTGACGGCCGAGGCGGCGTTGACGGCTGAACCGCAACTAGAGGAACCAGTACACTCACGCGAAGGAACGCGCCGAACGGCCACGGACCACGTTGCTCGCTTTTGTGAGCTATAAATAAACAGACCAACTACATGTAACAGCCCCCCCCCCCACGTATGTGATTAACTACCCTGGACCGTGCATGCATGAACTGAGGTCACATGAAGTTTCCGTATCGTTGCGCGTCGTCGCGCGATGCCTCGCAAGTACCATGCGGAGCACTACGAGAGCAGCGCGTGCAACGGCCTCGGCAGAGCCGGCAACGTTTGTCCGGGCATGCTGCTGCCGTGCATGATCCTCAAAGACACGGTGGCCTTTGAGCCATCGCAGCTCCTCCCGACGGTCAACTGCTCGGTCATGCCGCTGCTTGGCCTGGGCTTCAACCCTTCGATCGTGCCGGTCGATGCGAGCTTGCTTCCTGCAGGCTTGAATTTATTGAGGCCGCCTGCGTACCTGGCTGCTGATCGGTACCACCGAAACAACAATCTGGTTCCGTGCCACAATCCGAACGTGCATAAGTTCCTAGGAAAAGTGGATCACCTCACTGAGAGTAGCGGTAGCCCCGTCGGTGAGACGCGTCTGTCGCTGCTGGACCGCGACTTTCGCATACTTGGCCGCTCGCTCGCGCGGAGTGAGGGCTGCATCAGAGGAGCCAACCGAATCTCCGACAGCCGCTTGCTCAGGCTGGAGAACAGCAGTGCCATATTCTTAGCGTACGCCAACTACATGCCGAGCCACTGCCATAAGCGACTTGGCTACTTCCTCACGCCTTTGAATCTGACGCGGCCACCCAGGCCGTGGATAACGAGGAGGACGGCCGAGAGAGAGATGGACGGGCGCGGCGAGCACAATGTCACGTTCGAGGTCAGGATGAGGCACACGAACAGGAACGCCACCGGCCGCACCGACTCTGGGATGCATCAACTCAAAGCGCCACGCAATGGAGGGGTGCTTTTGCTACGGAACGGCACAGCGGTTGAGCTGGTGGACATAGCTCCAAAGACGACCTTTTGGTCGGTGCCTCTCAGCCCACAGGAGCTCGAGACGGGAGACATGGACAACAGGTTGGACAACATGCGACAACCCGTCATGCTCAGGCAGCGGCGCGCGCCAAGGAGCTTCTCGACCGAGGTGCACAACTCAATCCATCCAATCTGGGTAGAGGAATTCAACGCGTATCTCGCCGTGGGCCACGTCCATTACCTGCCACGTGCGGACGAGAAGGGGCCGTACGAGTTCGGCTCCTCTTACCGGCAGATCTTTTTCACGATTGACGAGACGAAGCTGAGCATCCGGCGCTTCTCGCGCGAGCTGTGCTTGCCATCCTTGGAGAGCAGGGGCGAGGGTGACGCGCGAGTCGTGACGGAGCGCCACGCTGTCTGCGACGGTGTGCAGTTTGTGATGGGCGGCTTCCGCCAAGGGCCAAGCTTCCACTTCTCGTACGGCGTCAATGACTGCGAGTCGGCCTTGCTGACGCTCTCGCTGTCAAGGATCGACAAGCTGCTGGAATTCTCCAATGACAACGATAATGTCAGAGACCACGTCTGAGTACGTCTTCTGGGCCAGGAGCGTTTCGATCTGCCCTTGGCACAGCACGTGTCGAGCGAGGTGCTGTCACCGCGTCGGCAGCCGGGCTGGGGCTTCGCACCACTCGGTGCATTACGATGGAGATGTGTCCGAGGGGGTGCATGTGCGTTGTCGAAGACGATATGGGGCGCGCGGAGATTGCATGGCCGACTTAATTATGAACTGTGTGTCATGCTGCGTGTGACGGTGTGAAATCCATGGGTGAGCGCCACGCGTCGACGGGCTCGGCGCGCCTCGAGCCCCGCCATGCGACCGCCATGCCCGGGAGCCGGGTCAGTTGGATATCGACAATTTGAACTTGAAGACCTGATGCGGCATTCGGATTTCGAGTACTGCGCTTTAGGCCCGGTCTATAGCTCTCGGCCGGTAATTCCGAATTGTTAAGCAAAACGTTACTCACATCCGACCGTCCTACAAGCTCCATGTTCATGTATCCGATCGGAAGCTTAAGCCTCAACTGCGAGCTCACTACGTCAGAGCTCACACCCATGCCGAGCCATGAGCGTCAGCCCACAGACGCGCTCGCACGGTCGTAGACGCACGGCAGAGCTCAACGCCGATGAGCTTGGGGCGCGCGATCATGATGCGCCGAGGGTGTACGTACGCTCCTTGGGGCGCCGCTCGGGGGCCTCGTGCTCGGGGAGCGTACGTACACCCTGTGCTCGGGGGCGCCGCTCGGCCTCGTGCTCGGGCTCCTCTTCGGAGCTGTCCTCGTCCTCGCTCCCCGTGTCGGTTCCGGGCTCCAGCGCGGGGCGCTAGCTGTGGCGCAAGTTATTTACACGTTATTGGGACGGGAGGACGGCGCGCGACCCTTTGCTGTAATTCATCCGGCGTTGGTAAGCACCGCTGAGGAGCGCCTGCACTCCCGACTTGTCCAGATTTGCGCCTGTTAGGTGTGCAACCCAAACGTGTGCCTTATCCACCAGTGCGCGGTCCTCAGGAAGCCTCACCATGCCTTGCAGTAGGTGGCGGTCGACAGGGCAAAGAGCCTTTCGGACATAAAGGTGATCGAGGTACAGATCAGTAAACGCGCCCTGCTCCCAATCCGAACGATAGCGCACATGCACAGCCATGTCCATGGCACGTGTCAAAAGATCAATAGTGCTAAGCTCGTTGCGCAAAAGCATCACGCCGGCGTTGAAAATATACCGGAAGAAGGGACGCGCTGCTGTCATATTGTGTGAGCCACCGACTCGCTCCGTCTCTGACAGCCAAGTTTTAGCCTTGTCATCGTAGCCGATATCCCAGCCGACGATAACACCGCAGCCAGGCTTCCCATTTGCGCGCTTGAAGACACTCTGGAGAGTCCAGTCGTGACGAACAACAAAGGCATCTGCATCCAGCCATGCCCAGTACTTGACCGATGCGAACCGCTCATCAGTGAACAGCTCCATCAACAGCCAGAGTTTTGCCCAAGATGGCGGGGTTATCATCGCAACATACTGTCTAGCCTTGACTGTTGAGAGATTCGCCTGCGTCAGGTGCAAATACCCATGCCGGCGAGCGTAGCTATCATGGTTCTGGAGGGCAAACTCGCCTATTCCAGACATTTGTATGGCGCGTGGTGCCTTACCAGGTGGTTTGGGGGCATGCACGAAAAAGCTTACTATGGCAGCGAGCGCACGCGAGTGCGTTGCAGGTGCTTGCACCGGTGCCGGTGCTGGTGCCGGCGCGTGTGGAGCGAGCCCCGGTTTGGGAGTTCCTGTCAACGAGAGCGCATCGGGACTCTGCAGTGCCACGCTGAGGAGCACGAATAAGCCGACGACGAGCATGGGCTGCATCAAGTGGCAATTTTGTCCCCTAAAAAGCCAAAGAAATTGTAACTTGTGTGGCGCTCAACTTGTCATTCACGTGGAATCGAGCATGTCATCACAAGCATGCAAACGTGTGACTCGTCAATGTTTCGTCATACGGTGGGGTTTTCTGTCACCGTGTCACTCGTGTGTGTTAGTAATCACACGTACACAATGGTGAGTAACACCCATGCCCGCACTCATGTTGAAGCCCCACGTGCGCTGTACCGCCTCCGGCATGCCCACGACTAAGCCCACGACGCGCCCGTTGAGGAAGTGAATCTGCGTGCGTTGCAGGGCGTGGCGCTCGCGCTCGCTCACGTTGTTGTGGATGAAGCCAGGTTTCTCGGGTTTGGCAACGTACTTCGCGGTTAACTTCGCGGTGTAGTGCATCAACGCCGCGCCGGTGCAGCGCTGGATGTTCATCGAGGCTCCCCACGCGAGAAGCCATTCGGCCATGTATGGGCTCAGCCTTTGGTCCTCCTTGCAGACCGTCCGGTACTCATATCGATTCGTCTGACGGGTCACCATTGAATCCTCGCGCCCTCCCGCTTGGCAGGCTCATAAAACGCACCCCCACGCACACTCCAGTGCCCCCAAACCCATCAGTGTGGTTGAGGCGGACACGTCACGACGAAGTTTTGCGGGGTGCCAAGACCGGAACGAAAAACGAAACGGGGTAGCCCGCGACGCACGATTCGTATTTTGGCGCTATTGCGGAGCAGTTACGAGCCGGCTAAGAGCCGGCTTACATACGTTCGCTGTTCCTGTTGCGCTGTTCCTTCCACCTTCGGTGTTCCCTGTCCCGCCGCGGAACGGACACCGAAGTGTCGTCCCGGCCATGGTCCCGGCATTCGGCCCGACCCCCCGCGGGGTCCCCGTGTCCCGGCTTCCCCCCGAAGCTGTACTTATCATATTTGCGCCGCGTCGGACAGCTCGCACGGACCACTCTCCAAGTGTTTCTTATCTTCCGAGTGATCGTGGCCTGCAGGCAGCTTATAGGCAGCTGTGCTCTCGAGTCTCGTCAGCGTGGCGCTTCGCCTTGCCTACCGTGCTGGCGTCGTCCGTCGAGACCGAGTGCGAAGTGGACCCCACCCTCCCTTCCCTATCTCGTATCGTATGTACGTACATGTACGTTCGTCCGGGTCCTTTGGCCCGTCCGCTGTGTCTTTGTTACATGTATGACACTATGACTCAGGTTCTCAGCTTGGGGGGGCGACCGAGAGGCGACCGATACGCCCTTGCCGATACGGCGCCATCGACACTTTTCGCTCAACGTTTTCGGCGGACCGTTCTCATCGTGAAGAATACATGTGAAATGCTCTCGCCGAGCGAGCACTTCGCGGCAGTGGCCCCTCCTTCCTTCCAGCCCATTTGCGAAATGTAAAGCGAGGACTTCGTATCCATACTGTATGCCGCTTGTGGGGAAACTGTTGGATTCGCCGAGCGAACCTTGTGGTGTTTTTGCTCAAAAGAGGGGAAAGATGCGTGACTTGGGCGCCGAGACCCTGGAGCCAGCGGGAACTCCGATGCCCGCCCCTATCACCTCGAGCAAGCTGCGCTACCCACCCTACCGCGTCATCGGCCCCTGGGTCAAAAAGGGCGCCCGCATCAAGTATGGTGCCGTTGAAGGAGAGCCGGATGTGTCAACCAGCGTGCTGCCAGGCGGCAGCAGGCGCACGTGCCGCATGTGGACGCTTCTGACGGTGTGCCTTCTAGGCCTCGGCATGGGCGCGCTCGGCGTGTGGCTCGCGCTGAGGTCGCATCCTCACCAATCACGCAGCTCTGGCGGCGTGCCTGTCCCCTTCGCTCGCTTAGACGCCCATCAGTCGTCACCACTGCCGCCGGCGGCACCGCGCGTCCTGCCGAGCACTTGGGCACCACCAATCACGTCTGCACCCGTCCTCCCGGTCACACGCCTCGCCCTGTGCCCTGGCCTGTTCGCTGCCGTCTCGCCGAGCGCACGCCTCACGTGCGAAGGCGATGGCGATCGCTTCGAGGACGCGGTGACGGCGTGGAACTTTCGTTTGCAGGGTGCGCGCCGGCCGCGGGCTGTGCTCTCGCCCGCCTCGTCCGCGGACGTGGCATCCGCTCTGCGCGTCGCGCGCCTCGCTGGCGCGCGCGTTGCCGTTCGCAACGGTGGCCACGCGCCCACGGCCCATAGCCTCGCGCCTTCTGGGCTGACGGTCGACATGAAGGCGTGGCGGCGCGTCACCGTGCGACGCGCGGCGGCGGGCGAGATGGCTGACGAGGGCGGAGCGTCATCGTGGGTGGCCGACGTTGAAGGCGGCGCCGTTTGGGGTGACGTTTACCGCGCGCTTGAGGAGCACACTGCTGCGGCCGGCGGCGGCAAGGCGCTGTACGCGGTAGGCGGCGGCTGCGCTGGCGTGGGGGTGGCGGGGCTGCTGACGGCTGGAGGGATCACGTTCTCGAGTCGACTGCATGGCCTCGCCGTCGATAACGTGCTCACGTACACGCTCGTGCTGCCCAACGGCACCCTCGCCACATGGGGGCGGCGAGAGCAGCCGGCGCTCCATCGGGCGGTGACGGCGGGGCGCACGGCTCTCGGCGTGGTGTGGCGCGTCACGTTGCGATTGTGGGAAGGGGCGCTGTGCTTTGGGGTCGTGGAGTTGACCGACTTGCAGTTTCAAGAGCAGGCGACCTTCGAAGTTATTGCGCGCGCGCACGCCGACAACTTGCGCGCCGTAAAGAACGAGCGCCGCTGGACGCTCATCCTCGAGTTTTCGGAGAGCGCGATGTTCACGTTCCTGTTCGTGGGAACGCCCGAGGAAGCGCGGCGCTCGGGCGCAGCCCTCGGCCTCTTTGAGCGCATCTTGGACATTTCGCGCGTCGCCGGCCAGATGCATATCGAGCACCCGAAGGGCGAGAGGCGCGCTCTCGTGGGCGCTCGATGGCACTCGCACCGCTTCCGTCGGCTCGATGCGTCCGAGGCTCCGCAGGTGCGCACGGGCGAGTTTCTACGGCTGACGACGATGCTGCAGGTGGCGACGCGCTACAACTCGTCGCAGGCGGTCGCGTGGTGGCGCTCCACCGCCGTCGAGTCTCTCGGGGTCGCTGGCTGGATGCGCGTGCTCGCCGCCGCCCATCGCCCCAGCACCGGAATGTGCCATCTCCAAGCCGAGCCAGTCGATGGAGCGATCTTCGAGTCACCCGCTTGGCCGCACGCTCCTGCCGCTTCGCTCCTCTCCTTTGTATGCATGAGCGATGGCGTCGAAGCCCAAGGCCGGCCGTGGCACGCGGCCGCATCGCAGCCGACGGTGCCGCCGGCCTACGACGCGACCTGCGAGGCATGGATAGCTGCCGGCGTGTCGGAGGCGGGCTTGTCACGTGGAGCGTACGCAGGCTACGCGCATGAGGACGACCGGCCGGAGAATCTCATCGGGGTCGCCGGCGTGGACGCCGTCCGGAGAGCGCAGGCATGCGTCGAGGGCTCCGTCTCCCTCTTTGGCGATGTCGGGCAAGGCTGGGACCTACCGGCCGAGACGCTCGCGGCGGCGGCGGCGCAGGCGGCGGCGGACCTCTCGGCGGCGGACATATCTGCCTCTTCACCGCCGCCCGTCACGTCGTCGCCACAGACCGCGCCTGCCGTGCCCATCCCCATGGAGCTCATCACAGGAGGGACGTCAGGCATCGGCCTCGCGGCCGCGACTCGCCTTGTGGCCGCGGGGCGGCAGGTGCTCCTCGCCACACACACGCCCTCACAGTGCGATGCGCTGGCCCAGCGCCTTGCAACCGACGCCAGCGCTGGCGGTGCGACGCTCGTCTTGCGCCCCACGTGCCTCGTCGCCGATCTCGCGTCCACCGAAGGTCCCGCCACCCTGACGGCCGCCGTGCGTGCAGCCCTCGACGCGGCCGGCCCGGCTGCGTGCCTGCGCAGTGCGACGTTCGCGGCGAGCCCAGGCAATGCGGAGTACAACGCGACGCTTGACGCGCCTCTCTCGCGAGTCGCACGCGTCCACTTCACCTCCCACCGCCAGCTCCTGCGCCTGCTCACCAATGTGCAGCCCGCCTCCTCCGCGGCCGCTGACGACGGCTACTGGTGGTGCGCCGAGGGCGAGCCGCGCGTCATCGTCGTGGGCAGCGGCGCGTCGCAGCTGGCAGTGCGGCAGGGTGTGATCGACCTCCTCACAGGCGCGCCTTACTGGCAGGTGCCCTCGGAGCCGGCGAGTGAGGACGTCGGCATCACTCCCTTCTTCGCGCGGGGCAGCTGGGGGCAGCTCTACGCGGCGGCCAAGCTGCTCGAGGAGCTCATGGTGCTCGAGGCCCAAGTTGCCCTACACCAACCCACCCGCACCTCCTCCGCCACCGATGCCGCCAGCAGCGTCGCCACTCAATCGGCCGCGCCCGCTCTGCCCTCGCGCCGGCAGCCGCGGCCGGTAAGTGTGGTGGAGGTGTACCCGACAGGCACCGTGGACACGCCCACGGCCGCCGCCTGGATCGCCTGGTCGCACATCTCCACAGTCACCGCCGACGAAGCCGCCGCCCCCATTGCCGACGCACTCCTCGACGACAGCGCGGCGCGCGCGGCAGAGCACAACCAGGAAGTCCCCGCCTGGGCGTCCGAGCTCTTCCTCGGCCCGTCGGGCGGCTCGCTTGATAGGTTCCTCGACCTGGTGCACGAGCACGAGGCCTGACGGGACCCGCGGCGACAAGCGGTCACCGGTCAGCGCGACACGAAGGACGAAGCACCCTCTGCTCCGCCTCCGGCGCTCGCTGCGCTTCGGTTCTTCGCGGTTGAGATTGTGTTCTGCGGTGCGTTTTGACGGCGGGCAGACCTGGCCTTTCGTGTCCACCTGGCCGGTCCGTCCTCGCGTCCTGCTCTGGGAGCTCTGTCCTGTGTGGGAATCCCTTCCACCCGTTCCAGGGGGTTCCTGGGTTCGTCCTCGCGTCCTGCTCTGGGAGCTCTGTCCACGGAATCCCTTCCGCCCGTTCCAGGGGGTCTTTGCGAGTGCTGTGCGGGTTCCCGGGGTGGAGTGTGAGAACGTGGTGTGGTTTCGAGATTCGGAGATTGCCGCAAACCTGGAATCATGTTGCACAGTCACAATTCCCCAAAGGAAATAAGCGAAAACCAAGACCCGCCGTTGATGCGGCAAAGTATTTCCCCCAATACACCTTCGCCTTGGCTGTTTGACAACTTTTTGAAGAAATCAAGATCGGACCGCAGATGATCGGCATGATTGAAAAAAGCGCTTCACTCGCACGGACGGCGGAGGCAGCGGCAAGACAACGACGGCAGAGATATGATGACGGTTGACAAAACCCCACCC
>Ga0210245_101078_pt1 | contig 23365 bp, 13 predicted proteins | sample ChrtobMetaP3_4mM_FD_155450 | JGI IMG/M metagenome (GOLD analysis project Ga0210245, IMG submission 155450) | Chrysochromulina tobin associated microbial communities from unialgal haptophyte culture, Seattle, Washington, United States - P3_4mM | ecosystem: Host-associated > Algae > Haptophytes >...
CTGCGAAAATCGCACTGCCTGCCCCCGTTTTCGCTCTCCCCCCGAGCAGAGCGATGACACAAATCGCTGTGCTCTCGAGCAGAGCGACGACACAATTCGCTCTCCCCCCGAGCAGAGCGACGACACATTTCGCTGTGCTCGGGGGCAGAGCGTTTCGTTGGGATGGTGTGTTACGTTGGGTTGGTGTGTGGGACCTTCCTAGTGTTCACGCCTCGCCGAATCTTGGAGCGGATTCATCTTGAATCACGCACGCAGCAGGGATCGCTGCAGCAGCCTTCGATCGATCGACGTCCACACTCGACCTCGTTCCGCGCGGTCCTGCCGGCTGTTCACGATGCCCGGGCGGGTAGTGGACGTGGTGAAGAAGACGGGAAGAACACTGCTCAGGGAGGATCATGTCGACAGTTCGAGCACGGAGATGGTCGAGCACGGCAAGGAAGACCATCCCAAAGGCAAGGAGCTGACCGGCGACCAAGAGGCGCTTTGCATGGAGACGGGCCATGACGGGTTGAGCGAGGATGAGGCGATGGAGCGCCTCAAGACATGGGGGCGCAACCAACTGCCCGACTTGCGCGTGCCCAAGTGGAAGCTCTTCCTCTCGCACTTTACGGGAATCATGCCCGGTATGATCATCGTGGCAGTTCTGGTCGAGGGTTTCTTGCAGGAGTGGCCCGACTTCGGCACCCTGCTCACCCTCCTCTTCCTCAACGGCGCCGTCGGGTTCTGGGAGGACCTGCGCGCGGGCGACGCGGTGGCCGCTCTCAAGGCGTCGCTCAAGCCGATCGCGACGGTCAAGCGCGAGGGCGTGTGGCGCAAAATTGATGCAGCGCTGCTGGTGCCGGGCGATCGTGTGTCGCTCGCGGCTGGTTGCAACGTGCCGGCCGACTGCCGCGTCGACGCGGGGATGGAGATCCAGGTCGACCAGGCCGCGATGACGGGTGAGTCGCTGCCGGTGCAGATGGGCGAGGGCGACGTTTGCAAGATGGGTTCGACGATTGTGGCGGGTGAGACGGACGGTACTGTCGCGACTACGGGCATCAATACGTTCTTTGGCAAGACGGCCGCCCTGATCAGCTCAACCCATGACGTGGGCAACTTCCAGCGCGTCATCATCAAGATCACCAAGATCCTTCTCTACATGTCGTCACTCCTCGTCGGCATCGCCGGCGCCTACCTCATGTTCAAGGACGGCTTTTCCCTCAAGACCTTTTGGCCCGCGGTCTCGTTTTGCGTGGTGCTGCTGGTCGCGTCGATCCCGATCGCGATGCAGGTCGTGTGCACCGCCACGATGGCCCTCGGCTCTCGCCTGCTCGCGGCGCAGAAGGCCATCGTCGCACGCCTCTCCTCCATTGAGCAGCTCGCAGGCATGACAGTCCTCTGCTCGGACAAGACAGGTATATGCTGCAGCTCAGAGTGCCCAGCTCCCGCCATACTGATTCGTCTGAGCGCCCGCCCCTTGGCGCGCAGGTACCCTCACCCTCAACAAGATGGTCTTGCAAGAGGTCGAGGCCTACGCACCGGGCGCCCAGCCGCTCGAGCTGGCCGCCCTGGCAACCAGGTGGAAGGAACCCGCCAAGGATGCACTCGACACACTCGTCCTCAACGCGGCGGTGCGCCCGAAGGCCACTCCTCAGATTCACATTCACATTCGAAGGCCACTGACTGAGGCCCGCTGAGGGCCACTGCTTGTGCCCATCGGCTGGCGTCGCAGGACCTCCTCCGATCCCTCCTCTTGAGTGTCCCTGCGCGCGCCACACTCTGAGCATGCCTGGTCGCGACGTGTTGGGCAGGCCCTCGACCGCGCCTTCCTCGACCGTCACGAGCAACTCGATTTCAAGCCCTTTAGCCCCAAGCTCAAGCGTACAGAAGCCACGCTCAGGGGTCCCGATGGGCGTATGTTCGACATCATGAAGGGCGCGCCGCACGTTGTGCTCGGCCTCTGCTCCGATGCCAACAAGGCGCAAATCGGGCACAAGTTCGAGGTACGTGTCGAGGACCTCGCTAACCGTGGCATCCGTGCGCTCGCGATCGCGCGCAAGTACGAAAACGGGCCGATGGAGATGGTGGGGTTGCTCACCTTCCTCGACCCGCCGCGCCCCGACACTAAAGACACCATCGAGCGCGCTATGCAGCAAGGTGTCATCGTCAAGATGATCACGGGCGACCACCGCGCCATCGCGCGCGAGACGGCTCGCACCCTCGGCATGGGCGACAGCATCGGTACCGCGGAGAACCTTCCCAATATCGAGGCGGGTGAGAAGCCACCCACGACACTCGGCCGGGACTACGGAGAGATGGTCGAGAAGTCCGACGGCTTCGCCCAAGTCCACCCCGAGCACAAGTTCCTCATCGTCGAGGTGCTTCGCCAAAGAGGCTGGTCGGTCGGCATGACCGGCGACGGCGTGAACGACGCACCCGCCCTCAAGAAGGCCGACGTGGGCATCGCCGTCGAGGGCGCGACCGACGCGGCCCGCGCGGCCGCCGACCTCGTGCTGACCGCCCCAGGCCTTTCCGTCATCGTCGACGCCATCATCATCGCGCGCTGCATCTTCCAGGTGTGCATGTGAATGTTCGTGAGTTGGGGTGGGGAGGCGCGCTGAGGGGAGGCAGGGTGCATTGAGAGTTGGGCTGGGGTTGGAGGATGCGCACCATTGCTCGGTGCCCAGGCTGCGTCGAGGGTGCCCGGCATTTGATTGCAATTGATACTCTCCCTGATGGCATGCTGTTTGCAATTGATGGCCTCCCTGGGTGCCCAGGCTGCGTCGAGGGTGCCCTGCACGCATGTGCTCTCCGTGCCTCCTTGGGGATGTCCCTCGAATTCCATGCCTCTCCGTGCCTCGAGCCAAGGCCCTTCTTTCCATCTTCCCATGCCACCGTGTACTGACCTGCCATCGCCTCTGGCCCCTCCCCTCCGTGCCCCCCTCGATGCCCTGCGCAGCGTATGAAGAACTACGTCATCTACCGCGTGGCGTGCACGATCCAGCTGCTCATCTTCTTCTTCTTAGCCGTCTTCATTTTCCACCCGCGTGCGTACGACGAGATCCACAGCCGCCTTCCCGACCACCCGTACGTGTACGAGCTAAAAGGCACGGGTGGTATGAACAAGACGTCCGGCTTCCGCATGACGCCTCGTGAGGAGGGCCTCACCATCCCGCCAGAGTTCAATCTGCCTGTGATCGCGCTCGTCGTCATCGTCATCCTCAACGACGCCACCATCATCTCGATCGCGTACGACCATGTCATCCCGTCGCCGCTGCCCGAGAAGTGGAACCTTCCTGTCCTCTTCATCGTAGCCGGTTGGATCGGGATCGTTGCATGCGGCTCCTCGCTACTGCTCCTCGGCCTGGCGCTCGACTCCGAGAACCCCGACTCGTGGATCCGCACGTTCGGCTTCCGCACGTCGCTCTCGTACGGCCAGGTAGTCGCCATCATGTACCTCAAGATCTCGCTCTCTGACTGGTGGACCATCTTCGCCGCGCGCACCCAAGGGCCCTTCTGGGTCCGCTCCCCCAGCCCTATCGTAGCCGGCGCCGCTGCCTTCGCCACCTTCTTCTCCACCCTCTTCTCAATCGTCTGGCCCTTCCAGGACATCCGCTTCAACGCCGACGCGTGGAGAAAGGACCCCATCGATGGCGACGGCAAGAATCTCGACATCCAGATCGTCGGCCTCAACACGGAGCACGTGATCTTCTGCTGGATTTACACGATCTTCTGGTTCCTCGTGCAAGACGTATGCAAGGTGCTCATGTATAAGCTCCTCTTCGCGTTCGACGTGTGCGGTATCCAGACCGACAAGAACGCCAACGACGAGCGCGTGCGCAAGAACAAGGAGATCAAGGCGACCTTCGAAGACCAGAAGCGTGAAAAGCTGGTCATCGAGGCGGTCAAAGCTGAAGTGACGAAGCAGCTCGAAACACGTGCACTCCTCGGCGGCAACGGCGCCGCGCATTAAGCCGGGCCATCAGCCTGCCGCAAGCCTCAGGGCGCGGGCGCCGACGGCAATCGGCGCGGCAGGCACGGGCGGTATGAGGCATGGAGTCATGGGAGAGGGTAGGGAGAGGGAGAATTGACGAAGCAGCTCTCCTCACATGCACTCCTCTACGGGAACGGCGCCATTCATTAAGACGGGCCATCGGCCTGCCGCAAGCCTCAGGGCGCGGGCGCCGACGGCAATCGGCGCGGCGGGCACGGGCGGTATGAGGCATGGAGTGAGGAGTCCCTCTCCCTTGACTCCCGGACTCTTGTCGTGTCCCTCTCAGGGTAGGTGTAAGTCGTGGGCTCGGCTCGAAGAACGATGTCGAACATCACGGCGCTTCATTTTGATTCTTGAAAGATCAAACACAACGTGTTGAAGAGTACGTGACGTTCGCCCCGGCGCACGGCAGTCACCCGCAGTCGTACACATCTCGCCATCGGACAGTCACTCTAACGTACGGTAAGACTGCTAATCATGGGCAGGCATGGCGTTAACGATGGTACGTGGGGCCGTACGCGAGTGGTCACCGGACGCTCTCAGACGACGCGGTGACGGGAGCGATCGTGTGGTCACCGGACGGTCACGGTGTGGTCCACCGTGGTCCACGGGTCCACCGCGAGGACCGAGGTCCATCTGGTATCACGAAGGTGCGGAGGTGCCGGTCGCACCGATGGACCGTCTTGGACCCCATCCCCGAGCCGAAACCCCCGCGCACCACACAGCGTCACTCGAATTCGATTTACAGCTGCTAGCTAGTATGTGACCAAATTCCAGTGCGGCCGTGTTGTTAGTCGATAAAAAAAGGAAACGATGGACCGTCTTGGACCCCATCCCCGAGCCGAAACCCCCGCGCACCACACAGCGTCACTCGAATTCGATTTTTGGGGATACCTTTGTTATAAGACCTCCACATTCGATTTTTTCCTTTTTTTGTGTGTACCTGGACAAAATTGGAAGCCACCGAGCAACATCTCAAACTTGGAAACTTTCTGGAGTGTCGCCGGCGACCTGCAAGCAAGACAGGATTTAGACCGGCTCGCTTCTCATCGCTTCCAAATGAATGAGCGCGGCGGGCCGCGCGATATCGCGGGCGTGCCCTTGGATCCCTCACGGCACTTGTCCGAGGACTGTGCGCTCGACTTCTGCCGCCACATCGAGTGCGGCCTTGCGCTGCGTCGGCTCTTGGCGACATGCAAGTTCTTTCAGCGGCTGCTCCGCCGCGGGCCAAACGCGCCCGCAGAGGCCGTGTGGGCGGCAGCGTGGCTGCCGATCTCCTCCTCCAATGCGCCACACGTGCTCAAGCACGCCCCCGCCGGCGAGCGCATCCGCATCCTCGCGGGCACAACACTGTCTGGCCAGATTGTGTGCGGCCATGCTCTACACGTGCGTGCCGAACCGGGCGTGAAGCTGGTCGGCTGCCTGTACCTGCAGGGTGGCGCGTCAGGCTCGGCCGCAAGCCGTGGGGAGGAGGCCATCCCCGGCTGGCTCTTTGGAGGCCTCGAACAGGCGCGCGAGGGCTTGCTCGAGGGCCTAGCGATCTCTCACTACATGGAGGCAGCTGTGCTCGTGCGTGGTGGCTCATGGCTTCTGCGCGAGTGCACGATCACGTCGAGCCGACGCGCGCGCTCCGTGACCGCCGTGCACCTGCGCGAGGCCGGCTGCCTGCGCCTCGAGCGCTGCCTCATCTCAAACGCAGCGCATGCGGTGAGCCTAGACCCGGGGTGCTGCGCTCTCGTGGCCGCTGAGTGTACCTTCGAACGTTGCAAGGCAGCGGTGCTGACGCGCGGCGGCGGGTGCGTGATCATCGAACGCTCGACGTTAAATGCCAACGAGCAGGCCCTCAAACTCGACGACCTCGTGCAGGTGATTGCCACTGTTTGCCCCGGATTGCCAAGGACCGCAATGGCGGGTGAGAGGCCGCAGACTGGATGCATGCATGATGCATACTGGATGCATGCATTTGCGTGTGCAGTTGGGCCGCGGCGTGTGCGCTGTCTCCCTCCGCTCCGCTCCCTTCCTTTCACACCCTCCCCTCCCTCATCCCCTCCCTCATTCCCCCAGGGCCACGCTGAGGGCAATGTGCTCAACTGCTCGATGTTCGGACCATGGGTGCGACCTGTCGGCTTCCGCTGCCGCGCCAACACCTACCCCGACGATGGGTCCAATGCCGACGAGTCTGCCTCGGTGACGGATGAGATACACTCTGGAAGCACGGCGGCAGCGGCGGCGGGCAGCGAGGCAGCGGCCGAGACGGCGGCGGCGGGTGCGAGCGCCGTCTCGAGCAGCGCCGTCGCGCCAATGACGCCAGTGACGCATCCAGGAACGCCGAACTCCGTCACCCCGCACCACCACCCGATGCTCGTCACCACGCTTGATCTTCTCTACGAACCACCGCCTTCACTACCGCCCTCGCCGCCCTCGTCGCCCACCCTCCTGCCCGCCTCTGCCGGCGAGAATGAGACTCCGACGCCGCCACTGCCGCCACTGCCGCCGCCGGTGCTCTCGCCGCCCAGTGAGGCCAAGGTGCTCTCGCCGCCCAGTGAGGCCAAGGCCGCGGTGGCAGCTTCGGACGCGCCGACGGACGCACCGACGGACGCTGTGGCGGAAACAGCATCGGACGCTGCGACGGCCTTCTCCATGGGCGCAGCATCGACAATGACGGGAGCCGCGGCGGCGGAAGGGACGGCGATGGCGGCGGCGGCGGCGTCCGTGTGGAAGAAGCGATCGCCGGCTCCTGCTGACAAGGGCCAACGGAATCCTCCTCTCATCTGCGCAGCGGCGGGGTACGACCAGCATGGACCGTACTACTCCGCTCAGCCCGCGCCAGCACCGGCTCCGATCGTGCCACCTCCGACTGCAGTCTCCTACGGCGCGCCGGGCGTTGCGAAATCACCAGTCCCTGGCGAGATGATGCCGGGGAGGCCGCTGCACGAGTATGGCGCCACGCCGGGCGCGCCGATGATGATGCTCAATGTTCGACCGCCCGGCATGGCGCCTGGTATGGCACCGGTCGGCATGGTGCTGCCGCCCGGGATGGCGCCCGTGATGGCGCCGCCCGGGATGGCGCCGCCCGGGATGGCGCCGCCCGGCATGCACATGATGACCCCGAGTGCGGTGTACGGGGTCGGGACTGTGCCGATCCCGCCTATCTCACTGAGGCCCATGGCGGGCATTGCCGCACATGCAGACCCTGCCGCACACGCCCAATACGCCGCCTTGCAGTACGCCGCGCACGAGCGGAAGGCAGTCGCCGCCGCGCACGAAGCACATGCGGCAGCACATGCCGCACATGTCGCACATGCCGCACATGCGCAGCAGGCCGCCGCCGCCGCCGCGCATGCCATGCATCCAGGGTATTATGGAGTCACCTACGCCGGCCATACCATAAATGGACAAGTCATCGGCGAACGCCGTGGCATCGCCTCCCATGCTCCTGCCATGGGCATCGCCTCCCATGCTCCTGCCATGGGCATCGCCTCCCATGCTCCTGCCATGGCTCCTGCCATGGCACCCTATCTCCCAGGCACATACTTATCGAGTCCACCGGCTGCCTCGGGAGCCCTCGGAGTCTCGCAGCCCCGCGTACCCATCTACGCCCCCGCCCCCGCCGCCGCCGCCTCCCCGGCCCCCTCCGCCGCCGCCGCCGCCCCCTCCGCCGCCGCCGCCGCCCCCTCCTCCGCCGCCCCTCCCACCCTTCCCACCCTTCGCGGCTGGCGCACGTGCGACACGTGTGGCAAGTGGCGTCGAGTGCCCCAAAGCTCAGTGATGCTCAGCGGGGCCAGCAGGTTCAAGTGCGATCTCCTCTTCTTGTCGGATCCGGAGCGTGCCTCGTGCCAAGCCGCAGAGGAGTCCGACCTCTTCCACAGTCAGTTTCCACTTGTCGCCCGAGGGACGATGCCGGCGCCCACGATGGCGCCCACGATGTTGAGCAAAGCCGCGACGAGGATCGATGCGCCATCGTCGCAACAGGCGGCGCCGCCGACACTGGCACCGCCGCGAGTGCAAGCGTCGCCACAGGCGCTGGAGCCGAAGCCGCCGCCGCCGCCGCCGCCGCCGCAGCAGCAGCAGCAAATGTCAGCTGCGGCTGGCAAATGTTGCTGGCAAGGGTCAAGCAGCAGCGCCGTGTCGAGCAGCAGCTACCAGCAGCACCAGCGTGTCGACCTGCAAGCAGCAGTAGCAGCTCGTGACAAGATGCAGCAGCTAAGGCAGCAGCAGCAGCAGCAGCAGCAGCAGCAGCACAAACAGCAGCAGCAGCAGCAACAGCAGCAGCAGCAGCAGCAGCACCAGCAGCAGCAGCAGCAGTGGCAGCAGCCGAGCGGCCCGCGCTATGTCGATCGCATCCTCGCGCGCCGTGTGGGCAATCACAGTCCGATTGCCCATGGCCACTTGTACCTAGTCTCGTGGCTCGGTCTCGGGAGAGAGCATGATTCATGGGAGTGGGAAGAGACCCTATCTCCAGACCTCATCCGTGCATTTGAGTCGGCCTTGATCTTCTGGGGCGCTGCCTCGAGCGCGGCATCCACTGCTGGCCAGCTCGCACCAGTGCCAAGCGCCGTGCCAAGCGCCGTGCCAAGCGCGAGTGCCAATGCCTTCGGTGCGCCACAGCGTCGGAAGGGTGGCATGATAGCCATGCAACTTGGTCTTGCCGCAAATGCATGCCACGGCGCGATCCCTAGCTTGCAACCTGCTGCGCACCCACAGCCGCAGCCGATGCCGATGCCGCAGCCGCAATCGCAGCCGCAGTCGCAGCCCTCTCCCGGCGCTGTCGTCGTGGGTGTCGATCATGCGCCGCACGGTGGTTCGAGTGCTGCCGCCTCTGATGATGGGTACGCCGAAGAGTACAACGAGGGCAGCGAGGAGGGCGAGGGCGAGGCTTTTACGGCGGCGGATGCGAGGGCCGAGAGGCGCCGTGACGGGCGCCTACACGGCTACCAAGCGCCGGTGGCGCGTGAAAAGGGAGTTTCGCAGGCGTCCAACCGCCGCGTCAAGCAGCGACGCGCTTACTCCCTCCCCCGACTCCCCTTCCACCACGCCGGCTTGCTCGTAGCCGAATGTGGCAAGTGTGCGAATTGCCAGGACATGCTCAAGTTCGGGGGCCAGGGATTGCGAAAGAGGGCTTGCGTGCAAAGGGAAGCGGCAAAATGGGAAGCGGCCCTGGCCCTAGCTCAGAAGAAGGTTTCGTCACCTGAGGCCCTGACTCTGGCCGCGGGTGCGTATTCGTTAGTTTGTGCGGCGCAGAGCGGCCAGAAGGAAGACGATGCACAGGAGAACGCGGAGGACAACGCAGTGGCGAGCGCGGAGGAAGGTTCGAGGAAGGTTCGAGGAAGGTTCGAGGAAGGTTCGAGGAAGGTTCGAGGAAGGTTCGAGGAAGGTTCGACAGCGGAGCGAACCGCGCCATGAACTCAGGACAAGGGGTTCGATGACGTCAATGTGGATGCTGGGCGGCTGCCGGCTTGGGGTTCGGGTTGCATCACGGGCTTGGTGGTCGTCCAGAGGATGCTGAGCGGCTGCGGCTGCGGCGCAAGTGCGGCACTTCGGGATGCACGTTGGTCGACAACCACAGCGGGCTGTGCACGTCGGCCATCAAAAGTCTGCCACTACAGCGCGCAGTGGCCACAAGCTGCCCGCGCTATGCCACGCTGCCCTACAACAGGCGGCAGCCGCGAGCCCTCGCGTGCGGGAAAGGCTGGGCGCATTGGGCATGGGCGCATGCTCGACAGCTTACTCGTTCTACGTTCTACGTACAGCCATAGAAAGTTACTATCATAGTACCCGAGTGTCGCGCGGCGTCGGTGGCTGCCGTGCCGGGCGCGCGTACTACATGTTGCGCGTACTCATATGTATCTGTCGTGTGGTCACCACTTGTGGTCTTGTCCTTTATTGACTGTGGTCCCCGTAACGTAACCCTGTGACGTATCTGTGACGCGTTTGCTTTTGCGTTTTGGTGTTTCTGGTCAATTTGTTCATTCGCATTGATGCGTGTGTCTCTCCAACTTGCCGACGGAGCATCCCAGCGGGGAAAGCATACAACTTTTGGAGTTTTGGTAATATTTTTATTTGGACAGGACGTTAGAGTTACACGGAGAGACCATGGGAGAGACCATCGATGGGAGTCAGAGACCCGTCACGCCCGAGTGTCGCATCCGTATCACGCTGTCAACCGGTCACATTCAAGTGCCCACACGCCACAGAGACAAACGTCGCACCGAGCCGAGCCGCCACCCGCCTCCTCGCACTGCCTCCCACCGTGGCACAGGTGGATGGTGGTCCCGGGCTCCCGGCCGCACCAGTCCGAGCACCGAGGGTCGAGGGCCCGATTATCCGGTGCGCTGGCCGCTGCCCGCTCACACACAAACTATTCTGAAGGTGGTTAGAATAAGCAGACCTCTAGACGCTCTAGACTTCGTAAAAAGAATTACAACTGCCCACAGACGATCCACAGACGACAGAGCACAGTGTCGAGAGACAGCTCCCTGTCGTCGCCCACGGGCGTGCAAAACCAATGGTTCGACCTGTACGGGCGCCGTAAAACTGGAGCTTCGTGGCAGAAGATGAGCAACGACGGCTGCGGGTGCGACTCGATGGCCCCCGACTCCGGCGCGGCCTGCGATCATGGATCAATCTGACTTGAAGGACGTGTGGGCGTCTTTGAGCCAGTAGGCCACGATGGAGAAGAAGAAGCCTGTCACCTCGAAGGCGAACATGGCCAGCCAGAGGAAGACGGCCCGGAAGGGCCAGGATATGAGGCCCACGTCCAGAAAGTGGCGCCAAATCATGGGCGAAAGGATGCCCCTCACTGCGACAAACGAGTTCCAGATGAGCGCGAGCTGGATGCCACCACCCGTGAGCGACCGGAAGCCTACAATCGCATTCGTTGCCAACATGACGGCGGGGCCCACGGGCGAGTCCACCTCACCGATCAGCATGCTGATCAGCAGCGCGTGCACTATAGCGTTGCCGACGTTGGCCCATCCAGAAAGCAGGCGAGCGATCCGGCGGGCACGGATGGTCTTCTCCTTCTGCTCTTTCGTGAGCCCGATGTCAGCGCTTGCATAGAGGACGATGGCGCTAGAAGAACACGGCCGCTAGAGCTCCAACCAGTAGCACTAGTGCGACTATGATGCCGCCGTCCTTGGCCGGAGCGTTCGGCGCTGGCTTGGCGTTCCATGGCGCCATGATCTGTTGTGTGTGTTGGTTGCGCCGATCAAAAGAAACTCACCGCAATTCAGGGGGGTCCTGCCAATGTGTAGGTAGCTTAGTAAGTTACAAAGTTCTCTCAAAAGAACTCTCAAAAGTACATGAATAGCTAAAAAGTCGCTTGAACAATTTCTCCTGAATTGCATGCATATCCATGTGCAATAATGTATTCATAGCGAACATGGAAGAAGGAACTCGAAATCCTCTTCCGCTGAAGTGTTCAAGCTCAAGTTACCCGTAGTAGTACAAAGTACATGTGGAAGGGGGACCTTTTCGCACTACTCAGGAAGCCTAAAGCCATAAGCCTTTGAGGCGTGTACACGACCCTGTGGCGGCTTTGAACACAGTGTATTACGGCGCAGGAACGCGCACACCCCTTCTTCACAGGTCAGTCCAACATGCTGTACGTGTAACTCCGGGACAGGGACATAAATGTTTACCTCACCCAACCATCCGATCCCGGCGGGGTGCATCCGCACTCCATCTCCCGTCGGCCGTGACGCACCTGACAGAAGAGATGCGCCTACACACGTATCAGCCTATACTCAGCCCTTGCATAGTCGAGCTCCTCGGACCCTCACGCCAGCAGCGGCGGCGGCGGCGGCGGCAGTGCAGCCAAGGCGGTGCCCTCCTCTTGCTCCTCCGCGCGCATTCCCCCATGATTCCCCTATGCCACAGTCGTCACTCAGAGTACTGCCGATTGGTGGTTTTCCGGAGTACGGCAAACTAGTCCTCGAGCAACGACAGCAGAACGTCGACGCAAGGCATACGTGCCCAACCGCTGAGATGCTGATGGAAGGCAGGCCAATCGGCCGCTTTAAAGGTGCCGTGGGGGCACGCCCTGGATTTGCCCACAAATTGGGCAACGTATCCCCAGCTCAGGATTTGTTGGAGCACCGCGTATGAAGACCACGCTCTACTCGATCCCGTAGGAAACGCCTCGAGCCATGTTCGGCGGATGGCTCGGCTCTTGTACAAGCCGAGCGCGCCTTGCAGCACCTGTGACTCATGCCCCTCGGTGTCGATCTTTAAGATCTCGATCACGGTCCCAGACGGTACAAACGTGTCCAACGCAATCGCACGGAGCACAGGCTTGGCACGAACCGGCAGATTGAGGTGTCCGATTCGTGTGCCGTTGGTGGCATTGGCGAAGGCTCCACTGAACGAGAACCCTCCATCGCACGCTTCGAAGTGGGGAATAGCCATCGCCTCTCCGTTGTGGGCACTCACTGGCTGATGGAAAATGTTTACGGTGTCTTCAAAGTGGTTCCGTGCGACGAAGTCGTACGCGATCTCCACACACATCTGCTGCACCTCGAAGGCATACACTTTGCAGCCCATGGCAGCCGAAAGCATGGTGTAGAAGCCATCATTCATACCGACGTCAATCACAGTGCAGTGGCCGCTTCTGTTGGTGAGCTCAGCCACGAAACTATCGACTTGAAAACGCTCGTTGGCCATGCACCATTCATAGTGGATCGACGACGTCACGTACGAGGGCACCCCGGGAAGAGGATGCCGATCTAAAACATGATTCATGGCCGAGACCTCCGATAATTTGGTCACATCGTGAGAAACAGCAAGCTGTCGCCTAGCGACAGTAGTTTCATTCGTCGGAGTCAATGCAAGAGTGGCCAGCAGCAGCATTCCTTCTGCTTTTCAGCGCATTCACTGAGATGGGCGAAAGAGGAGGGCACTCGCTGGCTAGGCAAATTTCCATTTCAGAGTGTGAACGTTAACACGACAGACGCGACAGCCGGTGCTACGGCACTGTTACTGAGAGTGTGTGGGACTTCGAGGCTTATTATGACCTCTCGAGTTAACGTTAACACGACAGACGCGACAACCGGTGCTACGGCACTGTTACTGCCCGCTCAGAATAGAGAATACATTGTACACCATGGAATACACAAGTCAAGTCAAGTCAAGTCAAGTAGACTTGACTTGGAATACACACACCTTACATGACTCGAGTGTGAAGATTTGTCCTTGTCAGGTGTGAGAAAGATAGCTTCACCTCACTGGATACATACCCCGCTACGTGCTACATTTTAGGTCTACTCAGTACGGAGGTCATATCGCCGTCCAGATCGCCGTCGCTCGTGGTCTGTGATCGGGTGACATTGTCGAATGTCGGGTGAGTTGCTTGTGCTTTTGCGGACCACGAGACCCGGTCGAGATTAATGACTTTTTCAAGCTAAATTGCAACACGTTCCGAGCACGTTTGCGGTCTCATCCAGCGTCTAATAATCCAGCATCACCTCTTGCTCACGAAGCCTACAATGTTTCCATGCGCGGGCGGCCCGCCCCAATCGGCAGGGCCTCTATACGGAGCAATAATGGCGGCAGCGCCAGGAATAGCCACACTACTTCCCATAGCATCCACGGCGCTGCGTTGACGTGCGGCTAATTCGTCAATGCGCTGCACCGCCTGAGTCACGCCGTACTTGACGGCAAAGCAAGCGGTGCATACGCCAACGCCGAGGGGCATTCCAAATCGGCTCCCTCGAGAGGGCCGGAGCACACCAGCCGCCTCTGCGCCACGTACTCCCACGTACGTGAGCCCAGTGGCACTGAGTGCTCCCACGGCGCCGTGTGCAGCGCCGTTTGCGAGGCAATACAGCGCGCGGTTGAGAGAGTCCTGTGGTTCCGCCATCGCAAGATCTGCTCACGACGGCGTTGAATGCGTTCCATCACAACAAAGACCCCCAAGCGAAGGTCAAAACTGCAAAGCAGCTAGAATGAAAACTGTACTTCAAGCGTGGGGGGCGCATGCGCCAGACAATCACCTATCGAGCATCTACCTACCATCACGCACCGGCCTTCCGTCCGGGCGGTCCACGACTAAAACAGCCCCGCGGGGCTGACCCTCCCTCGAGGCTCGAGAGAGACTCTATGGTGCTCTCTGGCCTCAGGACAGGACTCAACTCTCACCTCTCAGGCGCGCCACCACGGCGGCCCCATTTCCTGCACCACCACGAGCGAGCGCGGCAAATAACTGTCGCCATCCGCTTCGTGCACCACCTCGCGCCAGTCGCCTCCGTGGCAGATGGCCGAGAGTGCGATGCGATGCTCACTGAGGGCGACGCAGTGGCCGAAGCCGCTCAGGCTGTTGGGCACCACGATGTTTGGATGAAAGTGGGAGTGCTGCCGCGAAGGGAGCCCGATGCTACAGAGGGGCTCGAGCTCCAAACATCGAGTAGCACGCTGAGCCGTCTGGTTGAGTGCGCCGCCTGCGGCCATGCGCACATCGGCACTGACATGCCACACGAATACGCGGTTGCCCGCGAGCGTCGCCGCAACCAGATGCTCCGAGATCGCGATCCGCATCACGCTCGCGGTGTCTCGCCGACTCCGTGTAAATGGCAGCCGAAGCACCGTCTCGGGGCGGGGCGGCTCCAAATTGAGATAGGGATCGATCTCGGGGTCGATCTCGGGGCGGGTGGGCTCCAAACGGATAGGCGGCACGCTTGTGAACGGGGCCGCAAGCGCGAGCAGCGGTGGGGGCGCGCCTGCAAGCGTCGACGTATGCAGTGCCGTTTCGGGCGCCTCAAGTAGCGCATCGAGCCGCCAGAGCCACACCGCGGCCGATGCGGCGCCTCGAGCAGACGGCCAGGGCGGCAATGCCTGCGCGGGAGAGGCGTCAGAATGGGGGGGGGCTGCGGCCGCGAGGTACGTCCCACTCAGTGCAACGGGCGGATGTGAGAGGACGAGTGAACGTAACGGCTTGAGCTCGGGCACCAGCCGCACCAGCTGCATTGTCGTGGGAGCGATCGCAACGACCGCCAGATTGCCCTTCGCGAGCAGGCGGTAGCCGTGCCAGCCGAGCGCCTCCTCATGCTCAAGGGTGATCTCGCCCAACATCTCGCCCTTGATTGCAATCTCGCCCAACATCTCGCCCTTGATTGCAATCTCGCCCAACATCTCGCCCTTGATTGCAATCTCGCCCAACATCTCGCCCTTGATTGCAATCGCCCCCGATTTCTCGCCAATGAGCGCCGTGCCGAGCGCCGAGCCCGCCAGCGGCCCCGATGACACGCGCCAGAGGGCGAGCGTGCGCCGCGGCGCATGCCGGAGGAGCACCAGCAACGCGTCGTCCTGAGGGTCGTCGTTTGCCCACTCGATGCTTTGCGGGCAGCCGCCACGGGCGAGCACCACGCCCGCGTCGGGCAGGTCAGACGTGTCGCCGCCAAGATCGATGACCCGAGCCGTTGAGTGCGACCAACGCTCGATCGTGACCATCGCGAGCAGCTGACCTCGCAGCCGTATGCTATCGACCATGTGGCTTGCAGCGAAGGCATGCGTTCGTATCGTGCGTGCTTGCTTCGAGTCCCACACCTTGACTTCGCGGCCTTTGAAGCAGGCCACTTGGCTTCCAGAGAGGGCGAGCCCTGTGATGGGCTCGTCAAAGGCGCCAACGCAAGACTCATCGATGCTGCCACGATCTGGGTCCCATGAGGCCATGAGCAACGCCCGCGCATTGTCTGGAGCAGCTCGCCAGCTCTGCGATTGCAACACGGCCGGCACGACGTGCGACATCTGCTGCGAGGTCGCTAACAGCGCGCATAATGCATCGAAATCGCAATCGGCCAAGCAACGGTGCAAGAGATCCGCTGGCAGGGAGAGGAGCGAGAGCATCGCCGAGGAAGAGGGCGCGTCCCTTTGAGGAATTTCTCCACTACAGCCCGAACGACGGCCATTCAGCGAACGCAGTGGCGCACGAGCAGGGGTCTGCTGTGCGAGTTCTTGTACGTGTTGGCGTGTTGTGAATGAAAAATTGTCTGAAAATGGACGCTTTTGATGGGGTCGTTGACGAGAGCTCGGCCGCCCGCCGGCAGCGTCAACGCACGCAAGGCGGCTCTGCGGACGCGTCCGCCGCCGCTGGTGACGAGCCCAGCTACGCCGCCTACCGCGTGGTGTTCAAGAACCGCGACGCGTGCATCCATTGGCTGCTGCGGATGGCGCAGCTTATCGAGGCGGAGTGGGCGGATGAGCCGGCACGCAAGCGCCGGCTGGAGCTCTTCCGGCGGTGCGTGGAGGACTGCCAGGAGCATGCGCACGCCGATTGCCGCGAGCTTGGTACCTTACTGCCGAGCAAGCTCCAGTCGCTCGAGTGCACCGAGCGGCACTTCCTCAACCTTCTGCTGCCAATCGAGCGCAAGTGGTCGCGCGGGCTGCGCGACCACGAGTTCATCGTCACGACGGCCGACCGGCCGAGCGCCACCACGCCCAGTACGCTACCCCTCCACTTTGTCCTGGATCATCTGCGCTCGGCATTCAACGTGGGAGCCCTCTTCCGAACCGCCGACTGCCTCGGAGTGAGCTGCTTGTGGCTGTGCGGGTACACGGCGACGCCCGAGGACGCGCAGGTGCAGCGCACCACGATGGGCGCGCACGCCCACGTCGCGTGGCAGTGGCGCCAGTCGACCGAGGCCGCCCTGGACGAACTCAGGGCGCAAGGCTTCTGCATCGTCGGCCTCGAGACAGTCGCCAACGCACCCCTCGCGTCCGATTTCACCTTCCCGCGCACTGGTGTCGCGATCGTGCTCGGCAATGAGCGTCACGGCCTCGAGCCCGGCGTGCTCGCGCGCTGCGACGCGGTGGTGCAGCTGCCGTGCCGCGGCGTCAAGAACTCGATGAACGTGGCTGTGTCCGCAGGCATGTGTGGGTACGAAGTGGCTCGCCAGTGGAGTGCAGCGGCGGCGGCCGCGGGCGTCGAGGTGGGCACCTCTACGTCCGCGTCGTCAGATGTGCCGGTTTTATCGGTGATCGCGGGTGAGGCACGCGGAGTCGGGCTCGAGCTCGTCGCCAACACGACCGACGCGGGCAAAACTTGAAAAAAAAACGCGCCGTTTTGGTTTTACCAGTCGTGGTCAGAAGATATGGCGCTCGTTGTGTGGATAGCGCCTTTCGCCTCCGGCATTTCGCTGGTCGAGCCAGCGGGCGCACTTATTGGAGAGGCTGCGGACGCACCGATGGTTTCCATGGACGCACCTGCGTTCGCCGAGGGCAGCTGTCCGTATAACTGCTCGGGCCACGGCAGCTGCGCGCCCTCCAGGCGGTGCACCTGCTTCAGCGGCTTCACAGGTGACGGCTGCCAAGTCGAGCAGGTGAGCACGTGCCCTTCGGATTGCTCAGGTCACGGCTGGTGTATCCGCACGTCCCAGTGCCTGTGCGAAGAGTTTTGGCGCGGCGAGGCGTGTGACGTGCCTTCCAGCTGCCCCAACCTCTGCTCGGGCTACGGCAAGTGCGTAAGGGATAAGTGCGTCTGCGACCCGTCGCACGAGGGTGCCGACTGCAGCATCCCACGCCCAAGCTGCCCGGGCTGGCCGAGCGTGTGCGGTGGCAAAGAGCGCGGAGTTTGCTCGAGCACGGGTACGTGCCTCTGCAAGACAGCCTACGGCGGAGCGGCGTGCGAACTGCTGGCCGAGCAGTTGCTCTGCCCTGTGGGCTATGATGACGAAGGCAACGCCCTCAACGGCACGTGCTCGGGGCGAGGGAGATGCGAGACCGCGGGCGGCCACGCGCCTGGGCACTGCGTCTGCGCCGACAGCTGGGCGGGCGACGCGTGCGATCGCCCTGCCGCCTCTGAGCAGACGAAGCGCATGCTCATGCTGCTCGTCGGAGTTGGACTGCTCGGCGGCATCGCCGTCCTCGCCGGAGTGCTCGCCTTTTGCGTGCTCGTGCGGGGCGTGCAACTGCGCGAGCTGCTCCGAGGCCGCTGGCGCCGTATCACCAAGGAGGAGGGTTGGCGAGAGTGCGAGGTCGAGGGGCAGATCGAGGGAGCTCGCTTCGAGCGCTTCTTTGGCGACCTGAACGACTTTGAGGACCTCGCGGCCGCTGAGCGCACCGCGCACGAGAAACGGCGGAGCGGGCTGGCGGGCCCGAGGTAGGCACACCGCCGGGTATGGCGTATGTATATACGTATGGGTGCTTTTGCCTTGTCGGGCATGGTCGGGCTTCCAGGTCGCTGACGCTCCGCGCGGCCCATAAAATATGCTGATTTAGAACCATTTACAATATCCGTTTCGTTATATCTTCCTAAATGAAGTTCCTGTAATTGTTGAATGTGTGGAACGGTACTAGTAACTATTGAGAACTATGAGCTCGCAGCTCCGGGCGCTCTGTATAAGGAATGGCCAACAGCACGCGCACCTCTTATGACGTATCCACTCATTTCCAAATAGAGACTTTTGAGTGACTCTATTGTCAATTTCCAGTTGTGTGTTGGGAAAGGGGAATCCTCTTGATGTGGAAACGGAAGGTCGCGGAAAATTCTCGACCTCTCGATAGCGATGCCGCCTATTCTCAATCGGCGCGTACGTGCTCGAGGACCGACTGACGCCGCGGCCGGCATCGCTTGCACGCGTTGAATTGTCGGACGAATGCACGCACTGTTCTTCACTAGAGGCTCGGGCGTAGCATTCCATCGCCCAGCGCTCGCACTCACGGCGCGCTCGGGCGGCACCAGCCTGCTCGACATGGGCACCGCCACCGTGCTCGCCGAGGCGTCGAACACCGTCAGCCTGGACGCACTCGGCAGCGATATTTTCACGTTTCTAGTGGCGTCGGTGCTCGTTGTGCCCATCTCGAAAGTGCTCAACATCACGCCTGTGCTCGGCTTCCTCGTGCTCGGCTGCGCCATAGGTCCGTACGGCCTCGGCTTCTTCTCCAACTCGGAAGCCGACCTGCAGCTGGGCGACTTTGGGATCGTGTTCCTGCTCTTCATCGAAGGGCTGCAACTCTCGCCCGACCGGCTGAAGAAGCTTGGCAACTTCTTCCAGCTTGGCCTCGCGCAGTTCCTGCTCACGATCGCTGCCATCACCGCCGCCAACCTTTACTTGGGCCCGCGCATCCTCGAGACGGCGGAACGGTTCATCCAATTGGACGATGCGCTCGTTCGCCTCATCCTGACGACGCCCGTGGTCGCCTTCACCCTTGCCGGCGCGGGCGCCCTCTCCTCCTCCGCCTTTGTGATCCCTGTCCTCAAGCAGAAGGGATGGGAGGAGAGGGCGGACGGCACTGCAGCTCTCGCAGTGCTGCTGCTACAGGTGAGTCGCCGCCAGTTGGGCCGTGAGGGACGCGTGATGGCCGCGTGACGGTCGCGCAATGAACGACTGCCAGCCCGCTGCTTGGCATTGATTGCCACGGATTGCCGCTGATCGCAGTGCCGCCGCGGCCTCAGGACATTGCGGTCGCGCCGTTGCTAGTCATCCTTCCGTTGCTCGCGGGGAGTGGAACCGATTTCGAGAGCTTAGAAGTCCTCGTCGTGAAAGGCACCTTTGGCTTTGGCGCCGTGCTGGCCGTTGGCGCGGTCGTGCTGCGCCAGATGTTCAGCATCGTCGCGGCGACGCGCTCGTCGGAGACGTTTGTGGCGGCGGCGCTGCTGGTGGCGGTGGGCATGGGCGCGGCGGCGGATAAGCTTGGGCTGAGCGCCACAACGGGTGCTTTCGCTGCGGGCGTGCTGCTGGCTGGCAGCCAGTACCGTCAACAGATCGAGGCAGATATCTCCCCGTTCGAAGGGATCCTTCTCGGAATCTTCTTCATGACGGCCGGCGCCGCCCTCGACCCCGCTCTATGCGTTGCCGAGTGGCCCACGCTCGTCTCGGGCATCCTCGCCTTCACCGGCGCCAAGCTCGGCCTCATCTTTGCGCTGGGCGCCTTTGCGTTTGGGCTCACGCGCGCCGAAGCCATCCGCATCGCGCTGCTGCTGGCCGGCGGCGGTGAGTTCGCCTTCGTCGTGTTCAAGTTGGCCGAGCAGCTCGGCTTAATTGAGGCGAAGCTCTCGAGCCTGCTGACAGCGAGTGTCATCCTCTCAATGTCGCTTACGCCACTGCTCGGCGAGCTGGCCGAGTATGTGGGCGATACAGTCGAGAAGATTGACGCGAGCGCAGCTGCGAACGCCCAGGCTGACGCGCTCTTCGCCGTCATCGATGCCGACGGGAACGGCTCCATTGATCGTAAAGAGCTGCGAGCCTACTTGCTCGGAGGTCGCGGCAGCGGCAGCAGCGGCAGCAGCGGCAGCAGCGGCGGCAGCAGCGGCAGCAGCGGCAGCAGCGGCAGCAGCGGCAGCAGCGGCAGCAGCGGCAGCAGTAGCGCATCCTTCGACCTCCTCTTCGACCTCCTCGATCTCAACAAGGACGGCGTGATCTCGCTTGACGAGCTGCGCCGAGGCTACTCGGCGCTCTTTCTTGGCGAGGTGCGCGAAAGAGAGCTGCAGTGGGCGGCCACGAGCAACGCCGACGCACCCACGGACTCGGCGAGCGCCGCGCTGAACACTGCGCCCGACGCGGTGGTCGTGTGTGGCTACGGCGAGATGGGGCAGGGCACCTGCGATATGCTCGCGGAGGCTGAGGGTGGCAGCCGTGGCAGCGACGCCAGCAACGGCGTGGGCGTGGATGCCTTCCGCGAGCAGGTGGCGCTCCCTTCGGGGCGTTGGAGCAACCAGTTCCTTGCCCTCGATCGCAACCCGTCACGTGTTGCGATCGGACTCGCGAAGCAGGTGCGGGTCGTGTACGGCGACGGCGCCTCTTCGTCTCTGATCAGGGCAGCGGGTGTGAGTGAGCCGCGAGCGATCGTCGTCACTTATGCCAACGACAAGCGCTGCCTAGAGGCGACGCGCCGGCTCAGGGATGCGTTTCCAGAAGCGCCCATCTTTGTGCGCGCGCGAACGGCCGCCGATGCCGAGGCGCTGCTACAGGCGGGCGCGACGGAGGTCGTCGTCGAGGCTGTTGAATCGGTGGTGAGGCTCGCAACCTTGCTCGGCGCGGGAACGGACGCGGCTGATGCCCTCCTGCGCGCGCCGCTGACTATCTCGGCCAGCTCTGGTGCGGCTGGCAGTGGTGGCAGCAGCGTCGGTGGCGGCGTCGGTTGTGGCGGTGGAGGCTCCCGTCTGCCATATGCCGACGCGGAGCTCGATGAACTTGCTTCCGAATGTGGTCTGACGCGCACGCAGATTGGCAAGTTGTACGACGGCTACACGATGCTCGCGCCGAATGCGAATGGGGAGGTCGAGATGAGTGCTGTGCGCGAGATGCTCGCGCGCGCTGGCAAGCCGGGCCCTATCATGCCGCCGGAGCTGGAGCGATGGATGAGGCAGGCCGACCTAGATGGGAGCAACACACTCTCCTTTTTTGAGTATGTTCGTGCGGACGTAGCATCCGCCGGAGGCAGTGGCGCGGCCGGCCGAACTGGCTCGCTCGTGACGCCCTCGTGAGCACAAAGGTATAGGCGATGCGCAAAGGAAGGCTCCCCCTGCCCGAAAGGGGCGAAACCAAAGTAAGTAAGTAAGTAATCAACGCCTACAGGGGCGAAACCCTCGAACTCCCACGCGCCACAGAAAGCCCACGACAAAACTCAAAAAAACACCCTCTCGCGCCCAGGGCCGAAGATTCACATTCAGGCGTTTACGCGGTGTGCCTCGTATCTGAGATCATCTCAGATTGTAAGCCCTCGGGGCTATCTGAAATGTGAAAAAGCTCCCGCGGCGCTTTGTTAGCTGCTCTAGCCAAGAAACGTAACGCTCGCTTAATCGTGAAAACGCGCCCCCCCTCGGCCTCGCCGTGTTACCTAGCTTTCGCCTCAGCCACCCTGCTCCTCCTCCTCGCCTTCCTCCTCATCCTCATCCTCGCCATCCACCTCCGCCTCCTCCTCCTCCTCCTCGCCTTCCTTATCATCGCTTTCGAAACTGTATCCTCCTCCTTCTTGGACTGCTGCTCTCTTTGCAAGCTCCTGATCCAACCACTCCGCTGCCAACCTTGCTACTGGCGGCTCAACCGTTTGGGATGAAGTTTCCGAGGCAGTCAAGGCGACGGCCACTGCCGAGCCCTTGAGTGTTCGCTCAAAAGCGGTGCGATCGAGCCCATATGCAAGCACTCTGGAGACCAATGCATCCTTCAGACCCGCCGCTTCGTTGCCATACTTCAACTCACCCTGCGTGTTGCGACGGTATGCCAATTGATAGCAAGCGGCAAGGAGTTCCCATGCGCGTGCCCTGCAGCTTGCTGGCCAGAGTGAATGAGACGCCGCATGCCACGGCATGCAAGCGGCAGCTACCAACTGAGCGGCCTCGTACCCGGCCGTCCCCGATCCACGCTGCAAACTGCAAAAGGCACGCGATTGAAGGAATGCGTCCTGCTCTCGGCCACCCACGCGAAGCAGGGCCTTGCATTGCGAGGCAGAAAGGAGCTCGAGATAGTGCAACGGCGACGTATGGTTGCGTGTGCGGCGAAGCCAACGGCAGACAGTAGGGTAGCCAGCCGACTCTTGAATGGCTGTCGGAGCACCGGCCAGCTCTCGATTGGCACCATGCAAACACAGCTCCTGCACGTTGCGCAGATGGCCTTGACGTGCCGCTAAGAGAAGCGGCGTATTTCCGAAGCCATCTGTTTGGTCGATGTCGGCGCCCGCTTGCAGAAGGAACCGCATGCAGCGGACATAGTTGCGCTCTGAGTCGGCATGATCCGGGGGTTGACGAGCAGCGTCATGCAAGGGCGTGCATCCATTTGCAGCCGCCGCCACCAGGCTAGCCCCCGCCCCGAGCTCATGCAGCGAACGCAAGCAGCTCACGTGGCCTTTCAGAGCAGCAAGATGCGCCGGGGCCCTTTCATCTGCATCCGCCGCCGACAGGCTGGCCGCCGCCCCGAGCTCATGCAGGGCATGCAAGCAGCTCACGTGGCCTTTCAGAGCAGCAAGATGCGCGGGCATCCTTCCTTTTGCATCCGTCGCCGACAGGCTAGCCGCCGCCCCGAGCTCATGCAGCGCATGCAAGAAGCTCACGTGGCCTTCCATGGCAGCGAGATGCGCGGGCGTCTTTCCATCTGCATCCGCTGCCGACAGGCTGGCCGCCGCCCCGAGCTCATGCAGCGCATGCAAGCAGCTCACGTGGCCTTTCCAAGCAGCCTCATGCGCGGGCGTCCCTCCATTTGCATCCGCCGCCAACAGGCTGGCCCCCACCCCGAGCTCATGCAGCGCATGCAAGCAGGGCTCGTGGCCTTCCACAGCAGCGAGATGCGCGGGCGTCCTTCCATCTGCAGTCGCTGCCGACAGGCTGGCCGCCGCCCCGTGCTCATGCAGCGCATGCAAGAAGCTCACGTGGCCTTCCATGGCAGCGAGATGCGCGGGCGTCTTTCCATCTGCATCCGCTGCCGACAGGCTGGCCGCCGCCCCGAGCTCATGCAGCGCATGCAAGCA
>Ga0210245_101079_pt1 | contig 23342 bp, 10 predicted proteins | sample ChrtobMetaP3_4mM_FD_155450 | JGI IMG/M metagenome (GOLD analysis project Ga0210245, IMG submission 155450) | Chrysochromulina tobin associated microbial communities from unialgal haptophyte culture, Seattle, Washington, United States - P3_4mM | ecosystem: Host-associated > Algae > Haptophytes >...
AATCTCACCTCCTTAGCGGCGCACCGCTTGCTGGCCTGTTGCCAGTAGTCATGTAAGCGCGCCCCCCGGGGACGCGCCTGCATGAGCGCCGCTGTACTGTGTGGTCCTGTTTCTAATTCACACACACACGGACACGCAAAAAAATGGGTCCGCCGGCCAAAACCTATCGGGTCGCGCGCGCGCTATTTTCACGCGGGCGGTTAATCTCAGAGGCTTCCCTCCCGGTGTTCCAACGGGGGTGGGGAAGAACCATGGTGGGTACCCCGTGAGTGTACCGGCTCTGTGTGTCCCGGCTCCCCCCGGTGGCCCGGCGTCTGGAACTCGTGCGTGGGTTCCTGTACAGGACGCGCTTGGCGCGGCGCCTGACGCTCCATATCCAACACGAGGCGGTTCGCATATGCACGAAGCGCGAGTCCCGAAGCGCATGCCTGGGTCGCCGGGGAGTCCGGGGCGACTCCAACGACCGTTCTCGCATTCGAGCAGCTTCTTCGGCCACGTGCCTTCTCGTAGCGGCGTCTCGTCATCTCGATCCGAGTCGATCCTGCGTCCAGACGTCGCTAGGTGGCTTATAGAGACGGAGGCGATGAGAACAGCTGCAAGCTTGCGGCAAGCTTGCCTGGCGAACGCCGCTCGTGGAAAGCACGGTACTGCAGTGGAGGCGATGAGAAAGTTCCTTGCCAAACATGGACCTAGTTACCCAAGGCTCGCAGAGGATCGGCTGAGTCACACCATCCGACTGTGCAACGAGCTGGCGCTCATTTGCATACAAAGGGATGCAGCCGAGCTTCACGCCGCTCACGCGTATCTCGACTGGGCCTGCCGTACCTCTGCAGCGCACTCAGCCCCTATCGCGCTACGCGCAGTCACGCTCAACACTGCCGGCATCTATTTTATGCGCTCGGGTGCTCCAGAAGTGGCGCTGAGGTGCCTCGCCAGCGCAATCACTGCAGGTGGATCGAATGCGACCGATGACATCACGATTCACGCAAGCTTGAACATGACGACTGCGCTCGCTGAGATGGGTCGGCACGGTGAGGCGCTCGACACGGCCGAGGAGGTTGTGCGCCTGCTCGCAGGCCCACGATCACCGACGCGAGTTCCGCCAGACCCCTCGCTCCTCTCCGCAGCGCATCACAACCTCGCCGTGCAACAGCAGCGCATGGGGCTGAGTGAAACAGCAATGCAGTCGTACCGCGCCGCCGCGGAGGCGGCGCGCCAAAGCTCGGCGGGAAGCCTACGGCCGACGGTGCAAGACGTGGATCATGCAGCGCGCTTCATCGAGAAATCCTACTTATGGGCAAAGCGGCTGCCTGACCATCCGAGCAGCAGGCCGGGCACTCCGAGCTCTCGTGGTACGCAAGATCCTTTGGCTAGCCATCCTGGCCCAAGCAAGCGATTCCCGACAACAGTAGCCGCGTCTACGACGCTTCGCAGCCGAATGAGCCCGCCATCCTCTGCCAAGATGCGTCGCTCCAGCTTGAACTTGATGCCGATGGAAGCAATGCAGCCGACTTCGGCTGCCGACAGAGAGTTATTGAGGGTCGCCCTCTCCATGGTGGGAGGCGCGCCCTCCACGGCGGTTCTGGAACAGGAGGCTCCTGCCTCGCTCCCCGCCCCACTACCGGCGATCGTCGGATCGGGAACGCTTCTTGTTCTGCCGATGGTCAAGAGTCGCACGATGCCACAGCTGTCGAGAACGCCAGGCGCGTTTCGTTCCGTCGCCGAGCCGTCTCAGCAAGCCTCGCCTGCGTCGAGTGCCAGTGGTCGCACGATGCCACAGCTGTCGAGAACGCCGGACGCGTCATATTCCGTCGCCGAGCTGTCTCAGCAAGCCTCGCCTGCGTCGAGTGCCAGGGGTCGCACGATGCCACAGCTGTCGAGAACGCCAGACGCGTCATTTTCCGTCGCCGAGCTCTCTCAGCAAACCTCGCCTGCGTCGAGTGCCGGTGCTCAAGGCGGCAGCTTCCACACCACGCGCGCACAACAGACCGTTCGCTCGATGAGCGCGAGGCGAGAGGAGGAGCGCCAGGCGAAATTGGGAGCCATCAAGACGAGGAAGGAGGCGTCCAGTAATGAAGTGGCCGAGGTCGCTCAGGCCGAAGCCTTACGCGTAGAGGCGGAGCGGGTGACTGCCGAGCGAGCCGAGGCGGAGCTGCTCGTGCAGGCGATGGCACAAGCGGCGCACGCGTCGGACGAGGTGGCGCGGATGCAGCAGGAGCAGCGCGTGCTAGAGGAGCGAGTGGCTTCCCCGCAGCGCCGCGAAGCGAGCCAAGGAGATGTACACGGGATGCGGGACGAGCTGTATTCGCAGCTGCGCGAGGCGCTCGCTTTGGAGAGCCAGCGGGGAGCACAGGAATTTGCTGAATTGATGGAGCCCGAGTTGGTGGTCACGGCTGTGCGACTGGCCAGACAGAATTTGGAGGCGGAGCGCACGGAGGTGGACGAAGTGGCCACGGAAGCCGTTAAGGCGGGGCGCACGGGGGCGGACCAACTGGCCACGGACGCGGCAGAGGCTGAGCAGGTGCACACAATCAAAGACGCTGAGCAATCAGTGGCGGCGGCGACGACGGAAGTGGAGGAAGCTGCAGCGCCCAAGGCGGTGTTTGAGCCGGCTGGCACGGAGATTGATGTGACCCCTTGCCTCGGGACAGTTTCGTCATTGGCGACGTCGGTAACGCTCGTGGCGGAGGTGATATCTGCGGGCTTATTGGCCGTTACCGGTGTGGCGCTACCGGCAGTGGCACCGCCGGTGCCGGCGGTTAAGGAGTTGGAGGTTGAGCATGCGGAGAAGCAAGTCGGCACGGAGGAGGTGCAGCCTGACCGACCACAAGAGCTCCAGTCATCCCAGCCGGAGCAAGTCGGAACGGAGGAGGTGCAGCCTCACCAACTACAAGAGCTCGAGTCTTCCCAGGCGGAGCAAGTCGGAACGGAGGAGGTGCAGCCTCACCAACTACACGAGCCCGAGTCTTCCCAGGCGGAGCAAGTCGGCACGGAGGAGGTGCAGCCTCACCAACTGCACGAGCCCGAGTCATCCCAGGCGGAGCAAGTCAGCACAGAAGAGGTGCAGCCTCACCAACTGCACGAGCCCGAGTCATCCCAGGCGGAGCAAGTCGGCACGGAGGAGGTGCAGCCTGACCAACTGCAAGAGCTCGAGTCTTCCCAGGCGCAGCAAGTCGGAACGGAGGAGGTGCAGCCTCACCAACTGCAAGAGCTCGAGTCTTCCCAGGCGCAGCAAGTCGGAACGGAAGAGGTGCAGCCTCACCAACTGCACGAGCCCGAGTCTTCCCAGGCGGAGCAAGTTAGCACGGAAGAAGAGGTGCAGCCAGACCAACTACAAGAGCCCGAGTCTTCCCAGGCGGAGCAGGTCGGCACAGAGGAGGTGCAGCCAGACCAACTGCACGAGCCCGAGTCATCCCAGGCGGAGCAAGTTAGCACGGAAGAAGAGGTGCAGCCAGACCAACTACAAGAGCCCGAGTCTTCCCAGGCGGAGCAGGTCGGCACGGAGGAGGTGCAGCCTCACCAACTGCAAGAGCTCGAGTCATCCCAGGCGAAGCAAGTCGGCACGGAGGAGGTGCAGCCTGACCAACTGCAAGAGCTCGAGTCTTCCCAGGCGCAGCAAGTCGGAACGGAGGAGGTGCAGCCTGACCAACTACACGAGCCCGAGTCATCCCAGGCGGAGCAAGTCGGCACGGAGGAGGTGCAGCCAGACCAACTACACGAGCTCGAGTCTTCCCAGGCGCAGCAAGTCGGAACGGAGGAGGTGCAGCCAGACCAACTACACGAGCCCGAGTCATCCCAGGCGGAGCAAGTTAGCACGGAAGAAGAGGTGCAGCCAGACCAACTACACGAGCCCGAGTCATCCCAGGCACAGGAAGTCAGCACGGAGGAGGTGCAGCCTGACCATCTACAAGAGCTCGAGTCATCCCAGGCGAAGCAAGTCAGCACGGAGGAGGTGCAGCCACACCAACTACACGAGCCCGAGTCTTCCCAGGCACAGCAAGTCGTCACAGAGGAAGTGCAGCCTCACCAACTGCAAGAGCTCGAGTCATCCCAGGCGAAGCAAGTCGGCACCGAGGAGGTGCAGCCACACCAACTGCAAGAGCTCGAGTCTTCCCAGCCGGAGCAAGTCGGCACGGAGGAGGTGCAGCCTGACCAACTGCAAGAGCTCCAGTCATCCCAGGCGAAGCAAGTCGGCACGGAGGAGGTGCAGCCAGACCAACTACAAGAGCCCGAGTCATCCCAGGCGGAGCAAGTCTGCACGCAGGAGATTCAGCCAGACCAACTACAAGAGGAGTTAGTGTTATCTCAGCGGCCCGACACTCAGCCGCCAGTGCCCTCTTCAGCTGTCAAGCTGGAGCCTGCAGTTCAGCAAGAGCTAGAGGTTGCGGCCGACGACGAGGTGGCCAATGTGGCATCGGCGGCAGATAAGACGCATGCGACCTCAGAGGAGTCGGAGATGCATCAGGAACGTTGGACCGGACAAGATAACTTCGACATGCGCGAGGCTGAGCGGCTGGAGGCGAAGCGGTTGCAAGCCAAACTTGCAGAGTCGGAGCGACTGGCAGCAGAGAAGGCGGAGGCGGAGCGTTTCGAGGAGGAGTGCCGTGAGGCAGTGCGGCTCGATGCCGCACATGCTGATCTAGCACGTGCCGAGGAGGATCGGCAGGCGGAAGAGAAGGCGGCAGCCGACGAAGCGGAGGAAGAGCGGGGCGAGGCGGTGCCGCTGGCCAAGAAACCAGAGGGTGAGCAGTCATGTGCTGTAGAGGCGGCAGAGGTCGAACAGATGGCTGCCCCTCCGGTCGCGCCAGAGGCAAGCGCGGCTCCGGTGCCAGAGGCCAAGACGGCTGCCACTGCTGGCGCTCCGCCCGCCTCGAACCCGAGCCGTCGTGCAGAGGAAGCCGAGCCGGCAGAGCCCGCTCCGGAAACGGTCGAGATCGCGCAGAGTAATGAGACAGACGAGGAGGATGAAGTACCCTGGACACCCGCGGCTGTGGCCTCCGCCGAGCTCACTTTGTCAACCGCCGAGAAGCTCGTCGCGGCGGTTCTGCTGGCATCGGACGAGGACGTACGCCTTTCCGCTCTCGACGAGTTGCGACAGTTTACCAACGACGCGTACGGTGCCGATGCTGCCGCAATTGGGGCTGCCGTGCGCGCCGGCGGCGCAATGGCGGTCCTCGTGTCGTGCGTCGACTCGAGCTCGAGTGACGTGCAGCAGACGGTGTTGTCGTTGCTTGGGAACCTTTTGACAGACGTATTCGACAGGCACGCCCGGAAGTCTCTCGCTCTCTTTGTGGAGGCAGGCGGGCTGGCAGCCTTGCAAGCTGGGCTGCGCGCAGACTATCCCGTCAATCTCTTCGCCACTGCCACGCTTCAGAATATCACGTCGCTCGACGCCTTTGAGACGTGCGCGCGGCTGCGGGAGCAGAAGTGTGCCGATGAGCTGATTGCGATGATGCACGCGACAGACGATGCGGTGATGAAGAGCTACGTGACGGCGGTGCTCGCCAACCTTCGCGCTCAGGACCCCGAGCCGAAGAGTAATCCGGCCATCGAGGAGGCGATTCGGATGCGGCGCCTCGCGTCGATCGTGGAGATGATGCAGACGGGCAAGGCGGTATCCACGGTACATCGGCTTGCCAGCCGATGGCTTGTGCGCCATCGTGCGAGGAAGGCGATGGAGGCCGAGTGCGGAGCAGGAGTTGTAGCAAGTACGGAAGCGGCAGCAGCGTAGCGGCAAGGGGAGAGAGTAGGCCTCGACAAGCATGAAGCAAGTGAATTGCAACTCGGAATGCATGTATGAATTATGTACTAGCTGGGGCGCGGCGTGCGGCGGGTTCGGCGTCCGGATCCGATATGCGATCAACCGATCATGCCCGCGCCGAGGCATAGCTAACATGATGACGGCATGTGAACCCTGCCGATGGACTTTTCAGGTGAGCTTGACGCTCTGTAGACTGTACTCTGAAGGAGTGATCGAGACTTTTGACTTATACCGACCTTACCGCGCGGACCGTCGTCACACGTCAGCAATCACGACCGGTTGGGCTTGGGGCCGCCGCCTACCGCGGTACCGGCCGCGGCGTCGGTGTGGCGACGGATGTATTTGAATTTTTCTGCGCCAACTCGTCCCCAACCCCGAACCCCGAACCCGCAAGGCGACGGCGATTTCGCCACTGTGCGCAGCTGTCTCGGCGTGCGCGATTAGTGCGCGAGCCTGCAGCCTCTCTCGCACCTCTCGGCGGCGTCCTCCGTGCAAGCGGCGTACGAGCTCATCGGCGTGCTCAATTTCCAAAGCCATGGGCCGGATGGAAATGTCTCGATTGAATGATGATGATTGCTTTACGTACTCGATTACATATTCATACACTTTCGAGCCTTCACGGTACACCTACTCCCGTGCGTCGTTCCTGTTCCCACTATTCCTACCGGCTCCCTCCAAAATGAAGACCGCCTCCTACATGCCGGCGCCCGTTTCGAAACGAGTATCGCCGTCACCAGTCGGGAGCGGCATCTCTTTCCGCAAGCTTCCGCCCGCCTCACACGAGTCGATCATGGCGAGCTGCGACCACTGGCTCAGCAAGGCTCAAGGTAATTACGAGGCGCCATCGGCGCGCTGGCTCTTCATGCTGGCACACGAGGTCAAGGCGCTGCTCGAGCCGCTGCGCAAGGAGCATGCAGCCACGTGCGCCCGCCTTCGTCACCTCGAGAGCGTGCTGCTGCAGTGGACCGAGGTCTTCGACCCCGCGAGCGGGAGCGGCCTTGCCTCTCCCGCCGCCCTCGCCTCGCAGCTCAAATCGCAACAGTCGACGAACGCGCAGCTGCGCGAGGCGCTTCAAAAGGCTCACGAGGTGACGGCCGCAGGAGAACGAAGGTGCCTCGAGCTGCTGCGTCAGCACCACGAGGCGCACGCGCAGGAGCGAGAGAGGGAGCGCGATCGGCATGCCGCTGAGCTCGAGCGCCTGCATCAGCTGCATGCAGCGCAGCTGCGCGTCTTGAGCGCGCGCGCCGAGGCCTGAGCGCACGCGCTCGTGCATAGTGAAGCCTAGGCGAACGATTGTGTGCGAGGGCTGTGCCCAAGCGCCATGTGGCTGCAGATAGAATATGGCACACGCGCGTAGCCGAGCGGACAGCCGGAATCCGGGAATCCGGACGTGAGGCACGAGCCGCCGCATTCGTCGGCTCCGGCGTGTACGTTGTCGAGGGTGCGTATACGCATCCACCGCGCGTGCAGCGCGCGGTCTAAACGACATAGAACGCATTTTTCCTCGCGCGGTCTAAACGACATCCATATATTACGCTTGTGCGAACCTTGCCGGTTGCGATCCTTGCGATCTTGGAAGCTCTGTCTAGCTAGCAGCGGGTCTCCTCTTGAACAAGTCAGAGTCTCTCTCATCTTGGCTGAGGTACCTGTCTCGTGCGTCCATGTCTGCGGCCGACGCGGGGGCGGTCGCGGCCTGCGATCGCTCGTGTGCGCATAGCTGCGCCTCGGTGAGACCGTCAGACGCCTCGGCGCCAGATGCGGCGACCCTCTCAAGGGGCTGTACGAGGCGGGAAGACTTGGCGCCGAAGCCGTTCCCGCCCATGCCCAACCCAAGGCCGCCCTGCTTGCCGCCGCCGCCACCGCCGCCGCGGAATGTAGTGCCCCTGGCGGCATCTCTTTGCCTGCCCGCGATAGCGCCGCTTCGGTGGCTCTCGGCTGCGTTGCCGGGCGCCTCCACCTCCTCCGAGATGCTCTCCACGATGCTCCGCAGAGCGCGCTGCCCCTCAAAATGTGCCGCAGTCCGCATCTTGGCAAATGGGCCCGCAGGCGCGGCCGGTAGCTGGGTTCCTTTGAGGGTGCCTTGATGGAGCGAGGAGCTGAGCTGCGAGCGCGGGTCCGCGTAGCCGCTGTAGCACTCCGCGTGGTACCGCATCGAAACGCGAGCACCGCGGCGCTCGGTTATGGGCTCGCCGATCATAGTGAACGGCATGCGGCACTCGCGGCACTTGTGGCCGAGGTCATTACGCTGCGCCTCCCGGTGCTGGAAGTCCCAATACTGCGTCATGTCGCCCGCGCCGATGGTCTCCGGATGGCACGCCTCGCTCATCCCGGACACTGACGACGGGTGGAGGGACGGAGCGTGCGAAAATTTGGTCGCCACGGAGAGAATGTCGGAGAGGTCATCGGCCGCGCCGTCCTCCACCGTTTCAGCTCGCCGCGAGGCACCGGTCGCATTGGCGCGCCCCGTGCGCTGCAGGTGCCGGTCGTTGCGAGCTGCAAATGACGCCATGAAAACACTCTAAGCGAATGGACGGACGCGCCGCGACGGCCACCGCCTTCTCGATCAGCGCTGCGATCTCCGGAAAGGACACGGTGCGCTCGCGCCTCGCTGGGAGGCCGAGACCATCGTTTTCACGAACCTGACAAGCCGGGTGTGAACGTTGTGTGTTGTACGTCTTCGCATGGGAAAAGGGAGAGGAACAACTGGTAAACTTGGTCCCTACTGGTAAACCCTGGGAGCCCCATCCCCCCAAACGGCGGAGAGATCCCATACCCAGGGCTCTCCCTATCCCCCCAATCTGATTCCATGATGGATACCGTACATGTGTTCGACACCTTCACGTTTAGTTCACAGCTGCGTAACTTTGGGCGTCACAAAGGTCACGTGATTTCCTCTTGTGAATGCCCTGCCCGCTGTCAGCCGCCGAGCCGCAAGCCCTCTCCCGCAAAGGTTTCGAGCTCGTGCAGGCCGGCGACGCCGAGGCGGGGCTCGCATGTCATCTCGCCGCGACGGCGCTCCCGTCGGCCAACGCCTACGACTGGTTTCACCGGGCGCGTGCGGAGCAGCACGTTGGCAAGGATGCTGACGCGACCACATCGTATGAGCGCTCGGTGATGTCACCGCGGCCGCCCGTCCTCGAGCCTCAGGCCGCGACGGAGGCTTACTTCCAGCTCGGCAAGCTCTGGCGTGACCAGCACGACCTCGGCAAGGCGTCGCGCTTCTACACGGCGTCAATCCGGCTTTCGCCCTCGTCAGCGGGCGCGTACATCATGAGCGGCGTGACGCTGCGTGAGCTCGGCCGCGTGGAGGAGTCCATCGTGCAGTACGGCATCGGCCTTCGCCTGTCCCCGGCCATCCCAGCGGCGCAGTACAACCGCGCACAGGCCCTCAAGGAGCTAGGAAGGATGCCCGAGGCCATCAACGGGTTCGCAACGGTGCTGGCGCTCGATCCGGCATTTGCGCTCGCGTACGAGGCCATGGGCGACGCACACCTCTATGCCGATCGGCCCGACGACGCCACTGCCGCGTTTGCTCACTTTGCAGCCCTCCGCCCGACGGCGGCGGCGGCCCACTATTCCCTCGGCAAGGCGCACTTTGGGGCGCGCCGGCTCTCCGAGTGCGTGGCGGCGCACTGGCGCGCGCTCGCGTTGCCCGAGGAGGCGGCCGTGCCGCACGCGTACGTGCACAACGACCTGGGGAACGCTCTGTCCGAGCTCTCTGGCCGCTCCGACGAGGTGTTGCATCACTACTCCGAGGCCGCGCGCCTGATGCCCTCGTTCGCCGAGGCTCTCTCCAACGTAGGGACAGGCCTCAAGGAGCGTGGCCGGCACACCGAGGCAGCCGAGCAGTTCCGAAGGGCGATCGGAGCGAAGCCCACCCTGTGCGAAGCGTACAAGAACCTTGGCTCATCGTATGGTGAGATCGATGGACGGTTGCCGGAGGCGGTAGGCGCCTTCGAAGGGGCGCTGCGCATCAACCCGCAGTTCTGGCCGTCGCTCTATGCACTCTTGGACACGAAGCAATTTCTGTGCGATTGGCGAGGCCGGCCGGCGCTGCTGGGGCGGCTCGTGACACACCTCGATGCCCTCCACTCGCGCCGCCACCTCGGTGCTGGGCCTGACGAGCGAATGCACGGGGGGCTCCCTCCCTTCCAGACGCTGCCCCTACCGCTCCCTCCCGCCACCCGCATGGCCATCACCCGCAACCGTGCCCGACGTGACATTGCACACGCAGCGGCGACGCCACTGCCCCATCCGATGCGCTGGAGCGCGGTGCCGGATGCGCAGAGCGCTGGGAGGAGGATGGTCGATAGCACCTGGCTGCTGACTGGCGGCGGTGGCACGGGCACGGTGGCGGCGACGTCCTCGACCTCCTCCTCGCCCTCCTCCTCGCCCTCCTCCTCGCCCTCCTCCTCGCCCTCCTCCCCGCCCTCCTCCTCGCCCTCCTCCTCGTCATCCTTGCTGCCGCCCCCGCCCGCAGCGCTGCGTCTGGGTCTGCTCACAGCCGATTTTGGAGACCATCCGGTTGGCCATGCCCTGCTGCCGTGGGTGGCTGCTCTGCGCGCGCGATCAGGCCTCGAGGTGATCTGCGTCGCGTCCGACTCGAATGAGAAGAAGCACCCTGGTTCGGCGCTGCGCCGAGCGATCGCGGCGGCTTGCACGGCCTTTTACGACGTCACCGAGCTTCCTGATGTCGAGGCGGCGCTGCTGATCAACGAGCTTCGCATTCACGTCCTCCTCAACCTCGTCGGACATACCGCGGGCGCTCGCCACGTGCTGACTCAATGGCAGCCTGCACCCGTGCAAGGACTGCACTATGGTTACCCCGCCACGACGGCGCTACCGGCGATGGGCTACATGCAGGTCGATCGTGTCGCCACGCCGCCCGAGCTGCAATCTGACTTCACCGAGCGCCTCGCGTACTTCCCGCACTGCCACTTCATCGCAGTCCATGCCGAGCGCTATCCTCACGTGCAGCGCGTGACGGCGCACGCACACCCCTGGACGGGCGACAGGCGAGTGATCGCAGCTGACGGAGCGGCCGCTCGCCGCTCGGACTTGGGACTCGGCCCAGTGGGCAGCCGCCACGACGCCTTCGCCCTCTGCAACTTTAACCAACTGTACAAACTGGATCCGGAGACGTTTGAGGCGTGGGCGAACGCGCTACGTCGGCTGCCGCGTGCCTTCCTATGGCTCAGTCGGGTGAGTGTGCGCAAGGACACGTCGATGTTCGCCGAGGCCAACCTGCAGCTGGAGGCAGCAGCGCTCGGCATCGACACACCTCGCCTTGCCTTCTCGTTCCGATTCGGCGAGAAGGACTACGTGCCCTTCCGCGCACTCGCGGACCTGATGGTCGACAACCGTAACTATAATGCGCACACGACGGGTGCGGATACGCTCTGGGCGGGAGTGCCGGCGGTCATGATTGAGGGTGGCCACCTGGCGGGGCGCGCCGGTGCGACCTTCTCGAGTGCCCTCGGTACGGCCTCCATGCTGGCTGAGAGCATTCGTGCGTACGAGGATGGCACCTATCTACTCGGCACGGGCCCTGCACGCCTGCATGCGCTGCGCCGCAGGCTGCTCCAAAAGCGCGGGAGTGCTCCCTTTTTTGACTTGGCGCGGCTCGCCCGTGGGCAGCATCGCCTCGCTACCCTCATGTGGGGCGTCTACGCCGCGGGGCTTCGGCCGATGCACGTGATCGCATCCAGATGACCGCAAAAGGGGTGCTGGGGCGTGCACTTGGTGCAGCAGCTTCCACCTCTGAGACGGATGGGTCGGCGCTTCATGTGAATTCACACATCCTCTAATGCGCCTCCCTCTGCTCGACATGAGGCGGTCGCATGAGTCGCCGGCTGCCTTTGCCGAGGAGCTTCGTATCGTGTGTTATCGCTTTGGCTTCTTTCACAGCAGTGCTATTCACAGCAGGGCCATCGCTTTGGCTTCTTTCAGCTGCGTCACAGGATTCCTGACCACGTGGCGGAGCGTGCGATGAATGAGGCGCGGCTCTTCGTTGCGAGGCCAGTGGACGAGAAGCAGCGCATCGGGTATACGGCAGCAGTTAGGCAGTAGTTCGGCGTTTCGTGGCTAAATGGCCAATGGTGTGGAGACTACCGCTGGGAAGCCTGATCCGAGAGAGCAGTTCGAGATCGCCGCAGAGGGCTTGAGTCGTGCCGAGATAGAGAGTCGTGCATACCACGCCGCACATTAGACAAAACCTGTACGCGTATGGACCGTGCACTACACAGTACAGTAGCACATTATTATTTGGAGTTTGGTTGAGAGGCCACACTGGCACACAGATCGTCACAGCAGATGCAACTGCGGCCTCCAACGTCTCCAAAAGATACGAGAACGTCAAGGGGGAAGTGAGAAGATCAAACCCTTCGGCTTCGCGCGGTTCGGCTTCTCGGCCCTGTCGCCGCTTCGTCTTGGGCTATTGAGTAATGTAGAACACCGATGGTACAGCAAGCTTATTGTATCGGGATATGCTTCAAGTAAGGTGTTGCGGGGACAGAACGACATGCTTTTCGGTTTCCGCGGTAACCGCCGACGTTGGGGCCCGTTGCATGCGCGCGGTGAACTGTGCGATCGTCTGTCGCTCACATCCGATTCCACTTTTAGCGAGGTGAACACACAGCACTCTGCAGCATGCCGCGCATGCACGGCAGTCTCCATCCCGTCTGCCGCTGTCCGCAGCCCTCGACTGCCTCGCAAAGGGGCCCCCTCGAAGACATGCAGAACACGCCGTTCGACACAACTTCGGCCTTCGCGTCATATTCACGCACCGACGCCCTATCCACGAGGCACTTCAAAGAGATCGTGAAGGACTGGGCGCTGCGTGCGCGCTGTGCGAGAGCGCTTGGAGCTTTCCCGGCTGACGGTGCGTCCTTCTCATACAATCACCTGGGTGTGTGCATGAGCGCGGCGACCTTCAATCGGGACGCCAGCACATCACTTGTGGCCGCACGGGCGCTGCTCAGTTCAGGGTTGCCGAGTGACTGCGCTGCAGCAGACGCGGTCATCAAGCAGCTTGCTCGTGCTCCATCTCGCGCCGACGTGCCACTGTGGAGGCAAAGGCCGGACGGCCGCCTGCGAAACTTGACCGCCGCCGGACGAACGTTCCACGATCAGCTCGCCGCACAAGGCTACGCACTCATCCCACCATCGTGGGGCCTCGGTGCACTTCTCGAGAACGACCAATTGGCAAGCCGGCTGAGATCGAGCCTGGACAAACGCCAAACTCAGGCCGCGGATGGATCGCCCTGCAACAAATGCGGCGCGTTCGGCAACAGGCCCACCGCCTACCGCAAGCGATGGCTTCCGTGGGAGCATGATGGGCACATACTCCCCCGAGATCGAGCCGGGTGGTACAGCGACTCTGCCTGGCGCAACGTGACTGCTGCGATAGCTTCGCGTCTCCGACCTGCTGTGCATGCGTACATTGGAAGGGGCGCCGTGAGCGGCATGTGCCGTGTGCTCATCTTGCCGGCGCGCAATCTCAGCGCCATCGAGTACCCGTCCGGCCTCTGGCATCACGATCGGTGCGGACGCCGAGTCAAGTGCTTCGTCTTCCTTGAGGACGTCCGGCGGGAATCGCACCCGATGCTCCTCGTGCCTGCGTCGCACCGGACCGTGTACTATTCATACTCCCTCTTCGGCGCCTCTCGCTTCAGCGATGAGCACGTGGCCGCTCACCAGAAGGCCCCTCGCGCGATGCTCGGCGCATCCGGGGAGGGGTACTGCTTCGATACCAATGGCATCCATCGCGGCACTCTGGACGGGACGCGCGCTCGCTACAGCATCGTGGTCGAGTTCCATGATGAGCTTCTTGAGCAGGAATTTCGCGAGGCGCGTGTGCCTCGCCCGCCGTTTGGCGAGTAAGGGAGTAACCCACGCGACCAAGTACGATTGTACGAAGTTGAGGTGCTCCGCGGGCGGGAAGCGAACGGCACATGGCGCATGTTCGCATGCAGTCACCCAAGTCCATCCATGAAGTGACGAATGTATTGTGATCACGCATGTATGTCATCTGTCAGCAATTCATCACTAGCCAATTTCAAAGTAGAAAGTTCATTGCGCTAGTTTGAGAAAGGGTCAGTTGAATCGACACACAAGGTAGAACCGACCAGCCACTATACCATGCAAAACACTTCCCTTTCCCGGCTTTTCACATCGCTCGATAAATACCACAAAGCCCATCCTCGGATGACAGTGGTTTAGTGGCCGTTCAAATTGAAAGTGGCTTGTGTGGTAGGGGCTTGTGGTGAGTGAGTGAGTGAGTTATTGAGACACAGACACACCGTGGAACAATACTCACTCACTCACTCACTCACTCACTCACTCACTCACTCACTCGGCTTGTGGTATTTTCGAGCCTTTGGTCTGTGGGAAAACGAGAAGTTTGCGCGGGGCACTCGGACGTCCGCGCCGCGAGCGAGCACGGTCTCATGTCGGGCTCAGACGCGCAGCTTTTGGTCGGGCACTGCGAGCTTGGGGAGACGAGGGTTTCGTGGGAGGAGGAGAATGCGTACTACGTCTGCGGTGGGCCGATGGGCTGTATCCTCAAGGAGTACCACCCAGGCCCGTGTGTGTTTGAGGTGAGCTCGAGCCGTCGTCGGCGGCCCGTCTTGGTGCCTGCGGCTGTGTCTGCCGTTGCTTCTCAATTGGCTCCGGCGGAGTCCAAGGCATCGCACAAGCGGGGCAAGGTCGAGGCCGCCGGCGCGAGCCGCTCGGCCAAGAAGCGACCACCTCCTGCCACCAGGAAGGCACTGGCGGCAGCAGCTCCAGCGGATCCGATGGACGATGACGACGTTGAGGACGAGAAGGACGACGAGGAGGGCGAGGCCGCTGCTGGGATGGCAGTGAAGCTGCATGCGCAGCCTCCGTGCGTAGTAAGCGAAGAGTCGCCGACGCAATGCTCGTCCACCAACGAACCTTCTCCCGACGACGATGAAGTCGCTGGCACGGCCGACGAGCCCTGCAACGAGGCGGCGGAGGATGAAAAGGTCGAGGCGAAGGAGGAGAAGGTCGAGGCGGAAGACGAGGAGGACGACGAGGAGGACCTTGCCGCGGTGGTCAACTGGGCGGCGATGATGACTACCGAGGCGGCGGAGGTGGCGGCCGCGACTGCGGCTGCGGACGGGCGTCCAGCCGCGACGTACTCCGCGGCGTGCTGGCTGCTCCGGCTGCGCGAGGCGTGCATGCACCAGCCCACGCTATACCACGAGGTCGTGCAAGCACTGCACCTGCGCCGCTCCCGCCAGCTCAGCACCGAGGGCGCGACAGCACGCGTGACCAAGCTCCTCGCGACGAGTCCGGCTCTCTCTCCGTTGCAGCGCGAGTTGAGTGACACGTGGCTCACGCTCGAGTGGGACGCTCCGATCGTACGTGCGGCGCTGCGACTTCATGGGTCTGAGCCTCTGACCCTCGACGCGATCGCGGCGTGGCTTCGACATGAGCCGCCTTCGGCAGCGCCCTCGCGCGAGGCCCTCGATGCCATTCTCGCCGGCGCGACTGCCGAAGAGTCCGCAGCTCTCAGCGCGTGGCCCGCGTGGGCCCGCGAGCTGCTGGCCGATCAGGGCAGGGCGCACGGAGGCGAGGAAGGCAAGGAGGAAAGCAGGGAGGAAGGCAGGGATGAAGGCGGGGAGGAAGGCAGGGACGAGACGGAGGAGGCGGCGGCGGGCGCGGCGGCGGGCGCGGCGGCGGGCGCGGCGGCGGGCGCGGCGGCGGGCGCGGCGGCGGGCGCGGCGGCGGGCGCGGCGGCGGGCGCGGCGGCGGGTGCGGCGGCGGGTGCGGCGGAGGCGACGCGGGCGGCGGTGGCGCGCACGACGTCACGTTATGGCGGCGAGCTGATTCGTCTCTGTGCGCCGCCGCCTTCGTCTGCATTGCTATCGTCCTACACCCTCGCCCCCGCCCGCGCGCCTTCAACCCTCGTTCCCGCCCCCGCCGCCCCCGCCGCCACCGTTGCCGACGACGGCGGCACGGCTGATGGCGGCGGCACAGACGGCGGCGGCGTCATGATCGGCGGCTCGGGCTGGCGCACGAGGCCGGTGCCAGTGATAGATGTGCAAGCGATCGGGCCCTCCGCACGCATGCCTCTCCTTAAGCTGCTCTATCGCTCGATCGAGCGCTGGTCGTACCTCGACTGGGGCCTCACATCGGACTACGACGCTTCCCTCGACGAGGCGGGCGCGCGCGGCGCGCGCGCAGGCGGCAGCGGCGGCGGCGGCAGCGGCGGTGGTGGTGGCGCCGGCGGCACCGGCCCGTTGCAATGGAATGGCCTCAAGGTGACACCGACGGTCCATCACGCGGCTGGTGTCCCCGAGGAACGTAGAGAGGAAGTGCCCTATGGCCTCGGCGGCAACACGCGGGGATCGGAGGGGTACGGCGAGCTGACCCAGGGCTCGGTGGCCAAGCTTTGCATCCTCCTCGCCAACATGCGCAGCAGTGCTCTCGAGAGGTTGCGGCCGGGGGCGCCGTGGTGCGCCTCCTTCGACCTAGTCGGGGAGGGGACGTCCTTGGTCGATGTAGGCTCGGGCTATGGCAAGGTGGTTGCCCACGTCGCTCTCGAGAACCATGTGCGGTGCGTGGGCATCGAGTGCGTCATCTCCCGGCATGAGATCGCAGAGCACGCGCTGCAGGAGGCCAAGGTTGAGTTACTCCTCTCCCCGGACAAGCACCTCGGCGCTGCCTCGCCACCAAAGGGAGGCAAAGCCGCGGCCGGCGGCGCCAGCAGCCGCCGGCGCGGCTCCAAAGGCATAGCCAAGGGGCGACCCAAACCAGCCACCGATGTGAGAGCTATCGATGATGCCGAGGAGCCACCGGGAGCAACCTGTGGAGCCACCGAGGAGCCCCCTTCCGAAGCCATGGGCGAGGAGCCCCCTACCGAAGCCGTGAGCGAGGAGCCCCCTACCGAAGCCATGGGCGCGGAGCCCCCTTCCGAAGCCATGGGCAAGGAGCCCCCTTCCGAAGCCATGGGCGAGGAGCCCCCTTCCGAAGCCGTGGGCGCGGCAGCGGCACAGGAGGACGTCGTGGACGCTGCAGACGAGGAGATGCCGATGGCGGCGAGCGTGCTTGCACCCGGGCCGCCGCCGCTCGGAGGGATCTCGGAGGGATCTCGGAGGGATCTCGGGCCGCTGCCGCTCGACACCGTCTCCTCCCACGAGCTCGCCACGTCACGCGACAGCCCGCTCAGCCTCATCGAGTTCCATTTTGGCGATTCGACGGTGGGTCATGATCTCAACTTTACCCACGTGTACTGCTTCGATCGCGTCTTCTCGCCCACCACCCTGCGCGCACTCGCACTGCTACTACGGCGCTCGCCCTTCCGCATCTTCGTCTCATATCGATCTCCCTCCGAATGGGCTGAGCACGGCCTCGACAATGTGTACCCAGTCGCTAAGCTGCGGGTTAAGACCACCGGTCACGAGAGCTACTCCCCGATCGTGTACGCCAACCTGCGCTTTGCACCGCGCTGAAACTCGGCTTAGCTTGAGCGGCACCATGAGCGGCACACGGACACGTCGATATGAGAGTGTGTACACGAACCTCAGATGAGAGGATATGTGGCCCCGGTTGGGTTGGACTGCTCACGCGAGACGTATCCGATACGGTAATCGGTATTGTATTCTGAACCCGGAGGCTGGAAACTACTGTGTACCCGGGGTCACTCTTCCGGCCCGGAGGCGGAGCGTCCGCGCGCGCGTCCCCGCAGGACTTTTTCGGCTTCATCGCATCATCGGGCGACATAACACTGACGACTTAATAATATCGATGGTCCATGCATCCAGGGAACATCCATGCGCAAGAATATGGAATAAAGGGCTAACCTGTGGATATGGTCACGGCCGTGACGGACAGGCTCGTGGCGAGGGCATCCCGAAGGAGAGAATGGAGACACGCCCGCCAGACCGTCCCGCGTCCACTCGCCCAACGCCGCGCACGGCGCCATGGCGACCGAACGCACGTCCCGCGGCCGATGCTTGGACGGAAGCACGCGCAATATGGTGAGCTTGTGAGCTGGCACCGTCGACACCTACTGTCGTCGGCCCTACCCTTACGCGCTGGGCGTTGTCGTGGGCGTTGCCGCGGCCACTTTGGCGCTCAGACCACTCGCGGCGACTATATCGTTGAGGGGCACCGCCGCCGCCACCTGTGACGGAGCCGAGAGCGAGGGCAGCGCGAGCGTCGGCGCGAGCGCCTCCGCCTCCGCCTCCGCCTGCGGTGGGCTCATGCTCGTCGCGATGGCGACGTTGCCCGGCGCCGGCTGCCTGCGCTTCATCTCCTCTGGCTGATAGATCATCTCTGTGATGGTACCCATCAGGGAGAGCACGGGGCACGGCGCCTTGGGCTGGTTCGCTGCCGGCCACTCGGCGCCCACCACGGCGCTCGAGAGCCTGAACAGGTCCGCCGCCGTCTCTCGATTGAGGACCTTGTCACTCTGGTCGTTCTCGTAGATCGAGTCCCAGCCGCCGCCCGCGCCGCCGCTCCCAAGGATCTGGCCGTCTTTCTCGAGGGCCTCAGCGCCACGCCCCTCGCGCGGCCCGCCGTTCCACGACCAGTACACCCCGCTCTTGGCGCAGCGCGGGTCGTGCGCCACCTGGAACAAGCGCATGCCTGCCTCCTCCTCCCCGACGAAGCCGCCAGTGATGTACTTCATGAAGATGGGGAAGTATTTACGGAACCAGGGGCGCTTCTCGCGGAAGAGGGGCGACTCGGCGATGCACCCCGGATAGATCGAGCTGAACGCGATCCCCGTCTGCTTGTGGTACTTGTCGTGCAGCAGATTGGACGTCATCATCAGGCAGAGCTTCGAGTCCTTGTACGCCTTCGCGCCGTCAAAGTTGTACCCGTCGAACATGGCGACCGGGTTCTTAGCACCCGCCTTCAGGCCGGCGAGCTGCTTGAGGTCGGCGATCGGGTACACGCCGCCGCCGCCCACGGTGTTGTCATTCCCCGTCACCGAGCCTACCATGATCACACGAGGGTCGGGGGCGAGCGACATGTCCTCGAGCAGCAGCGAGGTCATCAGGAAGTGGGAGAGGTAGTTGATCTGCATCTGCTGCTCGTGGCCATCGACGCTCCACTTGGCGTACGGAAGCGAGGGCTGGTACACGGCGGCGTTGCAGATCAGCCGGTCCACCGGCTTGCCCGCCTTGAATTCTTGCAACTCCTTGCAAAAGGAGCGCACCGACTCGAAGGAGTTGAGCTCGCAGTACATCGGCGTGAAGCTGTTCGGGTCGAGCTCGTCGAGCTCGGCGATGACGCTTTGTTTGTCGAGGTCGCGCACCGCGCCCACGACGTGGTACTTGCCCGTCTGCACCAGCGTGCGCGCCGTCTTGCGCCCGAGGCCCGAGGACGTGCCCGTAATTACAACGAGCTTCTTGTTGCCAAACTTTTGCTGTGCCTTCTGCTGGTTGAGCTGATCCTGCAGGGTGGGGATCTTGGATATCCACTTGAAGGCGACGGCGCCATCGAGAACGAGGAGCGCGAGCAGAGCCAGCGGCGCGCGGGGCATCGCTGATGAATGAATGCAAATGAAGATTTTGCGAGCACCAACGAGATAGAAAACGAGACATCACATCTCGAGGGTCTGTGAGTGCAGTGGCCATTGTCGCCGTGATGAGAAGAGGTGGGGCAAGCTCAGATTACATTATCGCAATGTCGTGTGAATAGCCTTCATCACCATGCAAATGAAGTCCCTGGCGCTGGTGCTGGCGATGGCCGTCCCCACAGCAGCCTTCGGCGTGGGGCCGCGCGCCGCGCCGTACCCCTGCCGCAGCTCACGCACTACGACCGCCACGATGAAAAAGTGGGACAGGCGCAAGGTGCGTCCTTGGAGCGTGGTCGTGCTCGTCCCAGCCTCGCCTCCGTTTGTAATGACTGGCGCGTTCGCAATGCTGCTCGCAGACGCTCGCCGAGACAGAAGGCGGCGTGGCAGATGCCGGCTTCGACAAGGTAGGCCTCGACGGCACCATCCCGGTCAACTTCATGCAGGGCAACGAGACGCTCACGACGATGGCGCGGCCTGGCCAGCCACTCAGCCAGGTGGCGGCGCAGGCGGGGCAGTACATCAAGTACAAGTGCGGCAAGGGCGAGTGCGGCACGTGTGAGGTACGTGTCGACGGCCAGTGGATTCGTACCTGCACCGTCAAGGTGCCTTATATGCCGCCGGACCAGTCATACGATGTCTTCGTACGCGCCACGATGACGAAGTCGAAGAAGTCGTCTCGATTCTTTTCTTTCCGATCCTTTCTCGCAGGCGCGAAGAACAACGTGCTCGGCATGGTGGGCTTCGTGCGCGAGGGGCGCAAGTCGCAGAATGCCTTCGAGGAGCGCCTCGAGCGCGAGAAGGCGGTGCTCGCGGCCGCTGCGGCGAGGAAGGCCTCGCGCCAAAAGGAGAACGGCCAATGAGAGGACGGCCAATGAGAGGACGCTCACCCTAATGAGAGGACGCTCACCCTGATGAGAGGATGCTCACCCTGATGAGAGGACGCTCACCCTGATGAGAGGACGCTCACCCTAATGAGAGGACGCTCACCCTCGGAGCCACTGCTCGCGCGCGGGGCGGCGCGTGCGCGCTCGCCATCGCGCGCCTTGCGACACGCAGCGGCCCTAGACAGAGTCGATACTAGTACGGTAGAACGGGCGGCTTTCCATCAGGTATTCTACTCTCGGTGAAACCTGATGTGGCCGCCCCCACCGCGCCCGATCGGCGGGACGGTTGGGATGCTGGGATCAAGCGACTCAACGCTCGTCAGCGGGGAAAGCAAGCAAGTCTAGTTTGTCGAACCGGCAACCGCACACCCACACATGCGCCGCGCCGGGGGCATTCCCGCGGCTATGCGTACTTGGTAGTATTACCGGTCTGTACGCCGCACATACCGCTCACACCGACACCTCCGACATCGGCACGTCCCCTTGCACGTCCCGGAACCCCGAACGCCCGCGCACCCGCCGGTCCGACCACCGACGCGCATTTCGTCGGGACCCTCCGTTCCCAAAGATCCGCAATCCCCATGACCCCATCGCGCCATCCGGCGTGTCCGGGGATGCGGATCGGGCGCCCCTTCGGCCGCCCCCGTGAACGCCCCGACATGAGCTGCAGCGCGCGACCGCGCCGGGTCTTGCCGGGTCGCGCCTGCGATCCGAGCGAGTTGGCGGTTGGCGGGGTCCTGGGCCGGGCCCGCCGGTCCTGGGCCGGGCCCGCCGGTCCGGAGCCGTCCGGTGTCCGGACCACAGTGGCGCGACGGGCCACGCACCCGACCGGGTCAGCGAGCCAGCGGGAAACGAGCAAGCAAGTCTTAGAAAGTTTGTCGTACCCTGTCGTACCCCCCGGTCCATTCTGACACTTTCTGACGGGACCGTTCCGGGGCGTTCTCGGCTCTATAGAGGAGACTATACGGCTCTGGTCGGTCTACGCATCTAAATAGGCATCCTCCTCGACAGATAGCAAAAAGTCGGATGCTCAGTCTGAGGTCTGAGCTGTGGAAGGCTACGCGGCAGGCGTCAGCGCAGTGAGAAGCAGTGTGAGTGGAGTCCTGGAGTCACCTGGGCGGGCTGCGGATCGTCTTCGAGCTGAGAGTGCATCGGTTGTCATCGCCTTTTGGTCTTGACGGCGTCAACGATCGCATCGAGTCGGCTCGTGCGCGCAGCGCGCTGCTCTACCTCTGCCTGGGCTTCACTCGCGGCCTCGACGGCGGCCTGCGTGGCCTCGACAACCTTGAGAGCCTCCGCCTCACGCACGGCATGCAAGTGCTCGCTTTCGACCTTGCGCACCGACTCCTCGTGCTCGAGAGCTCTCGCCAGGCGCACCTCGGCTGCCTCGGCCACCTCGTCCGCTGCCTGTGCGATCGCCACCGCCTCGGAGCGTCGATGGTGCCAGCCGGGCCCGGGCGTGTTGACTACGTCTCCGCAGCGTACACTTGCCTCGATGGCCTTGGCTCGCGCCGCGTCCGCCGCCTCCTTCGCCGCCGCCACCCTTGCCGAGGCGGGCTTGAGGGCGCGTGCTGCCCTGGCTGCAGCGGTGGCTTGGGCCTTTTCGGCGTGAGAGCGCGCCACTGCCAGCGAAGCAGTGGCCACGTCCGCGGCGGCAGCGAGTAGGTCGAGCTTGGATGCATGCGGATCATTCTCCTTGGCCTGCCGCCTCCATTTTGCGAGCTCGAGATGTATCTCGGTGGGATCTGGGCCCGCGCTCGGTAGAGGAGGAGGGCTCGCAGACATGTGGAGCGCCTCCTCCGTCGCAGGCGTGTGATCAACTCGCACGGCCGACGTGCTGGCGGGCGGGGTGGTACCTCCACCCTCACCTCCACCCTTTGCGACGGCTTTCTTTCTCGCCTTCGCGCCCCGGCCAATCGTCGGGTCGGCGGCCGCGCGTCTCGCCGGCGATGCGCGTACTGACGCGCGTACCGCCTGACGCAAGGCCGCATACGCCGCCGGGGAGGTCGATGGTGAGGTTGTCGGAGAGGTCGCCGCCGGAGAGGTCGCTGGAGAGGGCGCGCCGGCTTTGGCTTCGGCTTTGGCTTTGGCTTTAGCTTCTGCCGCACGCTCCTCTACCCAGATGACATAGGAGTCATACATCTCCGCCAGGGCCCCACGCACCTGCACGTCGAGGAAAAGCTCGGGCGCTCTGAGGACGGGAGGCAGCCTTCCCATGCATGCGTGAATGTTGGCGAGCTCCTCGTTGCGTCGCCTCTCCTCGTCGAGTTCGTGACGCCGCTGACACTCCCGCGCCTCCGCCTCAAGCAGCTGCTCGCGGGCCAAACGCTCCGCCTCGCGCCGGCGGCGGCCCCGCCAGGCGCGCACTCGCCGCTGCAGTCTGCATGCGGCCGCCACGAGCAGCTTCAGATTATGTGCCTGTTCCGCCGCATCTTCACTGCTCCGCCGCCAGAGGCGGTGCCGCCGCTTCTCCGACGCCACCTTGGACGGGCGGGTTTCGAGGACGCCGCGTACGAGGCAGAGAATAGGGTCCAGCGGCGGCGCCAGCATCGGCGAATCTAGCGGCTCGTGCGGCAGGCCACCCTGAACAACGGCCGCCTTGCGATGCACTCTTCCGCCGCGCGGCACCCGGGCAAGGCGCGGGCCATCCTCCCTCACAACGGGCCCGGGGCTCGGCGGTCGTGCGCCCGAGTGCTGCCGTGGGCTCGGAAGGAAATCGAGCGCAGCCGCAGCCCATGGCCGCGGTCTCAAATTGGAGGCGAGGGCGGCGGCGGAGCACTCGAGAGTCGCGACGACATCGATGCCGGGTCGCCGCGTGCTGCGCACTGGTGGCGGGTCGGTTGCACGCCGCGAAGACTGCGCACCGAAACGTGGGAGGTTGGCCAGTGGTGGGAGGTTGACCAGAGGTGGCAGGTTCACTCCCACGACCCCTGCGAACGGTGTGAGCATATCGCCGCACACGCTCCGAGCGTCACGCTGCGGAATTCACATACCGTATTTTCGAGTCCTTATAACGCACAGAGATGGCCCACTCTGACGTGAGCCAAGCCGCCTGGCTCAGGTGGTTCGACACCTCGGCACGTGTAACTACCTAAAATCACCTTAAAACCTCACGTGAGCCACACGATGCACGTGTCGATCGCCT
>Ga0210245_101087_pt1 | contig 23226 bp, 7 predicted proteins | sample ChrtobMetaP3_4mM_FD_155450 | JGI IMG/M metagenome (GOLD analysis project Ga0210245, IMG submission 155450) | Chrysochromulina tobin associated microbial communities from unialgal haptophyte culture, Seattle, Washington, United States - P3_4mM | ecosystem: Host-associated > Algae > Haptophytes >...
GCCGAAGCACGCGAAGGGGAAGTTCTCGCGACCAAAGGAAGCGCCTCGGCCACACGAAGATGGCCTAGGGTAAGAGCGAAAACGAGCGCGCGGGCACACGGGCCCCAGCAACACTTAACTCTCATCGGAGGATTCGACGACATGCGCGACATTGCGCTTCGAGAACTCCCCCCCGAGGTGCAGAGGTGCCGAGTAGCACACAATCTGCCACGTGCATCTCCCGTAGGGGTTAATCAGGATGCGCATCGACTAGCTTCGAGGGTCCCCCTTGGGTCTCGAAACCTTGAGCAGCAGATCTCCCGATAGGTATCCCCATGGTACCCCATGCGCCCAATAACTCCCAAACGGCCGGGAGACATCTCCCCGCCTATCCCCTTTCCCCCTGGCTGGGCTACTGATGGCCCCGCCGACTGTCTCTTCACACGGTGGTTCACGGCCGCTTAACTGTTGGGGTCAAGCGGCAAGCAACAAGTTCACGAATGTTCACAGCTTCTCAGCACAGGTGCGGAAACGCCAGGGGAATCGAAAGGGCGTGAAAAACAAACCAGCGAAGCAGGTTGGGTGGATGAGCCGTGAAGTGTGATCGATGAGTCTAACGTGTCACGTGTACGACGACCCGCCGAAACAAACAGAAACACACACGCCCCTACACCATCGTAGGGGGGTAGCTGTACGCGTCGCTCACCATCCCCGAGCGCGCCGAGCGCGCGGCGTGGTGGATGTTCTCGGTCATCTGCACGCGCAGCCCGGGGCACGTATGCGGCGGGTTGGCGGCGGCGATGACGGAGGGGCCCAGGCCCTCGCCGATCTGGTTGATCTTGGGCCAGAAGCGGCCGAGCGTCGAGGTGATGAAGGGCGGAGCGCCGGGCGGCACGCGCTCTGGATCGGGCTGCTCCGCCCGGAACTTGTACGCCATCGGCTTGCCGTTCATAAACGCAATCGGTGGCGGGTACTCGGTGCCGTCCGCAATCTGCAAGCGCCCCTGCGCGGCCTCAAGCTTGATCTCGCGGTCGCGATTCCTCATGTACGTGGTTCCAACGGTCACGAAGGGCTTGGACGTCACATCCGCCGGGTACAGCTGGTGCTTGTGCGCCCGCTCGTTGGCGCTCGCAAAGGCTGTGAAGGAGCCCTCGGTGATCATGAGACGCAGCGCAGGCGTGGCTTTCTCGCCCGTGACGCGCGTGACCGCGCCGTCGACGCGCATCGGGATGTGATCGCGGTGGCTACATGGCGTGTAGTAGTAGTCGCGCTCATGCAGGCCATAGTACAACGGCTTGGGCGCCGCCGCATGCCTCGCGCGCAACTCCTCCGCAGTCAAGCGCGTCTTGTAGTTCACATCATCCGAGGTGCGCTGCGCCTCTTCGACAGAGCGGGCGAAGGCGCCCTGCGCGGCGAAGCCGCACCGCGGCGGGTTCGAGTCCGTGTGAAAAGCGAACGACTGCGAGCCCAGCACGCTCGGCAGCGGCGCGGGCTCCGGAGGCGGCCGCTCCTCCGCCTCCGCCGTTAGGTAGCGATTGAGCGTCTTCTCGTGCTCGCGCTCGAAGTCGCTGCCGAGTCGCGCGCCCGCGTACAGCGGACGCGGCGCCGCGCTGAAGGTCATGGCCGACGCGCGCGAGGCCAGCGTTGAGGCGCCGGCTGAGTAGGCGCTGCCGGCGGTGAAGGAGTGGCCTGTATGACCAAGGCCGCTGCCTCCACCCGTGATGAGCGGCGAAAACGTCATGATGGCGCCCTGCTGCTCAAAGTTGGCGCGCACCGGCTCTTGCTCGAGCGGCGGCGCCACGAGCGCCGTGAGCCGCTTGACCGGCTCACGAGCAAGAACAGGTCCGCGCCGTGGCGCGAGCTCAAAGAGCCGCACCCAATCGTCGTTGTGCTTGCGGTGCGGGAACTTGTACGAGACGGCCTTGCCGAGCTGCTCGACGTCCATCATCCCGTTCGCCGATGAGTTGGCCTCCAAGAACATGCTGCGCACCTCCGCGTCCGAAAAGGGCAGTCTGTGCTTTCGCACATAGTTGGACACGTCGATCTCGGTGATGAACTCGTCCAGGTCAGTGTCCATCTCGTGGAGCAGCCGCAGGCAGTGCTCATAGGCGATCGGGGCAGCTACTGCCGCATGCTCCCCGAAGAGCGAGCCCATGGCGGACATCACCGGTGCCTTGAGCCTCTGGCCTCGCACGAGCCCTTGCAAGTGCGGAACCGACTGCAGTTCAACACAAGTCAAGGCAAGGCAAGGCAAGTCAACGCAAGTCGTCGTCGTAGCAAGTCAACGCGCAGCCTCCTGCTTCTCAACACAACACGCACGGCCTCCGGAACCGACTGCAGTTGCTGTTCCTCCTGATGCTGTTCAACGCAACGCTCCTTCGGACCAGACCCACCTGAGACCTGACCCAGACAGACCCCCGCCCGGCCCCCCCAGCACGCCCCAGCCCAGCATGAGGGCCACAAGCAAGCAAGCGACCTGAAACCGTGTTCAACACGGCACGAACCTCCTCAAAACCGGGAGGCTCGCGCTCGCTCGCAGGTGCTCGCTTTATGTGAGGCTTGTGCCTTGGGTATTCGCTTCTGTGCCCTGCAAACATGTGCAAACAGGAGAGCGAACCGCCGCCCAATCCTTTCACACACAAAACCTGCCCAAATAAATCATCTTTTCATCAGTCCGCAGAAGTTTGACACGCACGAAACCGACACGTTGCAAAGAAACCGACTCAGCGGACGCTCGCGCTCGTCTCGACCGGCGATGGACGCCGCCACTGTGGCGGCGATCGCCGCGACCGAGGCGGCGGTGGCTGCGATGGCGGCGAGCTCAGCGGCAGCGGCAATGCACGTGCCTATCTCGACATTGCCGGTGGGAATGGGTCAGCAGGCCATGATGATGGTGGGCATGATGCAGCCTCCCTCAGCTTTTGTAGAGGTGGAGGCCACAATAGCGGGCGGGAGCCCTGACGAAGAGAGCGCTGCCGCAGCCGCCAGCAAGAAGAATGCCTGGACGCCCGAGGAGGATGCGATCCTGACGCGGGTCGTCGCGCAGGAGGGAGCGGGCCACTGGACCAAAGTGGCTGCACACCTACCGCACCGCATGGGTCGGCAGTGCCGAGAGCGATGGTTCAACCACCTCGCGCCCGACGTGAAGAAAGGCTACTGGACCGCCGAAGAGGACCGGCTGATCCTCGATGCGGTGCGCGAGCACGGCACCAAGTGGAGCACGATCCAGAAGAAGCTGCCAGGCCGCTCGGATAACTCAATCAAGAACCGGTACTATTCGGCAATCCGCAAGGCGCAGCGGCTCGAGAAGCGCTCCTCCTCGGGCGCCCCGCTGTCGGCAGGTGGCGAGGGTGGCATGGCCGGAGCGCCCGGCGGCTCCGGCAGTGGCTCGGAGTACGAGAACGGGACGTTGATAGCCTCCCCGCTGGGCGACGGGGCGCCATCCTCGCTCATGCCGGGCGCTGCCGGCGGCCCGGTTCTCCCGACGGGCGCGGAGGCGGCCGCGCTGGGCATCGGCATGCGCCACAACTTCTGCTCCGGCAGCGCGGCCGGCTCTCCCGGAGGCTCACCCTCAGGTAGCAAGCGCAAGGCGGCCTCGGCGAGCGTGGCCTCGCTCATGGAGGCGCCCAGCCAGGCTGCGATGATGTGTGCAGTGGTGACCAGCTACGCAGGCGAGGCCACCGGCAGCCACAACATCCTACCCACTGCCTTTGCCTCCGTCGAAGCCTCGGATGCCGACGCAGACGCCGCGAGCATGACCGCCATCCCAGCCCATCCCATCCCGGCCCAGGCACATGCGGCCTCCGCTGTGTACCTGTCGCACACGTTCGCACCCACGCCGACGCCCTCGAGCCATTTGGTGCCGCCGATGCACCCGATGTTGCACCCGGTGCCGCCCCCGGCGCTCGTGCAGCCGACACACCCATTGCTCCAGCCGGTGACGAGCAGCAGCAGCAGCCAGAGCCCCGAGCGCGCCGCAGCCAAGGCGCAGGCGATGGAGGCGATGGGATTCAGAACGAGCCCGTGAGAGCCCCTGAGAGAGTCGTGAATCGAGGTGATGCGAGGGGGGCGTTTGGACACCCTCTCGAGCGGAAGACGCAGCGTCTCGAGCGGAGGACGCGTACGGCACTAGCGAAGCAGTGTGCCCTCTCAACACGCCGCGGTGCCAAGCATGTGGGGCGTTGGGGCATGTGCGGCGTGCGCGCGTGTACCGATGTACCGATGATGGGGGGGCCAGGTGGGGGTGTTTGATGTAGTAGATGGTCTAGTGTGACCGGTGGGGCGGAGCTGGTGAGGGTGGGTCAGGACGCGGCAAGACGCGGGAGTGTCCGCGGTTCTCCGCTCCCACCTCGCTGCCGGTCTTATTGTGAAGAATAGTTTGATGTTTGTCGTGTGCGTATCCCGAGGGTCCGGTCGGGAGCGGTCCCGTTCGTTCGTACCACGATCCACGTACTAGTCGTCGGTAGTACGGGGCGGTTTCAGCTGTACACGTAAGAACCTCGAGCGGGTGTGCAACATTAGTGTGCAACATCGAACATGATGACAACATGCTCGATGCTGCATCATTGTGTAATGCACTGCTCTCCAGAAGCACTCATGTGTCCATGCATGTGTCGTGGTCCCGCAGTCCGGAATCCAGGGCAAACAAACTGTTGGGCGGGGGGGGCGGGGCGGACAAATTGTGACGAGGAACCAAGGCGAGGAACGTACCCCGAGAGCCGAGACGCTTACTCCCCCACCCCTTTCCAAGCTTTTTGTAGAAGCGGAGTGGTGGGCGCGACCATAGACTGATTGACTGACTGGTTGAGCAGTGATCTAAGGTCGCTGCGCGGCGCGGGCGAGGTGAAATCTCAGGATAGTCCGGTGCACTATGTTTCGTTTCGATCGGGTTGAGCACAAAGTTTCTGCCCGCTCGACGGATCAGCGACGAACGGACGTGGCCGCGGCTTGTAGCCGCGGCCTGGCCGGATCCGTCGGCAGCGGCCAACATGGCGGCAGGGGGAACCAAAGTGTGCAGCAAAGGCTGGGCGAAGGTTAAGGCGTATGTCAAGAGGATGGCAATAATGGCGAGATTCGAAATCATGCAAAAAGCAGCTCAAGCGCAAGAAGAGGCGCAGCTGCTGCTGAATGTGGGTGGCATTGTGACCGCAGTCGAGAACGCTGCTGACCTCGAAAACGTGGCCTTCTGGCAGCAAGGCGATGCGAGCCTGGCGACCAAAGAGAAGCTGGCCGAGCGACAGGCACTGAGATATCACCCTCTTGTGCTCGATGCGCTACAAAAGTACTGGGAAGCAGCGCAGCGCAGCTTGCAGTCTGGAGGTGACCCAAGTGCCAACGAGCTGCACCGGGAAGGCCATGCGCTGATGCTACGGCGCATCTACCGGGTCATGATCAAGGATTTCGACCCCGCGGATTGCGAGCGCTGCATTGCCGAGGACTGGGCACGCGATGCCAAGGGGAAGGATACACTCACTCGCAAATCATTTTGTGACGCATTCTTCGAGCTGGCAGGTGAGGATCCTGTTGTCGTGCAGTTGCTGCCGGCCTGTGACACCTTTACCAATTTCCATCTCACCGGCTGCTGCGCTCGTTCCGTCACCTATGTGCGTGTGCAGATACATGGACCAACAACATCGATGCTCGTGAGTACGCGGCATTCTTGCGGACCCTCTTCGATTCAGTGTCCGTCCAGAAACAGGTCATCGGGCCAGACGGCAAGGTGATGATGATTGCCTACGTGTGGAAGGATGAGGTGGAGTGCGCCTTCGACGAAGCGTACGCCGTCGAGGAGCAGCCCGCCGTGGTCCAGGAGGCCGTGCAGGCAGCCACCGCCAAAGCACCCGGCGTGAAGGTGGAGAGCGCACCTGAGCCAGACGCTAGCCCGGGGCCGAAGACAGACTATCGCGCACGCGCCAAGAAGAAGTCGAAAGAGGAGGAGCCCGTGAAGGAGAAGGAGAAGAAGGAGAAAAAGGAGAAGAAGGAGAAGGCCCCCGAGGAACGCGCGGAGGAGGCAGCCGCCACAATAGGAAAAGCAGCCAAGAAGCAGAAGGGCAAAAAGAAGCGTGCCGCCTCGAAGGAAGTGCCCTCAGAGAGATACCAGGGCAAGAGACGCGAAAAGAAGGAAGAGGTGAAGAAGAGCGAGCAGGGCAGGCTGGGAGTGATGCAGCACTGGGCGCTGCGCAAGGGGCTACCGCCTCGCCTGCAGGAAGCCTTTGACGGGCTCTCCGATGCGGATCAGAAAGCCGTGGCAAACTTGTCAGAAGAGAAGCGGGTCGTATTCCTCCGCAAAGCAATTACCAAGGTCGACAAAGGTCTGCCTCCACACGTGCTCGAGGCGCGCAAGGGGCTCGATCCTCATCTTCTGGCGGTGTTCAACGATCTGACCACTTCCGACATGGTCGTCATAGCCAATATGTCTCCGGAGAAGCGTGTGTGCTTCCTCGAGCGGCAAGCAGCTTTACAAGAGCGAGTCAGCATAATCGGCGGAGTCTTTGGTAACATCGCCTCTCTGTATCAAGAGCCGCTCCACGAGCGCATGTTGCGACGCACTCTCACCTGGAAGCAGGCAGAATGCAAACTGCAGCACGCGATCGGCGCCGGTCTTAATCGAGCCATCGAACAAGTTACTGGAGCCACTGAGAGCGCAAGCACGGACGGCGTGATCGCATCGTGGGTTAGCGTCCCAGCGCCAACAAACGCAAAGTCGAGCCCGACCATGTTTGCATCTGCGCAGCAGACGACACAAGCAGGAACAGTAACTACGGGGACGTTGGCAGATGCTGCGGCGGCCGTCGCCGCTGGCAATAGCGGTGAGCTCTCAGACGCCAAGAGGGAGGCAGCAGAGATTGCCGCGCGCAGTGCAGACCTCAAGCGGCGGCAGGCGCTCGGGCAGCTCGCCCCCGAGGAAGAGGATGAGCTGAGGCGACTCGAAGCCAGGATGGTCGAGTTAAATGTGGAGGCTGATGCGCCCGGGGCCGCAGCGTCGACACAGAAGAAGAACACAGATGGCTTCGTGGGGGCTAATGCACCGATGGCGGACAATATCCCCCCTACTTTGTACCGTACATCGGTCACCAACTGCAACTTGCAGCTGCTCTTCAAGCCGCTGGCACCTCCGCAGCTCCTAAAGGGAGACACCCGGAGTCCACGGCGTACCCACCTGTCCGTGGGCAGCGTCTATGCCACTGAGGACGACGCTCTGCCGGGCGGCACTGAAGTGGACGCATTTAAAAGCTTCCACTTGAGACGCTCAACGCCATCGCCCACAGTTGTCGACGTCGCGACCGGCGCCAAAGCTGCAGCTCTACGCCCACGCGCATCCTCGCCCAGAGTTCCCATCGGCGCTGATGTGGGTCCACAAAACGTGCAGAATCCGCCGCCAAGCTTCCTCTGCCCTATCAGCCATGAGCTCATGCTCGATCCGGTCATCTGCGCGGACGGCCAGTCCTACGAGCGGGACAACATCATCGCTTGGCTTGACGAGAGCAACACCTCACCGGTGACCGGGCTGCCGTTTCCTTCTCGCGCGCTGATCCCGAATTATGCGCTTCGCGACGCGATCGACGATTGGGACGATGCACAGCTCCAGCCCTCGCAGCGGCACCCGCCGTGGAATGTCGATGAGTTGTTTGAGGCGTTCCCAGCGCCCAAGCTGCCCCCCTTTCCGAGCGCGCCGGATGGCGATCGGAAAGTCACACTCAAGCAACTCGAGAGCCGATATAACACAGCATGGCAGCAGCACTTGCAGATTCTGCAGCAGGAGGCCGTCATAAGCGACGCTTTGGTGAGAGAATACGGGGTGCTCTCTCACACCCAATCATTTCGACCCAGCCCTGGTGCGTCAGTGCGGCCTGCTTCAGTGGCGCAGACGCGGGTGCACGTTGAGATCACTGCTCCCTTACCAACACGCAACTACGATGCGGCTGCGATCTCGGCCGTCGCCGCCAGGATCGCCGGAGTCGATGCCAATCGTGTAATCACCACCCTGACCCCACGGCCACGACCACCCGGCGGCCCCGGAAAGGACACCTGTGGCCCCGCGCCTCTCCCCTCCGGCGGTACCCGGATCGAAATCACTATCATCTCCATCAGCGCAGCCGAAGCGACGTCGCTCGAGTCGACCCTCGCGCCAACGTTTAGAGATCCGATGGCGGCCAATATAGCGCTCGAGTTTACCATCGACTCGACCGCCGTCCGTCTCATCGACGCCGCGTTGCCGCTAGTGCCGCCATCTATGCCTCCGCGTTCGGCGCGTCCGGCCACGACGAAGCCGCCTTGGGGGTTGTTGTCGCCTCGCCTCACCTCGACGGCCGTGCCGCGCTCAGTGCACACTGCCACGACGAAGCCGCCTTTGGGATTGATGTCACCTAGGCTCGCCTCGATGGCCAGGATGCCGCGCTCAGCACGCTTGCACTCGACCCATGACTCGACCCAGGAGTCCCATCTCAGCGGCCTCAGCGGGGTCTACCTCGGTGCCGGGTATGGCCCACTGAGCCGTGTTTCCCAGGCCTCCGAGAGAAACGCGTTCCCCATGCCTATCCCACCGAGCAGTGGATATGCCCCTGTGCTAACCGCTCTGAGCCGCAGGGAGCCATGGTTGGATGCCGGCGATGCGCTAGGCCCTCCTTCCATGGTCCCTCCATGGGCGCACGCCGCCTTGAGCGGACACGCTAACCGCCCAGGGACATCGGTCGAGCCGAGCGGCGGCAGGTACTACAGAAAACCCGAGTCTGCGGCTCTGAACCGCGCAACCTCGCCACAGCCGGAGCCCGTGTACCCAGCCCTGATGTACGCGCCAGGTTTGCCCAGCTGGGGCCCAAGCCCGCGATCGCGACCCAATACGGCACAGTATGCAGCACAGAAAACGATGTAACCGTTATGAGTTTAGCCTTTCTCGAAAGTCGCGTAGCGTTTAGTGATTAGTGAGTTACGTTACAGAGTTCGTTCGACTGTACGGTGTATGATTAGACTTTCCGTAGTATGCGTGACGTGAGACGTGAACCGAAACGTGGCCGGCGCGGATGCGTCTTGCGTACCGGGTTGCGCGTGCCGCTCCTTGCCCCGCCTGGGCAACAGAGAGTTTGTCGTGGCGGGCAAGACTGAAGACAACGACGGCAGAGTTATGATGACGGTTGACAAAGCCCTACCCCCCCTCCCCCCTCCCCCCCTCCCCCACCTGATTGCCTATCACAATCCTGCCCTATAGGGCAGCGAGCACCAGGGGGATCACCCTGTGTGCTGGGAGTCTCCGAGACTGCGAGTGGGAAAGACCGACCTCACTAGCGAAATTGAGTAGCTCGAGCGAGCGAGTACTCAGTACTTGTGTTGACCGAGGGGTGCGGAGCCGTCCTTTGAGAAGGTGGTGTGGTGAGTGAGCTCGTGGGGCCGTCGATTACAGACGGACGAAGGTCCCGCACGGGTCCCTCGGTCGGAATTCCCACAGCTCTCCGCGCGCGCGCGCCTTTCCTTCTGCCGCCGCCGCCGGCGCCGCGCGCGTCGTCGATCCCTTTGCCCTCGCCATGGTAAAGGTGAACGTCAAGTGGGGCAAGGAGAAGTTCCCCGACGTGGAGATCGATGTGACCGCGCCCGTTGAGCTCCTCAAAGCGCAGCTCTTTGCGCTCACGTCAGTGCCCGTCGATCGGCAGAAGATCATGGGCGTCAAGGGCGGCACGCTCAAGGACGACGCAGACCTTTCCACGCTCGGCATCAAGGAAGGAATGACCCTGATGCTAATGGGCTCGGCGGAGGCGGTGCCCGAGGCGCCGCCTGTCGCGACCGTCTTCGCTGAGGACATGCCCGCAATCGAGGTGGCCGCGATGGGGACGGACAACCCCGGCGGGCTCTCCAACCTGGGCAACACGTGCTACCTCAACTCGACGCTGCAGTGCATGAAGGCGATCCCCGAGTTTAGCTCGTCGCTCAAGCTCTACAATGGCGCTGGCGTTCCCGCCGAGGACTCCTTCGTGATGGCGATGCGCGCCATCATCTCTGAGCTCGAGCGCTCCAATGCGGCGCGAGAGGTGCAGCCCCTTGGCTTCGTGCGAACGTTCCACGACGCCTTCCCGATGTTTGCGCAGCGGACGCCTGATGGCCATCCAATGCAGCAGGATGCGGAGGAGTGCTGGTCCACCATCGTGAACGCGCTCTCGCAGCGCATGCAACTCGCAGTGGATGGCACCAACCCTCGCATTGCCCCAACTGCCACCGTGCCGGTGCTGCCGCGCATGACCGCGCTCAAGCGCAATCTGGGCGACATGCTCTTCGGGATCGAGCTCGAGTCGAGCTACAAGTGCCTCGAGGGCGACGAGGCGTACACGAAGCGCGAGGGTGAACGCTCGATCAAGTGCCACATCTCGGAGAAGACGGCGCATCTCTACACTGCGCTCGACGTCAACCTCGACGAGACGCTCGAGAAACGCTCGGAGGTGCTCGGCCGCGACGCGGCGTACTCGAGGCGCTCACGTCTCGCGCGGCTGCCGCCCATCTTCGCTGTCCAGTTTGTGCGCTTCGCCTTCCGCAAAGACACGAACAAACGTGCGAAGATCCTACGCACCGTCTCGTTCCCTCCCATGCTCGATGTGCGCAACCTGTGCACGGCGCAGCTGCAGGCGAGCATCGCCGCGCACTGCACGCTGCTCGAGCAGGAGCGCGATGCCAAGGCGGGCATCGCCAAGGCGCCCGCCGCCGCCACTGCCGGTGCGGACGGCGATGCGCCGATGCCTATCGCGCCGCCCCCTGCACCGCCGGCTGGCGCGGCGCCAGCGTCGGCTGGCGCGGGCAGCAGCGGCGAGCCGATGATCATTGAGCCGCTTGAGCCTCCCAAGAGCAAAGATGAGCTGTCCAAGCTCGCCACCGACGCCGAAGGCGCCGAGTGCCATGACAACAAGACGGGTCGGTATGAGCTCTTCGCGATTATCACACACCAAGGGCGCACGGCGGAGGGGGGTCACTACGTGGCGTGGATCAAAAAGAGCGCAAAGAAGTGGCTCGTCTTTGACGACGAGACGGTAGCCGAGGTGGACGCCGAGCGCATCAAGGAGCTCTACGGCGGCGGCGACTGGCACATGGCGTACATGTGTCTGTACCGCAAGATGGACACCCTCACACTCGATGAGGAGCCAAAGGAGAAGCTCGAGCTCAAGCCGATTGTACGCTGAGTGAATCACTGAGAGACTCCTGAGTGATTCACTGAAAGACTGCTGAGTGACCCACTGAGAGTGACCCACTGAGAGCTCTGACGATGCTGCTCACGCCCTCATGGTCTCGCAGAAGGAGAAGGGCTTCTCGATGGAAGGCGCGGCCAAAAAGTCGGCCAACTAGATCCATCGAGAAGCCCTTCTCCTTTTTGGCCAACTAGATCCAGGGAGACGTCGGGAGACCGGCGAGAGAGACAGAGAGTGCACTCAGCCGCGAATGAGCGCCTCGACGTGAGAGCATCCTCGACTGAGCGAGCGAGGGACGAGAGGCGCAGCCTTTCCCACAGGGCTCACCATGGGGCCTCTTGCGGCTCGGGGACACGCGAGGGACGGCGGCAATCGGGGCCTCGCGCCAGGGTGCTTACGAGAGCAGAGGTCGCGCAGCGAGCCCTCAGCGGAGAGGAGGGAGGATGGCTTGAGAGCGAGAATGCAGCTATCAACACGGCACACATATGCGCAACAGCCGAACTACTACACGTGAAAACACGTGAAATGCGTAAAGAGCCTTTAAGTGTCTGAGTCGACGTTGCTTCCACGCACGCCCATCTGTGCAACACGCTAGTCAAGTAAATGAAACACGCGGATAGGCCGAGTGTTCACAGCCGAGTGTTCACACGTTCCATCTCTCCACGCACTCCACTCAACAGTCCTCCACATGAAGGGCGTTCTCACTTCCGATTCGCTCGCCGCGCACCTCAAGGGGAAAATGATCTTGGCGCCACTCACTCGAGGCGGCAATCTGCCGTTTCGCAGGCTCTGTGCAGACTTTGGCATGGAAGTCTCCATGGGCGAGATGATCTTCGCTCGGATGCTGCTCAAGGGCGACCGCACGGAGCAGGCGCGGCTCCGACGGGCGGCCAACGAGAAGCTCTATTGCGTCCAAATTGCGACCAATGACATCGAGGAGGGTGTTAGCGCGGCCAAGCTCGCTGCCGACGCCGGTGCCGACTGGATCGACCTCAATTGCGGCTGCCCCATCTATGAGGCCACCCGGCGCAATCTCGGGTCATCATTGCTCCGACACCCGGATAAGCTTGCGAGGCTCGTCCGCGGCATTACTGCGGGTTCGCCGCTGCCGCTTTCGGTCAAGGTGCGAATCGCGGCTGAGGGTGGCGAAATCAACGTGCGAGAGGTCGTCAGCCAGCTGCGCGACGCGGGCGCGGCGGCGGTGACCATCCACGGCAGAACGGCCACCGATCGCTATTCCAAGGCGGCGGATTGGAAGGTGATCGCGCAGGTGGTGGAGGACGGCGTGCTGTCGGCGCACGAAGCTATGAGGCCCGTGGTCCCCGTCCTCGGCAACGGCGACATCCTCACCTACTACGAGGCGCGCGAGCGCATCGAGCTCTCCGGCGTGCACGGCGTCATGGTCGGACGAGGCGCGCTCACCAAACCGTGGATCTTTCAGGAGTTTGCAGAGAGCCGAGCGTGGGAGCCAACGGCCGCAGAGCGCATCGGCGTGTACCGGCGCCTCGCGTGCTACATGAAAGAGCACTTCGGCGACGATGCGCGCGGCCGCAAGATGGCTTGGTATTTTCTCCCCTGGCACTTTGACTTCCTGTGCCGCTACCGTGCGCTGCCGGAGAGTGCTTTTGGCGAGCAGTCGAGGCGGCAGCCGCTCATGCAGACGCGCTTCGAGGAGCTCCCGGACGAAGCGCCCCCCCTCGAGCGGCTCCTCTACGCCCGCGGCCCCGAGCAGCATGAATGGATCGCAAGCACATTGTGGGAGGCCGACTCGGATGCTGCGGCCGTGTCGAAGCTGACTGAACTCGCCGAGTCCTCTGAGTGGCGGGCGGCGGGCGCGCACGATGCCAACGCCGGCCTGTCCGGCTCCGCGCGCTCGATTGGCACCGCCGCGCCTGACGAGACTGAGGAGCTCGCCAACATCCCGAGTGATGACGCTGCAGGCGGCGAGGGCAGCAAGAAGCAGCGGCGGCGGCGGCCTGAGAAACCCCTACGTAGTGAGGAGGAGATTGTAGCGCTACGCGCCGTGCGCGCGGCCAAGCGCGAGGCCACAGGCGCGCCGCCGCACGTCGAAGGCACGCGCCGTTGAGGCACGGTCGGGTGGAATTCCATTTCCTGCGGGGTTCCAGCGTGGGGTACGGGTTCCATGTGGCAGCGCGGGGTACGGGTTCCAGCGCGGGCTTCTCCTGCGTTGGTCCGGCGCGCGCCCGAGCGTGCCCCTATCGGTAGACGGTGCACTTGCTGTGTCTTTCTGCTCTGGGTGAGCGGTTAGCACGTCGACGAGTCACTACAAAGTCAGACTCAGAGAAGAGATATTACAAATTTCATATTAATGACTCGACTACAGGTACCAACGCCAAGCATGCCCCTCATGCTTGATCCAAACGGCACAACTATGACCGAGGGGAGCGGAGCCGTCCGTCGAGACGGTGGTGGAGTGAGCGTGGGGGGACCGCGAAGAAACTGAACTGAACTGAACTGGCACAACTACCGACTCTTCAGAAAACCACATGTCGCTTCCACACACGTTATGCACCAGGCACGAGCGAATTTGGTCGCTTCTTCCATAACACATTCGGGTTTCGCTCTGCCAACGCTGGCTGCGGTGGCGTCGTCCCAACCGGTACCGGTAAGGGCTTGGCAGCCGTCGCCGGTGCGGGCTTGGCAGCCGCTGCCGGTGCAGGTTTGGCAGCCGCCGCCGGTGCAGGTTTAGCTGCCGCTGCCGGTGCAGGCCTCGCGGCCGCTGCCGGTGCAGGTTTGGCAGTCGTTGCCGGTGCAGCGTCTGACTTCTGGCACGCGAGGAGGCACTGTGCGCGCATGTAGGTCGGATTGGCCTGGCATTCACCTGCCGCCGCCCACTCGGCGCAAGCCTGGACTGGCCGAGGCCCACTGGGCGCTAACGCTGAGCACGCGAGGAGGCACTGTGTACGCATGTAGTCCGGATTGGCCTGGCATTCACCTGCCGCCGCCCACTCGGCGCAAGCCTGGACTGGCCGAGGCCCACTGGGCGCTGACGCCGCGGCGGGTGTAGGTTTGGCAGCCGCTGCCGGTGCAGGCCTCGCGGCCGCCGCCGGTGCGGCCAAGTCGAGTGCTTTGTCACCCTCAGGCTCCAGGGCACTTGGTCGCTTCTTAAATAGCACAGTCGGCTTTTGCTCTGCCAACGCTGGCTGCGGTGGCGTCGTCCCAACCGGTACCGGTAAGGGCTTGGCAGCCGTCGCCGGTGCGGGCTTGGCAGCCGCTGCCGGTGCAGGTGTCGCGGCTACCGGTGCGGGCTTGGCAGCCGTCGCCGGTGCAGGTTTGGCAGCCGCCATCGGTGCAGGTTTAGCTGCCGCTGCCGGTGCAGGCCTCGCGGCCGGCATCGGTGCAGGTTTGGCAGTCGTTGCCGGTGCAGGCCTCGCGGCCGCGGCCGGTGCAGGTTTGGCGATCGTTGCCGGCACCATACCGTCCACCTTCTGGCATGCGAGGAGGCACTGTGTACGCATGTAGTCCGGATTGGCCTGGCATTCACCTGCCGCCGCCCACTCGGCGCAAGCCTGGACTGGCCGAGGCCCACTGGGCGCCGAAGCAGTCGCGGGTGTAGGTTTGGCAGCTAAAGCTGAGCACGCGAGGAGGCACTGTGCGCGCATGTAGGCCGGATTGGCCTGGCATTCACCTGCCGCCGCCCACTCGGCGCAAGCCTGGACTGGCCGAGGCCCACTGGGCGCTGACGCCGCGGCGGGTGAAGGTTTGGCAGCCGCTGCCGGTGCAGGCCTCGCGGCCGCCGCCGGTGCAGGCCTTACGGTCGCTGCTGGTGCGGGTTTCGCGGTCGCTGCCGGTGCCGCGCCCACCTTTTGGCACGCGAGGAGGCACTGTGTGCGCATGTAGTCCGGATTGGCCTGGCATTCACCTGCCGCCGCCCACTCGGCGCAAGCCTGGACTGGCCGAGGCCCGCTGGGCGCTAACGGCGTCGTCGCCTGGAACGACTCTGGCCGTGGCAGCTTGATCCTCGGCTTCTCTTTCATGTTCGGTGAATGAAGGTCCGCCAGATCTGGAGATCTCTTGAGCACGGGCGCGGGGCAGCCGCACGCCGCAGGGCACGTTGAGCGCATGAACTCTGGAATGCGTTTGCACTCGCCCTGACTGGCCCACAGGACGCATGGGACCTCGTCGCCGTGCACGTCCGTGGTGTCGTGCCCCCAGTGGCAAGGAGCACTGGAGGCAAGCGCTGGCGGTGCGGGGATCGCATCAATTGCATGATGACCCGCCGCCTTCTCCGCCTCCGCCGCCGCCTTCTTCGCCGCCGCCTCCTCAATCGCGGCCTGCTCAGCCGCCTTCTTCATGAACGCCTGCTCGACGGCCGCCGCCTGCTCGGCCGCCGTTTTCTCCGCTGCTGCTTCCTCCGCCGCCGCCCTCTCTGCCGCAGTCTCAGCCGCAGCCGCAGCCGCCGCAGCCTCTGCCGCAGCCTTCTCGGCCGCTTCTCGCTCGACCGCCGCCTTCTCCGCTGCTGCTTTCGCCGCCGCCGCCTTCGCCGCTGCTGCCTTCGCCACCGCCGCCTTCTCGGCCACCGCTTTCTGGTGAGCGAGCTGCTCGGGGTCAACGACTATCTGATCATGCGCAACCTCCACCACTTCGAGGCTGTCGAAGAGCGTTGGCTTCTGTGTGCAGTCACGAGCCGTCCAGCTTTCGCATTCGCTCATGTCGCGCAGCCAAACGTCGGCACCGTTAGGCCCGCCACCGCCCAAGCCGGCGAACCGTCCATCGTTGATAGCAAAGGTGACCTCCCGCCAGCGCGACGTGCCTTTGGTGTCGACCACCCATCCATGGGGGCCGTCCAACGCGTCGTAACCAACATAGAACTGGCCGACGGAGTTGTCGAGGAATACGAGGCGCAGAGTCAGGTGAGCTCGTGATGCGGTCAGCGGCAGCCCACCCCACAGCCCCTGGTCCAGCACCATCTCGATAGTCGATTGCGGGTGCGCAAAGCCCCGCGAGTAGCGGCCATACATTTGGTCTGTGGGGCCCTGCCACCAGTAGCCCTCGCTTCCCGGGTTGTCCCGGCGTTGCAGGAACATGCCGTAGTCGCTCCGCCAAACGTCTGGGTTCACGTCATTGGTGCCGTTGCCGTAAGCTAGGGCCAGCTTTCCAGAGTCGGTGGCCTCGTCGATCTCGAGGCGGCAGCCATTCGTTGCGTAGGAGTCGCAGATGGAACGTTGACGATTCGCAAGCAACGCTTGGCTCGTAGGCGACTGCGATGTGCGCAAGGACATCGTTTGCCAGCCTTTGGGTAGCGCGCCGAACTCCGCCTCGGGGAAGCGCTCCGCGTCGAGCGTGTCGAGGCCGTCCCGGAAGCCGATCCAAGCCCCCGGAGACTGCCAGCCCCAGCGGACACCACTGTAGCGATTCAGAAACCTCCACACGCCTTCAAAGTCAGATCCCGTCAGCTGCTGCTTTGCAGCTGTGAGCGGAATGTTCCAGTAGTCGATGCGAGCAGTGAGCGCCCACATGGCTACAGCATACAGGTGCTGGTTCTGCATGAGGCAGCTTGGCGCGACTGGCTCCGCGCCCAGCTGTCCGCGGCTGCCCTCCTCGCCAGTCCAGCACCAGAACTTGTCCAGGTCGGCACGGGCGCGCACGGGTCCATCCTCAGTCACCCTGAAGACGTTGAGGAGCGAGTGGGCGACGCGCGTGCGTTCGCCTGACAGCCCGGCGCCTTCGCCCTCTTTGTTGCGCATCAGCCACGTGCCGGGCACATGAGCATCGAGCCAGTCATTGGTAAACAGCTGCGCTTCTTGCATCCGCTTGGCAGACTGGCCGGCACTATTCATTCCGTCTGCAAGATTCACCCATGTTTTCGTATCGTCGCTCGTCACCATCAGCCGCATCCCGGCGTCCTCGATATGCGACGCATAGACGTCGTTATGAAGGAACGCGGTCAGGCTCTGGGCATACTCCTCGAACGCCGGCTTCCGAGACACGATAAGACCTGTGCTGGTAGCACCGCTCGGGCACCAAAAAACATCCAGTGCGTCATTGCGAGGCGGAGCGAACGCATCGAAGCCGCAAGTGCCGCACTTGTCCCAGCTCGCTTCCGTGGGCGTCGACAGGCCCTGCGGATCCTTCCAGACGTAGTCTGCCTCAGTTCGATCGGTGTGAAAGTAGACTGGCGTGTTCTGGATGCCTGTACCGAGAGATGCTTGCAAGTATAGAAGCCTGAGCTGGTTGTTGATGATGCGCATATCACTGAGCTTCGCCGCGAGCGCCATGTGCGCGCGCTTGTAGCGAGCCAAGTAGGTTACATCGTGGAAATTGGGCACTGAGAACGCGGTTTCAGCGCATGCGTGGGGGTCTCTCACATTCCCTTTCCGATGTCCGCAGACCTCGACATACTTGGTCACATTGAACGGCGACTCAAAGAGCCATTGAGGGTAGTAGTTTGGACCCGAGAGAAAGGTGATCCCCACTGCGAACGGCATGTTCCTCTTTGTGACATCGAGCACGAGCGAGTCGAATGCGGCCCAGTTGAACTCGTCTGGCTTCGGCTCGAAGTCCGACCACCTGACAATGAGGTTGACATTGCGCCACAGCGAGCGGTTCTCTGTCTTTACGGTGCCAATAGGGTCCGTACCATACACTGAGAGCCCTGTGGCCAACCCATCCAAGGACCACGCACTGGCGTCCGACGAGGAGCTTCCATGGCACAGCGAGCCGCAGCCCTGGCACTCGGGACGTGAGCCGCAGCCAGTCGTCATGACAAGGCACGACTCTGGATCGCACGTCGAGAGGAGAGCAACCTCCGCTGTGTCTTCCTCGGCGGTGACGGACCTGACCTCGCCGCACGTCTGCGCTCGTACAGCCGCCTGCTCCTTCGCTATCTCCTCGAGAGCAGCCATATGGAGCTGCTGCAGAGCAGCCAGACCCTGGGTCGCACCATATGGTGGTAGGAGGGTTGATGATGGCTGCTCCGCAGGAGGTGGCGGCGGAGGTGGGCCACAATTGTACGCGGTTGCCTGCTCCATGAGCTTGGATTTGGTCATCGAGTTGAAGATGAGCTCACGAGATTCGCGCGAGAGGAGCTCGTTGGCTGACGAGCTGTCGAAGCTGCTCTCGGCATCCATCGGCCGGAGCTTCTTGAAGCGCCAGTTCATTCCCTCGTGGGCGGTGGCATTCCACGGTACGGGCACGCCGAGCATGCGGTCGATCAGGCAGAGCGTCTCGCGCATCAAGCTCAGGTGCCCGATGAGAGCGAGGCCCACGTCTGCAGTGGCATTCGGACAGTTGCGGAAGAGCACCTCATTCTCTTGCATGTCAGTATCTTCAAAGTGTGCGCAGGATTCGAGAGGATGCTCAGAATGAAGCTGCGTATACACATCCTGGATGGGGACTTTTGACCAAGCAAAGTTCAACTTGTAGAAGGCCCTGAGCTGGAAGCTGTCCATCTTCGGGTCACGGCAGTTCCGGTTATTCACGCACTCTTCCGTGGCAATCGGTGCAAAGGCCGTCTCGTGTGAATGGTTTGTCAGCCAAGCCGCGCGCGCCATCTCAGGGTTCTTGTCCTTCGCAGCCCATGTGGCGAAATTCACATATGGGCGGGCGACAGTCTTTCCGGCTTCCAGGTCGGCATGGTCGTGGCCGTGCGCCTCTGGTCCGATCATTTCGTGGAAGAACGAGACGCGATGAGCGAGGGTATCACGCATCATGAAGATGACTTCGATCTTCCTGTCAGCTAACTCGGACTGACGAATGATGTCCATAAACGAGCGCACCTGCATGTGGCTGTATGCGAGGAGAACATTTCGTCTCACGGCCACCTCAATTTCTGCCGCTCTGAAGACCGCTTCGTTGAATGCACCCGAGCGTTCAGACCCGGGCACCTTGTACTTTTGTGGGAGCTGCACAAGATAGTCGCTGAGCGTGGTCCCGCCCGTTTTCGGCACGTGGTGGAAGTAGTAGAGCGGATAATCGGACGGCAGAAACTCGGAGAAATTGGCCAGTGGCGTCTTCGGGCTTCCGATGAAGCGGGACCCGCCATCCGGGAACTTGTCGCCAATCGTATCTGATTTGACAGTGCTCAAGGACGCATTGCCGAGTGTGTCTGAGGTGACGGTGCTGCTCCTGTATGAGAGCGGTCCAGCGCCATACTTTGGTGGCCGCAGGGCCGCCTCTGTTGGCTCCTCCAAGCACCCATACTCCTCCGCAAAGGCTTCGAACGTATCCAGAGCGCGAGCGACGTAGTAGAACTCTCTCGGCTCCCTGGCGAGCATGGCTGCAACAATGTCCTCGTTGACGTTCGCGAGGAGCTTCGACGGCACTGATATCGCACTTTTGCTATCTGTGGCAGTCTCATACCGCATCCACGGAATCGGCAGCGAGGTCGAGTGCGCAAACACGCACAAGCTCCGGCGTACATTCTGCGCGTCTCCGACGGGACCCAGATACACGGAGGCAGTGGAGGTGGTGCCGCCCTGATCTACACCGGACGCAATCGCGGACGCGTTGCGAGCTTTCCAGACGTCGTCGATGGGGAGGTCGCGAAGAGTGGCGTTCAAGCCGTACATGTACTCGAGCTGAGCATCGCGTGGGTACTCGTCGCTCTGCATCCACGAATGCATCATCGCCTTCACAAACGTCGACGACGACCGTTCAGTCATCTGGCGCCGCGCGTCGTCGCTATAGAAGAGCTGGACGCGATGAGCGAGCACGTCGCGCATGAGGCCAAGGACCACGATGGGTCGGGTCGTAGCAGCGCGCACTGAGTGCACCCACGTGACGTCGTCAACCAGGCCAAATGCGATGAGCGCATGCGCCCGAGTGTCGATTGCTTCGTCGAAGCTGGCTTTGAAGACATGCTCGTCGAAAGTCGTCATCGCGCTCGAGCCGGGGACAATGTACTGCTCAGGTAGAAGCGCGAGGTACTTGGCGATCTCGTCGCCGTCGGCATGCGCCTCCCACGCGAAGCAGTAGATCGGCTGGATGAAGGTGGCGAACCCAGCGTGGATGAGACCGGCGGAAAGCTTTTCGGCGTTCGCAACTCCCATCCATCGAGAGGAGCGCGACGTGCGACCATGCTCTACATCGGCGGCGGCCAGCTCGAGCACGGTGCCGCGGCGAATGGTACGGCGAGTGAATCCATGGGGACCATAGCCAGCCCCGCGGGGAGCGCGTGGAACGCGTGAACCACCATCCTCGTCTTCACCTGCTCCGGGCTTCCTTCTCCTGTTCCCGTTCTCGTCATAAGTATAGGAGTCTTCACCGCCGGGCCGCCTTCTGCGTCCTCCACTCACATCGCCTTCTTCACCTTCTGCTCCGGGCTTCTTTCTCCGTCTAGCACCATTCTCGTCGTAAGAGTAGGAGTCCTCGTCGGGACAGGGCTTGCCTGGTTTGGGTTTGCACTTTTTCTTCCCGACACCACCTTCATCTTCGTAAGAATAGCTGTCATCATCTCCGGCGGGGCAGGGCTTGCCTGGTTTGGGTCTGCACTTTTTCTTACCGCCACCACCTTCTTCTTCTTCGTCATACGAATAGCTGTCGCCCTCGCCGCCCTCTCCCTCGGCGGGACATGGCTTGCCTTTCTTACATTTTTTCCTTCCGCCAACACCATCTTCGTCGTCGTAGGAATAGGTGTCATCGTCGTCATCGGCGTCATTGTTGCCGCTACGTGTGGGAGGCGCCCAGTTCGCAGGAGCAGGACCAGCCGCGTTCGGGTCATATTTAGGGTCAAAGGCCGGTCCAGGGATATACACGCCAGTAATTGGATCGATAGAACCGCCGGTTTGCATCTTGAGGCACACTTTATCCCAAGGTTTGCAGCATTCAGGGATGCCCTTCGAACGGCATTTTGCAAAAGCCGCACCTGAAAGGAGATCAGGGTTGCAACATGCCTTCGCAACTTTCGCAACTTTCACCGGCGGCGGCGGCGGCGACGCATGACGATTCACCGCCGGCGGCTGGTGCATCACCGCCGGCGGCTCATGATCCCGATCCCGATCTCGATCCCGATCCCGATCATGCGATTCCGACGGCGACGGGGGCGGCGGCGGCGGCGGGGGCGGCGGCGGCGACACCCGCCGCTGGAGTGCTGCGACGAAACTGTCCTCCTGGAGGTTCGACAACCATTCCGCGTCCAGCGTCTCCACGTACTTCGTCGAGGCAAGCTGGTGGGGGCGCCGATTCTCTTCAAGTTGATTACCTTTCGACCGCCGCCAGCGTCGGCGCTTCAAATCGTCAACCAGCTTCTTGATGGTCGCGTCGAACTGCACAGGGTTGGACACGTCATAAAAGGGTGTCTCGACGACATGGGCCGCCGCTGCATCGACGCACTCCTGGATATGGCTCGGCATGGAACAGATCTCATAGGGGAGCGTCATCCAATCGGTGATTCGGTCGCCGGAAAACACATTACGTCGCAGAAGGTCCGCGTCACGCTGCGCGCCGGAGTATCTGATGCAGCGCAGCATCTCGTCCAAGTCGACATCGCCTGTCACGATGTTGGACGACTGAATGGTCATCGTCGGGTCTTCGGTGATCCCGATGGCGAACTCAGTCTGCGCGAGGCAACTATCGAGAAGATTCCAACGGGTGAGCTCAACCACCTTGTATGCGTCCCAGTTGATCTTTGGCAAGTAGGCCTCGCTGCCACCGCAGCCTCCTCCCGGCAGGGCCTCGCCATCGCAGTGCTCGCCCGCAAAGTCGCCCACAAAGTACTTAGGCGCATCGCCGTTCTCGCGCCACGAATAAGCCGGCTCGCTTCCGTTCATCATCGGCTGGGCCCACGCGCGCATGAACTTGAGCATGCGGACGGGCTTGAAGCCGCACGCCTGTGTGCACGGGATGAGATCCGTTGCCATCGAGAAGACGTTGTGCTCGTAGAGGTTCCAGAGTGCCTGGACCCCGCCCAGGTCGGAGTAGCTGGTGCGATTGGGGTACATCTTCAGCAAGCGATCGGCCCAAGAGCAAAGCATCGCACCATGCATGTCATGGATCGCAAACTTTTCCGCGCTCTCTTGTCTTCCCTTTATGGTCCCAGGGCACCAGATGCCACGCTGCTCCACATAGCGGGGCACGTGTTCTGCGATGAAGCTCCAGAGGCAGCCGCGCTTCTGCGCGCAGACTGGGATGGCGTTCTGAACCGCCTCAAAGTGGGGCGGGATGAGACTCTCTTGTGCAAAGGCAACCGTTGGATTGCCGGTCGAGCCCGACGCGCAGACTTCGGGCGTCTCATCCAGCAAACCCAAGAACCACTCGGATCCTGCAAAAGGGTCCGCATACAAGAGCGCTCGGGTGCCTTCCTTCGACATATCGGGAGTCCTCCTGACGATGGCATGGAGGCCGATACCCTCCTCGATGGGACGAAGGCCAGTCCCTGGCATGGAGGCAAGGGACTGGTTGACGTCCGGCTTGGACATCGTGAGCGGCTGCTTGGCCACAAAGTACTCCTGCACGTCATCGAATGGCTTGTAGAGCTCGAGGTCCATCTCGGACATTGGGTCGAACGGCTTGTTGCGCCCGGACCAGTGGAGCACGGTCGCCTCTCCAAGCAACTTCGACGCGACTAGGTTGTTCACTTTCAAGTCGGCCTTTGAGATGTACCCGAGGCCGTCCACGAAGGCCGGGTCGCCCACAACGTCGTTCCAGCACTTTATTTTGTCCGCAAACGCGAAGTATGCGATCCCGAGGCCGAACGCGAGGGACGTCTCGGGGATCAGCTTGGCTTCGTAGTTGGCGCGCATGTAGTTATCGAAGACGTGAGACATGTTTTGCGCCCGCCACTCGGTCAGGTTGACGCGCGATAAGCCGAAGTTCCAGCGCGGCTGTGCGTTGACGTCGAGCTCTTTGCCGTTGAACTCCTTACTCCAGCGCAGCACCGTGTCCGCAAACTCGTCCTTCTGGCACATGCGGATCCCGCTTTCCCTTGACGTCTTCGCGCACCCATTATATCCGTGTGCCTTGTCCTTGCCCAGATACGTGGCCGGGTAGTCCAACCAACCCTTTCCATTGTAGTACGGCTCGTTGCGCATGCAGTCCTCGGCCCACAGCCATCCGTTGCACGTCGCGGCGATGACAGGACCATCACCCATCGGTACCTCGAGCGTGGAGATGGACTTCTGAACGA
>Ga0210245_101095_pt1 | contig 23110 bp, 13 predicted proteins | sample ChrtobMetaP3_4mM_FD_155450 | JGI IMG/M metagenome (GOLD analysis project Ga0210245, IMG submission 155450) | Chrysochromulina tobin associated microbial communities from unialgal haptophyte culture, Seattle, Washington, United States - P3_4mM | ecosystem: Host-associated > Algae > Haptophytes >...
CAAGAGGTCATCAGAGGTAATCAGCGGCAAACACAAAGGCGATCAGACGGCATGAGGTACCTCGACGCCCTCGGGCTGCCCTCCACACGCACAGGCACTTGGCCCATGAAGACGATGGGCACGTGCAGGTGCTCCTCGCCCGGTGGAGGCTGATGGCCGAGGATCTGCGGGTTGGTTGGCACTACGACCCACTCGACATCCGCCGAGTCTACGAACCCCATCGCGCGTTTCGAGACCTTGATCTGCGTGCCGTCGGCGTCGCGAGTGAGCGCCACCACGTCACCGGGCATGAGGACCTCGTCGGGGTCATGGCGCGGCATCCACTCGGCATGGTCCGCCTGGTGACCTTGCAGCCTCCCGTGGATCAGACCTTCGCCGTACTGCCCAACGGTCAGCTCCTCACCGATGTGCACCGAGCCATCGACGCGTAAGTCGCCTGGGATGACCTTAACCTTATCATCAACTGAGCTCGAGCCAGCATCTGAGCTCGAGTCCGCATTGACCTTGCGTTTCTTGTTCATGTCGGGGACCGAGTGAACGAGTTTCGGACCAAACAGTCTGAGCTTGATTCCATCACGGCCATATCCGCCTTCCCGTTCCTTATTGAGAGGCATGCCTCGGAATTTGTCGCTCCCGAAATCAGGGTGGCCTTCCAGAAGCGCTAGCTGCCACTCGCCCACCTTTTTGGGGTTTGGGGTATCCTTCCCAGGCGAGCAGCTGGCCCGCTTCACTGCGATCAAGTCGGCGAATTTGTTGACAGTGTGCGAGTCCGCGCCACTGGTTTTGACTCTTTCATAGTCGCTCTCTCCGATGTCGCCCATATCTTGCCCGTCGCCCTCTACGAAGAAGACGTGTGGCTCAGACTTGTGGACCAAGTTGGCATGTTTCAGGCTCGGCACCTCCAAAGCGCCCCCCTTTGCCAATCTGCTCACGAGGAGCAGTTTCGCGTCCTCTGGCTTGATCTCCCACGGTTCTTTTCTTCGGATGAAGCCAAGGATCTCGCTCAAGCGCTGATCCCAGCTTGGAATCGGAATGTTGCCAAGGACATCGCTCCAGTCGTGTGAGAGGGGTTGCGCTACCGAGCCGAGCTGCGGGTTGTTGTTGATCGCGGGCAGCCGCGAGGAGGTGGAGCGGACCAGGGCGTGCAGGCCGAGCTCAGCGGAGGCCGCCATGTCACCACCACCAGCACCACCAGCATCACCAGCGCCACCAGCACCGCCACCACCCAAGGTCTGGAATGTTGTTACCATGGCAGCGCCAAAACCGAGTTCATCGATCATTTGAGGGTCAAAATCGTTGGGTTCGTCGCTCATTCCTTGACCGTGATGGACGTCCGCAAACAGCCGCAGACAGAAGCGTCGGAGAGCGCGGAATCGTACGGCCGTACGTACTGAGCCGTGTACGTTTTGGAAAGTATTGATTTCTGAGTTGTTTTCGGATTCTTAGGCGGCTGAAAAGGAATTCATGGGAATTGGAAAAAAACTAAACTACTTCGAACTAGCCAATCGGGTGGCTTTGGGCCCGCAACTTATCGATCGGCTGCCGCAACCGTGCTTACAGAAGAGGGGCACGAGAAGACGAGATACAAGCAAGCAAGCAAGCGTGTTTCGACTAATTAGCTTGCTTGCTTGCTTACGAGATACGTATATACTCGAGTACGAATAACTGTCGCGCGACCATGAACAGATGGTGCATGCACTCGTGGTCGGACAATTCCCCTACCGCAACCGTCCAACCCGAAAAACCAGCTTTCGGACGCTGTGCGGCAACGCGCACGCATGTGCTGCCTCGTGCGCGCTACATCACAGACGCGCGGCGGAGCACGGAAGCGGGCTCGTGATTCTCGTGCGCGAGCCAGACGGCCATGACTCAATGCAAAGTTGCGATGACGCCATTCCTATCGATTCGCCCGCGACGACGCCTTGTCCGCAAGCAACAATGCTCCTCGGAGCATTGGCGTGCATCGTGCTAGCCCTGCACCACGTCTTGCGGCTGCCTTCACAACGTCTTGCGGCTGTGCGCGCTGCGGTTCCGCCCACGCTCGTGCTGCGCCCTGACACGCACAAGAAGCATGCGCTGCGCAAAAAGGAGGAGGAGAGGGAGGAGGCTGCTCGGGCAGAACGTGCGGCGGAGCAGTCGCGGCTGCTGCTGCAGTCCGAACAACGAGTTGCATTGCGTGAGCTCATTCGGGCTGGTCAGAAGCGCGAGGCGGCACTCCTTCTCCAGAACATGGCGCGCGCGAAACTCCTTCCCGATCAAGCCTCATACGCTGCCTGCCTCGAAGCTTTCCTGGCACCACGGATGGAGCACAAGCTGATCGTGCAGCTGGCTGCGCTGATGCGTTCCTTCCCCGTGCCGCTCTGGCCGGGCGCCGCCGAGGCGTTCGTCACGTCCACGGCCGCGCAGGGCAGCTGGCACGACTGCCTGGACTGGTGGCGGGAGCTCGAGGCGTCGGACGAGGGTGCTCGAGCCCCTGTCGTGTGCGCAACGGTCCAAGGCGCAGCGGTCGTGTGCGCAACGGTCCAAGGCGCGGCGGTCCAAGGCGCAGCGGTCCAAGGCGCGGCGAGTGCGGCGCGGGAGGCCGCACTCCTTGCCATGGTCAAGCTTGAGCGCTGGGCCGATGCGGAACGAAACTTGCTCACCTCGGCGCTCGACACAGGAGCGTCCACGGCAGCCGTGACGGCAGCTGGCTATCGGACTCTGCTCCGCGCGTGCGCCGAGGCGTGCGCTGAGGCGAACGTCAAGGCGAGCGCGAGCGCCGAGATGAGCGCCAACGTCCGAGCGGCGGCGGCGCTCGCCCGGTGCGTCGTCTTGGGCGCGTGTAGCTCGGGGGTGGCCGATGATGGCATGCTGCGCGAGGCGCTCGCGGCGAGTGCGGCGAGTGGCGAGTGGGCACAGGGCCTCGACCTCCTGAGGAAGACGTGGCCGGACGGAGCAGCCTCCGGAGAGTGGCCACCACGGGCACAGGCACAGGCACAGGCGCAGGCACAGGCGCAAGCGCAGGCGCCAACACAGGCGCAAGCGCAGGCGCAAACGCAGGCACAGGCGCAGGCGCAGGCACAGGCGCGGGCGCAGGTGCTGTGCGTGAGTGCGCGGCTACACGCGGGCGTTGGCGACCTCGACGGCGCGAGACACGCGCTGCGCCGGGCGCGTCACCTCGCGCGGCGGGTCGATGGCGGCGAGGGCGGTGGCCTGGGCCTGGCCGCGTCGGATCTGGAGGCTTTGATGCTTGCATGCGCGCACCAAGGGCGGTGGCGTGATGTGCGATGGCTCCTGCGTGCCGCGCCCGCGAGCGAGCAGTACACGATCGCCTCCACAGTCGTCGCTCTGGCCGCATGCTCTACCGGCACGACCGAATGCTCTACCGGCACGCCATTCCGCAGCGTGCGCCGCCAGAGGCTCGCGCAGCTCGCGGCTGCATGCGCGGAGGCCGTCGAAGGGCGCCGTCCTGGGCGCGATGGGCCTCTGCTGGCCGCGCCCAGGACGGCGCCCGCTTCGGACGAGATCGCGCCCAGGACGGCGCCCGGTTTCGTCATGCCGCTGGCGGTGCGCCCGTGGGCATCGGCGGCGTTCTGGGTGCGCCTGCAGGTGGTGCTCGGCGCGGCGCCCAGAGCGCCGCCGCGAGCGCCGCCGCAATCCAACTCGGGCAGAGGGGCGGACCCGGCGGCGGCGACGGAAGCGGCGGAGGCGGCGGCCGTGGAGGCTGTGCGCATGCTCAGCGTGCATCATCGTGCCGGGCTCGAGGTGAGCGCAACGGCTCTCGAGTGCGTGCTTCGTGCGGCCGCGCCGTTCAGTGCGCTGCAGGAGCACATCTGTGAGCTGTACGGGCTCCTCGAGCGCCAGCTGGGCGCCCAGGACGGCGCGGCGCGACCCGACGCCGACGTGTGCGAGCTCGTGCTCCCCCATTACGAGCGCGCGAAGCGCTGGCGAGAGGCGCTCGCGCTGCCGCACGTGCAGCCGTCAGCTGAGTGCTTCTCGCGGGCCATCGAACGAGAATGCAATCTCGAGGCATGGCTTCGGATTGCCGAAACTCGCTCCGACGCGCGAGGCGCCCGCGACGGCGCGAACGGCGCCCGCGACGGCGCGAATGATGCCCGCGACGGCGCGAACGGCGCCCACGAAAACGCGCGGCGTGCCGAGCGGCGCACGGCCGCCATCGCGCGCTGGCGCGAGCACGTGCTCGTGGGCGCGCCAGGCACAAGCGCGGTCGTGGGCGCGTGCGGTCGTGAGGCGCTCAGGGCAGCGCTGCGATCCGTGCTGCAGCTCGAGGCCTTGTCCCCCTCGAGCGAGGGGACGCAGCAAGAACGGCTCGAAGACCAGCTGCTCAAGACGCTGCTCAAAGGGACGCCCACGACAGCGCCGATCGGGACACGTGCCACACCAGCAGCGTCCTCTGACGTGGCCTCCCGCGCGCCCGCGACAGCGCCTGCGACGACTATGCCGACAGCGGAGGCCCGAGCAATGGTGGCGGCGTTGCCGCGCGGCGTCGCCTCGAAGATTGCGTACCACCAACTCGGGCGGGAGGCACTTGAGCGCGCCGCGGCGCTCGTCCGGCGAGCTCAGGGCGAGATCGAGATCGGGCGAGCTCAGGGCGAGGCGTCAGGAAGCGGTGGAGGCGGCGGGATCGGCGGCGTTGAAAAGGCTCGCGCGCTCGGTACGGCGCGTCGGCTCGACGGCGGCGCCTACAGTGCTCTCGTCCGTGGGTGAGCGATGATTGCCTCCCTCATCAGCGCTCTCGTCCTTGGGTATGCAGCGATGCGTGACGAGGCGCATGCCAGTGCTCACCACGGCGCTCGGTCTCCCCACAGGTACGCAGCGATGCGTGACGAGGCGGTGGCCGCTCGGTTGGCCCTGGAGGCGTGCCGGCTGGGGATCCCCCTCGACGCGCAAGCCTACCTTGCCGCGCTCGCGTGCGTGCGCACGCCCGCCGACTTGAGCACGCTTGTCGCGGGCATGTCGGCCACTCCGCGGCTGCGCTGGCTACGCTCGTACGCCGATGCGCCCGTCTCCTCCGTGCTCGCCCTCGCGGGCACTCTGGGTGGCACGGGGCGCTCGTTGCCTGCGCTCCAGAACGCGACGCCCGCAGAGGTACAGGCAGCCCTCCAAGCGTTCGCCCCCAGCATGCAAGTGCTCACCACGGCGCGCGCTCTCCCCACAGGTACAGGCAGCCCTCCAAGCGCTCGCCATGATCGAAGCGAGCGTTGGCGGCGTGAGCGCCTTGCTGCAGGACCTGCGAGCAAGCGGCGTACAGGTAGGCCCCGCGTCTCGATGCATGCTCCTCTCGACGGCGATGCTCGAGGGCTGGGTGCAGCAGCAGCTCGCGCTCCACGTGTGGCTCCCGCTACTCGCGCCGCGGGGCGACGCGCTGCTTGAACTACTCGGCCCGTCGCTACGACTGGTCGAGACGCCAACCGGATCGGGCTTCAAGGGCGCTTGGTGCTTCGATTGGCGCGCGCCCGAGACGACGCACCCAGTCCTCATTGCGTGGATGAAGCTTCGTGGGCAGACTGATCCGAGATTCGCGCCCACGGCGGCGGATGCGGGCCTGTGCCCGGTCGACGTGGGCGTCCATGTCCTTGAAGGCATCCTCCTCTCGCTGCAGCACGTCTCGCCGCCCCGCGCCCTATCGGCCGCCGCCCGCACGGCCTCAGCCGCCTCCCGCACGGCCACGCAACCCCCATCGGGCTCCATCTCCGGCTCGATCTCCGGCGCGGAGCTGCCGCGCTCGCCCACGACGGCGCTCACGTGGCGCCGAGACCTCTCCGAGCTGCAGCTGGCGCTTCAGGCGATCGTGGTGCGTTACGAGGCGGCCGCGAACCCCACAGGTGGGCGCGGGCTCGGCTTCGCGGCTCCGTGGGGTGCGGCCTCCGCCCCGGTGCCCACCCCGGCGCTCGCGTCGCTCCGTGGCGCCCTGCGCGATGTGCTGGTGGCGCTCGACTTGCACAAGGGCATCCGATTTGGCGCCCAGTGCCAGACCGCGATGGTGTACATCAACGCCCTCGAGGGCATCTTTGCCCTTCTCGGCACGGAGCCGAGCATGGCGCAGGCGGCGGCGGCGGCGGCGGCGGCGGCTGGGTCGGAGCCCGCCGGCGCTGTGGGGTTTGGCCGTCGAGGCGCCGTAACGGGCGCGCGGCGTGCGGCGCCGAGCAAACAAGGCAAGAATCGGGCGGCGGGCACCGCGATGACCAAACGGGAGCGTAAGGCGGTCGACGATCTGACGCGCGAAGGGTGGGTCCATCGCGGAGCAGTCGACCCGTCTCCGCAGCGCACGACCGTTGCCGTGGCAGCGAGTCTGTCGCTGCTGCTGCTCGATGTTGAGATGGCTAGATAGTGCGGCTTCTTCTTGGGGCGCAAGGCCACAGTCTCCCGCTCTCCCCGATGTTCACCTCGTGACATCCGTCAGATCCTGATTGTAGGACGTAGGTCTCTGTCGTCTAAAGTCTTGTCGTGACGCGAGCTTTTGCAGAAGCACGGATAGGTCTTGAAAAAACTTGAGGTGGTTTCAAAGCGTGTTCGAAAGCGTTGTGTTGGACCGTCGGACGAACAGCCACCAGGACTCCCGTGTGCCAGGACCACGTCCAAGCGCAAGCGGAACGACTTGAGCGTGGCTCTTTTGGCCACAATGCCTCCGAAGAAGCGCTTTTCATTCATCAATCGCGTGCTGGATGTGCGCAAGGGAGGCCTCAGCAGTGACGAGGCGATGGAATTCGTTGCGAAGCTCAACGAGAAAATTAACCAACAGTTGCCGGAGGGTGAGGGAGATCGGTGGTTTGAGCTCTTCAAAGAGTTCGATGGCGACGCGTCGGGGCTCCTCACTTTTGATGAGCTCAAGTTTGGCATTCGCACCCAGCTCCTCATGGACGAGAGCGAGCTTTCCAACCAGAAGCTCAAGGCGCTATGGATCACGCTCGATGAGGACGACTCTGGCTTTGTCGAGTCGGGCGAGTTCGGCCGCTTCATGAAGCGCGAGGCGCCGAAGAATAAGGACGAAGAGCGCCGTGAGCTCCTTCGTCAGAGCTCCAGGCAGAAGCGCGCGTCTCTAGAGAAGGACAAGCAGCTCCAAATCGCAGATGCGATGCTGACGTCGTCTGTGCCGACAGCGGAGATGCGCGCCGAGCTTGCACAGGCTGGCGTGGCACTCCCGAACGATGAGGAATTGGCGAAAATGGCCACGCAATTTTCCAAGTGGACGAAACTCTATCTGCCCGACACTCACCAGGGGAGTGCATGGATAAAGGTCATACAGATGGTCGGCGACGACATTTCGGGCCTGCTAACCTATGACCAGGTGCGGCGCGTGGTGCGTGAGGTCTTCAAAGTGAAGAAAGTGGTGTGGTCTGAGAACATGATTAAGGCGCTATGGTGCACGCTCGATGTGAAGAACGCCGACAGCATCCCGACGATGGAATTCGGTCGCTTTGTCAAGCGCGCCGACACGACGACCACACGCGCACCGGGATGGACGCAGAAGCAGTGGACCGGAAACTCCGATCGGCTCCTTGAGGTGCGCCCAGGCGGTTTGAGCGCAGAGGAGTGCAAGAGCGTTGCAGCCACGATCAACAGCAGGGTCGACGAGATGATGCCCGGCGAAGACTGGCTCTCTCTCTTCAAGGCCATCGACGAGGATGCCTCGGGCCTGCTGAGCTTCGACGAGTTCAAGCAGGGCATCCGCGAAAGCCTCAAAATGGGGACGACGGAGCTTTCCGACGCACAGCTCGGAGCGCTTTGGATCTCGATCGACGAGGACGACAGTGGCTACGTCGAGACGGGCGAGCTCTACCGCTTCTTGAATCGCATTGAACCGAAGGGGAAAGACGAGCAGCGGCGCGAGCTCATCCGACAGAGCTCCAAGCGCAAGCGGGCACTCCTGGAGAGGGCGCAAACGCAGGACATTTTGGACGAGAAGTTAAAGTCGAGCATGAAGACAACGGACATGAAGGCGGAGCTCAAGGCCAAGGGAGTCCCACTGGCCACCGAGGACACGATGAGGGAGGCTTCCTTCCGCTTCGTTAAGTGGACGAAAACGTACCTTCCGGACGCGCACCAGGGCGTTGCTTGGATGAAAGTGTTCAAGGAGGTGGACAACGATGCCTCAGGCCTGCTCACCTACGACGAGCTACGGATCGTCATCCGCCAAAAGTTCAAGGTTCCGTCCTCGGAGTTTTCAGAGGATGAGATCAAAGTCCTGTGGTGCGCGCTCGATCAGGACCATTCGGACTCGATCAAGCTCGTGGAGTTTGGGCGCTTCATCAAATTGATGAACGGAAAGATGACCAATTTCTTCCAGAAGACCGAGGACTCAGCAGCCGATCGGCTCTTTCGCGGGCTGTCTTCACTTGAGAAGGGCGCCTTTTTCCAGAAGCACTTGGGGAAGCTGGAGGAGTACACCGGGCCGAGCACGCTCAAGCTGAGCCCGCGCGTAGTCACTCAACGTCGGCGGCTCCCAGACCACCTAATCCGACCTGCATTTCGACCGAAGACGTCGATGCCAAACATAACGGAGTTGTGGACGCCCAAATCGGCACGGGCGGCGACGACTCCGGCGCCCGATGCCGAAGGCAGCGTCAGTGCTCGCGGGCCCCCACGGCAGGTGGAGCCGCCGCCACACCCAGCGTTGGTGCGCTCGCCGGGGCAGAGGTACGTGGAGGAGGGCGGCCCGTGGCTGCCACATCTCGCGTTGCCCACAATGCAGAGGAGCGTCAGGAACCTCGCTTCAGACGAGCCGCTGTGCAGCTCCTATCTACCACGCCACGGCCTCGTCCCTCGCGCTTTCGGCGATAACTCGTACTACGTCCAACCTCCTGTGCCTTCGAGTATAGTAGCGGGGCCAAGGCTGGTGGAGTGCCGGCCGGGCCGGTCCCCTCATCCTGCGGGCGCAGGGCAGCCGACTCACATTTACTGTATCCTGGGGAAGACGTGAGAAAGGAGAGCGCCAGGAGAGCGCGCGTCATTCTGTGCTATGTAGAAATCACCTTCGCCCGGCGTACGGTATCGCTCGCTCACGTCGTTCCTGTAGTCTGAGATCTTTCGGGCAAAGTGAAAGTCTATAGTCTTTCCAATGTTAGTTTTTGATTTACGAAAACGAATAGGTCGACCTGAAATGTTATCGTTGGAGATGCGTGAAATCCGGAAATGCCTAAACGCTAATTGCGTGTAATGTGTAAATAAACGGCTCCACCCTCTAGAAACTAACACGGCCACTACACACAGAGGTTCTCCGTGACTGTCGATTCACGATTGACGGCTCATTTCTCTCGAAACTCAGAGCTCCTGAGCTCTGAGCCCCGACTAGTGCATGTCTGCATGATACCTGCCAGAAAAGCCGCGTGAGCCTGCATGAGCCAGGAGTGTCGCGTACTCTTGCGCACTCTCTGCGCATGTCATGTGCCCACCGCATCATGCCATGCTCGCTCCAGTCATGCACACGCCAGATCCGCTTAAGGCGGAGGCAGCGCCACCTGAATGAGTGTCAATTCATACTGCAACTTCTCGTTCGGTGGCACCAGGTACTCGACTGAGCCGTCCTTGGTCTCGACCTTGACGCCCTTTTCGCCGTACGCGAGATTAGCCGGCACCTGGATGATGCGCGTGGACCCTTGCTCCATCGTCTCGAGTGCCTCCTCCCAGCCGGGCAGCAGCTGCGGAGGGGTCGCCTTATACTTGGCAGCAAGTGGCTTGCGCCCAGGGCCCTCGGAAGAGTCAAACATCTGCCCGTTGGACAGGTAGGCCTTGTACTTGATTTTCACCAGATCGCCCGCTTGCGGCACGCACGGGTTAAACGGGCTGCACGAGCCGGGCACCTTGTCAAAGTACTTCACACCGCCAGGAGTGACGCCGACCTTGTTCTTGGGCACAACCTTGTCCTCCGCGAGCACTGGGGCAGCGGAGACGGCAGCGAAGGCAGCGAAAGCATTCCCGACCACAGCGCGGCGCGATTGGCACGATTGCGAAGGCGTCTGCGGCTGCAGCGCCGCGATGGCCCATAGAGGAAAGAACAAGACCGGAAGAGGCACCATTTGTTGTAGAATCTCGCCTCTCGGCGCTTCGGCAATTCGAGCCGCCCGACAGGACGCGAGCGCTGAAGCACAACCCTGCTTTACAGCACATGTACAATCACGGGACTACGACTCACAGACGACCCAACGCTTCCATCGAGCCCCCATCTCTCGTTCATCCTGAGTCCTCATCCGGGCTGAGCCTTGGTGTCGGGCTCCTTCCATGCCACGTCCAATCCAGATCGCACCTCGCGCAGCGCCGTGAGTGCCTCGCGCCATTCGCTACCGTTCTCCTCGGCGGCGCCGTTCCCAAACACCTCGAGGCACTTGAGGCCCGGTGCGCCGCCATCGCGCAGCGCCTCAGTCAGTGCCGCCAGGTGGGCAGGCTCGTCCAAGCCGCACGCGCCGATGTCGAGGGTGTGCAGGGACGGTGCGGCCACACGTAGCGCGTCGGCCAGTCGTCGGCCGCCGTCGCGCGCCTCTCCGCCCACTGCCGGATTATCAAAGAGGGAGAGGGTGAGGAGGGGTGCACCGAGGCGCACTAGCGCCGCGGCGCCGGCCACACCGAGCCGATTCGAGCGCGCATCGAGCTCGGTCAAGGAGCTCCAAGACGCCGTGATGGGCACCTTGGGCGCCGGGATGGGCACGATGGGCGCCGTGGTGGGCGCCATACCGGGCAGCGCGCCTACAGCGCCCTCGGAAAGTGGGACGCTTTGGGGCACGCCCCCCAACGCCACGGCGCCCACCACGGCGCCCATGGCGCCCCCCAACGCCACGGCGCCCACCACGGCGCCCATGGCGCCCCCCAACGCCACTGCCACCTCATCACGCAGCGCATTCCCCCCGAGGCAGAGCTTGCGCAGCGCTGGCGCAGTCCTGAGCGCCGCCACGAGCGCCGCCGTGGGCGACTGCTTCGGCGGCAGCGGCGGCGACGGCGGCGGCGGCGGCGTGCTATCGGCCAGTGCCATGCTGGGGAGGGCCGACTCGATGGAGGTTGTGGTGAGCGGCGACGTCGTCAGTGACTGCAGCGTCGTCGTCGTCGTCGTCGTCGTCGTCGTCGTCGTCGTCGTCGTCGGCGGCGGCGGCGGCGGAGCACAAACGGGAGGCGGCGCGAGCGGCGGCGTGACCCAGAGCCCCGGGTTGTTTGCGAGCTGCAGCTCAAGCAAGCAGCCATGCGAGGCGATCGCCAGCGCGAGCGCCGCGGCGGCGCCCTCGCCCAGCTCGCATGCATGCGCATCTAAGACCGTGAGGGCCGGCAGTGCACCGAGTAGCCGCCCGAGAGCCGCGCCCAACCCGCCGCTGGGGTCCATTTTGCTTTGACCGATCGACGGATTGGACGCCACGTGGAGCGTGCGGAGCGCGCGCAGGAAGCCGCCGGCGGCGGCGGCCGTCGCGGTCGTCGCAGCGGTAGTGAGAGCGTCGAGGGCCGTGCCATCCAGAGCGCAATCGCACAGCCCAAGAAATTCGAGCTCAAGGCTGAGGACGCCTGGGGTAGCGAGCACGCGTGCGCCGGGCACGCCGAGCGGGTTACGGCCGAGCTCGAGGTGGCGCAGCTGCGGGCAATGTCGAAGCAGCCGGCCCAATGCGTCCGCATCTGGCGCTCCTAGGCCCTTGAGCCCGAGGTCGAGTGTGTGCAGCGCGATGTGGCTGTCGCCCAGCGCGTCGCAGAGCAGGCTCACCCCAGCACCTCCGAGGCTCGCGTTCCCAATGGCCAGGTGCCGAATCGCGCACTCGTCACCGCTGGCGAGCAGCGCGCCCAGGGCCTGCAGGCTCACGACGCCGAGAGCGTGGCCCGAGGCACGAAGCTCTGTGAGCGTTCGGTTGCCGCGCAGCGCCGCGAAAAGCGCCACGCACTCGGCATCGCCGAATGCACGAAACGGCAAGATGTGCAGGCTTGGTGTCGTGCGTGCCTTGGATATGAGTTCCGCCGCGGGGTTGCCGTCCGCAGAGGGCTTGCCCCAAGCCATGTGCGCTGCGCTTCCTCTCGGCCCACTCTCGGCCCCGTCGGCACGCGACGCGACTCGCGACACGCGAAGTCGATGTCAATCAAGAACATAACATGTTCGTGATGAAAGAAGGAAGCTGAATGCTGGGTATGTTCGATGTTTACGAGCTTAGCGTGCGTAATTTTCGCGCCTGTCGGCAATGGGCGCCAAGAAACACACTGGCGTCCCTCATGCCGCTCGCCCAAGTGAGCCTCGCAACCTTCTTAACGTCGAAGCCCGCTAAGGAGAACGCTCGCCCACAGGCGGAGGACAGCGATGAGGACGCTTTTACCACCAAACCGCCGCCGTCCAGCACGCTTCAGAAGCCATCCGCTGAGCCTCCGGCTGCCTCGCCTGGCGGTGCGGGCCCAAGCGGTGCGACAAAGTCCACAGAGCCAGCTGCCGCGGACATGGCGGTGCGTACCAAGCCACCACCTGGCTGGACTAAGGTGATGGATTTCGGCAAACTGAAGGGCTATCGCTCACCCGATGGGCGCAAGGCCATTTCTCTTCCAGCTGCTTGGCGCCTGTACGACGAGCAGCAGCATGCAGGCCCAAGCGGGGCGGGCATAGGTGGTGCAGGTCTAAGCGAGGCGAGCCCAAGCGGTGCGGGCACTCATCCTCACACAGGCTCCAGCCGCAGCCCCGGCCCAAGCACAGGATGCGACAAAAGCATCTCGAGCCAGGCGGCCGCCAGTAAACCTTCGTCCAGCCAAGCAGCCGCATCAGCCACAGCCGCCGCGCCGGCCGGTAAGGCGGCCGCAGCAAGGGAGAAGCGCGGAGCTGGCACTAAGCCACCGGCTGAGAAAATCAAGCGTGCCAAGGCTGCGCCTCTCTCCGCGCAGCTGCCAGCGGCGCCCACGAAGGGCGCTGACGAGGACCCGCCGCCGGAGCCTCTGCCTCCCGCCGAGCTCGACGAGGGCTGGCGCGACGAGGGCCACGAGTACCTCGGGCGTCGCGTCGCGCGCACCTTCGAGGGTGGCCTGACGGTGGTCGGCCGGATCACGCGTTGGCTGCCCGCCGGCGACGGCGAGGACGAGCCGCCGCTGTTCCATATGAATCACGACGACGGCGACGAGGAAGACCTCGCGGAGTACGAGGTCATCGACGCCTTCGAGCTCTACAAGACGACGCCCGAGGCGACGAAGCTCGCACAGGCCAAGGCTCGCGCGGAGGCACGGGCGGCAAAGGAAGAGGAGAAAGCCGTAAAGGCGGAGGCGCGCGCCGCCAAGGCGAGCGAGCGCGCCGCGGCCGCCACGACCGCCGAGGCCAAGGCGGCCGCCGAGGTGGAGGCCAGGGCGGCACGGCTCGAGGTCAAGGCGTGCCGCGCCGCAGCGCTCGCAGCCAGGGCCGACACGAGCGGTGCCGAAGCGGCGGTCGCGGAAGCACGGGAGGAAGCAATGGCGGCCAAGGCTGCGTTTAGCAAGGTGGCGGCGAAGGCGAAGGCCATGGCCGCCTCCGCACGCGAGGCCAAGGCCAAGGCGGCCGAGGAGGCCAAGAAGAAGCGCGAGGCAGAACGCGGGCCGCGCGGCGCGAAGACCGCTGCCCAGTTCTACACCGAGGCGGAGCGTCTCAAGCTGACAGCGACGCACCCAGGGCTCGATGCGCCCGCCATTGCCGAGATGATCAAGGCGCAGTGGAAGGTGCTCGAAGAGGCCGATAAGGCGCCCTACAAGGAGTTGGCCGCGGCCGATAAGCAGAGGTACGAGGCCGAATGCGCGGCGTCTGGCATCGACCCGGCCGCGAAGCGACGCAAGAGCAGCGAGGCCGACGCGCCTCCGCCGCTGCCGCCGCTGAAGCCCATCTTGCCACTGCTTGCGGAGGAGGCGCAGCCGTACGTGCTGCAGGCCTGGCAGGGTCTCAAGGTGCTGCACTCCATGTCGCCACGCTTCCAGGTGGACGGTGCGCGGCTCTCGCCGCCGACGCTCGAGGAGCTCGAGGAGATGCTCGCCGCGCCCGAGACATGCGCGCGCTGCTTCGCGTATGGAGGGGCGCTCGGAGACGTGCACATCGCGCTCCTGAACATGCTGCTCTATACCGAGACGTACGAGCTCGAGAATGCCAACGCCGTCCGCTTCGGCGCGGTTGCTGCCGCTCCCGAGGGCGGCGCCGGCGCCCTCAGCGCTGCTGCGCCCACGCCGGCGCTCGGCCCGCGCGTCTTTGCCGAGGAGCTCGTGCCACGGATGCGCGAGGCCTGCATGATGCTCGACGAAATCACGTGGGTCGAGATCCTCCACCGTTACCTCAAGTGGATCTTCGCGCCCGAGTGGATCTACGCGTCCGAGGACAGCTCGCTTCGCGCGCTGCTGCCGAAGCTGTACGAGCTGGAGCAGCACCTCGAGGCCGGCGAGCCGTACCACAGCGCGCCGGCCATGCTCAAGGCGGCGGCGCTCGCTGAGCTGTGCGACCGTGCCTTCGACCTCCACGCCGACGACCTCAAGACGCGGGCGATGGAGCTCGATGAGCACGACAAGAAGGCCAAGAAGGAGGAGCAGCTACGCAAGAAGGAGGAGCAGCTACGCAAGGGTGGCGGCAGCAACGGCGGCGGCGGCGCTGGCAGTGGCGGCAGTGGCGGCAGTGGCGACGGCAGCAGCACGCCACCAGCAGAGGCCTGGCACACAGCGGAGTCGACGACACGTGCCGCTGCGGACGCGAAACTCGACGGCATGGCGGAAGCGCGCCGCCGCCGCGCCGAGGAGGAGCAGCTACGTCTCGTGCCTCTGGGAACGGACCGCGACGCCTCACGCTATTTTGTACTGAGTGAGGCGGCGGCCGAGCTCGCAATCGTCGAGCGGCCGCTGCCGCGCGTGGAGGCCGACGAGTTACCACCGTCACCCCCGTGCCGACTTCTCGTTGAGTGGGTGCTAAAGCCGCACGCCAAGGACGTTGTGTGCCCACCGGTGGCCGACGCGCCCGAGGAGTCAGCGGCTGGCAAGGTGCTTCCCCAAGGTTGGCGGGAGCAGCTGCACCATACCAACGCGAGGACCTATTCCACCTTCCACGGGCCAAACGGGGAGAAGGCACGCTCCATCGCCGAGGCCATTCGTCTGCATGAAGCGGCGGGTGGTGGCGCCGTCTCGTCGAGCGCGGTGGCGCAGGCTCCGAGGGGCGAGGGCGGCGAGCAACGGCGCTGGGGCGAGGTGCGGTCGCTCTCGGCGCTGTGTGCCGCGCTCGATCGCTCGACAGACGCACGCGACCGCACACTGCTCGCGGCGTTGCGCGCCTTCGAAGACGAGACTCGCGCCGCGCCGCGCCTGCCAACCACGCCTGCGGCGGCGATGGCCGCCGACGCCGCCGCCGACGCCGCTGCCGACGCCCCCCGCTCCGGCTCGGAGCTCTGCGGCCACTTTATCGAGGTGCATTGGCCTATCGATCGCGCGTGGTATCGGTGCCAGGTGCTGCGCGTCGTACCGGGCAAGAAGCAGATGCGGTATGAGGTTCTCTACGTCGACGACGACGTGCGCGAGACACTCGACCTCGCCAAGGAGGAGTGGCGTCATGTGAACGAAGCACGCACGGGCTCAGGCTCGACAGCGGCGGCGGCTCTGGGCTTCCGCATAGTTGGGCACGATTGGCTCGGCCGCCGTGTGCGCCTCGTCGACGAAAAGGACGGCAAGGTGAGCGACGGGACTCTCGTCGGCTTCCAAACGGCGCCCGCTCACAAGGACATCATGGCGGGCGCGCTGCGCGACATCGTCAACTTTATCGTGTACTATGCCATCGACGACGAAAAGGCACAGCACAATCTGGAGCTCCAGTTTTATGGCGGCGGCCCCACGGCGGCCTTTGGCAACTGGGTGCTGCTCGAGCCCGCGCCCTCGGCGAGCGGTGCTGACGCTGAGGGCACGGCCGCGCCAGCGCAGGCCAAGCCTGAGAAAGCGCCCACTACGGCGCCTCGTTTGATCGCGTGGTACGTGCCCGAGGGGTACGCGGTCGCGAGCCAGCCGCCGACGAGCGCGCAGCTCGAGTTCGGCTGTGAGGCGGGCGACGCGCTCTTGGGCAAGCACATCCTGTTCCATTGGGAGGGCGTGGGCTGGTGCGAGGGCATCATCGAGTCGCGCAACTTGGACTCGTCGCTCATGATAGACGAGGAGACGGATGCTGCGACGCCGCCGGACGCGCCGCCGGACGCGCCGCCGTCCGGTTCGCCGCCCCTGTGCTTCCGCACGGACGACGGTCGCACGCTGCGTGAGGCGGAGGCGGAGGCGGCACTCGCTGAGGCCCAGGAAGCGGACGTGCGTTTCCTGCGCCGCAATGTGCTCTTCGCACTGAAGATCCTTGAGCAGGCCGCGCCGCCGCCTCCGAAGGCGAACACCAAGAAGAAGGGCGCGAGCGCTGGGGACGAACGGGTAGCGAGTGAGCGCGGCGGCGGCGGCGACGGCGCCCCCCCGAAACAGCGATGCAGCACGTGCGGCATGTTTCGGAGGGGGCACGTCTGCCCGGGCTTCATGGTGGCGCGAACGCCGTCGGAAGACAACAGCGGCGCGCTCTCGAGCTTGCCCCTCAGCGAGATCACTGGCGAGATCACTTCAAACAGCGAGGGCGGCGGCGGCGGCGGCGGCGGCGGCGGCGGCGGCGGCGGCGATGGCGGCGGCGGCGGCGGCGGCGGCGGCGATGGCGGCGGTGACGACAGCGGTGACGGTGGCGGACACGGTGGCGATGGCGGCGGCGCGACGACGTGGGCAGCGGACGTAGCGCGCGCGAGCACGCCGCGTGACTTTGCGCCGCTGCTGATCTCGCTGCACGCGCGGATGGCGCACGCCGCGCGTGCTGCCGAGCCGCCCTGGGGGACGCCGATCGAGGCAGCGGCGCTCGAGACGACGCGTACGGCGTGGCATGGCAGCTGGGTGGAGCGGCTTGAGGCAAGCACAAGCCTGAGCCAGATGGGCCTGCGGCTACTCGAGCTGGAGGCCCAACTGCTGCCCTCGCAGGGAATGGTGCCCCACTCCGAGTTCGCCCAGGGCATGCGGGCAGGCGCGACGGTGCAGGTGGCGGACGAGCTTGGCGACTGGCACGATGCGACGGTGGTTGCTTGTTGGCGGGACGGCTCCTTCCGCACCCGCGTCGCGCCGCCTCCGGGGGCAGCCAAGGCGCCCGCCAAGGCGCCCGGCCGACCGCCGAGTGAAGCGCGTGCATGGGTTGCGGACTTCGCCAACCCATCGGAGCCAGAGGGCCACCGCCAGCTGTATCGGCAGTGGCGGCCGCGCCCCAAGGTGATGGCGTCCCGCCAGCCGGTGCCGCCGCCGCCGCTGCGTGCCAACGGAGGAGCGGCCAAGGCGGCGACCCAAGGTAGCCGGGGCCATGCGACGGCGTCGGTGGGTGGGCACACGCGCGAGCGACGCGGCGCCGCCGACCGCGCGTGCGCCGCCCTGCTGCGAGTGGCGACGGAGGATGCGGCCTCGTGCAGCGGGGAGGACGACGAAGAGGACGACGAAGAGGACGACGAAGAGGAGGCCGAGGTGAGCATGGGTGACGAAATCGAAGTGCGCGTGGACGGCACCGACGGTGCAGCCGACGGCTGCGGTGGCCGCGGCGCCGGCAAGCGCAAGGGCCGCGCCGAGTGGGTCGCGGCCGAGGTGACGCGCACCTTCCGCGGCGGCAGCTTCGAGGCCCAGCCTAAGGGCGGCTGCGAGGACATGCCCAAGCTGAAATGTGGACTGAGCGACGTGGGCCGCACGTGGCGCAAGATAGTCGGCTGAGGCCGTCGCCGTAAGGGCGCGGTGCCCGGACTCGCGGTGCCGCGGCGCCGACCGGTTGGTGACTCCTGACTGATGTCCAAGTGTGGTGTGTGGTGTGTGGTGAGACGTGAGTCCACAAGTTGGTGTCTGAGTTTCAGTTTGGCAGCCTCGCCACGCGGTCGCGCGAGGTGTCCTGTGTGGTGAGACGTGCGCGCGGGTGCGGTCCACAATCTATGTGAGTCTGGAGTCCGCCGGCGCCATGCCCCGATGCCCCTTGCCCGGCCGGCCTCGCGGCCTGAGTCGTAAGTGCCGAGTGGGGTGCAGTGGCCGTCCCTGTTAATATTAAGGTCGGCGGATTGTAATTGTAACACCCCGCCCTGGGTGAGGTGGGTGGACCCACGGTGCCCCCCGGCACACATGAACAGACTTCACATAGCGGAAAGCGGCCCAGCCGCCCCCCCACACGCAGCAGCGTGAAAGAGCTCATTTCGCAAGCAGCGACTTACGCTTGAGTGCATCCGAGGACGGCGTTCCGGAGCAACTCTGAAAGCCCTGCGCCGCCAGCTTGTCCAGCTGGACCTCGTCCGCCCCAGACGCTTCCGTGAGCCGCTTGCGCATGATGTAGGCAAGCGACGAGTTGTGGTCGGTCTCGAGGCTCAGGCGCACCTTGGGATAGAGGGGCTGCGTCTTGGCGACGAGCTTGATCTTCTCGAGCGTCTCCTCGCCCACCTTGATCCTGATCTCGTCCGCCTTCTTCTTCTCGATCCATTCCTGGCTGCACTTGTCGAAGAGCAGGTGGTCCATCTCCATAAACAGCTTGACGACGTTGCAGGTCAACCCATGGACGGTCGAGTTCCAGTGCTTCTGCGAATTGGTAAAGAGCGCGCCGTACACAATCGGGAGGATCTGGGTGCGATGTGCCGCGATGAGGCCCACAATGTATTCATTGTTCCAAAGGAAGAGCGCCCGCTCCGCCACCTGGAAGTGGGGGGAGCCAACACACTGCGCGATCCGCACAAAGAGTTTCGGCGCGACCTTGTCGAGCAGGTCCGTCTCCTGCAACATCTCGAGGATCTCCTCGACCTCGTTGAGGAACAAGACCTCCTTCGAGCACGTCGTCGGCCAGAAGCGCAAGATCGCGTTCAGCACGCTCTCCGCCAACTTGTTGTCCTTCTCGACGAACTGCGTCACGCAGTACGAGAGTTGCTGATGGTACATTGAGACGTTCTTCAACTTGTGCAGGGGCAGCAGCGCCTTGGTCAAGAATGACTTGTGCTCGTCCTTGAGCGGGAGCGCGAAGCCGTTGATGATGGAGCCGAGGATCTCGAGCAGCTCCGCGATGCCGTTGTGCCTCTCCGTCTCGTAGATGAATCGATAGAAGATCGAGTTGATGGCCTTACGAATGAAGGCGCGGTACGGCATGAACTTGCCGTAGATGCGATGCAGGATCGTCTTCAGGTAGTCGCGCTCGCGGGGGTCCTCGGAATCGAAGAGGTCCAGCAGCCGCACGAGGAAGTCCTGCGAGATGTACTTCTTCACGATCTTGGGGTCGGTCTCGTTCGACACCACAAATCGGAGCAAGAACTCGTACACGTACTGCAAATGCGGCCACGAGGCCTCGAGCACTGGTTCGTCCTCGTCCGGATCGGCGAGGTGCGGCGGCGACTTGTTGGGAGCGAGCCCCCGAAAGAGGTTGGCCGAGATCATGTTCGTGATCTCCTCGAAGGTCCCCTCGTTGAACACACCTTTTGTCGTGTTGATGTAGTCCATGATCTCGAGCAGGTTGAAACGCTTGATCTCCTTCTCCTTCGCCTTGTCGTCGTCCTTGTAATCCATGGGGTTGGAGCACAACTTGAGCTTTTTGATGAAGAGCGCCTGCCGCTCGCCCGCCGGTGTGTCCTTGAAGCTGGGAAGTTGCTCCAGAGGAAACACATTGCGTGCCGCCGGCTCGGGCTTGCCGGACCCCGTCGCCGTCTTTGCCACGCCGGCGGCCGGGGGGGTGGTCGATGGCTTGCGCGGCGGTGCACCCGACGCGGTTGGCTTGCTGTCCAGCAGCTTCCCTTTGATGTTCTTCAGCATATTTGTGTGCGGCCAGACTCGTGCTCCCACCTACTCGCGGCGCTGCGGCGAATACGAGAGCGAGCGGTGGATCACGGACCCCTTACAAAAAATCTCATTCACAGCGCTCGATACAGCGCGGCGTCTCTAGTTCCGGGGAGACTAGCGGTGTCAGATCGAAATCCTCGGGCAGCCAATCAATCTGCAGGCCGGTCGGCCGCTTCCGCGCCAGGAGCTCTCGTCGAAAGTTTGCATACTCGTCGGGCTTCGCACCAACAAACTTGGCAAAGCTCGCATCCGAGATGACCGTCACGGAGCTGAGCGTCAGGCGCACCTCCGCCGCCATCGCCTCCGCACCCGCGCTCTGGCTCCCAAGTGCGCGCCGCCGCAGAGCATCATGGAAGGCGAGCCGCGGCAGCACCCGCTCCTCGAGCGACGCAGCGAGGTGGCGTGGGCGCAGTGCAGTTCGGCGCGCCGCTGGGGCACTCCGCCGCACCTCGCCGCCGTCGCCCTCGCGGCCGCCCTCGCCGCCGCCCTCGCCGCCTCCTTCGCCGCCTCCCTCGCCGCCTTCCTCGCCGCCTTCCTCGCCGCCTCCCTCGCCGCCTTCATCGCCATCTCCCCTCTCGAGCAACCCAGCGCGCCGCAGCACGGCCACCGTAGGGCGCAGGTTGCTTTCTAAGCTGAGCGTCAGCAGCGCCGGGTACGCCTCGAGCTGGGAGCCCAAGCCGCCAGGCGCCCTATCGAGACCGAGGGAGCGCAGGAACGCGACCTGTACGCATGCGAATGTCGCCAGGGCTCGTGGAAGTTGATCAGCATCATCAAGCGCAATCCAGGGCAATCCCATCAAAGGCCAATCCAATGTAGGCCAATCAAGCGTCATCCAAGGCCACCTTGGGCTCCAGGTTGGCGGCCAGAGAGAGCGAGAGAATCGTCGGTTGTGCGGTGAGGAGCCGACCGACTCGCTCGATGCCGAGGCTGCGAAGGTACTCGATGCTGGGCATGATCGAGTGCGTGAGCGAGAGCGAGAGTGCCTGCGGGTGCCTCTCGACCGCCTTGCGCACGTCCACGCCCGTCTCGCGTAGGTACTCGACCGTTACACGCAGGTTCGTCTCGAGCGCCAGCCCGAGCAGTTGTGGGTGCCTAATTAGGGCCTTCGCCACGTCAATCCCGAGCTCCTCTGCGAGATATGACACCTTGGGGCGCACGTTGGCCTCGAGCGAGAGTCCGAGCAGCTGCGGGTAGCTCGCCACCAGCTTGCCCAGCGCCGCCGGCGACAGGCGCAGCTCGTCGTGAAGGAACGTCCACAATCGATCGACGTTGGACGCCGAGGTGAGCAGGCTCAACTGTGGGAAAGCGTCTGAGGCGCTCCGGATGGCGCGGTCGGGCACGCCGAGCAGGCGCAGGTGCTCCGCGACCACGCTCTTGCGGTCGTCACGCCATAGCAGCGCCTGCGGATTGGCCGCTACGAATGGTCCCACTTTGTCCGGTCCGCCCACGTACCGCTGGATGAAGGCGGCGGCGGCGATGACCCGCGGTGCGTCGAGCGTCACCAAGGTAGGCTGTGCACGGAGCAGCGCGCCTGGATCGGCCACACCCAGCTGCTCGCGCAGCATTCCCAGCATCGGGGCGGGCGAGCGCGTGGCGAGCACGGTGAGGGCCGTTGGGCGCTTCCGCGCAAGTGCGAGCACGTCGGCGGAGGTGAAGCCGATCGCGTCGAGCTGCTCCATGGATTCGCGCAGCGTTCGCGGCGACGCGGTCGTGCGCATGCTGCGCGCAGCGACTTCGAGCGCACGGCCCTTGAGCTTGGGCAAGAGCACCAACAACTGCTGCGACCACATGCTGCTGGCCTCGGAATGCGACCACATGCTGCTGGCCTCGGACGTGGCTGGCAATGAGGCAGGCGGCGGAGGCGGCGCGTCAGCAGATGCTGCAGCCGTCGTATGCGCTCGAGCGTGACGCGGTCGCACATGTGCGAAAATCGGACTCGTCACTCCCAGGCACACGGCGATGCAGGGTACATGTAGGAGCCATCGCGACAACATTTTTGTGGAGAGGGCCGTGAATGGTTGCATTCATGTGAATACTCACCGGACCTAACTTTCGGCGCACACGACGACGTAAAATCCATTACACCTCGCGGACCGTTGTCGAGTTGGAGCCTGTGCACGGGCTCTCATCACGATCTCAACGCTCTGGAGGTAAAGGGTGGCACAAACGGCTCCCCGACTGCATGGGCAAGACAGCAGTACTGGATCAGCGGTCAGCACGTCGTCAGCATATGCATCCATTGCTCTGCTTGTTTTCGTATCCCGCATCTATGTCGGTGGCAGCAGAGAGGGCGTGCGCATCCTTACGGGGCACGCCTTTAGCTGTGAAGAGGGTTGTGGCGCACGGGAGCACAGTGAGAGCACAGTGAGAGTGGGGAGAGGACGTTCGGTACCCTTCGGGACGCATGCAGCTGAGAGTGTTGCTGCGTCGATGCGGCAGCGGAGATCGCTCCGTTCTGGCCTTTGGCAACAGCGGCTACTGCCAACACGGCCACAGCTGTGGCCAGCGCCGATGCCACCGCCGCCGTCCCACGGGCGCGCGCGCGTGGTCGCGGGCGCACCAAGCTCGGCAAACATCTCCTGCAGATTATGGTTCGTCTTCGCCGACGTCTCAAAGTACAGCAGGTCGTTCTCGCGCGCGTACGCCTGCCCTTCGTGTGTTGAGACCTCTCGTGCGTCCTCATGGTCGAACTTATTTGCAGCGAGCGCGACAACGACGTTCGGCTGGCCGTAGAGCTTGAGCTCGCGCACCCAGCTCTTGGCGCCCTCGAACGTGTCGAATTTCGTGATATCGTACACCACGACCGCCGCCTCTGCGCCGCGGTAGTACATCGGCGCGAGCGATTTGTACCTCTCCGAGCCTGCTGTGTCCCATATCCCAAAGGTGATCCGTTTGCCGCCATCCTGCTGTGAGAGCTGCAGCTCAGTCTGCAAGAAGGCCGCGCCCACTGTTGTCACCTGCTGCTCGTTGAATTGGCCCTTAACGAATCGGAGCACAATCGAGGATTTGCCTACGAAGCTGTCGCCGAGCTGCGAGCATGTGCGCACGAGACAGGGTGATCTGTGAGCGAGCGAAGGCACATGTGCACGGTGGCCGCGCGTACCAGCACCAGCTTGCACTCGCTTGTCGCACGCCCCCCCTGCCGCACCAACGCCGACTCGGGCATGTTGCCCACTCGTGGACGCGCCGCGAAACACGACTGACAAAATGAATCCTGCGACTGCCGTGTGACGCCCAAAGTTACACGGCTGTGAACCCAACGTGAAAGGGCCAGATTACAGGACGGTATCAATCATGGAACCAGACAGGGGGGATGCGGGAGAACCCATTGGGGGGTCTCTCCGCC
>Ga0210245_101099_pt1 | contig 23093 bp, 9 predicted proteins | sample ChrtobMetaP3_4mM_FD_155450 | JGI IMG/M metagenome (GOLD analysis project Ga0210245, IMG submission 155450) | Chrysochromulina tobin associated microbial communities from unialgal haptophyte culture, Seattle, Washington, United States - P3_4mM | ecosystem: Host-associated > Algae > Haptophytes >...
AGCCTCACGCTCCGCCCGCCGTCACCGAGCTTGGCGCTCGCGACCTTGAGCTCCGGCGCAAACAGCAGCGCGAGCCGCTGCAGCGTGGCTGTCTCCATCACTTCGATCGCCTGCGCCGAGCAGTCGATCTCACGCAGCGACAGTCGACACGCGCCGCTCATCAAGGCCGCCTGCCGCTCCAGGACCGCCTCAGACGGCATCCGACCGTCCGTCGTGTACAGCACGTTCGCGAGCCGCAGATCGGCGAGCGGCGCCGCACTCTCGCGCAGGCCCTCGCCGATGAGACGCGCCGCCTCGGCCGCGCATGACGAGCCGCTCAGATCGAGCGTCGTCAGGCTGGTGCTCGCCTTGAGGAGCGCGCCCACGACGGCGCCCTCGGCCTCGCCCACCGACAGCTCACTCGTCGACACCGACTCGCCTGATCGCAGCTCGCCCACGGGCATCACCCACTCGCCGAGCCTCAGCGTCTGCAGCGCGCGGCCCGCCGAGACGAGCGCGACCGCCTCGTCCGCGCCCAGGCCGCTCCCGCTCACGTCGAGCTCCGCCACCACGCACGACGCCGCGCCCAGCGCCGCCGCGAGCGTCGCGCCGTCGCCCGCGGCCCACGCGCCGTTGCCGCCCAGCCGCACCGTGCGCAGCGCGTTGCCCTCGCGACCCATCAGCGCGCACAGCGGCCGCAGCATCGCGCGGCACCCCGCCGCGCCGGCCACCGAGGCACGCTCGATGCGCACCTCGACCGTCCCACTGTTAAACCGGCTGACACCAAAGTGCACGCCGCTCGGCACGCCGCGCACCTCGGCGGCCCTCTGGCCGTTGATGTGCCACGCGAGCACGCCGCCGGCGAGCGTCATGCGGATCCGATCGCCCGCCTTGTACGTGGGCAGGCCGATCTGGACCACGGAGCCCTTGTGCACGATTCTACCGTCCGCCGAGTAGCCCCAGCTCCCAGCGTCTGCACCCAGATAGCTGGACAGGGCGTCCTTGCCCGGCAGCGCCGCGCCGATTTTGCAGCCACCAGGATTGGTGCACTGCTGAACGACGAGCTCGACCATCGGCGAGACCGCGCCGAGCAGCGCCCGCCCTTTGTCTTTCTCGAGCCTCACGCTCCGCCCGTCATCGCCGAGAGTGAAGCTCGCGACCTTGAGCTCCGGCGCAAACAGCAGCGCGAGCCGCTGCAGCGTGGCTGTCTCCATCACTTCGATCGCCTGCGCCGAGCAGTCGATCTCACGCAGCGACAGTCGACACGCGCCGCTCATCAAGGCCGCCTGCCGCTCCAGGACCGCCTCAGACGGCATCCGACCGTCCGTCGTGTACAGCACGTTCGCGAGCCGCAGATCGGCGAGCGGCGCCGCACTCTCGCGCAGGCCCTCGCCGATGAGACGCGCCGCCTCGGCCGCGCATGACGAGCCGCTCAGATCGAGCGTCGTCAGGCTGGTGCTCGCCTTGAGGAGCGCGCCCACGACGGCGCCATCGGCCTCGCCCACCGCCTGGCCGCTCATCGACACCGACTCGCCTGATCGCAGCTCGCCCACGGGTATCAACCACTCGACCAGCCTCAGCGTCTGCAGCGCGCGGCCGGCCGAGACGAGCGCGACCGCCTCGTCCGCGCCCAGGCCGCTCCCGCTCACGTCGAGCTCCGCCACCACGCACGACGCCGCGCCCAGCGCCGCCGCGAGCGTCGCGCCGTCGCCCGCGGCCCACGCGCCGTTGCCGCCCAGCCGCACCGTGCGCAGCGCGTTGCCCTCGCGACCCATCAGCGCGCACAGCGGCCGCAGCATCGCGAGGCACCCCGCCGCGCCGGCCACCGAGGCACGCTCGATGCGCACCTCGACCGTCCCACTGTCAAACCGGCTGACACCAAAGTGCACGCCGCTCGGCACGCCGCGCACCTCGGCGGCCCTCTGGCCGTTGATGTGCCACGCGAGCACGCCGCCGGCGAGCGTCATGCGGATCCGATCGCCCGCCTTGTAGGTGGGCAGGCCGTCCTGGACCCGGGATCCCTTGTGCTTGATTACACCGTCCGCCCTGTAGCCCCAGCTCCCAGCGTCTTCACCCAGATAGCTGGACATGGCGTCCTTGCTCGGCAGCGCAGCGCCGATGTAGCAGCCACCAGAACTGGTGCAATGCTGCACGACGAGCTCGACCATCGGCGAGACCGCGCCGAGCAGCGCCCGCCCGTCGCTCATCTCGAGCCTCACGCTCCGCCCGCCGTCGCCGAGCGTGGCGCTCGCGACCTTGAGCTCCGGCGCAAACAGCAGCGCGAGCCGCTGCAGCGTGGCTGTCTCCATCACTTCGATCGCCTGCGCCGAGCAGTCGACCTCACGCAGCGACAGACCGCACGCGCCGCTCATCAGGGCCGCCTGCCGCTCCAGGACCGCCTCAAAAGGCATCCGACCAAAGCTGAAGCTGCCGCTGAAGCTCCCGCCGCCGGCTGATGCCGGCGTGGCATTGCCGAAGAAAACAAACTGGGCCGCCCCGCCGACGCCGGCGTCCACGCTGATGGCGATGCACTGCTGCAGTGCGTCGAGCCGCTTGCCCGTGAGTGCGTCGGTAATGTGCCCATGGTTCGCGCGGAGCGAGCGCGCCCACCACGCGCGCATCGCCTCGTAGGCGGCGTGCGGCAGCTCGCGGGGCGCGTGGTTCCACGGGTGCAGCGTGAGCGTGGCTGGTGGCTCGCCGCAGCCCTCCAAGAAGGTGAGGTGGTGGCAGAGGCCGTCGGCGCCCGCCGTTGCCACGTCGGCATCGCGCCAGCCGCCGGCCGTACGCACGGAGAGCGGCTGGCCGTCGGCGTAGCGCCGGGCGCCGAGCGCGCCGCTGGAAACCAGCGCCGAAGTAAGCGCGGCCTCGAGCGCGACGGGCTGCAGCCTCTCGACCGCCGCGCGCACCATGCCGAGCGCGGCTTGGAGCTGCGTGGGATCGCCGTTACTGAAGAGCTTCGCCGCCGCGTCCACGCACGACTGCACGGCGCCGCCCGCCTCGCGCGCCGCGTGCGCGATCGTTTGGCATCGCGCCGCGTTGTCGGCGATCTCGCGCGACCGCTCGCCGACGGCGCGCACAGCCGACACCGATTTCATCCGCCCAGCATCGTCCGCCAGGTGGCGTGCGGGCTCGACGAGGTCTCGAAGCGCACGCGCATCGCCGACGAACGCGGCGTCCCAGCCGGCAGCGGGTGGCCGCCACGGCAGCACCGCCTGGCTGCATCGGTCGTAGGCGAGCTCGGCGTCGTCGCCGCCCGTGACGGCGGCGGCGACGCCCCCCCCGGTCGCATCGACGACGCCAAAGCGCGGCCCGCCGCCCGCGCCGCTGCCCTGCCAAGAGAGTAGGAGCAGCGGCTGTCCCTCGGCGAGGCGCAGCGCCGCGGCGGCGGGCGCATCAACCGGTGGCGGCAGCTCCGATGGCTCGACCGTCGCGCTGTCGGACGCGAGCATCTTGGGCAACACTCGTTGCAGTGCGCCCGCAATTCGATCCACGTACTTCATGTAAAGGCCGACCACGATGGCCTTGTCGCCCTTGCCGGTGAAGGTGGCGCGCTCGATGCGGGCGACCACCTCGTCGACGCGCGTCTCGAGCCGGCCGGCGCTCAAGTCGACGGTCCCGAGGGGGCACCCGCTTCGGAGCTGGAGCATCTTGGGCGGTAGCTTATCCAGCTCCGCCTTCACCCGTGGGACGACGGACAGCCGCAGGATGAGCTCGCCGCTCACTGCCGACTCGAAGACGCACCAGCCGCGGCCCTCGTCGTCGTCGAGGCCGGCCTCGCCGTGGCGTCCGTCGTACGAGCGCTCGTTGAAGAGCGTGTCGACGCCGCCGGAAATGTGCGCAAGCTGCGCCGCCGCTCGCTTGGCCGCTTGCGCCGCCGCGTGCGTTGTGAAGCACACGGTCGCAGGTGGAAACCTGCCGAGCGTGCAGCTGACGATGTCACCGTAGGCCACAAGCGCCGCTTTGATCGCCGCCCCGTCAACGCCCGGGGCGAGATCGAAGAGGCAGAGCTTGCCGTCGTACTCTGGCGGTCGCAGCGGTAGCTCCTTGAGCTGCAGCACGGTCGTGCCGATGGCGGAGGCATAGATGTGGCCCATGACGCCAAGGCCTCTCTTGAAGGCGCGTTCCTGCTCCTCGGTGCGCGGGCTCTGGTCGCTGTTCTGGTACAGCGACGGGAAATCCCAGAAAAGGGCCTCAATGTCGGACCGCTCTTGAAGGGCACGCCACAAGGCTTCGATGCGATGGCCGGTGGGGTCCGGGTTGCCCGAGATGGGCCAGCCGAAGGAGAACGCGCCGATGGCGCGCTCGCCCTTGAGAAGAAGACGCTTCGCTTCCTCGGGTTCCAGATGCGGCGAGATCCCGCCCACAGGCTTGAGGTCCTGCCGGCGGACGATGCGGTAGTCCGGCTGCAGGGCGAGCTGGGCGAGCAGCCAGGACGAGCGCACGAGGGCAATATCGCCACTTTCGAGCACCTCAGCCAGATCGTTGTCGAGCGCACTCAACTCGCGCTTCACCTCGGGGTCGAGCTCGACGAGCCGGTGACGGTGTCGGGGGTGGCGGCGGAGCTGGAGGTTGCGGCGGAGGTGGAACCGGAGCCTGAGCCGGTCGATGAGCCGGTCGGCCGCGGCCACATCGAGCTCAGACATCGCGGAGCTCTTCGCAGCGGCGGCGGCGTCAGCGTCGGGCGCAGCGGCCTGCATGCCGCCACGGAGACGCACCACGGAGACGCGAGGATGGCGCACGCGCAGATCGACGGAGATGCAAGGAGAACCACGGAGATGCACGCGCAGATCGACTGCCGCGCGCCATTGGCGGAGCGCGTGCGCGGTGCGAGCGAGCCTAGCTCGCAGTTCAAGGGCGGCGAGCGCGGTGGCGCTTTGCTTCTTCAGCTCGGGCGTCACCACAGCAGGTCGGGTCGTGATTCCGGCGAGCGCCGGAGATGGAGGAGAGTGTGAGACAGCCGCCTGAGCCTTGCGGAGAATCATCTTGCGGTGGCGGCGCCGCAGGTAGCTGCGCAGGCAGCAGCCTGGCTGCCTCATGCGCTGGCGCTCGCGGCCGAGAGCGCGTAGCCACTCGACGTAGTGGCTCAGCAGCGCGGCGCGGCGAGCGCTCGGTGAGCACGGTGAGCACGGCACGCTAGGGGAGCCTCCGAGGCGAGAGAATGCGGAAGCGGCGAGGGCCTCGTCAACCTGCGCCCACTCGGCAGCCGCCGCCGCTCGCTTCGCGGCGCGAGACGCACGCCGCCGCGCGAGCCGCTTCGCAAACGCACCGCGCCGCGTTGCCGGCGGTATCGAGGCGGGCAGCTCGCTCGCGCGGCCCATCCACTGGATGCACCACCGGGCCGAGATCGCGAGCACTGCGATGCACAAGATTCGCAAGATGAACCAGATGCACAAAATGTGGATGGCGATCTCCGCGGCACGATGGACCACGTGTGCGACAGCGGGAGCCTTGCTCGCCTCTCCGCCTGCCGCTGCCTCCTTCTCGTCCTCCCCCTCGTCGTCGAGCTTGAGGGCGTTGGCCTTGCCCATCGCCTTGAGAGCCTCGCGCACCGGCTCGAGCCCCTCGTTAAGGTCCTTTTGACGCAGCATTGCACTTGTCTCGGTCGGCTTTTTTGCGCGGCACAAGTTCACCCGCCGGGGGCACTCAAATTCAGCATCCAAAGCAGCCGTCATTTGTCTGTTGCCGCGCACGTTGCCGCGCGCGAGCACCGACGAAGTCGAGGTACTCCAGCCAGAGGCGAAGCGGTCTCGACTCGCCCAAGTTCTCGCTGCGAACGCTGACATGAGGCTGGAAGTCCCAATTTGGAAAGCTTTCATGTTAATACACACAACACGTAAGCAGCACACAGACACACCAAGCTGTGAAAACGTGCAGAAGATAGAAATATTTTCCCCATCTACAGTACTCACTACTCGGAGCGACTCGATTGCGCTGCGGCGGGCTCCAAAGCAATTCCGTTGTCAGCAGCAAGGAGTCGCGGTGTCCGTGTGCTTTCGGACATTTTGGCTTGCGAAATTCCTGTTGCGATGGAGGACCGTCGGGAGCCACTGAAAGACCTGGATGCTTGAACAGCGCACGTACTAAGTGCCAGTTTGATCCTCAGACGAGCATCTTTGGCACCCACCCCCCGACGAAACGCAGGGTCCGCGGACCGATCGATGAGGTGGTGGCGTTGCGCTGCGTCAGGTGGACTGACGAGCGGAAAGGCGAGCGGACCACTGACTTGCTGATGTTGTCAAAGAGGAGGCAGTTGCGCACGACGCCGACCCCCGATTTGATGTTCTCAGGGGAGTTGTCCTCCGCGAAGCCACCCCAGGACGCACACTCCATGCCATACGCCAAGCCCGTCCACGTGTTGACCCCGACGCAGCCGTAGCGCAGCCCAGCGAGGGCGTCCAAGACTGCAGGCTGGTGGTCCTTCTCGGTCTGCGGGTGGAGGAGCACGGTGACGCTCAGATTGCCAAAGATGTGCTCGTTGGCAAAGGGCACGGCGTGGCGCAGAAAGGCCTCCGGCTCGGCGGTGCCCTCGATCCTCACGATGGCGAGCACGGGCGCGAAGGCCTCGCGCGTGAGGGCATATTCGTCGGCGGCGCACGTGGCGCTGTCGAGCTCGATGAGGAGAAAGCCCGTCGGCGCTCCGAAGCGCGAGGCCGCATCCGCCGCGATGGCGGAGCTGTGAGGAGCTTCAATCTTTTCGGCCGTCGGGTAGGCCTGCTCGAATCGGGCGAATCGCTCGTGCAAGCCGGGGTAGTACGGGGGAGGCGCGTGGATCTGGCGCAGCGCCTCCTTGAGGCTCGTGACGAATTTCTCGGTTTGGGCCCACTCCTTGGGCAGGAGGAGGGCCGTGGGCGAGAGGCAGTTGCACGACGCGTTGGCGACCACGCTGTTGGCGAGCTGCCACGCGTGGTGCTCCAAGTCCGCAGTCGTCCACGCGTCGTCGGGCACCAGAATCCACGGCGTGACACAGCCGAGCTCGGAGCTGAAGGGCTTGGGAAGGAGAGGCTGCTTGGACGCCTTTCGAGTCGCCGTCTCCGGATCGGACGGCAGGCCCCACACCAGCGCGTCGTACGTGGCGCCACCTCCAGTCAGGTGCAGGCCGTCGACGTGAGGATGGTGGGCGAGGAGACGGCCGAGGTCACCGCCGCCCGTGATGGACGCGAAGGCGCCGTACTCCATCACGTCGGCGAAGAGCGTCTCGAGGAATGCGAGCTGGTGCTCGCGGAGCGGATGGTGCTTGAGCAGCACGGCCTCGCCGTGCACGAAGAGCTTGTCCATCACGTCGACCACTGTGAGGAACTCTTGGTTGCCCGCGCCGAGCACGAGGCAGAGCTTGGGAGACGACAATGGATCACAGAGCGTCCGGCCCTGAGTGGGCTCGCCCTTGGTCCATACCTCCGCCGTCCAACCCAGAGCCCCAAGCGGGTTGAGGTACTTGTCTCTCCACGTGCGTGGGAACGCTACCGATGCCGTGTGCCCCTGAGGCATCTGCTTGCTCACACAGGTCGGTGGCGTACCACTACTCACCACGGCAGATAGGCTTTCGATGAGGCGTGTGATCTCGCTACCAATGTTTGCGGCGATGATCATCGTCTCAGCCAGAATCTGCGCGCGTGCGACGCCTGCGCTCGGGTCAAAGCCCTGCACTTTGGAAGACTCCGTTGCCCATGCCAGGAAGTCGATAGACTTGGCGCGCTTGCGGAGACGCTGGAGGCACTTCAGGCGACCAGGGACTCCCAGTTCTTGCCACGTGCGCTTGCCTTCGTTGAGGCGCTCGAGTTTGGCCTCCACCTCGGGAGGCAGGGCAGTGGCGTTGGCGGGCATGACCAGCAGCGAGGTCAGGTCCACAAAGGCACCTTTCCAAGAATCTCGTGCTGAACTTTCCGAGAAATGACGAAATCGCACTTTCACTTTCGTGACGAGAAAAAGGATATCATCGTCCGAATCGCTCGAATCTTACTAAGCGCAGCGCGCGCGCTTCACGGCAGCTCCGCGAGGCGCAAAACTTGTGCCGCGCAAACATGTCGCTTCGAGGCTGTCGGCACGTGCGCGAGCCGTCGGCCGAGGCGCTGCGCGTCCTGCGATCGCAAGAGGCATGGTCGTGCCTCACGTGCGGCTCCACCGATGGCGTTTGGGTTTGCCTCACGTGCGGGCACGTTGGCTGTGGCCGCCGTGCCCAGCACCCCCTGCTTGGCGGCGGCCACGCTCTTCACCATCACTTCGCGTCGGGTGCGAGGCATGCTGTGTGCATGGATGCGTCCAGCCGCGCGGTGCACTGCCACGCGTGCGATGACTGGGTCATCGCCGAGCCGCCATGGCTCGCGCAGCTGCGGGCCGAGCCTCTTCCCGAGCCTCTTCCCGAGCCTCTCCCCGCGCCCGAGCCCGATCCACCGTCCTCGTCGTCAACGGTAGGCGTCCAGACGGTCGGCGTCGAGACGGTCGGCAAGCGTCCGACGCCGCGCGCGGCTGCTGGCCTCAAGAATCTCGGCAACACCTGCTACCTCAACGCGACCCTGCAGGCTCTCTCCCACCTCGAGGGCTTCCGTGCGTTCTTCCACGACTTCGTCAAGGGAGAGACGCGCACCGGCTCGATGACGCTCGGCGCGGTGGTCGTGGCGCGCCAATCGACGCCCGCGTGGAAGATGCAGGCCGAGTCGCAATCCCCGGAGCAGACTCTCGCCTCCGCCTTGCACGGCCTGCTGCGAGCATGCTGGAGTGGCCGCTATGCCGTCATCTCGCCGCACGCGCTCGTGCACGCCGTCTGGCGGCACACCGACCTCTTCGAGTCTCCGCAGCAGCACGATGCCCAGGAGTTCCTGGGCTACCTCCTCGGCCGCCTCTCTGACGAGCTCGCCATCCCAGCCTCGAGCGTCACGCCATTCGTCCTCCCGAGCGCCTTCAACATCGCCCCCCCTGGCCCCAGCAGCCCCAGCTGCTGGTCTGTGAACGTTCACAGCAGCCCCAGCTACTGGTCACTCATCTTTGGCGCGGCGGCCACCGAATCCACCGCCGCCACCCCCGCCACCGCCGCAGCCGCCGCGCCCGTCACGACGCCCGCGAAGGTTCCATCGCCCGTCACCTCGGATGGAACCTTCCCATCGCCCGTCGCCATCGCTCGTCTGGCTTCGGACGCGTCGCCTCGCTCGATCGTGAACGAGCTGTTTGGAGTGACCGTGCACCAGTGCGTGCGCTGCGACGGCTGCGGGCGCACGTTTCGTCAATCGCAGACCTCCGACGGCCTCGTCCTCTCGATGCCCGACACGGCGCCCGACACGGCGCCCGACACGGCGCCCGATCGGGCGAGATCGGGCGAGATGGGATCTGACGAGACGAGATCCGGCGAGATGCACGCGGGTGTGGCCTCAGTCTCGCTCCAGGACTGCTTTGCCGAGCTGCTCGCAGAGGAGAGGCTCGAGGGCGCCGAACAGTACCAGTGCGATGACTGCGGCGTCAAGCGTGACGCGACGCTGACTCGCTCGCTCGGCGCTCTGCCCTTCGCGCTCGTGCTCATGCTCTCCCGCACGCGCTTCTCGATGGCACGGGGACAGTACAAGGACGCACGACACGTGGCCTTTCCGGCGGTGCTGGAGCCGGACGCGATGATCGCTGCAATCGAGGACGAGCGCGCCATGAGGGCGCATGAGAGGCGTATCCAGGCGGCTACGGACGAATCGGACGCGAGGGCCGCTGCGGCACGCAAGGCGGAAGCCGCCATTCTCTCGGCCTCTATGTCCACGGCCGCCGCTTCAGCAACCAGCGCGGCTGGCGGCACCGGCGGCGCCAGCTGTTCTGGAGGGCCGCGGCTACTCGAGGCCACGTTGCATGTGAGCAGGAGGGGGAGGGTGGTGCTGCATCTGGTGCCACCGACTCCCGCCGCCGCCGCCGCAGCCGCAGCCGCAGCCGCCGCCGCCGCAGCCACCGCCGCCGCCGCCGCCGCCGCCGCGCCTCGGCCGCTCACAGGCGTGGTGCAGCGGTTGTCAGTGAATCTGACGCCTCCAGATCCAGATCCAGATCTGGATCTGGATCTGGCGCCTCCGCCGCCACTCAACAGTGGAGTGACCCACGAGCCACCAGGTGCCTCGATGGTGTTGCGCGCGGCATCGGATCTCGTTGGCTCCGTACCCGCCGCCGCCTCCGCCGCCGCAGCCGCCTCCGCCTCCGCCTCTGCCTCCGCCTCCGCCTCCCCCTCCCCCTCCGCCTCCGCCTCCGCCTCTGGCCGCCGGTACCGCCTCCGCTCGGTGGTCGTGCATTCGGGCCAATCGACGCACGTGGGCCATTACTATTGCTACGGCCACTACGCGCCCGGCACGGCGCCAGGCTCGGAGCAGCCTAGTCGAGAGCAGCGCGGCGCTCGATACGGCGCTTGGCGGCTGTACAATGACGCGCGCGTGTACACCGCGACCGAGCGCTCGGTGCTCGATGCGGAGGCGTTCGTGCTGTGCTATGAGCTCTGCGAGACAGGCGACGGCGGCAGGGCCGTCAAGCCGGAGGAGGAGGAGAGAGAGGAGGAGGAGGAGGAGGAGGAGGGGATCGAGGTGTGGCCGAGGGAGCTCGAGACGGCGCTCAGCTCCGGCGGCCTCGGCCGACGTGTCACAGCCGCGCTCGAGACGGCGCTCAGCTTCGGCGGCCTCGGCCGACGTGTCACAGCCGCGCTCGAGACGGCGCTCAGCTTCGGCGGCCTCGGCCGACGTGTCACGGCCGCGCTCGAGACGGCGCTCAGCTTCGGCGGCCTCGGCCGACGTGTCACGGCCGGCGACTGGGGCTACCGGCTCATCATCGGCGCCCTCGTCGCCGCCATCGCGGCCCTGGTGGCGCGCAAGGTCCTTGGCCTCACCTCCCTCTCCGATGCTGACGCTCTCATCATCGCAGGGCTCGAAGCGGTGCGCAGCGCGGCGAGCCGCGGTGCTCCACCGGCACCTGCAGCACCTGCGCCAATATTGTGAAGTAGTGAAGATCTGAACATACAATATTCCCTGGAACAGACGTGTAGCTGTAGGGATGGGCCCTTATACTACATGAAAAATAGTAGCCTTCCCTGTCACGGTCCAGAGAAATTGTTTGTCCTGTGAACAGAACGGCTACTCTTTCGCCTCTACTATACGCGCCTCGGGACCCGCGGCCTCGATGCACCGCACAAGCAGCTTGATGTTGCCCACGCTCCAAGGCACAAACACATTCAGCCCGTGGTTGGGCTCAAGGTCGACGAATCGTAGGCCCGGATGGCGCCAAAAGTCGTGCCCATTTGAGACGACGATGAGTTGTTCGGAGCCGACCGCGCGCGCGCAGTCGTGCACGTACTCCACCATGGACCTGCCGAGCCCCTTGTGCTCCTCGTTGCGGTCGACGGCGAGAAGCAGGAGCTCTGTGAAGTTGCGTTGGCTGGCGCTCGCACGCCGTGGCCGCTCAACGTGCCGGAAGCACGCTGCGACCACCACGCGGCAACCCGCTACCGTGCCGATGGCACAGCAGTAAGCCTCGCGCTCCTTGTGCGCGAGCGGCCGCCCCGAAAGGTGACAGTGCATCTCGCCCTTCGAGAAGCCGAGCAGCTTCGCGATGAGCTGCAGGTTGTCCTTCGTGAGCCTACTCGAGGCGAGGCGCGAAGCGAGCAAATCGCACGCCTTGCGCTTCGAGGTGTCGTCCAAGATGATCGTGAACTCGAGAGGTGCCAGCATCACACCGATGAGGTTCGGGTTTGAGGCGGGAATCCGCTGTGCGTGAACGAACCGTGACAAGCATGACAAGCAGCGAACGTAAACACGACGCATGTAAAAAGAGAAGAGAGAACTGTGATGAATGGCTGTGAACAGTCTTCACGTCTTCTTCGCGCCGGAAATCCATGTCAAAAAACCGTAGCATACTCGTCGGCAAGATGCCGCCAGCGACGCTGCCAACGAACGCTTCGATCGACGCATCGCTCCGCTACATCTTCGTCTCCTACTGCTCGATCGGCGACGTAACCAACGTCGAGCATCTGGGCTCCGCCCGATTCTCGAAGCTCGTACGCGACGCCGGCCTGCTCGGGCCGCTGCTGACATCGACGGACGTGGACATCGTCTTCGTGCGCGCGAGCCAGTCAGTCGCCGGCCGGCAGCGCACCTCTCGCGTCGGAGGTGGTGCGCCAAGCACCAAGAAGACGCTCACGTACGGCCTGTTCCTCGCAGCGCTCTCCGACCTCGCCAACAAGCGCGCCACAGCTCGGAGCGGCAACAGCTCGGAGCACGCGCTGGTTTTGCTGCTGCTCGAGCACATGCTGCCCCTCGCGGCGCGCGGGCCGCCCGGTGGCTCCAGCGCGCACGGTGCGGCGCCGACCGACCGCGCGGACGGCGGCGCGATCGGCGAGGAGGAACTGCTCTCGCGCGCTGCGGTGCTCGAGGCTATCTTCGCGCACTACAGCAGCTCGGTGCGCCTCGCGCCCGCGGAGGCCGAGACCGAGGCCGCGCCCTTTTGGCAAACGCTCGGCCGCGAGCGCGCCTCGCTCGTGGCGCAGGGTGTCCGCGCCGCGCCGGACGATGAGCCAGCGCTGGCGGCGATGCGACCCAATGAGCCTCAGGCGCGCGGAAGCGCCGCCGTGATGGACTTGGCGGCGTGGCAGCGCTTCGGCGCGCACTTCGACATCTGCCCGACGCTCCTGTCCAAGGCAGAGCTCATGCGCCTCTTCCAGGCCGAGGCGGCCCGCGCGCCGCCCCAGGCGCTTCTGACCTTCCCCCAGTTCGCGCATGCCCTCGGCGCGACAGCAGCAGCTGCCTTCCCACCGCCTCTTGGCGTCAAGTCGTTTGACGACGGCGGCGCGAAGAGCGTGCGCGACCTGCTCGTGACGATGAAGGTCGACCAGGCCAAGGCCCTCGCCGAGCGGCTCGCCCTCACGGGGCGCAAGGTGTGCGGCTGTCAGATGGCCTCTGATGAGCTCTAACTGCCTCCCTTTCTGATGGCTTCTGATGAGCTCTGATGGCCCCTGATGGCCTCTGATGGCCTCTGATGAGCTCGAATTGCCTCCATGCTCATCAGGTGTGCGGCATCATCGACGCGCTTGCGAAAGATAAGACGCGCCCGCCGCTGCAGCCGCTACCGCCCTCGTACATAAAGGAGAACACTGCAGCGTCCTCGGCGCCGTCGCCGTCGGCGGCCGAGGCCGCCCGAGTGGAGGCTGTCCGCGCTGTACGCGGTCTCCAGCCGGTGCTCGCGGCTGCGGCAACCGAGGCGGCCGCAGCGGCGGCATCAAGCGCGGCGCATCAAGCGCAGCTGGCGGCGGATAGCGCGATAGCGAGCGTGCAGGCGGTCATGGAGGCTGCCTTAGAGAGCGGCGGCTGCATGAGTGCCACGGGGATCAGCCTCGCGGTCGAGGCGGCCGTTGACGCTGCCATGGAGCGGGCGGCGAAAGATATGGAGAGGGCGGCGAGAGCCGTGGCCAGCCAATCGCCCTCTACCCCCCACGAGGGCCGTTGCTCCACGTCGGCGGGGCTTCACACCTCTACCCCCCACGAGAGCCGTTGCTCCACGTCGGCGGGGCTTCACACTTCTACCCCCCACGAGAGCCGTTGCTCCACGTCGGCGGGGCTTCACAAGGCGTCGAGCGCTGGCGTGCTCGTGAGCGGTGGAGCTGCAGCAGCCTCGCCCGCTGCCGTGGTGACCTCGCCGACGGCGCCCATGCCGTCCATGGGCCGCTCCTCCTCCGCCGCCTCGCTGCTCACCGACGGCGGCTCCAAAGAGCATATCCACCTTCTCGGAGTGCCGCCGCTCCGTCCCGTCACCGCCCTGTCGCCGCCCCGCTTTGCGCCGTCGCCGCCCAATGAGGCAAGGGCCGCCTCCTTCCCTTACCCGGGCGCTCCGCTCCACGGCGCCGCTAGCACGCCAGCACTGGTGCCCGCGGCAGCGCTCCACGGCGCCGCTAGCACGCCAGCGCTGGTGCCCGCGGCAGCGCTCCACGGCGCCGCTAGCACGCCAGCGCTGGTGCCCGCGACGGACGGCCGCGCTCCGGCGGGGCGCGCGTACGTGTTCAGCGGCTCGCCTCCTTCCGCAGGCCGCTCGCGCACCACGTACGCATCCCAGACGCACTACGCGGGCGGCGGCGGGAGCTCCCCGTTCCACAGAAGCATGGTCGCCTCCGCCTCCGCCCGCCTGCCCAGCTCCACCCAACCCAACTGCTCCCATCGCTCAACGGCTCTCGTCTCCCCACCGATGATCGGGAACACAGAGGACGTGATTGCCGCCAGCTCGGCCGCGGCCGACATTGCGAGCGCCGCGGCGGCGGCGGCCGAAGCGGCGGCCGCGGCGGCGAGTGCGGCGGTGGCCGATGTGGAAGCGATGCTGCGCGAGGGTCGAAAGTCCATTGAAGTGGAGACGCAGCTTCGGATGGAGGTGCTGCTGCAGCAGGCGCGCACCGCCGTGGAGGCATGTACAGCGCCGTCACCGCCAAAGCCGCCGCCGCCGCAGCAGCCGCAGCCGCAGCAGCAGCCGCAGACCGTCGAGGAGGACGCGCTCATCACAGCGCCCAACCTCGAAGCGCTCAGCCGAGCCAAATCGCAAGCGCGCGCGCGGGCAGAGGCACTCCAGAGGGAGACAGCGCTCGTCGAGGAGCGTGCACGTCTGCTCGCACTCCAGATGCGTTCCTCGAGCTCGGCCGCCTTGGATCAGGTGAGGGCCACTGATGACCCCTGATGACCCCTGATGACCACTGATGACCCCCGATGACCCCTGATGACCCCTGATGACCTCTGATGACTCCTCCTTGCTCCTCCTTGGATCAGGAGAGAGAGCTGCGCATCGTCGAGGCACGCTGTGCCGACGCAGCCAAGCGACGCGAGCACGCGGAGGCGGAGGCATTGGAGGCCGAGCAGCACGCTGCCGCCGCGCGCCTGCGTCGCGAGCGCACCGTGTACGCGGAGGCAGAGGCGGCTCAGGCGAATGTGGCCGCGCTCGCGGAGATGCGACGGCGCTCGGCCACAGCCGTGGCGGCCAAGGAGGCCTTGGAGGCGGAGACGAGGCGTTCGGAGGCTGAGGCTGCCCTCGCGGCGGCCGAGGCGCGCCACGCGGCCGCCGAGGCGGCGGCTGTCTCTGCGGAGCGGGATGAGGAGGTGATGAAGCTGCGGACGGCCGAGGAGGCGGCGGCGGCCGAGACGGCGGCGGCTGCGCACCGACTTCTCGAGGCCGAGGCGCATCTGCATGCGGCACTCGCCGCCGCAGAGCTGGCCCAGCGAGAGAGGGAGGCGGCTGACGTGGCGGCGGAGCGGCACGCTGCCCTCGCCGCCCTTACCGCCCAGCACACGCAGCTCTCGGCGGCCCTAGCAGAGCGACGTGAGAACAAGCACGCGCAGCGCGAGGCGATCGTTCAGATGGAGTCACGCCTGCGCTCCACGGCCTCCAAGATTGACGAAACCAGCCACTTGATCTTCCAGCTGGATGCGATCAACGCAACGGAGCAGGCGCGCCTAACCCTAACCCGACCCTTACCTAACCCTCACCCTCACCCTCACCCTCACCCTCACCCTCACCCTAACGCGATCAACACTACGGAGCAGGCACGCCTCGAGGCGCTGCGTGAGCAGCTGCAGGCCGCCGCCGCGCAGAACAAGCGGCAGCTCGCCACGACGCTCCGTGGCGTGCAGCTGCTGCGAGGGCCGAGTGGCCCCGATCCGAAGCTGCTCGCGATGAGCCAGCTGCACGTGCTCGGCGAGGTGCTCAGCTCGGCGCGCCATTGATGACCCCTGATGACCTCCGATGGCCCCTGATGGCACAACTTATGACCCCTGAGCTCGGAAAGGTGCTCAGCGCCACTGATGGCCTCCGAGCACCACTGATTTCCATCGAGCGTCATTGAGTGCCGATCGCCATCGAATGCCTCCCTCGAGTCCACTGAGTGCCACCGATCGGCATCGAATGCCATCGAGTCCGCTGAGTGCCACCGATTGCCTCCCTCATCAGGTGCTCACCGCCCTCTTCGAGCGGTTGCATACGCGCGACGCGGAGGCTGCCGCCCGCGAGGACGCGCTCATCGAGCTGCTGCGCGAGCACGGCGCATCGCTGCCCGCGGTGCTCGGAGCCGCGCCGCCCGCGCGCGCCGACTACCCGCAGCAATTCCCTCAGCCCGAAGCCGAGCCTGCCTTTGCTGCTGACTGAGAACCCACGCGGCGCAGCGCGCGCGCAGCTGTCTCTCGCAACGTGCCTTGAGGGGCGACACAGCGCCAGGCGAACTTCAAACACGCTGACGGCTTTAGACAAAGTTTGGGCTCGACGTGTATTGCCCTGCAGCCGTTGGTTATATGCAGCCGTTGCGTTGGGTGTATGGTGCAGCTGAGTTACGTTGGTTGGGGGGTGCATCTCTCCTGCATCGTGCGCAAGTGAAACTAAAGAAACTAAATTCCCGCGTGTGACTAATTCCCACGTCCCAGTGGACTCAGACATTATACTCTATCTTCTTCGAGATTTCCTTAAATTTACGCCGTGAATGTGTTGCCTGCGCCGCGTTGACACCCTTCTTGCGGTCATCGAAATCGTCACTATCAGCCGCCAATCGTAACTGTTGTGTGGACAGCTCAGGTGCGTTGCCCTTCACCTTCGCCCTTTCAGCCAGAACGCGTTCATAATTGACTTTGGATATGTCACGCACGATCTTGTTGAACGGATTGAAGGTGCCGAACGCCGCCTCGATCACCGCCAACAGCCTCTCCTGGTCGTTCGGGTCGAAGGTCTCCGCCTTGCCCGCGTCAAACTTCAGAAGCCCTAGCTCGAAGTCCTTAGAGACCTCCTCAGCCTTGTCCTTAGAGGTCAGCGACATCACTCGCATTCTATCGTGCACTATCGGTGTCAATTGCACGAAGACAAAGAGCTCAATCACGCACCACAGCCGAGACGCGTACGTGGGCCCCGCGAGCACGAGGAGCTGCTTGCAGCCCGAGATGAAGACGGGTAGCCCCGCGAGGCTCGCTTGGATGTCTCTCTGGTCCAGGCACGCCTTGTCGAGCCAGATGGTGACGCCGACGATGCCGCCATTGCCCTCGTCCGTCACCTTCCCAGCCGCCCCTGCGTGGGTTTGAGATCTCCTCTCCCCCTCTTCCGCCGCCCACTCTTGCAGGCGATCGAACTTGGCGTCGCCGTCGTCGGACCACGAGTGCGAGACGAAGGCGTCGACTTTGCCGAATCTCGCCAAGAACGTCTTATCTAACAACTCCTGGGTGGGCCAGCCGGGCGATGATTTCCAGTCATTGGCAACTGCTCCCGCCTTTCGCCCAGCGATCTCTTCGCGTTTTAGTTCAGCGAGAGGCAGCGCACGGAAGCGCTCGGTTCCCAGCTTGAGCGCCTCGGCGGGGGAGAGTTTGCCGATGAGCGCCGCAAGCGCCGTGGCCTTGCCTTCGGCCTCCAGCCTTTGCACGCTCGATTCGAGTTCCTTCAGGTTGTCTTCGGAGGACGAGAGCTCAGACTGCTCCTCTTGACTCAGCTTGCCCTTCGTATCTTTCAGTCTGAGCTCGTCCACGCGCAAGCGCAACACTGTAGCCTTTCTCCGTGTGGTCGCTGCCATGCCGGACTTGCCGAGCGCGCCGAGCCACGCCACGAATCGGCCGCGGTTGGCGGGCGTGAAGACGAGTGCGACGGCGAGGGCGACAGCGCTGTGAATCACATTCTGAATCGCACCAGCCTCCACCGGGTCCGGGCCATAGAGGTCAACCGACGGGACGTACAGCATCATGCAGAGGAAGACAACCAGATAAAGCAGCGCGACCCCGATGCATACGACGCGGAGCGTGAGCCACAGGCGAAGCAGCTGGCTGCGTGCCCCCTTTGTATACTCGAGGGTGAACTCCATCCACGCACTCTGTGCCGCGACGACGGCTCGCTCTTGCGCAGCCTCGAGCCCGCCCTCGAGCTCGTCCGGCTTTGCGGCTGCCTCTTCGGCATTCCGGCCGCCTCGAAGCTTGAGCTCATCCGGCTTCCCCAAAGAGGCCTGAGTGGTCCTCAAGTTGTGGTAGTAGACCACACCACCCCGGGTGAAGGCGAGGCGGAACGCGAACCACAGGTTGAGCGGCGGCATTGTCAAGACTCGTATTCTGAAGGCGCGGCTTTGTATTGCTACCGTAGCTTTGCTTTTTGATGTGCTTCGAATTGCTTTGAATAGGCCTGATTTGCATGGCCTCGAGGCCGCTTTCTCCTCCGCCGCTTTCTCCTCCGCTGCCATCGCTTCATCCAACAATTTGACTTGCGCTGCGTTTCGACACACGAAGCGCACGCTGACCGTGTCCCAGAAGAGCACACAGGCTACCGTGGCGATGAGGGCGAGGCCGCTGCTGCGGATGATGTTCAACGCAAACACGGAAAGCCCATCAGTGGACGCAGTGCTCGCGACGCTCCACAAGGGCACAAGAGCACCATACAGGGCGGCAGCGCTAAAGAAGACGCCCAAGACGCCCAAGATGTGAATGGGGGTGGCGTAGGTGGGGCGCAGCGCGAGCAGAATGACGGCCGCTCCCGGCGGCAAGGCAAAGTAGTAAGATACGATGTGGCTCGCGATGGGCGTGAGGTCAACGTCGATGACGTTAGCGAAAATCGGCGGAATTGCTCCCAGAGCCAGCAGCATCCAGCCCAACAATACGAGCGTGCCGCTCACGCGCAGCCGGAGCCGATCGGCCTTGGCCACCGCGTCCGTGAGCTTCTCGCGCGTGCGCTTCTCGGCGGGGAAGGTGGCGGACTTTGCATGCTTACCTTTGAATGAGTCTAAGCTTTTGAAGCCTTTCCACGAGTCGGACAAGACACCTGCGTCCTGTGCGGGTTCCTTCTTGCGACGGAGGCGGAGGCAGGCGAGGAGGGCGCAGAAGAAGGCGAGAGGAACGAGCCAGGCCGCTGGAATGAGGCCGCCGTAGAGGACGGCTGACAGCGTGCGCAGGAGCTGCTGCCCTTTCGCAATGTCCGCCTCCATGAACGCGAGGTACTCGGCGGAGGCGGGCGCGCCGAGCTCGCACAAACACCGATAGCGAAGATAGCAGGGAGAGTCGAACCACCCATTCCGCAGATACTCGCGGCGCTTGGCGGCGCACTGCCGGTTAGCATAGCTCATTTCGCCTAAATCTCTGAATATCATGGTCCTGTAGAAGTTGCTTGGGTACCCGCTCTGCCAATTGGTAAAGTTGGTCGTCTCGCCCGACGCGCACGTGTCCCACCCGCCGCCGGGCTCCACGGCGCCGGCCGACTGGTAGAGCCCGATCCACACATCACCCATGCTGCGTGTGAGGCTCGCAATAAAGTCAGCCTCCGCGGTCGAGCGGATGCATGCAAGCGTCGCATTCTCACCGCACGCTGCCGCGCACCCCAAGGCGTTGAACCGTCCTGCGGTCACCTTGTAGCACTTTCCGCCCTCGTCAAAGCGCGCCCAGCCGCCAGGGCACGTGGCGGAGGCGAGCGCGACGTCTGTGAGCGCGATAAGGAGCACTGAGGCGGGGCGCTTGGCTGCCATGACAAGAGCGTTTCGTTCGACTTGACGAAGTTTGAACTTATTTCGACTTACCCCGACAGTACCTGGTGGGGTACTGAACTGAGCATTCGCCTCGTTAGGTACGTTCGGGTGAGACAAAAGACAAACTTTTCTACAGACTGAACATTTGGTGTAAAAGTGCCGCTTCCCACGAACATGTTTCTGACAAAAGCTCTTGAACGCAGACCGTAAACGCACTGGGGAAGCATTAGAAGCAGACAGAAAAACGCTCACACAGTCAGTCACAACGGGCTCGCCCTGGCCATGCCCCATACCGGCGATGCGGATCTGCGCCAACCGGGAGCGGGGAGGACAGATAGCTCTTAGCTGCCTCCACATGCGTCCCGACACTCGATCGACGTCCCGCCCCGCGCCCCCCGCGCCGGTCGCGAGAGCGCGTGGTCTTCTCCCGTCCGTTTGCATTCGGATTCGCCGAAGGGGCGATGTTTCTCAACTCTGAAGTCATTCGTGATACAGTCCCATACAGTTACAGATACAGCTGTGCGTATACAGTGCACCTCGAGCCTCATTCCTCATTGCAGCGGGCGCGCGCATGCCCTCAACGCTCAACCGGCCAGCCCTGCGCTCGCGCGGCCTATGTTGTTCCGGCTCTTCATACGCTCGCCGCCCGTGCCCGCCGCCTTGAGAGCATCGGCGACAAGAAAGGGCGAGGCGCCGGTGAGCGCGGTAGGTTGGAAGAGCGCGAGTGGCACCTCGAGCGCGGCGCGCACCTGATGAGGGAGGCAATCAAGGCATCATATGTGAGGTCATGAGAGGCCATTCGGTTGATGAGCACTTCGAGGGCGGCGCGCAGCGCACGAGCACACGCACGCGCGCGAGCTGCTCGGGCGGCGCGGGCGTCGACAGGAAGATGAGGCCATTGGGCACGTCGACCGATCGCACCAGCCCGAGGCCAACGCACTCGTGATCAGACCAGCCGCCGCTGCCGTCGGGCGCCGTCGCGGGCGCTTCTTCGTGCTCGGCCCAGCCGCCGCCGCTGGGGGGCACCGCCGTCTCCGCGCCTCCAGAAGCGCCCACGACGACGCGGGCGGGAGGCACGAGCAGCCCCACCAGGCTCACGTTGAGCGCCCGGAGCGTCGTTTTGAGCGCCCGGAGCGTTTGCTCGATGGGCAGAGCGTCGTTTTGAGCGCTCCCCTTGGCGTCAGTGCCGCCTTCCCCCACCCCCTTCCCGCCGCCGCCGCCGCCGCCGCCGCCGCCGCCGCCGCCGAGGTAGGCCGAGGGAAGCGCGACGACACGCTCGAGGGCATGCAAGGGCACCGTGTACGGAGGGGACGCGAGCAGGGCGCGGATCGCCGCCTGCCACGTGCCCGTCTGGTAGGCGAGCACGTCCTTGGGGAGCGCATGCACCTGTGGGGAGGCGAGGGCGCCGTGGTGAGCACGTGCATGCGGGTAAGGCGAGCACGTCCTTGGGGAGTGCACGCACCGCCGGTGGCAGGGCGCCCAAATAAGCGAGCAGCTGCAGCGAGCGGCTCTCTGCGGCGTGCGGCGCCGAGAGGGGCGGCAGCGGCGGCATCGGCGGCGGCGAGCCGAACTGTGAATTCACACTCGGCATCGGCGGCGGCGAGCCGGCCGGCGGCGCGATGGCCGCGAGCGCCGTGCTGAGCGCCGCGAGGCTCGGTAGCGGCGGCAGCCGGAGCACCATCCGCGCCGTGCTGAGCACCGTCTCGGGCAGCTCGAGCTGGGGCGCCGTGGCGGGCGCGGCGGCGGCGCTGGCGGACGAAGGACCGTCGAGGATGACGATGTGCGTAGGCGCCGTCGCGAGCGCCAGATCGGCGAGCAGATGCTCGCCGAGCCCCGTCACCCAGCCGCACGTGTTGATCACCAACGGTGCCAGCCGGAGCACGTCGGGCGCCGTGCTGAGCGCCCGCCGCCGTTCCTCCAGCAGGGACTGGACGCAGCGCACGTATGCAACCGGAGCGTCTCCGGGGGTCGACGCGCCGAGGAAGCGAGCCGCGCGCGCCGGGCGCACGTGCGTGTGTGGAGGCCCAAGCAGCGGCTCGCTCACGTCGTGCCAGCTCAGCAGGCCAGCTGGCCCCATCTCGGACTGGCCCGGATCGCATTCAAGCCAGCCGACACAGCCGACACAGCCGGAGCCCGCGCCGCCGGGCTGAGCGCCGTGTTGAGCGCCATGTTGAGCGTCGTGTTGAGCGTCATGTTGAGCGCCGTGATGAGCGCCCCACTCGCGCGCCTCGCTCAGCAGGCGATTGACGAGAAGCCGGCCGAAGGACGACTTGCCCGCATTACGGGCGCCACAGAGCAGCACGACCGCGCCGTGCTGAGCGCCGTGCTGAGCGCCGTGTTGAGCGCCCGCCGCGCCGACGGAGGCGCCCGCCGCGGCGGACGCGGGCGCCCAATACGGCGCCCGCACCGGCCGCGACTCCGAGCGTAACGGCTCGTCCTCGGGCGCCGTGCCGGGCGGCGGCACGCTGAGGGACCCTGCTAGCGTCTGGAGCGCCGCGGCCCACGCCACGGGGACGAGGGCACCCAGTCCACCCAGTCGTCCCTCGGCGCCGGCGCACGGCACCCCCTTGAGCAGACGAATGCCCAGGCGCGCCTCCTCGACGGAGCCGTTGTTGCCAGCTGCGGAGGCGGCGCGCCCACGTCCCGGAGCGGAGGGTCTCGGATCGTCGATCGGATCGTCGAGGTCATCCTCGCCGTCCTCGCCGTCCTCGCCGCCCTCGCCGCCCTCGCCGCCCTCGCCATCCTCCAGCTCCTTTGCTTGCCGCTTTCGCTTACCAGAGTTATGTGCGGTAGCCGCCTCGAACCCTATGGACTCTGAGAGGCTGCGCAGGAGCACGCGAGCTCCGCAGCTGATTGCCGACGGCGTCTGCAGCACCGCGGTCAAGCCGCCGGCGGGAGAGTGCAACGTGAACCAATGCTCGTCCTCGTCGTCGCTCGCGGGTGCGAAGTCATAGCCGAGGATGCGGATGCGCCCCGACAGCACCCGAATGGCCACGTGGCCCACGAGTGGAGTTGCCTCCAGCGGGTGCACGGTCATCTCCTGGATCTGCGACGTCGCGGCCATTCTCCCTCGTGGACGGCCCACGTCGTCGCAATTCCCTCGGTTCGATGACGTGAACAATCAGAGCTTGCTCAAGTCGACTCTCCGCTTCAAGAAAGAAGTTTCATTCAACGCGCGAAGCCGAGCGCCCAGGGAAGGCTGAAAAAGAATGGCTGCAAGCCTGGGGCGCGTGCTGGCAGCCGCTTGCCTCCTGACGGCAGCCAACGGACAGGCGATTGGTCAACCGAGCCCACCTTCGTGGCCCGAAGTATCTTCGGGCGATTCATCGTCGGGCGACGCATCTTCAGGTGACGCATCTTCGGGCGACGCCTCAGGAGACGCATCATCTGGTGACATGTTTTGGACTGATCCATCCCCATCACCGTCACCCGGCACATCCGCATCGCCATCACCCGATCCATCGCCACATTCACCTCTGCCGCCGACAGTGCCGCCACCGCCCTCGCCGCCGCCGCCTTCGCCCTCACCACCTCCTCCCGCCCAACCACCGCCTCCACCGCCACCGCCCTCGCCGCCACCGCCCTCGCCCTCACCACCTCCTCCCCCCCCACCCCCGCCTCCCCCCCCCCCCCCCTCCCCCCCCCCCCCCCCCCCCCCCCCCCCCCCGCCCCCCCACCC
>Ga0210245_101103_pt1 | contig 23084 bp, 20 predicted proteins | sample ChrtobMetaP3_4mM_FD_155450 | JGI IMG/M metagenome (GOLD analysis project Ga0210245, IMG submission 155450) | Chrysochromulina tobin associated microbial communities from unialgal haptophyte culture, Seattle, Washington, United States - P3_4mM | ecosystem: Host-associated > Algae > Haptophytes >...
ATGTGGCGACCCTGTTCCTTCTGCGCGCTCCGGCCAGGACCGCTGCAACGGGCCCGCTTGCCCCACTCGTCGGCGCTGTTGCGCGCGCCGCACGTTCTGGCGCTGTGTTGGTTTGTTTCGTTAACGGTTGCTTGCAAGTTTGCGAGATTTGCGGTCGAGCTTCTTCGTCCGTCCGGGCGCGCGTGCGCGCGCGACCCCCGCTGCCCTTCGCCGTCGTCGCCCCGTGTGCTTGCTGCATTCTGTGTGTCTGCTGCGCCTTGCGCTTGTGCTGCTCGTCGTCACTCGCCCCGCTGATGGGGAACTGAGTGCGCAGCAGGCCGAGTAGGGGAACCCGGTATTATTAGTAGCTTATGTCGGTCGGTGCCGTGCTGAGGGGTCAGGTCGTACCCTTTAGGTAATCCCTATGCACGGGACTTTGCGAGGACCTTTACACTATTTCTCCGCATTCAGCCGCTCGTTCGGCGACGCCATGCCCGCGCCGTTGCGCTCCTCCCGTCCTATGACACGTATCGAGGTTTCAGTGTCTCTCTGCGACTTGGCACGTGGCTCCTGTTGTAGTCTATCTATCTCACGAGATCATGTACAGCTGTGCTGCCTGCCGCTGGCAGTCCTGTCGGCACTCGTGCGCCTCGGCAACGCACCCCTCGACGCACTTTAGCAGCGTGCCAACGGGCGGCGTCGAGGGCGCGTCGCCGATGCGGTTAAAGGGCTGTGCGGGTCCGAGGAGCCGATCCCAATTCCGAGCCATCGCCTTGCGCGCCTCGAAGACGAGGCCGCCTGGAACTTGTGCCCACGTAGCCTCGAGGGTGTTCATGCCGTTGGCCGGCGTTGCGCACTGGCCACAGGCGTGCGGGCAGCGCACGCGCACGAGCTTCGGCGCGGCCGCGTCCGCCTGCTCGCACGTGGTCTTGCACTGCGCGCGCATGAAGCCCGGGTTTTTCGTGCACTCGCCCGCCGCCGCCCAGTCAGCGCAATCTGCCGGCTCGCCATCCGCTGCGCCTCCCGCAGCTTGGAAGGTGACGGGCGCTTCGGCATTACACGCGCCCTCATCAGCCCACTTTTCGCACTGCGCCTCCGTGTCGCGGCAGTCGTCGCGCCGCCGCAGGAGGTGCCGCCAGCGCAGCGTCGTCTCGATGTAGCCTGGGTGCTCGGCGCCCTCGACAGCGTAGTAAAGCTCAGCGTCGCTCAAGCGCAGCTCCATGCCCTCAGTGCCGACGAAGAGCGGCTCGCCGCGCGGATATCGCGCGTACCGCACACGCACCGAGATAAGCTCCTCCGACTGCGCGAACTCGAGCGCCGGCACGAACTTGAGGTGTTGTGGGTACTTGGGGTGCAGGCGGGCAAGGATCACCTGGGTCGCATCGACGGCCGCCTGCGCTAACTTCCTCATCGCCGTCGCGGGCTGACGACGTAGCAGCCGCTGGCGTAGCCCGCTGCGGGCAGCGCCGTGCCAGCCGAGCCGGAATGCTGCGCAGAGGCAGGCCTCCTCCTCAGCGGCGCTGGCGACCTTTTCACAGTTGCCATTCGCCATCAATGTGGCCTCATCGACGGCCACGCCGACGAGCTGCAAGAGCTCATCGATGGGACTATCAAGCGAGCAGGCAGACGGTGGCTCGGTGGCGGCGGCAACGCTCGCGAGGATGGCTATCGTGGCGGCGACGCTCATCCTGGCGGGCGTTCTCGGTGAGAAGTTGATTCCGCAAAAGGTCGGGACCGCCTACACGGTTCAAATTCACGAGGCGAAAAGGAGCAGGAATCCAGGTGGTCACGAGTTCATAGACGTTAGATCGCCGTACGCACGCGGTAACGAACGGCGCCGCGTACGAGGTACGTATGTGTAGCGCTCGAGTATCGAACACGATGCGGGATGTCATTGCGTCACGTGTAAGATGTATTCAAGGATTGCGTGACTGTGTCCGTTTGTCAGAACTACATAGAAGCCAGAGAGCATCACCGACTTCTTACACATGCTGTTACGCGGATCGGCAGGCGAGCTAGACGCTGCCTCGGTGCGTTCGTGTGTCCACATCTCTCCGCCTCTCCGCAGACCGCACGCTCCCTCGCACGCGCTCGCCGTCTAGCTCGCCTTTGAGGGCTTCTTGACCAGGCTGCGCAGGAGAAGCTGCGCTCCCGTGGCGCAGCCGAGGGCGAGGGTCGACACGCTGAGTGCACCCCGCATGCCGAGCCGATCAATCGAGAGGAAGACGCCCACCACGATCAGGTTGAGTGGGATGCCGAAGAGGTTCATGATGACGCCGCGGTAGGCGTCGGGGAGGTACTTGGAGCGGAGTGTGCCGATCAGCGGGAAGTACATACCCACGCACGCCTCGAAGGCAAAGAGAGCGGCTACGAGCGGCACGAGTGCGCCACCTAACCCGAGCGTCATCGCGGCGAGCATGGCCAGCGTCGCCATCGTGAGCATACCCGCCATCGTGTCCTCCGCAGGCACTCCCGCCCGGCTCAGCGCCGAGAAGAGCGTCGAGCCGATCATGCAGCACACCATGAAGCACGAGAAGACGGTCCCGAACGGCACGCTCACGCCGGCGCCAAGCGCCGACTTGAGCGCGGGCGGCCACTGCAGCACGAAGATGTACATAGCGCCCTCGAAGAGAGCCTGCGATGGGCACCGAGATGGGCGGACGACGAGGAGCGATTCGTGGCGATCAGTGGCACTCAGTGACACTCAGTGGCACTCAGCAGCACTCGGCAGCACTCAGCAGCACTCAGCAGCACCCACCTGCACGGCGCCCACGAGCAAAATCTTGCGATCGGCGAGCATGGCGGCGAGCGCATCCTTGACGATCGTCCCGCCGTCCTCGCGCGCCGCGCTCTCCGGCTTGGCGTCCGCCTCCTTCATCTTCCGCTTCTCCTTCTTCGGTGCGGCTGCGGCCGCCGCGGCGGCCTTGCCGCCCATGTTCTCGCGCCACGCGAGCAGCACGACAGCCGCGCCCGCGGCCAAGAAGAGCGTCGAGAGCTCAAAGGGCGCCGTCGGCCCGCGGCCTGCGGCGACGAGGCCGGCGAGCTGGCCGGCAACGATGGCGACGATCGCATCGCCAAAGTATGCGAGCCCGAAAGTCTGTGAGAGGTACTTGCCGTCCGCACCGGAACTTTGATGCTCCGAGATGAGCCAGGCCTCAGGTGCCGAGAAGAGGAGCGAGGTGCCGATGCCACCGGCAACGCGCCCGGCTAGGAGCTGCGGCAGCGTGGCGCATTTGGTCGAGAGTGCTGAGATCGCATAGAAGACGGCGAACGCGAGCGAGCCGCGCTTGCGCCCAACAGAATCGACCAGACCGCCGACGACAGCGCCAAAGAGAGCTGTCGATCCGAAGCCGGTCAGGAAGAGGTTGGCGACGCCCTGCGTGCTGACGGCGGCGCCGTTGATCACCTTGCTTGCGTACACCTCGTAGAAGTACGGGCCCTGCAGCCAGTCGGCCATCTTGAACAGCCAGAAGACGAGCAGAAAGCGCCACTGCAGCGCGCGCACCTTTTCCGGCACCACCTCGCCGGTGCGCTTCTCGCGCGTGCCGAAGACGAGGGCGGCGCACGCGAGCGAGAGGCCAAGGAAAACAACGTTGAAGGTGCCAGCGAGCGTCGTGGGTGCCAGCGCTGAGAGCACGCCGCCACGAAGTGCGAGCAACGGCTGGCCTGCGCGGCCATTGCGGTGCGGCGCGGAGAATGCTGTGGTCGGATGCGGAGGGATGCCGGCGCTGGAGAGCACGGGAGCGGTGGTGGTGACAGAGCGCGAAGCTGCCACGGATGGTACGAGACGCGCGAAGGCGTGTGACGGAGCGACGAGGAGCCAAGCGCTCAACGTGAGCAGCGACGCTCGCCGCATTGATGACTGACCTCCGCGCACGAGCTCGCGAAAAACATAGCCGTGTGAACAGCCTGGCCGGAGAGTCGCACGAATTTGGTCTCACCATACCGACTAGGTCGACACCCTTTCACACCTGCAGGAACTCTTGCAGATGGAATTCGTGAGGAATGAAGTCGTTTATTTCGAGGGCCGCTGCGGCGGCCTCGGCAGCCTTCCGCCGCTGGATTTTCGCATCCTCGCCGCCGTCAGCGACACAACGCGCGCTCTTCTTCCACGCACTGATGACCTACCAATTTTCACGCTTGACCGGCCCGATCGAGCGCGCCGAGATGCTCGTGAACAATACGCACGAATACTACATTTTCCGTTGGCCTGCGGCGTGCTTCCTCGTGCTCATCGGCGGCGCACAGAACCTGAAGCTCGTGCAGCACGTGTCGCACTTCCTTTGGTTTGTATGCGCGTGCGCGTCGACCGTCCTCGCAGGCTCTGATTGGCTCGGTAAGCCAGAGCGCACGGGCTTCGCCGTGAGGGCTGTGCACATCGTCGAGCGGTTGAGCACTGCGCTGCTGGCGTGCTGCTTCATCCTGCTGCACGGCGTGCAGAGCACGCTCGTCGATTACCAGCACCAGTACTACTCTGTGCTCTACTCGCTCATCGCGCTCGCGCAACCGATTGACTCGATCACGGACAAGCTCATCCTGACTTGCCTGGCGCAGACGTACTTTTCGGGAGGGTTAGCAAAGCTTCTCGGCGCGGGGCCACGCTGGTTCGACGGCTCGCACCTTTGCTACCTCATCAAGGAGCGTGCACACTGGTTCTACCTCCTGCTGCGCCCAGAGACCTTCCCGCGCCTGAACAGCGCCTTGTACCTGATCGCATCGTGGGGGGCCGTCCTGTGGGAACTCAGTATGGCGCCCATGCTCGTGTGGATCGACCGACTGGGCGTGCGCTGCGTCTTCATCGGCTCGGCGATCGGCTTCCACGTGGCCGCGCGTCTCCTCCTTGGCGCCTCGTTCAACGCGCAGGTCGGCACTTTCTTGCTGGTGCTGCCCAAGCCGCCGCCGCGGCCGCGGACGCCGATGCACGGCGGCGAGTACTCGCCGATGGCGATCCACTCGGGCGAGTACGGTGCCGTGCACGCGGCACCGAGCGACCGCGAGAGCGACCGCGAGGAGGACCTCATGCAGGACCTCATGCAGGACCTCGTGCAGGAGCGCCGTACTGAGCGTGAGTGCGCCGACGAGCAGCGTCGCGTCGGCATGCGCGTCATGGGCTCGGTACTGCTTGTGCTCTTAGGCGTTAGTGTGTGCCGCGTCGAGTGCTGGCCCTTCACCTTCGTGCCCATGTACTCGGGCAACTACGAGACCGTCTCCCGCTGGGTGCGCTTCCGCTTGCGCGTGGCGCACGTGCTCATCGACACCAGTGTGAAGACCACCAAGAAGGGCCTGGCCCATCCGGTCGTGGCGGCGGTTGTCGCGTCGCACCGACGGATGGGCGTGCCGCAGGCGAGCAGCTGCCTCTACACGAAGGCGCACCGCCCCGTCAAGGCACACGCGCAGCTCTCACACTGCCTCGGCGTGCCGGACGAGCCCTACTTCAACCGAGTGCTTCGACCTCTCGGCTTTGCGTACCTCGTGCGCGCGCACCAGCGGTGCTACTCGTCCGAGGCCACGTGCTCGTCCGCCGAACGTGCTGTGACCAAGGAGTGGCACCCGGGCGCGGGCCTGCCGTGGGAGTCGTGGCGCTCAGTGCTACCCGCCGGAGCGCTGCGGGGCCAGCACCCGTCCGATGAGCCCGACATGCTGATGCAGCGTTTCGCCGACTTCCTCGCCCGTCGAATGCGTCTCGATGCCTTCTGCCTCGGGCCTTTGCAGTTGATCGTCTCGTTTGCAAGCTCGGGACACGCGACGCAGCATGTGCTAGCTGCACAGCGGGCCGACCCGCGCGCCGTGCCGTGCGGGAGCGGCATCGCACCCAACGTCAGCCTGGCCTGGGAGGAAGGTTGGAGTCACCGTGCAAGCGCTGCCACGGTTGCGCGCGTGCCGTCACCCGCTACCGGTCCGGACATGCGTCCGCGCGGCGCAATGTCGCGGCCGTGGTCTCGCATGATGGCCAAGAACGCCTCGGAGGCCGTACATGCTTTTGTCGAGCGCGTGCACCTGGCGCCCTCGCCCTGGCTATCCTCCGCTGGCGCGCACGTCGCCACCGACACGAAGACCTTTGCGCTGCTTTTGATGGCGGCGTTCACGCTGGTCAGCCTGGGCGTCTCCGTCGCGTATTTGAAGTGGCGCAGCCGATGGACGCTGGATGAATGAAGGTAGTTCGAGAAAGAGGAACAAGGATTAGCATCTAGGATGATGTAGAGAGCAGGACGATGGAGAGCGAGCAGCTCTCACTGACTCGGTACGACCTCACTAGCAAAATTGAGGAGCCCGAGCGAGCGCTCAGTACTTGTGGTGACCGAGGGGTGCGGAACCGACCGTCCTTTGTGACGGTGTTGTGAGAGCGGGGGACCGCGACGAAACTGACTAACTTCTGCGGCAGGAGATCTTCACGGAAATAGAAAGCACACAAGGTTGTCGCGTCTGTCGTGTTAACGTTCACAAGGTTGTCGCGACTGTCGTGTTAATTACCGGGTAATTAACGTTCTCTCACTAGGAAAATCAATGCACACGAGGCACATTGCGGCGGTAGCCGAGAGGCTCGAGCTGGTACACGGCCCAGCCCCGACCAGACCAAACGAAGTCGAGCTGACGGAGGCGCTCCGCTGTTGGCATGTGCTGCTTTCAGCGCTGCGCGACGACCGGCGCAAGCAGCGAGCGCCGTCATTATCGTCGCCGCCTCCGCCGTCACCAGACGCCTCTGCCACGACAGAGCACGCCTCGCGCAAGCGGACGAGGGTGGTCGCGGCGGCCGAGGGGCTCGCGCTGGTGCCATCTTCAGGCGGTGACACGGGCTTTAAGGGCGTGTTTATTGGAGCGGAGCGAGCGGCGGCAGAAGCGGCAGAGGCAAGGGTCGAAAAGCCGCAGCCGCTCATGGCGGATGAGACCGGGTTGGCAAACGGGCTGCGGCGTAGCGCCGACGGGCGCGTGTGGAATGCTCTCGGAGCCCAGCTTTGCGCCAAGGACGGCTGCACGAAGCCGGCGTGGCACTCGGGCATATGCGTGTCCGTGCTCGGCTACCGCCGCGATCAGAAGCGTGTGCAGATGTATACGGCCGAGCCCGCGCCCGGCCCACGCGAGCGCATGAGGCAGGCAGGCGAGAAGCGCAGGCTGCCGCCCTCCGAGAAGCCCAAGCTGGGCGATCACGTCCGTGGCAAGTACCAGGGGCAGATAGGCGGCCGCAACTGGTACGATGGCGTGGTGACGGCGGTGCACGAGGACGGCACGTGCAATCTGCACTACGACGATGGCGACTACGAGGAGCGCGTCGCGCCGAGGTTCATCAGGGTGATCGCCGAGGAGGAGATCGAGGAGGAGATCGAGGAGGCAGAGGAGGAGGCGGAGCCCGAGGAGCCGGAGGAGGCGGCCTCGTGCTACGCGAGGCACATTGGGGCGGAAAGAGCGGCGGCGGAGGCTTTCAAGGCGAGTGTCGCAGGACCGCGGCCGCTCACGGCGGACGAGGCCAGGGCGGCCGCGGTGGCCGAGGGGCTCGAGCTCGTGCCGTCGTCGAGCGGTCAAACGGGCTTCAAGCGCGTGAAAAAGAGTCGTGGCAGGTACGTAGTGACGATCTATGAGAATGGCAAGACGTGCTACTTGGGCACCTTCGCGACGCCGGAGGAGGCGGCCTTGTGCTACGCGAGGCATGCTGGGGCCGAGCGAGCGGCGGCGGAGGCGGCGGAGGCGAGTGTCGCAGGACCGCGGCCGCTCACGGCGGACGAGGCCAGGGCGGCCGCGGTGGCCGAGGGGCTCGAGCTTGTGCCGTCGTCGAGCGGTCAAACGGGCTTCAAGCGCGTGAAAAAGAGTCGTGGCAGGTACGTAGTGACGATCTATGAGAATGGCAAGACGTGCTACTTGGGCACCTTCGCGACACCGGAGGAGGCGGCCTTGTGCTACGCGAGGCATGTTGGGGCCGAGCGAGCGGCGGCGGAGGCGGCGGAGGCGAGTGTCGCAGGACCGCGGCCGCTCACGGCGGACGAGGCCAGGGCGGCCGCGGCGGCCGAGGGGCTCGAGCTCGTGCCGTCGTCGCGCAGTGAGACGGGCTTCAAGGGCGTGCGCAAGAGTGGTGGCAGGTTCGAAGTGTTGATCAGGGAGAATGGCAAGCAGCGCTACATCAGCACCTTCGCGACGCCGGAGGAGGCGGCCTTGTGCTATGCGAGGCATGTTGGGGCGGAGCGAGCGGCGACGGAGGCGGCGGAGGCGAGGGACAACGGGCAACAGCCGCTCACGGCGGACGAGGCCAGGGCGGCCGCGGCGGCCGAGGGGCTCGAGCTCGTGCCGTCAGCGAGCGGTCAAACGGGCTTCAGGGGCGTGACTCAGCCACGTGTCAGTGGCAGGTACGTAGTGATGATCTATGAGAATGGCAAGCCGCGCTACATCGGCACCTTCGCGACGCCGGAGGAGGCGGCCTTGTGCTATGCGAGGCATGTTGGGGCCGAGCGAGCGGCGGCGGAGGCGGCGGAGGCAACGGACAACGGGCAACAGCCGCTCACGGCGGACGAGGCCAGGGCGGCCGCGGCGGCCGAGGGGCTCGAGCTTGTGCCGTCGTCGAGCGGTAAAACGGGCTTCAGGGGCGTGTTCAAGTATGGTGGCAAGTACAAGGTGTTGATCAGGGAGAATGGCAAGCCGCGCTACTTGGGCGGCTTCGCGACGCCGGAGGAGGCGGCCTTGTGCTGCGCGAGGCACCGCGGGGCCAAGCGAGCGGCGACTGTGGCGCCGGAAGCGAGGGGCAGAGGGCAGCGGCCGCTCACGGTTGACGATGCAAGAGCTGCCGCAGCGGCTGAGGGCCTCGAGCTGGTGCCGTCCTCAGGCAATGTGACGGGCTTCAAGGGTGTGTTGAAGGCCAAACGCAAATACGTCGTGGTGATCAGGGAGAATGGCAAGCAGCGCCACCTCGGCAGATTTGCGACGCCGGAGGAGGCGGCCTTGTGCTACGCGAGGTACATAGGGCCCGAGCGAGCGGCGGCGGAGGCGGCGGAGGCGAGGGTTGCAGCGCCGCAGCCGCTCACGGCGGACGAGGCCAGGGCGGCCGCGGCGGCCGAGGGGCTCGAGCTCGTGCCGTCGTCGAGTGGTAAATCGGGCTTCAAGGGCGTGACCGAGCGTAGTGGCAGGTACGATTTGATGGCATTCAATGAGAGTGGCAAGAGGGTCTACCTCGGCACCTTCGCGACGCCGGAGGAGGCGGCCTTGTGCTACGCCAGGCACATTGGGGCGGATAGAGCGGCGGCGGAGGCAAGGCAGCCGCTCACTGCGGACGAGGCCAGGGCGGCGGCGGCGGTCGAGGGGCTCGAGCTGGTGCCGTCGTCGAGGAGTCAGACGGGCTTCAAGGGCGTCACCGAGCATAGTGGCAGGTATCAAATGACGATCATGGAGAGTGGCAAGAAGCGCCACTTCGGCAGCTTCGCGACGCCGGAGGAGGCGGCCTTATGCTACGCGAGGCACATTGGGGCTGAGCGGGCGGCGGCTGAGGCGGCGGAGGCGAGTGCCGCAGCGCCGCGGCTGCTCACGGCGGATGACGCCCGGGCGGCCGCGGTAGCCGAGGGGCTCGAGCTGGTACACGCCCCAGCCCCGTCCGGTCCAAACGAAGTCGAGCTGGCGGAGGCGCTTCGCTGTTGGCGTGTGCTGCTTTCAGCGCTGCGCGACGACCGGCGCAAGCAGCGAGCGCCGTCATTATCGTCGCCGCCTCCGCCGTCACCAGACGCCTCTGCCACGACAGAGCACGCCTCGCGCAAGCGGCTAGCGGCTGCCGTGGCCTGTGCAGAGGTCTTGCAGCGAGCGGTGGCGCTCCAGCCACAGCTCACGGCCGAGAGCGGTGATGACCCTGGCGCGGCTCGTTGCATCATCTGTCTCGTAGCCCTAGACTTGAGAGCAGCAAGCTCTCGAGGCGAGGCCGCGTGCGGGCACGCTCCTTGTTGCGGCAACTACTACCACAAGCGCTGCCTGAGCCGATGGCTGCAAGGCTTTGGGGAGTCGGACGACGACCCTCTGCCCATCGAGAAAAATTGCCCGACGTGCAGGCAGGCTCTTTCTATTCGCGCGCTCATCCCCGGTCTGTCCCGCCGGCGCCTTCGCTAGGGAAGATGGCTCAGTAGCGTATAGCCCTTTACTACGTACTCGTTACCGTACGGTATGCAGGGGTCGTCATGTTAGATTAACGTGCATGGTCCAGATCAACATGCGGTTCAAATGCACAAAAGTCAAAGCGCTAACTAGCGGGGGGTAGCTAGAAGCTACGCTCGGCTATACCAATTCGATTCGCAATTTTGACCGAGAAGTACAACACGTAGAGTTTGGACATTGGAGTCATGTTTGGAGTGAAGGAGCAAAGGCCAAACGGCGGTCCCGTTTGCCGTGCAGGGGATTGACCGCACGCAGTAATTAGCACGCAGAGTTTGCAGCGCTGTGACACGTCGGATGTGCGCTCTTAGGACAGTCAGGCACAACGTTTCGTACGCATGTTCGAACGGGGGTATAGAAGTACCGTACTACACTAGCTACCGGGAAAACCGGCGAAGGCGACGTAACTCGACGTGACGCGTCCTGGACACGTCATGCTCGCTACTGATTCGCATTCCGCAATGCATTCCGCAGCTCGCGCAACAGAAGCTCTCGCTGACCTGCCGCATCGAGCGCGTTCCATTGCCAGTACGGCACCGCTACCAGTGCCCAGCCCGCCGCACGCAGCTGCCGCCGCTTGAGCGCCGTCGCGCCCGTCGGCTCGTGTGTGCGGCCCACAAAGTGGCTAGGCCCGTCGACCTCGATCGCCACCTCGCGGCTCGAGATGCGCACTACCGCGTCGAGGGAATAGCCCTGGGGCGTGCGCACCTCCTCACGGGGCTCGTGGCCGAGCGCCTTGAGCGCCGCGACCACCTGCCGCTGCAGGCGGGAGGGTCGACCTTCTTCGGCCACAAAAGCCGCATGGCATCGCTCAGCGAGCGGTAAAGGTAGCCGCGGCCACGGGGCGCTGCGCTCCTCCACCCAAAGCTGCCACTGGTGCAGCTGGCACAAGGCCTCTGGCGGGAAGGCAGCTTGCGTTGCTTCGCAATGGGCTACAAAGGCTGAGCTGCCAAAAAGCAGCTCACATGAGCTGTGATCGGCGGCCGCGTACGCCCACGCCGTGCTCCCAAGCTCCTGCGGCTTGAAGTCGCGCACGCGCGCCGCCGCCTCCGCCGCGATCGCGTCGAGCAGCGCCGGCGCCGCGTGCTGCGCCGTCGCGTACGCCCACGTCGTGTTCGCAAGGCCCTGCGGCGTGAAGTTGCGCACGCGCGGTGCCGCCTCCGCCGCGATCGCGTCGAGCAGCGCCGGCGCCGCGTGCTGCGCCGTCGCGTACGCCCACGCCGTGTTCGCAAGGCCCTGCGGCGTGAAGTCGCGCACGCGCGGTGCCGCCTCCGCCGCGATCGCATCGAGCAGCGCCGGCGCCGCGTGCTGCGCCGTCGCGTACGCCCACGCCGTGTTCGCAAGGTTCTGCGGCTTGAAGTCGCGCACGCGCGGCACCGCCTCGGCCGCGATCGCATCGAGCAGCGCCGGCGCCGCGTGCTGCGCCGTCGCGTACGCCCACGCCGTGTTAGCAAGGCCCTGCGGCGTGAAGTCGCGTACGCGCGGTGCCGCCTCGGCCGCGATCGCGTCGAGCAGCGCCGGCGCCGCGTGCTGCGCCGTCGCGTACGCCCACGCCATGTTCGCAAGCTCCTGCGGCTTGAAGTCGCGCACGCGCGCCGCCGCTTCCGCCGCGATCGCATCGAGCAGCGCCGGCGCCGCGTGCTGCGCCGTCGCGTACGCCCACGTCGTGTTCGCAAGGCCCTGCGGCTTGAAGTCGCGCACGCGCGCCGCCGCTTCCGCCGCGATCGCATCGAGCAGCGCCGGCGCCGCGTGCTGCGCCGTCGCGTACGCCCACGCCGTGTTCGCAAGCTCCTGCGGTTTGAAGTCGCGCACGCGTGGCGCCGCCTCCGCCGCGATCGCATCGAGCAGCGCCGGCGCCGCGTGCTGCGCCGTCGCGTACGCCCACGCCGTGTTCGCAAGGCCCTGCGGCTTGAAGTCGCGCACGCGCGCCGCCGCCTCCGCCGCGATCGCATCGAGCAGCGCCGGCGCCGCGTGCTGCGCCGTCGCGTACGCCCACGCCGTGTTCGCAAGGTTCTGCGGCGTGAAGTCGCGCACGCGCGCCGCCGCCTCGGCCGCGATCGCATCGAGCAGCGCCGGCGCCGCGTGCTGCGCCGTTGCGTACGCCCACGCCGTGTTCGCAAGGCCCTGCGGCGTGAAGTCGCGCACGCGCGCCGCCGCTTCCGCCGCGATCGCATCGAGCAGCGCCGGCGCCGCGTGCTGCGCCGTCGCGTACGCCCACGCCGTGTTCGCAAGGTTCTGCGTTGTGAAGTCGCGCACGCGTGGCACCGCCTCCGCCGCGATCGCATCGAGCAGCGCCGGCGCCGCGTGCTGCGCCGTCGCGTACGCCCACGCCGTGTTCGCAAGGTTCTGCGGAGTGAAGTCGCGCACGCGCGCCGCCACCTCCGCCGCGATCGCATCGAGCAGCGCCGGCGCCGCGTGCTGCGCCGTCGCGTACGCCCACGCCGTGTTCGCAAGGTTCTGCGGCGTGAAGTCGCGCACGCGCGGCGCCGCCTCGGCCGCGATCACATCGAGCAGCGCCGGTGACGGACGCTTCGCCTTTACGAACGCATTCGCCGTGTTCGCGAGTCCCTGCGGATTGAGTTCTTTTGCGACGTCCGCGCTCTTGGCCGCCAGCGCCTTCCAGACGCCCTTGTCTGGTGCGAATCTGGTGGCGCTCACCACACTCGCAAGCCCGTACACCGCGGTCGCGACCGACCCAGGGTCGAAGAGCGGCAGCTTCTGCAGCATGGAGTCGAGCAACGGCGCGAGCGCTTTGCTCCGACTCAGCTCCGCTTTCATCCACTTGCATTCCTCGCGGTTTTGGCGTACCAGCTTGCCAAGAGTACTCCAGCAGCGGCTGACGTCCATCGGGCGCATCTGGAGTGCGTGGTGCTCGTGGGCCTGCAGCACCTCGCGCGCCGTACGCAGCTCACCGATGCGCGGTACCCTGCCGCCGCGCACCGCTCCGCTGCCGCCACGCGCCGCTGCGCTGCCGCCGCGCCCCGCTGCGCTGCCGCCGCGCGCCGCTGCGCTGCCGCCGCGCGCCACTGCCCTGCCGCCGGCCGCAGCCGACAGCCAGCGCCTGACCGAGAACATCTTGCGTGAGGGTGAATGTGAATATTTATGTCTTTGGAACATGTCTTTACACACTCCGCTACATGTACCACCCCGCTACGGTAATAAAGCATGCGTTATAAGATGCTGGACGTTCATGCGCTCGCTATTCATATGTGACACTTCTCCACAAGCGGCTCGCTCGTCTCCGACATGATGACCTTCCTCCTCTGCGACTCCTTGTTGCTGAGCCACCTGCATGTGTGCACACCGGCGCACCCGTATCGTTGGCGCACTGCTCCTCTGCGCATGGACACGGACTCCGAGTGGAGTGCATCCGACGAGGTATCCACGCCGACGCGCTCAACTCGCAGCAAAGCCTTGCCTCTGCGCCTGCCGCCTGCCACACGCCCGTCGTTCGCTCCGACGCAGGCATCGCTGCGCAACGCGATTGAGCGCGCCACAACCCCCAGGGTGGGCTCGCCGCAAAGCGTGCTCCAGGGCTTGGATTCGGCTTACGTGCTGATCTTCAACGCCGGCCAGCAGGATGAGAGTGTGCACACAGAGCTACCAAAATACGTACCTTTCAACACCGTGCAGGCGAACTCATTCGTGCTCGCCTTTGAGCTCAACGACGACGCCGGACGCTTTGCGCTGCAGCTGCAGGCCGAGGGCTTCGTGAGTCATCGCCCCTAGCTGCTAGCGCGCTGCCACAGCCCGTTCTGAACATCTGAAGTTTCTGAAGCGGCGTCTCTCGTGGCGTTTGCTCACGATGCGTGCACTGTGCGCTGATGATCGCAGGACCTCGCGACCCCACTCAAGTGGGAGGTCGACACACTAATCAAATTCTGTTTAGTGGGCTCGTTCGACGTGGGCTTGCGCGCCGCGGCAAAGCATTGATCGGGCACACAAGTTGACCACGGCCGTTGACCGTCGAAGCGTCTTTCAATCAATAAATATGAATTATAGAAAAATATTGAGCTGTGAAGGGTGGAAAGTGCGCGAGTCATGCTCGCGACGTGCCTCCGCCTGCGTGCGGGGGCGGTGCCGCGGGGGTGCGTGCACATCGCATATGCGTAATGCCGTGGTGGTGAACGTGCTCCGGTGTGGCTCGGGGTTGGGCGACGGGGCGGGTTCGGGGCGGCCGGCCCCGGGCCGGGCACGGGTCAAACGCGCGCGAAGCTCTGAGATATTACTGTCTCGAAGAACACACAGGACCGTCGAACAGCGCTTCAACCCGTGCGGGCGCAGCCACATGGGTCCAGTTCGTCAATGTCTGTTTCACTCTAGAGGTTTCACGATAGCATCACTTGCGTCTGAGGCGTCACGTAGACTGAATCTGTTGCGTGTTGTGTACGGGCAGACGATCGGGCCACCGCACAACCAGCGCACACCATGTCGCACAGGTCATGGCGACTGACAGTAGGCCAGAGTCACGAGTGTCCAGCCCACACTCTAGTCCAGGCTTCAGAGCACTTTGGCTTCGGCGAACCCGGCTGGTGGGACGCCCTTCACAAACTTCACGCTCGCGCTGTTGACGCAATGCCGCTCGTTGGTTGGAGTCATGCGCTCGCCCTCAAAAACTGCGATTCGCGAGTCAGGGATAGGGTGAGCGAACAGGCTGTCCCAGTGCGACGCGCACGCCGCAGCAACTTGCCGTGGCCTAGATGACCGTCGCAGTTGTTGCATAAGATCTCAACCCGCCGCATGCCGTGTGTGTTGTCTTCGATGATCTTCACGGAGCCTTTGTAGCACTTGTCAAAGGCGGGCCATCCGCATCCAGATTTGAATTTCGACTCGGCCGAGTAGAGCGGGTTGCCACAGCCGCGGCACACAAAGTAACCATCGCCAGCAGATGGATAAAAGCTGTCATACTCACCGGTGCGCGGGCGCTCGGTGGCCTTGTTGCGCAGCACCTGGAACTCAAAGTCTGACAGCTTTACCTTCCACTCTGCTGCGGTCATCTTGGCGGCAGCATCCGCCGCAATGCGCGGTGGCGCCTCGGTCAGGATCTCGGCCATTAAAACCGACCGTCGGAGGACCTCGCACAGAGTGTGGGCGGGTCAGTGTGGGTGAATTGAAAGGACATTTCAGGGAAGAGTCCTGAAGAGATGAGAACATGAGAAGTCAGTGTGTGAAGTTAACACGAAAGACGCACGGCACTGTTACTGCCCGCTCAGAACAGTATCGTGTTCAAGTTCAAGTTCAAGTTACTAGTACGTGTAAGCTTCCTTTAGGTTGTCTGCCCTAGTAACTTGAACTTGAACTTGAAGTCGAGTGCACAAGCCCCGAGCGAGTCGCGCATCTTCATTCACATCGCACCAACACGGACGAACGAAATCGCGCATCTCACGTCTATAGTCTTTTGTGACCGTGAGTCCGTGACATGAACGCATTGGAGCTCATTGTCCTTGCCGTTTGACGTTCGTGCGGGCGCGGATCTTGGTCGGTCGCTCGGTGCCGGTGATTTGGGCGGTCGCAATTCTCCGCATCGCGAAGTGCACATGACTCAACGCTGTGCTGTCGTCCTGGAAAAGCCTGAGCGTTAAAATACACACCGCAAAGCGCGAACAGTGCACACATACCCTGAGGGCTGGGTGAGCGGTCCTGCGGTCGCCGTCCATCTGGCTCGGTCGGTCGTTTCCGCATAAACTGCGTGCAGAAGTCCGATTGGTCATTGTAGCCCGAGTGCCCTTCCGCTAGACCGGTGAACCGAGGGGCTGGGAGCCGGAGCCGCTCGACGCTCGGGTGAACCACTCAACGTAGGAGAGCCCTACTCGACCCGGGTAGCGCCCTGCGCGAGAGGCCCTGCTAGCTTGTCACCTCGCATGGCGTGGAGCAAGTCAAACTTCACCTACCAGCGCCTAGCACTCCATAAGTCTCGTATCGCAAAGCCACGCTGGTGCGGAAAGCGCTCCTTCTTGTGGAGCGTAAAGGCAAGATAGCCTGTCATGCCAAAGAGCAAAGCAGTCATAACCCTGATCGATGTCGAACCAGTGTTTTGATGGTAACGCCTTATCTCGTCCTTGTGACTTCGACCGTCGGGAGTCATGAGTTTACGCGCCGTCTCAGACATGGTTGGCCGTTGCAGCGTCTCGTACGCAGCGCGAATTTCCATGAAACGGGCCTCCGCTTCAGCCTTGCTTGCACTTCCCGCCAATGCAACATCAGGGTGGCAACGCTTGGCCATATTATGGTAAGCGTTCTTGACTTCTGCAGCCGTGGGCAGTGGACTGAGGCCGAGGACGCGCGCTGCCGCCTTGTGCGTCGCAATCGTCACAGGCGTCCGTGCGCCGCTGGCCATTGCAATCGGAGGACGAATACGTCGAAATGCGAAGTTTCCTTCACGAATCATCTCCCTGTACGAATCCTACCGTCCTGGGCTCTCACTCGCATAGCTTGATACATGTACATGTGCGTGACGAGGTGGAGGCTTCAATCATAGTGACCGACGGTGATTCTTCGCGCCGAAATTCGTCAAACTTGTTTTTCATTTTGTTCAGAGCTCGCGTCGTCACCACGCACGATCACGACAACATCCCTGACATGTGCGTCGCCGTGCCATGTCTGATGTATCTGACGAGCAGCTCCGGCAGAAGATTGAGATCGGTCAGGGATCAAAGTCGAGAGCAGCATCTCTTCGCTCGGCTTGCTTGCACCGGGGCCAGAGCTTCGTTTGCCCTCATCTCTGCCGTCGCTCACGTATGGCGGGCGATTCTCTGTGCTTCCGTAGTTGGCGACAACGACCAACTTTGGCCTCATGTCCACGGAACCGGCCATCGCGCAGCCTCCCGGTCGCGGGAGGCAGCGGCGGCCAACGCACGAGAACATGCTCGATATTGAGGGTCTCCTGAGCGGCTGTGACGAATTTGGCACCCGAATCCGCATCTTCACCGCCACGCTCACGGGCGAGCGCGAGTACAAGGCGCATCTCGGCAAGTTTCGCTACACGGGCTCGACGATTCCGCCGGATGGCGAGCTCCCCTCAGATGTAACGCAGACAGAAGAGGTGACGCTGGCGCCGGGTATTCGAGGGCGGCTGGAGACTGGCCGTATGCGCCATGGCTACGGCGAGATCGAGTACGAGTCGGGCTCGGTCTTTCGGGGCCAGTGGGCCTTCGGCAAGCGCGAGGGCCAAGGCAAGTTTATCTACCCGTGTGGGGACGTGTACGAAGGCGAGTGGAAGGGTGGCAAATACCACGGCCGCGGCAAGTACACGAGCGGCGACAGTGGCGGGCGCGCCCTCGAGTATGACGGCGAGTGGAAGGCTGACAAGATGGAGGGGTACGGCCGCTATATTTATAAGGATACCGGCGATCTGGTGAGGCAACCGGGAGAACGAACCCCCCACCTCGTCTGCCTCGTCGGCGCGCTTTCCTCGCCACGCGTAGAGATCCGCTGATCTCGGGGCGTATCTCGGAGGAGCCCGTCCGCCAGCCCTAGCCGCTGATCCCGGGGCGTATCTCGGAGGAGCCCGTCCGGCAGCTAAGGCGCACGCTCGCATGTGCACCGCGCGCAGTATGAGGGCAACTTCGTCAACGGCTTCCGCGAGGGGTTTGGTAAGTACACGACGAAGGGTGGTGATGTGTCCATCGGAGAGTACGAGGGTGGCGAGCTCAGGAGCAAGACCAAGGTCGACAAAGCAAGCCTGCTCACAGGCACAGACGAGTGGGGAAAGCGCATCAAGTTCCATACCGCCTCGCTCACGGGTGGCCAGGCGCTCGAGTCGGTGCGAAGCTGTGAAACTTGTGGACTGTCGAGCACTGATGACCACTGATGACCACTGATGGCCACTGATGACCACTGATGACCACTGACGACTCGAATCGGTGAGGCGCTGTGGAACTTGTGGACGATTCCGGCGCACTGCGCGACTCAGAGTGTCTCGTCTCCCGACAGCCTCATCTCCCCACAGCCTCATCTCCCCACAGTCTCGACTCCCCACAGCCTCGTCTCCCCACAGCCTCGTCTCCCCACAGCCTCGTCTCCCCACAACCTCCTCGCTGCTGCCGCTGCTGCCGCCGCTGCTGCTGACTGTGTGCACTCGATCTCCTGCGCTGCTGTCAGGGCCTGGGCAACTTTGTGTACACGGGCGACACGATCGCCTCAAAGGACGCTTCTGTGACGACCACCGAGAAGGTCGCGGACGCGAAGGGCGTTGGTGGCCACTTGGCGAGCGGGCGCTCACGGCACGGGCAGGGAGAGATCAAGTACGACTCTGGCGCCTTTTACGTTGGTGGATGGTCGCGTGGCAAGCGGGAAGGCACGGGCAAGTTCGTCTTCGCGTGCGGCGACGTGTACGAGGGGCAGTGGAAGAATGGCATGTACCACGGCGTAGGCAAGTACACGAGCGCCGACAGCGACGAGTACGAGGGCGAGTGGGTCAACGACAAGATGGAGGGGCACGGCCGCTACCACTATCGTAACTCTGGCGACGTGTACGAGGGCGACTGGATCGGCGGCGTGAGCCACGGGATTGGCAAGTTCATCCAGGCGAGCACCGGCGAGACCTTCATGGGGGAGTACGAGCGCGGCGAGCTCAAGGGCAAGACCAAGCTCGACAAGGCAAGCATGCTCAACGGGACAGATGAGTTTGGGAAGCGGATCAAGTTCTTCACGGCCTCACTCACGGGCGAGCGCGCCATCCGCGCCGGCCTCGGCAATTTCCGATACTCTGGCGAGACGATTGCTCACGGCGAGGCCCTCACCATCCAGTCGAAAGAGAGGGTCGAGGGCGCGCCGGGTGGCAGGCTGCAAGGCACATCGCGAGGGCGGCTCGCGAGTGGTCGCGTGCGGCACGGGTATGGAGAGATCAAGTATGACTCGGGCTCCGCGTACGTCGGCGAATGGGAGAACGACACGCGCGTGGGCACGGGCAAATACTTCTTCGCGTGCGGCGACGTGTACGAGGGGCAGTGGAAGAATGGCATGTACCACGGCGTAGGCAAGTACACGAGCGCCGACAGCGACGAGTACGAGGGCGAGTGGGCGTATGACAAGATGGAGGGTGCGCTGCCCTCCTTGCGCAGCGCTGCCCAGCCCCCTTGCGCAGCGCCGTCGACCGCTCAGCCCTCCCCCATGCTTTCGCCTCCCATCTCACCTCAGGGCACGGGCGTTACGTCTTCAAGGAGAGCGGCGATGTGTACGAGGGCAGTTTCGTCAAGGGCGTCATCGACGGCCCCGGTAAGTACACTACGAAGGCGAGCGGCCAGACGGTCCAGGGCGAGTTTTTCGCAGGCAGGTTGCGTGCCAGCGACTCGACCTCGACGAGAATGTCCTTTGTGGACTCGCCGTTCACCTCGAAAGTTGAGTACGAAGCCTATCTGAAGCTCTCGGAGGCGGAGGCGATTGAACGCGTCGCCCTCGCGCGAGCGATGGTGTCTGTTGCGAGCCGATGAGCGCTTCGCGGCATGGAACTTTGACAGTATAGCGCGGAGAGCTTTCGGGGGCTGCGTCCGAGAGCTCGCCAGGCTGACCTCACAATATGATCCGCGCTGCAACAAACACACGGTGCTGACTCCGCTCTGCAGAGTGTGTCGTACATGTACGCGGTTAGTACAGACTGAGTCACGGAGTCAGCAGACTCCAGCCATCCACCTCACCGGACCATGCACCGGTCGAGCACGTCCCTCGTCCGCGGGGATCCGATCTTTCCATGTACGGCTTGAGTTCGAGAGTTGATCCCCGCGCCGTTGAGGCGTTGCTTCGAAGATGTTTACGAGAGTCGTAGCTACCCCGCAGACTGACTTTCGGGCGGGCGGGACGGATAGTAAATCCGAAAAACTACGTCGCTCCTAAGGAGCTTGCGTGGCTTGCCAACCGAACACCGACGTCAAGGGTGGACGTGAAGGGGCGTGCGGTCGGCGAGCCACTGACTCAGCGACGGCGACGCGTCTCGGGCAGCGGCACGCTCGTCCAAACAGGCCCTCGCCCAAAGGTCACGACGCCGTCTCGGGCAGCGGCACGCTCGTCCAAACAGGCCCTCGCCCAAAGGTCAGCACATCGTACGGAGGGAGCTCTGCCACCGGTCGATGGGAGCTCGGCCATGGGTCATGGTGCGCAAAGGCAGCCTCCTCGACGTTACGCGTGGCGAGGTGGCAGATCTGCCAGAGCGGCAGGATGTCGAAGGGCTGTTCGACTTGCACCCCAAGCTCTTCGATGCCGAGGAAGATGTATGCGGTGGCAGTCGTGAAGAAGACCACAGCGAGCGGCGGCATACTCCCTACGAGGGCGAGCGGCATCGCGAGCAGCCACAGGCAGAGGGAGCGAACGACGTGGCGGGTCATGGTGGGTGGGATGGGCGATGTGAAGAGTCGCTCGATGCCTCCAATGACGGAGTAGAGCTCGAGTAGGTTGAGCTCGAGCTTCGAGTGGAGATGTGCCGCGAGCTTGCCATTCGCGTACTGCGTGTACAGCAGCCTCCGTATCTGGCCAATGATCGCCACCGTAGGCGAGCGCTGCTTGAGCAGCCAGCCCACCTCCTCGTCAGAGAGCACCGCGCGCAGGACATCCTCGGCCACCTCCCCGTCTCGAAGACGCGCCTTCAAGACCCACCCGAAGACTGCCATGTAGCGGACGAGATGGTACGCCTCGGCCGTTGGGTACCCGTCCTGCTCGTCGGGCGCCAGAAAGGTGATCGCGCCGCTCGCAATCTCGCGCCCGAGCGTGATCACCTTACCCATGAGAGCGCGCGCCTCCGCCAGTCGCTCGTAGGCCGCATTGTTCCGAAAGGCGAGCACGAGGCCGATCGCAGTGCCCTGGAGCTGCAGCGCCACCGGCGAGATTGGCAGCCGGCTGCCAAGGAGCACGACCACCCCGGTCCAAGCCGTCACGAACGCGGTGCGCGAGAGCACCGCGCGCAGCACGGAGCTGCTCCGCCATCCAGTTACGTATTTTTTCCAGCGGTTAAAGGGCGACAAACCAGCGTGCTGGGCCCAGGTGTCGTGCGTGAACAGTTTCTCGTCCGTAGGGGAATCAAAGCGTGTCCTCCCAATCTTTCGGATCAGCGCAGCCGACACGTACTCCGTGGCTCGCAGCTCGTGCACCCTCGCGAGCTGGCGCTGGAGGATCTGCGAGCGGTGGAGGAGATCTCCAGCTTCGAGCTGGCGGCTATGCGTCGGGCACATGAATACGCCAAACGTCACGCGGCATGTGCATGTCGGTCCATACAAGCGAGCAGGTGCCCACGTGGCACTGACGGCTGCCAGGCCTATCAAGAGGATACAAAGCACCATTTTTGGGCTTACTTGTTTTTCGCGTACGACGTGTGTGAATGTGAACGTGAACGTTATCACGACAGACGCGACAACCGGTGCTACGGCACTGTTACTGAATGTATGTCTGTGTGACTTCTACATTGTAACACGACGACCAACACGAAAGCTTTTACGTGACGTCAACATCGAACAGCGGACAGGCGACCACCCAAATTGCGACAATCGGTGCGACGGCAAACTGTTTTAAAAAAGTGGGGTGCCGACGTCACACGGCCCCGCAACACCTTCGAGTACCATTTCATGCATATGCATGTTCCATGTCCACGCAGGTGTGTGGCTACACGCCGTCCGCAGCGGCAACACGTCCGCTGACGTCGTCTGCCACGTTGGGCAGGAGGCGGGTTGAGGCGGTGCGAAGAGACCCTCCTCGCGACAGCGCTGAGTCGTTCCAGCTACGCCTTCGAGGGATGGGAGCTGAGTACGCTCGAAGGAGGCTGCTCGAGCCCACCTCATCAGCGTCATCAGTGGCCTCACCCTCATGGCCTAGCCAGCAGTCGAGCAATTTCGCAACGGGCCATGAGATCGGTGACGTCACGATGAGCAGCACGCGGATCAAGGGAGAGAGGAAGGCGGCGATGCGCATCTGCGAGGGCCCCGTCATGATCGCCGAGGGCAGAATCTCACCGAAGACGAGCACGCACGTAATCGAGATGAGGATCGACGTCTGCTCGTCGACGAGGTAATTCATAAAGATGGGCAGAGCCTCATTGGCGGCAGCGTTGCACAGGAGCAGGGTGACGAGTAGGTGATGGTGCGAGGCGAGCACCGGCAAGATCATCGCCGCCTGGCGCTTCTCATGCTCCGAGCCCTCGAGTTGCTTGCGCTTGAGCTTCACGGGGTCGAGGCTGACCACGCCCAACGTGCACCCAGCCATGATGCCAGCAGTCGTGATCAGAGCAGCTATGATGCCGAGGAACTCGTAAAACTCCGGATTGGGGGGCGTTAGGTAATCGTACGTGCACGGTGCAGGCGGCGGCGGCGGTGATGGTGACGGCGGAGTCGATGGTGGTGGCGGCGGCGATGGTGGTGACGGCGGTGATGAGGGTGGTGATGAGGGTGGCGGTGGGGATGGCGGCGAAGCTGGTGGGGATGGCGGTGGTGGTGGCGAGAATGGCGCTGCTGATGACGACGAGGATTGTGGTACTGGCGGTGGCGAGGCTGACGGAGGCGATGGATAGGCTGCTGCAGCCTCGAGAGGATGGCCAGTTACGCGGCGAGCCGCGTAAACGACTCCAGCGTACGTGACCGTTTCCGCGTGTTCAGTAGCAGCGTCGAGCGGGGTCAGCTCGAGGATCAGCGCTGCCGTAGAACCTAACGCTTGAGGCTCTGGCGCTGGCGATACCCGCGACGCGGCCACGGCCAATAGGTATACCGGGAGCGCCGATGAAGCCATCGATCCTCGAGCGTTCCTGTGGAAACGTGAAACGTGTTTACAGGTACACAAAGGCACTCATTCAAAGGGAGAAACGGTGCGGACAGCTCAGAACCTCATCAACGGAAACAAGAAAACTGGAGCACGTTCACAGTCTTCACAATTTGTCGTGAATTCTTATGTTGTCCCGCCAAGTCCCGCTGGCCGAGCGCGTGGCGCTCACGTTGGAGCGCCACGCCAAGGAGCTCTGTGAGCTCACAAATCGTCACATGAGCGCTGACGAGAGGGAGGCCGTCGCGCTCGCGATCCCA
>Ga0210245_101106_pt1 | contig 23049 bp, 13 predicted proteins | sample ChrtobMetaP3_4mM_FD_155450 | JGI IMG/M metagenome (GOLD analysis project Ga0210245, IMG submission 155450) | Chrysochromulina tobin associated microbial communities from unialgal haptophyte culture, Seattle, Washington, United States - P3_4mM | ecosystem: Host-associated > Algae > Haptophytes >...
AAAATCCTCCCCAGGGTGGATGGTTTTTCCACAACCTCCCGAACTTCCCCTACGGAAAAGGGGGGTTCGATGTGTCGGGAGGGGGGGGGTAAGGGGTCACCGGGTGTCATCACACTGATGAACCCCGGGCCGTATAGGCCGTTATACTTGTGGGGGCTTCTCGTAGGGGGGTGCCAAACGAACCGCCCTCTGCCAAGGGGGAGTTCGCTAGCCGCCCGATGGTCGCCCGCCTCGTTAGGTACGGTCCGGTGAGACAAAAGAAAACTTTTCTAACAGAGCAGCCTCAGTAAAGCGTCAGGCATTTCCTTCGGACGTGCGCATTGTGTCCCGGCGAGATTCGCAAGCGCCTTCTCGAGCGCCTCTTTAATATTATATAAGACGTTCCAAGGCGTCGAGCGCTCCGCTCACACGATGGCCCTCGCCACCTTCCGCGCGTCCGGCAGTGGCAAGCTCGAGGCCAGCTCTTCAGGATTGCAGAGCGCGCCGGCCGAGACGCTATTGAACACCTTCGACCAAACAGTTCAACGCCCTACATTGGGTGCATCCGACTCCCTTTATTGGGGTGCCAACTACGAACCGGTCGCAAATGATGAGCTAGTGCTCACGCAGCTGGTCGTCACCCTCACCGAGCCGCCGGCGCCTGACGCGGATGGCAACGTGCCCGAGCTCGAGGTGTCCCTGGCGCCGCCAGGCGGCGCGGCTGTCTGCGTGGCGGCACTCACGCGAATGGCGGTGGCTGCTGACCCTACCTTTCCGAATAGTGGGACCTTCGAGGCACGAAAGCTCGACAGCTGCCCTGCCAACGAGCCCGGCCTGTGCCTTAGCGTGCGTATCAAGGGCAGCCCGACGCCGCTCTTCGAGACGCCGTTAGAGAAGCTTGCAATTGGCGGCGAGGGCTGCCTCGTCGGCAAGGTGCCACTGCCTGGTGGGAAGCTGGCCGCATTTGCCCCCGAGGGTGCACCCGCGCCGCTCGGCTCGGCCACGCTCCTCTGCTCGTGGCGCAAGCAGCGGGCGCTGCCCCCCTCTTTCACGGGGCTCGACCGGCGGCGTGGGCTCACGATGCGGTACACCGCGCCCGACCATCGTGAGCAGCAGACGGAGCGCACGGCGCTGTGGCGCACCGAGATGACCGAGGTGACCAAGGTGCCCAAGTACCCGCTGTATGTCGAGGAGTATGATCAGCTGCCGTGGGCGCAGCCGTGGCTGCCGCCCTACATCCCGCATCATATGTACGGCGACCCACAGACGCAGAAGACGCGCAACGACTACCTGGATGGAGCGAAGGAGATGAAACGTCTCTTCCACTCCCAGGCGGTGTGTGTGCAGCTCGCCACGCTCATGGAGGTGCTCCCGACGTGCGCGACGGCCGGTAAGGCTGTGGACGCCCTCGAGGCGGTGCATGCGTTCCTCGAGGATCATCGGGATATCGACGAGGAGACTGTCGCCATCTCGCCCAACGGCGTGCGCACCACGACGGTGGCCACCGTGCGCTACAACAACTTGCCTCAGATCGACGCTGCCGCGACCCTCAAGCTCGTAAGGCGCCTGCGGCTGCCTTTTGAGCGTCTCGTGCGCAATGTGTGGATGGAGGGCCCCGAGGTCTACTATGACCGCGCCAAGGCGGCGCTCGAGAAGTTGCTCGCAAAGGAGGTCGCGCGCCGAAAGTCACTTCAGACCGACCCGCCGCCCAGCGGCCCGGCCGACACCCTCACGCGCCGAATGGGCGTCGTGATGAGCGCGACGCGCATCCACGAGGGCAAGCACGCGCCGCGCACGGGTCTGCTCAACTTCCCGGGCAAGCCGCTCGCGACCAAGGAAAAGGTTAGGAAGTTTGGCGAGTGAGCGTTCATCAGCGTTCATCAGCCTCAAATAGCCTCGCCTCCAAATAGCCTGCTGCGCGGCTCGCTCCGTCGCTGGGCGCTGCTTCATGCTTGCGCCGCAGTGTGGCGCCGCAGCGTTGCGCCGCCTCGGGCTCTCCCCTCCGGGGCGCCGCGACGGTCTGAGCATCCCGTCCATATATCGCATCTGCGCTCTAAAAACATCGAGTCAGAGCACAGACAGCACCGGCGGTGACGCGCGACACCGACAGGACACAGGAGTAACGTAAACGAAACAGGTCCGAGGTTTATCGAGCGTTCTAGGCGGCGTTGTGGTTCCGCGGTGTCCTTGGCGTGAGGTCTCTGGTGAGTACCCCTATACACGTACCGTACACCGGCCCGGGGCCAACGCCCCGCGCGCCCGCCGCCGCCCGCGGTCACCGCGCACCGCGCGCGTAGAACCAGGTCAAGCCAAGCGGCACACTGTTCAGCGTTCACCGACGGACCCTGAAAGGACAGACAGTTAGAACGCTAGTGCAATACGAGAAGTGCACAACCTCTGTGCCAAACGGCCACTTTACAGCTCGCGACCATTACAGCGCTAGCGACGCGAGGCGGCCGCAACCACTTCCTGAACGATCCCAGCTCGCATCTGGCTGGCGTGCTCCAGCAGAGCATCCCAGCAGCGCGGCCGGTCGGGCGCGGCGGCTGTCGGTGCGGGCGCGGGCGCAGTGGGCGCGGGCGCGGTGGGTGCAGCCGTGGCCGTTGCCGAAGCGGGTAGGGCGACGACGCTCGCGACGACGCTCGCGACGTCACTCACATCGGCGCCCCCGACGCCCTCAGCTGCTGCAACTGCCATCTCGACGACCTCATCGGTTCTGCTTGCGCGGCTTGCGCTGCCAGCCGCACCCTCGGCCTGCATCTCTGATGGCCCCTCTGATGGCCCCTCTGATGGCCTCTGATGGTTGGCCTCAGCCTCGTCGTCATCCGCGTCCTGCACAGCGTCCAGCCAGGCAGAGACGTCGAGTGCCTCGAGCTCCGACGCGCGCAGCAGCAGCGCCGTAGCGGGCGTCGCCCGGGGGCCGACGAAGACGCGTACAAACCGCGCCGTGATGGGCGCCTCGGGCGCTGTCATGGGCGCCTTGGGCGCTGTTATGGGCGCCCGGGGTGACGAAATCGGCGCTGAGGCGGGCGCATTTGCCAAATGCGGTCTCGTTTGGTCTAGCCAGGTGTGAAGCCGTGTCACGAAGCGCTGCATGAGCTGGTTGCCCTTCCGCTCGCCCGTTGTGGGGATGAGTGGCAGAGCGAGCAGCAACGCGCCGCGTGACGCGCTGTCGCGGGCGGCATGCTTGAGGAGCGCGATCTCGACCCCTCGATGCAGCACGCGGCAGCTCATGTTGAACGCGTCGAGCACCACGAGTGACGTCCCCCCGGCGCACTCTGTGGGCAAAGCCCCCGAGCTGGGCATGAGGAGGCGGCACAGGGCACAGCCCACGAGCCCATAGACGCCAAACCGGTCGGAGCACCACGCGGCGAGGACCCACCGATCGGCCGAGACCGATGGCTCCGCGTCGGCGTCATCTTTCGCGTCGGCGTCATCACTCGTGTCCGCGACCACGTTCGTCTGCGTGATTGGACACGCAGGACGAGCTATGGTGACGCCCCCTGCGGATGTGCTCAGTACGGCGCCCCCCGCGGCGGCGCGCCCGGCGCTGAGCCATGTGCGCAACTCCGCCTCCGATCCAAAGCGCTGGAGCGTCGCATTCATCTGGTTGGTCCTCGTGGTGAGCTGAGCCACACGTGCGAGCTCGGCGCCGGAGATCGGAGATCGAATCTCAACACGCAGGCCGAGCTGCCTGAGGAAGACGGAGAGGGGCAGGTGGCGCGCCTCGCGCCGGGCGACCTTGCGCTGAGCCTTCTGCCGGTACAGCTGGGTACGCAGCGCATCCTCGTTGGTGCTCACCTGCAAGCAAGCACCATCAAGAGGCCATCAGAAACCATGAAGCATCCTCGATGGTGCTCACTACAGCCAGAATGAGCCTCTGACGTGCGGTAACCAGAATGATCGAGACCAATCAGAGCCCATATTAGGCAAGTCTGCTCAGAAGCCCTCACCTCGCAAACGCCCAATCAAGAGGTCATCAGAGCCCATATTAGGCAAGCCTGGAGTCCTCACCTCGCTTGCCCACACGTCCAACGCCCAATGATGGGCCACGATGGCGCACTGCTCCTCTGGCGCCTCGGGGAAGCGCATGCAAAGCACTTCGGGCAAGGCAGCTTGTACACCGAGCACCTCAGCTGGATTGTCGTCGATGAAGACGAAGGAACTGAGTGGTAGGTCGAGGGCTTCGGAGAGCCGACGCAACGAGGCCGACTTGGGATCCCAATGCACCTGCCACCAGGCGCTTTCAGGCGCATTTCAGTCCGACTTGGAGGTGGCAATCAGACCGACAAGGGCTCCCGAGGCACCTGCCACGCCGAGATCTGCTCGAGCTCAAGCGCCATCTCGCCACTGCGCCGCCGGAAGACGTCGAGCACGTCGCGGGGTTCGTCATTCTTGGATGCGAGGCAGAGCAAGCGGCCGCGTTGCTGCAGTCGGCTCAACGCCCGCTGTAGCGCGAGGTGACCCTGCCCAAATCGAACGCCCTGCGAGCCGTCCTCCGAAACGACGCCGTCCCAGAGCACGCCGTCACAGTCGACCACAAACACCTTGAGGAGACTCCCGAGATGCCGGCCGACTGCACGGCGCACTGCGAGCGTACTGATGGCCACCGCCTCCTCGGCCGCCGCCGCCTCCTCCGCCTCTCTGGCCGCCGCTGCATCCGCTGCCGCCGCCCCCTCCCAGTCCTCCGAGCGGCAGTTAGATAGGGCGCCCTCCCACGTCGTGTTGGTCGGTGCTTGCCAGCCGCCGGCCCGCTGATAGAGCTCTGCCAAGTCGATCGAGGTCCACACGTCCACGCGGCTCGTGGCTTGAGAGGCTTGAGAGGCCGCGGCCGCTGCCGTCGTCACCGTCGTCGCCATCGTCGCCGTCGTCTCAGTCGCCGCTGCCGCCGCTGCCGGCGCTGCCGCTGCCGCTGGCCTCAGGGCAGAGAGTAAGCGGCTGGGGCCGTGCGCAGTGCCCATGGACGCCATGTTAGGCGCCATGTCGACGACCAAGATGCTCCGACCCGCTTCACTGAGGGCCTTCGCCTCAGCAACCCATTCGGCAAGGAGCGCTTCGCTATAAGCCTCGCCCGCCTCGCCGCCGCCCGCCTCGCCGCCGCCCGCCTCGCCGCCGCCCGCCTCGCCGCCGCCCGCCTCGCCGCCCTTGCAGAGCAGCAGCATCACGTCGCAGTATTGCGCCCTCTCCAGCATCCTCGGCCTTGGCATCTTCAGCCCTGGTGAGCGGAGCACCTGCAGCTCGAGGCCGATCTCGAAGCGTCGGAGATAGCGGCTCCATGCCTCGAGCGCTGCGGCCACGCGCTCGTCAGCCGTTGGCCATGTCTTGACCACCGCGATGCATATTGTCTGCAAGCACGGCTCGCTGATGGGCGGTGGCCGCCTCTGGTCAGCATCGTCGGCTACTCGGCCCCTCGCTGCACGGATGCCAGCGCGCACGCGCTGCCCGCTGACGGTGCAAAATATCTCCGAGGCCGCCACCAGCCGCGCGGCCGCCTCGGCGTCGGGCAACCACGCGAAGCCAAAGCCCAGGCCTTCGCCGCACGGCTTCGTGTGCAGTCGGAGCCGAACCGCCGAGCGGTCTTCAGTGCCGGAAAAGGCGAGCAAGGCCTCGTGCAGGCCAAGCTGCAGCGCATGGAGGCCACTCGCGGCGCGGGGCAAGCCTCCAAGGAAGACCTCACGCTCCATCACATGCGGAATTTTTACCGGTACACGTACCCGTTCTGTACCGCGAGCGCGCGCGCGCGGGGTGTTCTAGCCGCTCGAAGGTTACCAGGTACCCGCCTCGTTACTGTAGGTGCGATCCGGAGCAATTGGTCCGGAGAGAACAAAAGATAAATTCGCAAACTTAAATGGTTTATGGTTAAATCCGAAAGTTGTTTGCGAAATTACATGTACATATTATGTACTCGTGGGTACATGTACCGGTAAAAAGACACCGTGGGTACCGGTACATGTACCCGGTTCAAAAACACCGGGGGAGCCGGACACAACGATACCCGGTACATTACTGGTAAAAAGACTCCGGGGGGAGCCGGGACACAGCGACACACAGACACACGGTACCGGTACCGGTACATGTTCAGTACCGGTAATTCGGCGTCTCGCGGTCGCTTGGGTGCGTTGGACGTGGGTTGGGATGGTGTGTCCCGGCTCCCCGGTGTCTTTTTACCGGTAAGACACCCTCCCCCGGTGTCTTTTTACCGGTAAGACACGGGGAGCCAGTACAGAACATACCCGCGTACAGTATACAGTAGGCGGCTTAAGTCACGGTGCCTTAAGCCCAGATGAGGTCGACTTAAGTCAACTTGAGCTGCTCGGCCGGCTTAAGTCGCGCCGTGCTCTAGCTTAAGTCGCCAGACCGGCGAAGCCGCGACCGTGGTGACTTAAGCCACCGCCGCCATGGAAGCCCGACTTAAGTCGCAATCTCGGTGGTTTAAGGCGCGCGCCGGCTTAAGTCGAAACGACCCCCCCTTAAGTCACCGCGACCGGCTTAAGTCACCCCCTCCCGGCTTAAGGCACGACCCGCCGATCCCAGACGCAACCTCCCAGTAAAAACAAGTCAAGACTCAAGTCAAGACTGACGCACACACTGTCCACACACGACTTTCTGCAACAACACACACAAACGCCATCGCCCTGCGGCGCGACGCCCCCCTACCCGGGGGCGGGCCGTGAAACGCATCGCCCTACGGCGCGACGCCCCCCCACCCGGGGGCGGGCCGTGAAACGCATCGAAAAATCCTCCCCGGGGTGGATGGTTTTTCCACAACCTCCCGATCTTCCCCTATGGAAAAGGGGGGTTCGATGTGTCGGGAGGGGGGGGGTAAGGGGTCACCGGGAGTCATCACACTGATGTACCCCGGGCCGTATAGGCCGTTATACTTGTGGGGGTTCCACTTAGGGGGGTCGCAAACGAACCGCCCCCTGCCAAGGGGGAGTTCTAGCCGCCCGAAGGTTACCCGCCTCGTTAGGTACGGTCCGGTGAGACAAAAGAAAAACTTTTTTTTAACACCGGCCCCCGTATTATAATTTTTTACGACGTCCGAAACCGTGGCGCGGCCGGCGCGCGCGGCGGCGCGCGCGCGGGCCCGCGGCCCCGGCCGCCCCGCGCGTCGGCGCTCGCGACGTGCCGTCGCGCGTCGGATGGTCGCGGGATGTCGTCGCCTATAGAGTTACGCCCCTACGAGTCGCGGTTGATAAATCGAACAATTTTTTTATGAATCGATTAACTATAGTAACGGTGCATTCTGATGACGTGACGGTCGAGCACCGGCCACTGCGCCCTCAGGACACGGCGGCGGGCCGCAGTGCCAGAGTGGCCAGTGCGGAGTGCGCAGGGCTACGCGCAACACGATCGTGCGGCACCAGAGAGGCAGGTTCGCACGTCGGGCGGGCGCTAATCCTTTCCGGCGGCGTCCATCAATCCTAGGAGGTCGTCCTCCTCCTCGGTCGCGCCCTCATCACCTACCTTGAGGTCATCCATGATCTCGCGCAGCGACCGGTTGTGGCCGCGCACATCGCCATCAAGAACGATCATCTCGGACCGTTTCGTGACAGTCACGCCCGAGCGGCCGCCGCTGCCGGCACTCATCGACGTGTCGGGGAAGAGGTTGAGCTTGAAGTCGGGCGCGCCACTCGCTCCGCCTACCTGCTGGCTACCCACCCCGAGTAGATCCGCAAGAAGGTTCAGGTCTGATTTGGACACCTTCGCAGCCGCGGCCGAGAGAATGGCCTTCTCCGCCGCGACCGAATCGAGCACCGCCTTCTTGACGCCCACGCCGGGCCCCTTGCGCTCGACGGCTGCAGCGGCCGCAGCGGCGGCCTCTTCGGCGGCCAACTGCGCCGACGGCGGCGGCGCTGCACGCTCTTTGGAATACATGTTCATCCCAAGCTCGCACGCGGCGCCGCGGGCCGGGTGGATGGGTGGGCCGAGTGGCATCACGCCGTCGATCGTCTCGACGGCCGGGAAGCTGTAGCTGTCGACGCGAAGCACGACGAGCGAGTCGCCGTAGCGCGTTATCTGCCCCGGGAGCTCGACGCCGGGTGGCAGCGGCCCCGAGTACTGCAGCGTGATCGCGCCGTCATTCTTCTGCAGCCCGTCCTGCAAAAACAGAGACACCTTGACACGCTTATCGGAGAAGAAGCGGCAGAGCGTCTGCTTGAGCGATGCGAACTGGAGCGGCGGCATGACGGCGTACTTCTCGTTCACCAGCCTGATCACGTCGTCCACGAGCGCACTCACCGTCGGCGCATCTTCGACCTTTGCACGCAGCTGGTACAGGTGGTTGAGCGTGATGTGCATCAGCTCTTGCGGGTACGACGAGGCGAGCAGCTGGTACTTGAAGCCCATCGTCATGAGGTCGAAAAGCTTGTCCATGCTCGTCTCATTCAGGCGCATGATCGACGAGTGTGCCAATCGGTCAAAGACCTGCCGCACCGACGACATCGCGTATATGTCCTGTGGCCTGAAGAGCTCCGAAATGAACTTTGGGTTGTACATCGTACGGATGACGTCCTGCAGCACTGCGCAGTCGAAACGAGGCGCATCAGAGGCGCGTGAGCACACGCGGAGGGGCGCGCAGAAGACTGGAGCAGGCAGGCGGAGTCCTGCGCGTAGAGGCGCTGAGGGTGCCGTAGGAGAGCCTGCTCACCTCGCTTGGACTTGTCTATGGGTACGCTCTGCGCCTGCAAGCGCTGCGCGAGGATGTAGACCATCTCGCCGCCCATGTTGATGATGATCATCGGCATGCAGTGTAGGCTCACCATTGCAAGGAATTATTCACATGCACAATGCGGAATTCCGCAACTTTCTGTTTTCTCAGAAATCGTCAATCTGGCGCACTCACCTGATGCCTTCGTCCCCTATACGAAGTGCTCAGGGCGGCGCTACAAGTCCCATGTCTGGCGGCAATTGTGCGTCCTCCCCACGACTGGCGGCGCCGCGCCGCCACCGCGAATCGCCAGCTCATCATCGAGCGTGCGAACCGCTATTCCCCAGCTCAGCGCACCGCGCCGCGTCCCTCCCGCAGACATGTTCATGATAGTCGCCGAGGGCGACGCGCCCATCTACGAGGCAGAGTTTGTGAACGCGCAGCGGGTGATTGCCACAGTCAGCCCCGCAGCTCCGTCAGCCGCACGTGTCACTGACACGCGCGCCCTCCTCACCCTTGGCACGCGCAGCGCGAGGACAACTCGCACCTCAACCAGTTCATCATCCACGCCGCGCTCGACATGGTCGACGACAGCGTCTGGGGCACGCAGAGCATGGCCTTCAAGTCGGTGGACAAGTTCAACGACTTTATGATCTCTGCATACGTGACTGCCGGTCACGTGAAGCTCATGCTGCTCCACGACGTACGCAACGATGAGGGGATCCGTTCCTTTTTCCACGACGTGCACGAGCTCTACGTCAAGGTGCTTATGAATCCCTTTTACGCGCCTAACAGCCCAATCGCGTCGCCGCTCTTCGACTCGCGCGTCAAGACGCTCGGCCGAAAGTATTTTTGATGAACCCTGCCAGGTTCTGTCACTACGTAGTCCATGCAGCCTTCTCGTGCACAGACACGGGAATCAGTCGCCAGTCGTGCGCACGTTCGTCGTCATCGACAGACGACACCGCGCGACGCCGCACACGCTCTGTGCACGGGGGCTGTCTCTAGATAGTTCGTGTTATTGTAAAGTCATCACAGTTTTATTGAGTGCGCACCTTGTATTGAGTGCGCGCGCGTGCTAATGGAAAATGCCAAAGCCGCGCCGCCAAAACGAAGGCGGGGGCGGCTGGAGAAAAAGCAAAATGGGTCCTCGAGATCAAGCGCGCTGCGCCAGTGCTTTGAGTGACGCACGCTGCTGCTGCTGCTCTACTACTGTCCGTGGCCGGCCGGCCCTATGTGTATCCATCGACGCCGTTCTGGCTAGTCCTCCTCCGTGACCGACGCAATAAGGCCGCCGCTCTTGAGCTTGTCGCAGTAGGCTTCTGCCACCTCAAAGACCCAGACGCCCACGACAGCCATTCCCTGCTTGTGCGCCTTCTGCATGACGAGGTACGCGTCCGCCTGCGACATGCCCGGAATGGCCCCCACCAAAATGCGCGCCACATACTCGCGCCTGCGCAGCACCACGAAAACGCGACGCTTAACCAGGGGCAGCGTACAGCGCCGTGGCGGCCATCCGGGTGCTGATGCGGCGCACCGATTGACATTGTCGTTGAACAGCAACACCTTGTACTTTTTGGCCTTCTCATTGTCCTTGTCCGACGACGGCTTCGTGGGCGCGAGCTGTGGCACGTCGACCTTTGGCCTGACCGGAGCATCGACCTGCATGGCCACACGCGCGGTCCGGAGCGAGAGCACGGTGCGCGAGGCGCTCGCCGGCGTGACCTCCGGCATGAGCGCTCGCGCCGGCACCACGAGCGCCGATGCTGAGCCCAGTAGTCCGCAGAGCACGACGAAGAGCGGCAAGCAGGCTCTCATGGCCGGACTTCTCGTAATGTACTGAAAGTTGCAGAGGCGATCTCGGATGTTTTTCTCAGACCTTTTCGTTCGTATCCGGAATGTAGTGAGTGAGTGAGTGAGTGAGTGAGTGATTGTTCCACGGTGTGTCTGTGTCTCAATAACTCACTCACTCACTCGGAAATGTACAACGGTCTGTCACTAGAGAGGTGGCTGAGGGCGGACCTATTACGGACCTATACCTTCGCGATCGCTGAAGCTATGCTCCCAATAGTCTCCCAATCGGGAACAGACGCTCCACCGCGCTGAACGTCAGTCGCAGAAAGCCCTGGAAAAGTTGCATCGACGGCATATGGAGCACTATCACGCCCGCTTCCCGGTAGCTGCGCAACACGGCGCTCACGTTGCTCTCCCACCCATCCTGCGGCTTGTGGTGGACACTGTTGTCCAGCCGCCCGAGAAAACGCTGAAACGTCCCATACGGCGCCTGTGCGTAGTGGCACGTCGTTCCGTTGCGCTTCGCCTCCCGGGTCCCGCGCACGCTGTGGCACGTGCAGTTCTCACCCAACCAGGCGTTGAGCGTGCCCTGCTCTGCCGGAAACTTTTGGAAGCTGCGCCCCGGGTTCTGGGAGTGGCTGATTACTGCTGCGAGCGCCTCGTGCGCGTTCGGGTGGTTTCGCATCAACCAGATGCCAAAATTGTTGGGGCCCGTCAGCTGCGAGTCTGTGTGCAAGGAGATTCCTCTCCGAAAGTCGCGTTCGCTCGGCCAGTAGCGGCCAAATCTTCCGACGTCCTGACTCACGTAGAGGAAAGAGCTCGCCGGCGCCGCCCCAAACGGCCCCGTCGCATTGCGCACGTATTGGCCGATAGGCGTCTCCCATGCAAGCACCGCCGAGTCGCCATCGACATGCATGACGTCCAGGTAGCCGCGTCTGAAGAGCTGCTGAGCGATGAAGACGCGATCCCACGCAGCCGTCGCGACGCCAGTGATCGAGACATTACGGGAGCCCACCCAGAGCCAATCGTAGCCGTGAATATCCGCGTACCTCTGCCAGCGCGGCAGCGTTGCGTTGCTGAGCGTGTAGTTGACGCAGACAGTAAAGAGGACAGTATCCGAGCGGCGGCGCAGAGCGGAGACCTCCGCATGCTCACACCGCTGCTCGATGCACCGTCGATGCTGCAGGACGCACTCCTGTGGGCTGGAGCACGGCATGCTTCTCGCTCGGATACTTGCACGTATTCATACTACCGTGTCCCGTGTGTTCCCGGCTCCCCCGGTGTCTTTTTACCGGTACCGTTACGAACGAACCAAGTCAAGTCAAGTCAAGTTTACAAGCCTTGAACGTCACTGTATACGCTAATAATTGACCCAACGGAGGCCTAAACCCTTTGGGGTGTCTCAGAGTTTCGAATGGCTGACATAGGAAATTTCGATGCCATAATTTCGAATCGTGTGTGACAAATTTCGATAAAATTTCGATTTTTTCTCTTCGATCCCGCTATGGCAAATTTCGTGGATTTCACCCCTCTTCGGAAAATTCGTTCCGTGAGCGATCTACAGAACCCACACGCGTAACCCACACGCATCTACGCAGCGGGCGCAGCGCGGACAGAGGCTCCAGACTCAGCGCGGCACACACTACATGTGTAACAATGTCAATATTTTACCAGACCATTACCCTGCTCTGTGGGGGGGGGTCATGGAACATTCTGAATAAGCACTTGTTACATGTGTACGCTCGCCCCGGCGTTGAATTGAGGTTCAGGTTCAGCCAACCCGCGCACGCTGGTTGTTCTACCTCGTGAGCATGAGTGCCGCCTGGATGTAATCCCCAAGCGCGGCCCACTGTTACATGTAGCCCACTGTTGGTCACCGAACATGAATTTCAGAAGTGAGAAGACGCGCCAGCGTGTCGAGCCAGCGTGGGTGCGGCGGGGCTGGGGAGTGGGGACGAGGGTGGGCCCCGATGAGCGAGCGCGGCGCGGCGCGGCACGCGGCGCGGCGGGGCTGTGGGGGGCTGGGCCGAAGTTGCGAAGATGGCGAGACAGTTTGAGGTCAGGTGCTGTCTGAGATGTCCACCTAGTGACCGGGGGCCATACAAGAACCTTTCGATGATTATCCGGTACATGTGTACTGCGTGTGCTTGAGAGGCAAGTGGAGCGGTGAGTGGCAAATTTCGAAAAATTTCGGCGCCTGCGGCGTCTCTGGCAAATTTTTCTCTAAATTTCGCGAAACTCTGAGACACCCCAATAAACCCTCGACCCTCAGGGGTACAGGGGAGTGGGCTGGGGAGCCGGGAACAAGGGGGCTATCATTCCTTCATTCGATTTCGCAGGATTTCCGGTTTTCCGCTGGGGATTCGCCTCCAGCGCACTCCACTCGTCTGACACTTCGTCCACGTATAGCACCACCCGATTTTGAACTCAGTGCCCGATTTGTCCTTTGTGTGCTTCTAACACTTTACCTCACACGCCACCACGCCACAGCGACTCAGCGAGACGCCACAACCTTTACAACCGAGTAGTCGACCACACGACATACATGCTGTACTTTTTCAATCGACACGTCCCTGACGCTAACACACGCGCGGTAAAGTCAATGTGCGGCGTGCTCGAGCCGTCGAGCGCCTAGTCCTCAGCGGCCAAATGCGACGACGACACGAGGCAATGCTGATCCCAACTTGTTTATGCGGCCCCGCGACGCTTGGCCTTGTCGAATTGACCGTTCTGCCTCTTCTTGTTAAAGGTCGGGACACCGGCCGGCCCAACCTTGGGCGCCTTCTTCGCATCTCTCTTGGCCTTGTTTGCCTCGTAGGCGGCTTTGGCGGCGGCACTGGACTCCGGAGTGCTCGCCTTGACAACCTTCTTCTCAGCCGGCAACATGACCGAGTCGATGACGTGGATGACGCCGTTGGTGCAATCGATATCGGTTGTCACGACCTTTGCACCGTCGACCATGACACCACCGGACACGTCGACCTTGATTGTGACCTCGGCGCCGTTGACTGTGGCTACCTTCTTGCCATTCATGGTGACGACAGTGCTAGCCATGACCTTGCCAGAGACGACGTGGTACGTGAGGATGCCGGCGAGCTTCGCCTTGTTCTCGGGCTTGAGGAGGGTTTCGACGGTGCCTGGCGGGAGCTTGGCGAAGGCGGCATCAGTCGGCGCGAAGACGGTGAACGGCCCCGCACTCTTCACGGTGTCGACGAGGCCAGCTGCACCGAGCGCTGCGGCAAGGGTGTTGAAAGATCCGGCGCCGACTGCTGTGTCAACGATGTCAGGCATCATCTGCACAATTCACGCAAGCCATGTGGACACTCGCGTCAACATTCAGGGGCTCGATTCCTTCGTTGTACGCACGGTGGCGCACCTGAACCCCCGAAGACCTGCAGACTGCTGGGATGCGCATGCCCATGGGCATCCCAAGCTGGAAAGCCGACGTGCTGGCGAGAGTCGCGAGAGTGAAGAAGATGCGAGACCTGGAGGCACACAAAGCGCGATCGTCAGAATACGAAGTCCACTACGCTGAACCCTCGACTCGCTCGGCGTCGTACATGACTGGTCGCCCCGTCGCGCACAGACGCCCGACGATCTCGACCTTTCCAGAATCGGAAACAGCGAACGAAAAGGGAAGCCAAAAACGATTGAGCAGGTGAAGCCCACCCCGGCGCGCACGGGCGCACAAGCGCACAGCCAGACGCCGGGATGAGCGTCGTCATGTGCGTGAACTGTCACTTGTTCACACTGACGTTTGCCGCAGACGCGCGCGCGCGCGCCGCGCCGCTCGTGTGTGTTGCGCTCGAGTTATTTTACTCGCGGTGAAGGCAGGCGCGCCAACCGACGGTCGTTGGCCTCCGCTGCGCAAGCGACACACCATATTCGCAGGTTGCCATGAACCTCTTCGGCGCCAAGAAGAAGCCAGAGTCCTCGGCCCCCATTGGTGCGTCACTGGCCCAGCCCCCATTCGTGCCTGCTCCTTCATCCGCACATCTCCCAGCGCACAGAATTGACGGCGGTCGCGCGCGCTTGCCCGTGCCACAGCGGCGCCACAGCCGCCCGCCCAGGACTCGTCCAAGGCGGCGATGGCCAAATTGAACGAAACGATCGAGAACATCGGGAAGAAAGAGGACCACTTGCAGCGCAAGATCGACGCGGAGTTGGGTAACGCAAAGAAGTTCCACACAGCGGGCAAGAAACGGGAGGCGCTGCAGTGTATCAAGAAGAAGAAGATGTATGAGCAACAGTTAGCGACCCTCGGGACGTCGAAGATAAACCTCGAGAACCAGAAGTTGACCATGGAGTCGATGAAAATGAACGCGGAGATCATTGACGCGCAGAGAGTGGCGGCGAAGTCAATGCAGGAGCAGGTAAAGCAGATGGGCGGCGTGGACAAAGTGGAGGAGCTAATGGACGAGGTGGAGGATGCGCAGACGGACGCGCGGGAGATTCAGGAAGCGATGGGCCGCCAGCTGGACCTGCCGGGCATCGACGCGGACGATGACGAACTTCTCGCCGAGCTCGATGGGCTCATGGAGGAAGAGCTGGCGGCCGATTTGTCTAAGGTTGAGCTGAGCCGCGCGGTCGAAATGCCCTCCGCGCCCATCAGCTTACCCGCCGCGGGCACGAAGAAGGTAATGACGGATGAGGAGCGCGAGCTCGCCGAGCTCGAGGCGGCTATGGCCGGATGAACGCGCTGTGCTCAGCCGCGGTGCTGAGCCGCGGGCCGGGTCGATAGCACGGCGGCGGCTTCGGCGTTCGTGGCGTGAGCGACGGTGCGGCGCGCAGCTCAAGGCAGTGTAAATAAAGGAATGGGCGGATGTTGCAGCATACTATAGGGAGTAATACGGGGTGGCGCGAGGCAGGTGCCGAGGTGGGGCGGCGCGGCGCCGTTCCGGGTCCGTGGGTATGGGACTGGCCCGGTCACGCGGGCGCGCGCGCGTCGGACTGGCAAGCGTTGTGGTCTCGCGGCGTGTGAATGGTCCTAACCGAGGAAACTTATGTCGCGTTACCAAGCGCGTCACGTCAAGAATCGGTAAGGGAGACCGTGCGTATAGGTAAAGGTATGGACCGGACAAACGGTCGAAAGTCCGCAAACGGTCGAATCGCGTACGATAGCACATACACACGCACCTGAGCTCGACACCTGAGCGCCTGCGCTGAGAAGGCGGCGGAGAGCGAAGAGCAGGGCTTAGCGAGAGCAGAGAAGAGCTCTGAGACACTTCAGACCTTACAGCCGCTCCGCAGATAACCAGACAGAAGACAATCATCAAACAGCAGGCACTTCATCGGAGCACAACCGCCCTCGCGCCCGCGGTCCTCGAGAGGACTTACAGCACGCGTGGGGCCCCCGCTCCGATCATGTGCTCGCCGTGGACGGCGCGCGAGCGCGCTTGGCTCCAATAGCTAGTGCACCGGTACCGGCTCAGGGGCCTTGCAGGGCTTGCAGCTGCCCATGAAGGGCGTTGGGCCCTCGCGGTGGAGCTTCCAGGCGAGCGGCTGTCCCGCGCCGTAGGGCACCACCACTGTGTTTCCAAACGGGTAGGAGGGGGGTACGGTCCACTGCTCGCGCCGAAGGGTGACCGTTTCGGTGGACGGTGGCAGCCCATAGAAGGCCGCACCGAAGCGCGAGGCGAAGCCCTCGAGCTTGTCGAGTTGACCGACGGACTCGAAGGCCTGTGCGTACAGCTCGATGGCCGAGGCGCTGTTGAAGACTCCGGCACAGCCGCAGCCCGTCTCTTTCATGCCGAGGGCGTGCGGCGCCGAGTCGGTGCCCAGGAAGATGCGCTCGCAGCCCGAGGTCGCCGCGGCCAGCAGCGCCACACGATCTGCTTCCGTCTTGAGGATGGGCAGGCAGTACAGGTGCGGCCGGATGCCCCCCGCCAGCATGTGGTTTCGGTTGGCGAGCAGGTGGTGCGGCGTGATGGTGGCGCCCACGTTTGGGCCAGCGGCGAGGACGAAGTCGACGGCCTCCTTGGTCGTCATGTGCTCAACGACCACCTTGAGCTGCGAGGCTCGCTGCAGAATCTCGGGCAGCCGCTGCTGCACGAAGACGCGCTCGCGATCGAAGATGTCCACCTCCGACGCCGTCACCTCGCCGTGCACACACAGCGGAAGCCCGTAGTGCGCCATCGCCTGGAGCGCGCCGGTGAGCTTCGAGTAGTCGGTCACGCCGCTCGCCGAGTTCGTCGTCGCGCCCGCAGGGTAAAGTTTCACCGCTTTCACGTCGCCCGCGGCCGCGCACTGCTTGATATCCTCAGGCGTCGTGTTATCGGTGAGGTAGAGCGTCATGAGAGGCTCGAATGTGACCCGCGCGCCCTCGGGCGTGCGCGATCGAAGCGCCTCTAGGATTCGCCCCTTGTACGCCGTCGCCATTTCCGCCGTCGTCACCGGCGGCACCAGGTTGGGCATGCAGATCGCGCGGCCAAACTGGCGGGCCGCGGCCGCCACGGTGTCGGCGAGCACCTCGCCATCGCGCAGGTGGTGGTGCATGTCATCGGGTAGCGGCAAGGAGAGCTCCTTCACGTCCTCGGCGTCAATCATCGCTACGACGTTCGTCCGTGCACCATGGTACCGGTAGGAACTCGGCTGCCGACGCTCACTGCTGCTGCTGTGAAAGTTCAGTTCAGTTCAAGCTAGCAAGCTAACCCTACCTTGCTTGCTTGTTCAGTTCAGTTCCGTTGTGTCTCATCCTCTCCGTCGACATCGACTCTCACCCCCACTGCTAGCCTCGAGAGCACATTCGATAGGCTTCCGTTAGGTTGTCTGTTGTTTATGTAGTAACTGAACTGCTGTGAAACACACAACGCGCACGCTCTCCGGACCCCCAAGCACGGGGGTCGCAATCGCAGTGGACGGAGGCGTGGCCGACACAGCCTAGCCTCGCTCACGCTCGCAGATGCTCGCCTCTCGGCCGGCCCGTGTCCGATCGCGGATCGAGCAATGAAGCACCAAGAACAGCTATCAGCTTGAATACGTGCTCAGACCCTAGAAAACCAAAAACGCACGCCACCGCAGACTCGCTCTCAAATCACATAGAGAAGTTCGTCTATTTGGGTCCGTCACGCGTCTCACGCCTCACCGCGGACAGTAGCCGTCTCAAATCACATAGTAGCCAGGGCCGGGCGCTCTCTCCTTCTCAAGGTCCGAAAAGCGCTTCGAGCTTCCAAACCCCCAGGCTGCGCCCGACTTCTGCAGGCCGGCCTTGACCGGCTTGCCTGTCAATGCCGGCATCGGGTACTGCCCCGGCCCGGGTGCATCGCGCGAGCCTTCGGTCTTCGAGTGCTCGTGAGACACAAAGACCTTCTCGCGGTGCTCGCGCGTACCCGTTCCGAAGCCAAAGCGCGGCGCGTTGTGAAGCTTGCTGTCCGCCTGCGGACCCACCGCCGGCTTAATCGCGTACTGCCCCGGACCGGGCACAAAGGCTGTAGCATCCTTGGTGAAGCGCTCAGCCGTGCCCATCACCCACGCGGGCTGCGTCGCGTTGCGCACCCGGCTCGTCGGTCCAAGGCCGTAGATGCTCCCCGAGCTGTAGCTGAGCGTGTGCTTGTGCCCCTTCTCGAGGATGGCCGTTTCCCTCCTGTAAGGCGCCGCCGGCCCGGGGGACGCTTTGCCGTAGTCGGAGGTGATCGTATGCTCCTGTGAGACGAAGACCTTCTCCCGGTGCTCACGAGTGCCCGTTCCGAAGCCGTACCTGGGCTGCGTCTCTTTCTTACTCTCATGCTGTACACCTATGCTGCGCTCCATGTCGTACTTTCCGGGCGCGGGGTTTTCGAGCAGCGACTTGTTCTCGGCAGAGGGCCTCTGCTCGCTCGAGCCAAACACCCAAGTGGGCGCGGAGGAGAAGGCGCCCGTCGGCTGCGGGCCGATCGCGGGTAAGTGGTTGTAGATCGGGCCGGGCGAGCGCGACGAATCGCAGGCGAGCGCCGCGTGCTCATGGGAAACGAAGACCTTTTCCCGATCCTCGCGGGTGCTCGAGCCAAAACCGTATATGGCTGGTGAGGCCCTCGTGCTCATCGGCTGCGGGCCGAAGGTCGATTTCGTGCCACCTATATGGCGTGAGGCATCGTACGCGGCACCTTTGGCGTCACCTTTGGTGGTGCCACCCTCAGCCATGAGGGGCGCTCGGGGCGAACAGGAGGAGCGCTTCGAGGAGTCTCGAAACGAACAGATTCATTCATCATCATGAATACTCTCAGCCCCTTGTGAATACCCGGTACCTCCGAGTTTCACAAAACGTTCACGCGGCACAAGTTGTGGCCCACAAGCATGTTCCTGATTTTGGCTGAGATTTTGGCACACCCTCAATGGCCCTCAAGCAGCAACCATAGCTCACCATAGCTCATCGCCGTCCTTCCAAGCGCCGCCTCGCACGAGCACGAAGTGGTAGTCGGCCATATTTTGCAGGCCTCCTGGTGGCAAGATGAGCCGGCCGCTCTTATCGATGAGCCGATTACGCGCCTGCTTGTCTGCGCCCAGCTCGGGCTTCTGTTGCAGCAGGCTCGTGGCCGCGTCGCGTAAGGTCGTCTCGAAAGGGTCGAGCTGCGCGAGGTCCTGAACAGGCCCGCGCGCCCGAAGGTAATCCGAATCGAGGTTGGTGTGCCATGCCGTCTCGCCGCGCTCGTCGAGGAATATGTGGAACGTCTCGTGGAACGAGTCGTCGAAGATGGCGAGATGCACCCTGTCAGAGATGGTCTTGTACGTCTTGTACGCCTTTCGTCGCTTCTCGCCGTCGAAGATGACGGCAAGCCGCTCGGTCGGCGGCGCCTTGCGCACGAGCTCGGGTACTAGGACCGAACCGTCGCCCACCGCTTGCATGATTGAGGGTGCGGACTGGCGGAGCGCCTTCTCCACAAAGTCGATTGGTAGCATCTCTATCGAGGTCACCTTGAAGCCGTGCAGTGCGTACACGTACGCTGAGAGGCCGCCGTACCGCCCCTCCTCAATGATGTGTGTGATGCCCAGCCGTCGGCATGCTCCGATGACCGCGAGCAGCTTACCCGGGCGCATGTCACCGAAGAGGCAGCCCGGACCGGGCTGCGTGCTCATACCGCTGATCCCCGCAGCGCCAGGCTCGCTTGGCACGAGGCACGAGCAGTTTCTGTGGAAGTTCTTGCAGGAATGGCACCCACTCTTGCCGCTTGGGTTGTTGGCTTTCGAGGCCCCGTCGCGCCACGCATCCGGGTTGTCAGCGATGATCGGCGAGCCCTTGACGTGGAAGCAGTAGCACGCCGCGGGCACAAGACGACATCTGCGGCTCACCGGCCGCCATGCGGACTCGATGCTGCCTCGCTCCCAGGCGTCACGGGGTGAGGGCGGGTAGAGGTAGTCGAGCACGCTCTTGTTGGCGCTCGTGGCGGTTGCCATCCACTCGGAGGAGAGGCCGTCACTCGGGCAACAACGCGGCAGCCGCATGCCGTGTTTGATGCGCATGGCCTCCGCATCAAACTCAGCAAAGCCAGTGCAAGCCTTCTTGCAACTAGGGCCCGACGTGCTACCTTTGGCACGCTCAAATGCGCTTCCAGGTGCTGCTGCAGCCCCTGCCGCGATAAATAACATCGTGCAGATGGTTGATAGCGGCCACATAAGGTCGGCGTCGCGTGCTGCCGTTGCGTTGATGAAATTCAAATTGAAAAACTCGCCACGATAGACGACGCAAACCAGAAAGGAAACTCTTCTTTCTAATTGCATGCGTTGTCCGTGACACGGAACCGTTCGATTTCGAATCACAGATACACGGTTATTCATGAACACGTCTTCTAATTGACTCAGCATACTGAGCACATACTCCCGGTCGCGAGCCAGCACGTCTCCTCTGCCTCCTCTCACGCTGTGTAGTCTTTGTCAAAGTTGCCCTGATCCTTGGAGGCATCCCAATCGGGATTTGGCATTGAGCCCACGTTGTGCTTGCGAAAGGCACGCTCGACGACCTGATCGGGGTTGCGCGCGCTCGCCCCCTCGGGCGCCGCAGCCGCTCGTTTGGGCGTCTCAGCCACTCGTTTGGGCGTCTGGGGCTTGGACGGATGGCGCGTGGGCACAGGCGGCGGCTTGGAATGGGACTCGAGCGAGGGTGGAAGTGCATGGGCGGGCGCCGTCTTGACGGTAGCGAGCAGCTTGCCGCACACGACGGGTAGCTTGCCCAGGAGCTCGGCCTCGAGGCCAACGGGTAGCTCGTCTTGGGCTCCCACCTGGCTCTCAATCGCTGTATACAACGCATGCCCCGCGCGCTCCGCTGCCTTGGCGTCCGTGAAGGTGCCGCCGCGCTTGACGCCGCGCTTGACGGCCGACGCTGACAGTGGCTTGCCCGTGTACGCGCGCGCCAAGCGCACGAGAGCCTCGTCGAACTCGGCCCCGCGCCTGAGGAGGGGCTTGCGGTCGGCGGCCGTGTCGTCGCTAAAGGGAAGGGAGTTGACGAAGGCCTGCTTGATGGCGTTGCGCGAGAGATCCGCGCCAGCCAAGCGCGCGTCGCTGCACATGTCGTAGAATTGACGGATCCCGAGGGCTCCGGCGGGTGTATTCTTAGGCGCGCCGCCTTCACCTGGCTTGAGGCCATACTTGAGGTGTAGGGGCTCAAGGAGTGGCCGCACGGCGGTGAGAGCCTCTGAGAGGAGCGTCGAACCGAGCACCATCCGGCGAAACCCGAGCACATCGCCGTACCGCTTGTCGAGCGCGGCGTCATGAGGGAGCAGCTTGGTCTCGAGGAGGCGTGAGACCGACGCGAGCACGCTCGACGCGGTTAAGGGCTGGCTCGGCTCGAGCTCAAGCGCGAGGAGCACGAGGCCCTCGAGGCACTCGGAGAAGGTGAAGGCGAAGAGCGAGCCGGCCGCGTAGTGGGCGCGCACCACCCCGTACGCATAGCCGTGCTCGACAATGGTCTCACCTGCGGCGGCGATGAGCCCCCAGCCGCCGCCCAGCCCAGCGAGCTCGAGGTGCTCACGGCGCTGGTTGACGTTGGTGAAGATTTGGGAGGCCTGCACGCTCGAGATCTGGCCGGGCGCCGTGCCGAGCACCGTCGCATCGCGTAAAAGTGTCTTCCAACTTGACTCGGTCATTCGGTAGAGCTCGGATGCGTACTCGTCCTCGTCGATCTTAGCATAGTGCAGGTACATGTCAAAGAGCGGCTGGAAGTGCGTGCGTAGGAGCGCCCCGAGTTGTTCCTTGAGCTGCGGCTCGCGCTCCGCTACGCCGCACCCGTCGACGAGGATGTCGTGTGGGAGCGAATGCAGCTGCACATACGCCCACTGCGAGTCCCACATGCTCACAAGTCCTGCCTCATACTTGGTGAGCCGATCGCGCCGTTTCGCATCCTCCTCCGCCCGACGCGCCGCCGATGCGTCGCGGTCCTCTTGCTGCTGCTGTAGGAGAGCCGCCATGCTCTCCTGCTCCACTGCCGCCCACGCGTCACCTCCTGGCTCCTTGGGGGCGGTACGGGCAGCGGCGGCAGCGGCGCCACTGCTGCTGCGCACGCTGCGGCTGCTGCCACGGCCGCTAGGCGCGGAAAAGGTCACGCTTGTTGCGACGCTACCGCCTCGTCTCGAAGGCTGCTCTGCCTTGAGCGCCTCGGCCATCGTGGCGGGAGCGATCATGCCCTTGCCTTCCGCGTCAAAGCTCTCGAAGAGCGCGTCGATGATCGACGGCTCATACGGCTCCTCGTCAGCATCAAGGGGGAGCATCGACACCGCCCGACGAAACTCATCCTTGGTCGTCTTGCCGCGAGCTCGAGGGGGCTTGTCGGCGTCCCATGCCGCAAACACGGCTGTGGGGAAGTCGCGGGCGAGCCTCGTGCGCAGCTGCCGCGCCATGTCCTCCTCGCGACTCACTAGAGGGGCAGCTGCGACAGCATGCCGCTCTTCCCACTCGCCCCGGCCACCTCGCATCATCCCACCCACCATCGTGCCCACCAACGCACCCGCAGCACCCGACGCGCCCGCCATCGACAGAGCGAGTGTGCGCCCAACGGCTGCGAGCTGACTGACGGCGCTCGTACTCGGGGCGCCAGAGCTGTCGGAACGCTCTGCAGCCGTTGGAAGCAGCGGCTGCCGAGACTCGCTGCCCAAGTGATGCGCGTTGCGAGCGTCGCCCACGACGGCCGCGGTGCTGGTCCGTTCGTACTGGGGAGTGGCGGCCGCTGCGCGCTCGACGGCTCGTTCAAACTCATCCAAGGAGATCTTGCTGTCGCCATCGGCGTCGAGGACTTTACCCTCCTCGAGCTTACGCAGCAGAGCGACAACTTCTCGGATGCCCTTGGCGTCGGCCTCACCGAGCAGCGCCTCGAGCTCGCCGTCAGCCTTCAGCTTGGCGGCGAGCTCCTTCCGGTCGATGGTGCCGCTCCCGTCCTTGTCGATTTCGTGGAAGATCGCTTGCACCTGCCTCGTGAAGGCCGCGGCAAAGGCGCCACGCTTCGCATCACTGGCGGCGTAGGCGCTCTCCGCCTCCCCGGCCCCTGGCCGGCAGGTCAAGTACCAAACGAGTGCCATCAGCCCGAGCGGCAGCATCAACACGAGATACGAGACGAACGCCACGACTGCGGGCGTCTGCGGTGGCGAGGGCGGCGGTGGCCGATGTGGCGGGTGCGGCGGCGGGTGTGGCGGCGGGCGCGGCGGCGGCGGCGGGTGCGGCGGCGG